>Ga0233375_1000039_pt1 | contig 93253 bp, 84 predicted proteins | sample ElkDunMinimDraft_10_FD_191539 | JGI IMG/M metagenome (GOLD analysis project Ga0233375, IMG submission 191539) | Fecal eukaryotic communites from dung pellets of Tule Elk in California, USA - Elk Dung E16 | ecosystem: Host-associated > Mammals > Digestive system > Large intestine > Fecal | place...
GGCTACTGACCCCCCCCCCCCCCCCCCGACGTGTCAGAAGCTCAGGTCACTCCAGTGACCTGAGCTTCTGACACGTCGGGGGGTGGTGCCCGCATGGGGAGTTCTATCCATGGGGTTCGGGGGAGTGTGCCGAGACACTGTGCGCGTCGAGACGCCGGCGCACGACGCCGCGGGTGCCCGACGACGCCGGCCACCGGCCGGGACGCACAGCCCGGACAGACGACCCCGAAGGATCACCCGAGACATGTCGTTCACCGACTCCGTCCGCACCTGCCTGCGCAAGTACGGCGACTTCAGCGGGCGTGCGCGGCCCGCCGAGTACTGGTTCTGGCTTCTCGCGGTGGAAGCCGCGAACCTGCTCGTGTTCGTGGCACTCATCCTGCCGGCGCTGATCACCATGGACCCCGTCACGCAGGAGCCCGGCGTGCTCGGCGCCCTCGGGATGGTGCTGTGGGTCGTCATCGCGCTCGCCACCGTCGTGCCCACGCTCGCCGCCGCCGTACGCCGCCTGCACGACACCGGACGGTCCGGCTGGTTCTACCTGCTGAGCTTCATCCCGTTCGTGGGCGGCATCATCGTCCTCGTGCTGCTGGTACTGCCCGGCGAGCCCGGCACCAACCAGTTCGGACCCGACCCCAGGGCGCCCCGGGCACCGGTGCTGCCGCCGCTCGCGTACTGACCCCACTGCTCCGCGCGTTCACCTCTTGTGCTCTGTTCGAACCATGGGAACAATGTGTGCGCACTTGTCGGAGATTTCCGACACAACTCGTGAGAGAGGTTTCACCCCGATGTCGTTCATCGAGTCGATCAAGACCGTGCTGTCCAAGTACGCGGTCTTCAACGGGCGCGCGCGGCGTTCCGAGTACTGGTGGTACACCCTGGCCGTGACGATCGTCTCGACGATCCTCTATGTGGCGCTCATCCTGCCGGGCTTCACCACCTACACGACCGCCACCATGGACGCTGCCATGGCCGGCAGCGCCACCGCGCCCACCATGCCCGGCTCGCTGGTCGCCGGCTACGCCGTGGTGTCCCTCGTGAACCTCGCCCTGCTGCTGCCGAGCCTCGGGGTCACCATCCGCCGCCTGCACGACACCGACAGGTCCGGCTTCTGGATCTTCCTCGCCCTCGTGCCGATCGTCGGCGGGATCATCCTGATCGTGTGGGAGGCGACCGCCGGCACCCCCGGCCCCAACCGCTTCGGCCCGGACCCCAAGGTCCCGGCGCAGCCCGTCGCCGCCTGACCTAGTCTGAAGCGGTGAACAGACCCCGCCCTGTCCTCGTCGCCGGGGCGAGCGGATTCGTCGGCAGCCGGGTCGCTCGCGGCCTGGCTGCCGACGGCCGCACGGTCCTCGCCGTGGCACGCCACGCCCTCCCCGAGCGCGTCACCGTCCAGTCCGACGTGCTCCCCGTGATCGCTGCCGACCCGGAGGCCCAGGCCGACGCCGTCCGCGAGACCTGTGCCCGCGCGGGCGTACCGCTGCCCGGCGCGGTCGTCGCGGCGATCGGTGGCTGGCAGAAGGGTCCGGCCCTGCTCGACCTGGACCCGACCCGGTGGTCCGAGACGCTGGCCTCCCACCTCACCGCTCACCTCGACGCCGCACGTGCCCTGGTCCCGCTCCTGGAGCCCGGCGACCCGTACGTCGTGCTCAACGGCGCTGCCTCCCGCGAGGCCATGGCAGGCTCCGGTGCGGTGAGCGTCACGGGCGCCGCGCTGACGATGCTCGTCCAGGTGCTTCGACTCGAGGCGAAGACCGGCACGGCGCAGGCCGTCCGCTTCCACGAGCTCGTCATCGACCACGCCGTCGCGGGCGACGACCGCAACGAGGACCCGGCGAGCACCACGGCTCCGGCACAGGTGGTGCGGGCCCTCCGCGAGCTGCTGGCCGACCCCGCCGCGCCCGCCGTCGTGCACGTGTGACCTTGCTCTCCTGACCCGCCCGGCGGGCGGGGCGTCGGTAAACTCATGCCTCGTGACAGCCCCCTCCACCACCGACGGCCAGACCACCCGGACCGCCCTGAGCGCCGTCCGCCCGCAGGTCCCTGTCGGCCGGCTCGTCACCGACCTGGTGCCGCCGCGGCACTTCGAGAACGCCCGGTTCGCCACGTACCGTGCCAACCCCGCGCACCCGAGCCAGGGCCGCGCGCTGGCCCGCCTCCAGGAGATCGCGCACGAGATCGCGCACCCGAGGCGCGGCCTGTTCAGCCGCCGCAAGGCCGCGCCGGCGGTCTACCTCGACGGCGGCTTCGGCGTCGGCAAGACCCACCTGCTCACCTCGCTCGCGCACGCCGTCGGCGAGGACCTCGGCCGGGACGCCGCCGCGTACGGCACCTTCGTCGAGTACACCAACCTTGTCGGCGCCCTCGGGTTCCTTCCGACCGTCGAGGCGCTCGCCGCCAAGAAGCTGGTCTGCATCGACGAGTTCGAGCTCGATGACGCGGGCGACACGACGCTCATGTCCCGCCTGATGCGCGAGCTCGCGGACCGCGGCGTGGCGCTCGCCGCGACGTCGAACACGCTGCCCGGCGCGCTCGGTGAGGGGCGCTTCGCCGCCCAGGACTTCCAGCGCGAGATCAAGGCGCTCTCCGACCGCTTCGAGACCCTGCGGGTCGACGGCGAGGACTACCGCCACCGCGAGGTCGTCACCGACTCCGAGCCGCTGACCGAGTCGGACGTCGTCGCCGCGGCAGACCGGCCGGGTGTCACGCTGGACGCGTTCGACGACCTGCTGGAGCACCTCGCGACCGTGCACCCCAGCCGCTACGGCGCGCTGCTCGACGGCGTCTCCGTGGTCGCCCTGACCGGGGTGCACCCCGTGGCGGAACAGGCCGTCGCGCTGCGCCTGGTGGTGCTCGTGGACCGCCTCTACGACCGGGACGTGCCGGTGCTGCTCGGCGGCACGGGTGACACCCGCGGCCTGTTCACCGACGAGATGCTCGCCGGCGGGTACCGCAAGAAGTACTACCGCGCGCTGTCCCGGCTGGGCGCCCTGGCCGAGGAGGGCCGCAAGCTGGTCTGAGTCAGCTCGCCGCCAGGCGTGCCTTCTCGGCCTCGACGTCGAAGCTCGCCGGCGGCCAGCCGAGGTCCAGCGACCGCAGGGCGCCCGTCAGCAGCTCCGTGACCGCCAGGCGGGTGTACCACTTCCGGTCGGCCGGCACCACGTACCAGGGCGCCACGTCTGTGGACGTGCGGTCCAGCATCTCCTGGTAGGCCTTGAGGTACAGGGGCAGCCTGCTGCGCGAGTCGATGTCGCCCGGGTTGTACTTCCAGTGCTTGTCGGGCCGTTCGAGTCGCTCGGCGAGGCGCTTCTTCTGCTCGTCCGCCGACACGAAGAGCGCCGCCTTCACGATCAGCGTGCCCGACGCCGCCACCTCCGCCTCGAACTCGTTGAGCTCGCGGTAGTGCTTGCGCCAGGTCTTCTGCGGTTCGAGGCGATCGACCCGGACCACCAGCACCTGCTCGTGGTGGGACCGGTCGAAGACGCCCAGGTAGCCGGGCCGGGGGAGCGCGTTGCGGACGCGCCACAGGTAGTCGTGCTCCTTCTCCTCGGTCGTGGGCACGCCGAACCCGCGGTGCATCACGCCCTGCGGGTCCACCATGCCCACGACGTGCCGCACGATGCCGCCCTTGCCCGCGGTGTCCATGCCCTGCAGCACGAGCAGCACCGACCGGTCACCGCCGGTGCGGCCGTGCGCGAAGAGGCGCTCCTGCAGGTCGGCGAGCACCGGGCGGCGCGCCGCGAGAAGCCGCTCGCCGTCGGCCTTGGCCCCGGTCCAGCCCGGCGTGGCGGTGTGGTCCAGGGCGGCCAGGTCCGTGCCGCGCGCCCAGCGCAGCGCCTCCTCGGCGGGGGCCTTCCACAGCGTGTCCGGCTTCTTCGCCTTCTTCTTCGCCATCGGTGCCTCCTCCGTGCGGCCGGCCGGCTGGTGCCGGCCGCCGGATCTCAGACTCCCAGGTCAGACGTCGGCGCGCAGCACGGCGGTCATCCGGGGCGGCACCGTGAGGGTGTCGCCCACCAGGCGTGTGGCGCCGGGCTCCCAGGCCGCCGCGAGCTTGAACGCCCCCGGTAGCGGCCCCTTGGCGGCGCCGTCGGCAGGCCGCAGCAGGCTGCCCAGCCGCAGCGCGGCCAGGCCGTGGCCCGTGTTCAGCACGAACGCCAGGCTCCCGCGAAGCACGGCGATCACCGAACGGTCAGCCGTGGACCGGATCTCCAGCGGGTAGTCCAGCTCGTCCGTGATGGAGTGCCGGATGGTGATGAGCTCCCGCGCCCACCGCATCAGGCGCCGGTCGTTCTCGTTGCGCGGGACCACCGGGACGTGCACGGTGTCGAGCACCAGCGGGTTGCCCGCGAGGATGACGGTCGCGAGCACGCTGGCCCGGATGTCGACGTCGTCCACGCCGAGCAGGGCCGTGGCGGGGCTCTCCTCGGCCGCCCACGGGACCGTGAGCTGGGCCGCGGGGAGCCGGGTGATGTCCTCGACGACCGCCGCGCCGGCCCGGACCCGGTTGCGCCGCCCGCCGTTCTGGCGGGTCGCGCGGCGTACGGACGGGTGCACCAGGTCGGCGAGCATCTGCAGCGCCTGGATGTCCTCGGTCTTGCCCGGCCCGGACAGGATGCGCAGCAGGATGGTGGTCAGCCGGTCGCTCCGGCCGGGGCCGTCCACGAGCAGGCTGAACCGCCGCTCGAGCTGCTCGCCCAGCCCCACCACGTAGTCAGCGAGCTCACCCAGGAACGGGGTGGGCGAGCGGTCCACGAGCGCGTCGACGTCGAGCACCAGGCCGTCCACGTGGTACTCGCGCAGCCAGTGCCGGGCGTCGTCGACGAGGAAGTCGCGGGGCCCGCGGCTGCCGCTTCCGTCGAGGTTGATGCGGTCGCCCACGTAGTCGGTGCGCACCGTCGGCGCGGAGGGCACCTTGCCCGCGCGGGTCCCGATGGTCGGCACCTGCCCGGTGCGGAGCTGGATGGGGCCGGTCCGCGGCCGGTCCAGCGGCACCTGCCCGGTGCGCGGGCGCATGGCCTGCAGGGCGTGCTCGCCCGCGTCGCCCACCTCGGTGCGGGGCGGCCGGGGCCGCCCGCCGCCGCCCATGAGGTAGGGACCGTAGGCCTCCAGCCCGAGCTCGTCGGCCACCGACCAGCGGTAGGGGATGTCGAGCACGACGGCGAGACCCAGCCCGTGCGCGGCGTCGACGAACCGCTGGAGCGCGCGCGGGCCGCCGTAGGGCTCGTGCACCGAGTAGAGGCGCACGCCGTGCGAGGGGCCGAGCGCCGGGTCGAACGCGGCGACCGGCGCCAGCTCGATGCCGTGGACCCCGAGCTCGGCGACGGACGGCAGCAGCTCCGCCGCGGCGTCCAGCGTGCCCTGCGGCGTGAACGACTCGACGTCGACGTGCATGAGCACGCTCGTGGACAGGTCGGGCGGGGACCACGTGCCGTCGGTCCACTCGAAGGCCGGGTCGAACACCCGGGTCGGTCCGTGGATGCCCTGCGGCAGCCAGACGCTGCGCGGGTCGGGCAGCAGCGGTCCGCCGTCCACGGAGTAGCCGTAGTCCGTGCCGTGGCCGAGCACGCTGTCGGCACCCCAGTAGCCCGGCTCGCCGGCGCCGACCAGGCGCAGCGGCATGTGCTCGGGCTCTTCGTACGGGTCATAGGGGACGAGCACCTCGATGACTCGGGCGCGCGGCGCCCACACCACCGGTCTGGGCCCGGGAACAGGCATGTCGGGCCCGGGTCGGGGCGGTGGTGTGGTCCCCCCGGTTCCACTCCTCGGTCCGGTCACGGCGGACAGCCTAGCCCGCCGTACCGGATGGGCGAGTCAGTACCACCACACTGCGTCCCGTCACGGACAGGCTGGTGCCGGCGTCGAGCACCGTGCCCGGCTCGGCGCTGCCGTCGGTGTCCAGGACCACGGTCCACGCCGTGCCGTAGGCGCTGGGCGGCAGGGTGAACTCCAGCGCCTCGAAATGAGCGTTGAGCAGCAGCAGGAACGAGTCGTCCACCACCACCTCGCCGCGCCGGTCCGTCTCGGTGATCGCGTCGCCGTTGAGGTACACGGCGACGGTCCGCGCGTACGACTGGTTCCAGTCGGTGTCGTCCATCCGGGCGCCGGTGAGGTCGAGCCACTCGATGTCGGCGGGACCCTCCGCGGCGCCCGACCCGACCTGGCCGTCGAAGAAGCGGCGACGGTGCAGGACCGGGTGGTCGCGTCGCAGCTTGACCGCGTGCCGCGCGAACTCCAGCAGTGCCGCGCTCTCGGCGTCGAGGCCGTCCTCGCCGCCCCAGTCCATCCAGGCCAGCTCGTTGTCCTGGCAGTAGACGTTGTTGTTGCCGTTCTGGGTGCGCCCGATCTCGTCGCCGTGGGCGATCATCGGCACGCCCTGGCTCAGCATCAGCGTGACCAGCAGGTTGCGGCGCTGACGGGCCCGGAGCTCACGGATCTCGGGGTCGTCCGTGGGCCCCTCGACGCCGCAGTTCCAGGACCGGTTGTGGCTCTCGCCGTCGTTGTTGTCCTCGCCGTTGGCGTCGTTGTGCTTCTCGTTGTACGACGTGAGGTCGGCCAGCGTGAAGCCGTCGTGGGCGGTGACGAAGTTGATGGACGCGCTCGGGAACCGTCCGGAGTGCTCGTACAGGTCGCTGGACCCGGTCAGCCGGGAGGCGAACTCGGGGAGCGTGGAAGGCTCGCCGCGCCAGAAGTCGCGCACCGTGTCGCGGTAGCGGCCGTTCCACTCGGTCCACAGGGGCGGGAAGCCGCCCACCTGGTAGCCGCCGTCGCCCAGGTCCCACGGCTCCGCGATCAGCTTGACCTGGGAGATCACCGGGTCCTGGTGCACGATGTCGAAGAACGCGCTCAGCCGGTCGACCTCGTGGAACTGTCGGGCCAGGGTGGCCGCGAGGTCGAAGCGGAACCCGTCGACGTGCATCTCCTCGACCCAGTAGCGCAGCGAGTCCATGATGAGCTGCAGCACGGCCGGGGAGCGCATGAGCAGCGAGTTGCCCGTGCCGGTGGTGTCGAAGTAGTGCGCCTCGTCGCCGTCGACCAGTCGGTAGTAGGCGGCGTTGTCGATGCCGCGGAAGCTCAGCGTCGGGCCCAGCTGGTTGCCCTCCGCGGTGTGGTTGTAGACCACGTCGAGCAGCACCTCGATGCCCGCCTCGTGCATCGCCTTGACCATGGACTTGAACTCCATGACCTGCTGGCCGCGCGTGCCGTAGCCCGCGAACCCGTTGTGGGGCGCGAAGAAGCCGATGGTGTTGTAGCCCCAGTAGTTCGACAGGCCCTTGGCCGCCAGCGACGGGTCGGTGACGAACTGGTGCACCGGCATGAGCTCGATCGCGGTGACGCCCAGGCTGGTCAGGTGCTCGATGACGGCCGGGTGGGCCAGTCCCGCGTAGGTGCCGCGCAGCTCCTCGGGCACGCCCGGGTGCTGCATCGTGAGGCCCTTGACGTGCGCCTCGTAGATGACCGTCTCGTGGTAGGGCGTGTCCGGCGGCCGGTCGTGGCCCCAGTCGAAGAACGGGTTGACCACCACGGAGACCATGGTGTGCCCCAGCGAGTCGGAGGTCTCCGGCGTGGTGCCCGCGGTTGCCTGCTCCACGTCGTCGAACGGGTAGGAGAACAGCGACGGGTCGCCGTCGAGGTCGCCGTCGACCGCCTTGGCGTACGGGTCGAGCAGGAGCTTCGCGGGGTTGCACCGGTGGCCGGACTCCGGGTCGTACGGCCCGTGCACGCGGTACCCGTACCGCGTGCCGGGGCCCACGCCCGGCAGGTAGACGTGCCACACGTGGGCGTCCGTCTCCGTCACCTCGACGCGTTGCTCGGTGTTGTCGTCGCCGAGGAGGCACAGCTCGACTCGCTGTGCGACCGATGAGTAGAGCGCGAAGTTGGTGCCCGTCCCGTCGAACGTCGCGCCGAGGGGGTAGGGGCGCCCTGGCCAGGTCTGCATCGGACGATCATCACACCCCGGGCGGGTACGTGGGGGGAGATGTGCGTGGTGGGCGTGCCGTCGGGGTGGAGGGTTGGCGCGAATTCAAAATATTGTGCCAAGCGGATGCGAGCGGCGCCCGGTTGCTGCGAGAATAAACCCATGATCACGGGGGAACCCCAGCCCACGACCGACTCTGACGATCCGGTCCCGACCGATCTGATCGACGAGTCGAACGCTTTCTACGCACGTATCGCGCCGCCGGCTGTCCGCCGCGCCGCAACCCGCCGGGGACTGCTCGGCGGCGGAGACGCATCGAAGGCGCCGCGCAACCTCGCCGGCTGCGAGCTCGACCCGATCTCGGGGGCCTCCAGCGGAGTCTCCTGGGACGACCCGGAGGAGCTCTGACCGGCCGCTGACGGCCGCGTCAGCGGGGCAGCCGCGCCGGGTCCACCGGGATGAGGCGCGGCATGCCCGCGGGCGCCACCCTGCTCAGGGCGAGGTAGCGGGCCTCGGCGCGGTGCAGCCTGATGTGCTCGTCGAGCGACCACTGCGGCCCGTTGGTCAGCGTCATGCCGCAGGAGCAGTCGATCTCCTCGCGGTCGCCCGGCAGGTGCCGCACGAGCCCCACGGTGACGTGGGAGGCGCGGGCGTCGGCCTTCGCCCGGTGCATGACGGCGCTGACGGGCGCGTGTTCGCTCACGCCCCCACCCTAGTCGGCGTCGGGGCGGTCAGCGGGCGGTGGTCGCCTGGGTGCGGTCCAGGGCCTGCAGCACGTCCTCCAGCAGGTCCGTCACGTCCTCGAGTCCCACCGACAGGCGCACGATCGACGGCGGCACCTCCGCCTCCGTGCCGCGCACCGAGGCGTGCGTCATCTCGCTCGGGTAGTTGACCAGCGACTCGACGCCGCCGAGCGACTCGGCCAGCAGGAACACCCGGGTCGACTCCGCGAACGTGCGTGCGGCCTGCTCCCCGCCCGCGAGGTCGAGCGAGATCATGCCGCCGAAGCGTGACATCTGGTGTGCGGCGACCTTGTGTCCCGGGTGGTCGGGCAGGCCCGGGTACAGCACGCGCGCCACGGCCGGGTGGTGCACGAGCCGCTCGGCGAGGGTCTGCGCCGTCTCGGAGTGGCGCTGCATGCGCACCGAGAGCGTCTTGATGCCGCGCGTGGTGAGGAACGCGTCGAACGGGCTGGACACGGCGCCCGCCGCGAACTGCACGTAGCGCACCTGCTCGGCGAGCTCGTCGGCGCCGTCCTTCACGACGACGGCGCCGCCGACCACGTCCGAGTGCCCGCCGAGGTACTTGGTCGTGGAGTGGACCACCACGTCGGCGCCCAGGTCGAGCGGGCGCTGCAGGGCGGGGGAGGCGAACGTGTTGTCGACCACCAGGAGCAGCCCGGCGTCGTGGGCCAGCTCGGCCAGCGCGGGGATGTCGCTGATCTTCATCAGCGGGTTCGACGGCGTCTCCACCCACAGCATCCTCGACTCCGGCCGGATCGCGGCGCGCACGGCGTCGAGGTCGGCGGTGTCCACGGTCGTGTGTGCCACGCCCGCCTTGCCGTGGACGGTGCGGATCAGGCGGTGGGTGCCGCCGTAGACGTCGTTCGGCACGAGCACGTGGTCGCCGGGCGCGACGACGGCCCGCAGGAGGGCGTCCTCGGCGGCCAGGCCGGACGCGAACGAGATGCCGTGCGCGCCGCCCTCGATCGCCGCGAGCTGCTCCTCCAGGGCCGTGCGGGTGGGGTTGCCGCCGCGCGAGTACTCGTAGCCGCCGCGCAGCCCGCCGATGCCGTCCTGCGCGTAGGTGGAGGTGACATGGATCGCGGGGATCGCGTCGCCCGTGGTGGGGTCGGTGTGCTGGCCTGCGTGGACGGCGAGCGTGTCGAAACGGCTCGGTCGGGGGTCGGTCATGGCTGTCTCTCTTCGAAGGGTGGGCGTGCGGTCAGACCGCGAGATAGTCGAGCAGGTCGGAGCGGGAGACCACGCCGAGGGCCTTGCCGCCGTCGGTCACGAGCAGTGCGGTCTCGTCGGCGAGCGCGGCGCGCAGCGTGCCGACCGGCTCGTTGACGCCGATGAGCTGCAGCGGCCGGCCGATGAGCCCGCCGACCTCGTCGGAGAGGTTCGCCTTGCCGGCGAACACCTCGTCGAGCAGCTCGTCCTCGTGCACGGCGCCGGCGATCTCGCCGAGCACCACTGGCGGTTCCGCCGTGAGCACGAGCAGCTGGGAGACACCGGACCGGGTCATCCGGTCGATCGCGTCGCGCACCGTGTCGGTGGGGTGCACGTACAGCACCGGCGGGGTGCGGTCGGCCTTGGCGGCCAGCACGTCCGCGACGGTGTGGTCCTCGATGGCGGGCGCGAACCCGTAGGACCGCAGCCAGGTGTCGTTGAAGATCTTGCCGAGGTAGCCCCGGCCACCGTCGGGCAGGAGCACCACCACGACGTCGTCCGGCCCGAGGTCGCGCGCGGCCTTCAGTGCGGCGACGACGGCCATGCCGCTGGAGCCGCCCACCAGGATGCCCTCCTCACGGGCGAGCCGCCGGGTCATCGCGAACGACTCGGCGTCGCTGACCGCGATGATCTCGTGGGGGACGCTGGGGTCATAGGCGGTGGGCCAGAAGTCCTCGCCCACGCCCTCGACCAGGTAGGGGCGGCCGGTGCCGCCCGAGTAGACGGAGCCCTCGGGGTCGGCGCCGATGATGCGCACCCGGTCGTCCGAGACCTCGCGCAGGTACCGGCCGGTGCCGGTGATGGTGCCGCCGGTGCCGACGCCGGCGACGAAGTGCGTCACGCGGCCCTCGGTGTCCCGCCAGATCTCGGGCCCGGTGGTCTCGTAGTGGGAGCGCGGGCCGTTCGGGTTCGAGTACTGGTCGGGCTTGAACGCGCCGGGGATCTCGCGCACCAGCCGGTCGCTCACCGAGTAGTAGGACTCGGGGCTGTCGGGCGCGACCGCCGTGGGGGTCACCACGACCTCCGCACCGTAGGCGGTGAGCACGTTGCGCTTGTCCTCGCCCACCTTGTCGGGCAGCACGAAGACGCAGCGGTAGCCGCGCTGCTGGGCCACGAGGGCCAGGCCGACGCCGGTGTTGCCCGAGGTGGGCTCGACGATGGTGCCGCCGGGGCGCAGCTTGCCCTCACGCTCGGCGGCGTCGATGATGCGGCCCGCGATGCGGTCCTTGGAGGACCCACCGGGGTTGAGGTACTCGAGCTTGACGAGCACGGTCGCGCTCGTGACGCCCTCGGTGACCCGGCTGAGCCGGACCAGAGGGGTGTTTCCGACGAGCTCGACGACAGAATTGACGTACTGCACCTGTATCTCTTCCTGTTCTGTGCGCGCTGCGGTGCGCGCGTACGACTGACCGGCCTACGTAGAGGATGTCAGTAACAGCAACAGGTGAGGTGTGCGAGCACGCCGCAACTCTAGCGGCGGGTGCCGCTCAGTGCGAGTGCGCGATCCCCAGCTCGTGCATGCGCTCGTGCTCCTCGCGCTCCTGCATGCGTTGCGCGATCCGCGCCTGGACCTCCGCGCGGCGCAGCGGCGGGACCGTCTTGGGCGGCTGACGGCGTTCCGGCAGCGCGTCCAGCAGGCGGGTCACGATCTCCGTGATCTCCTGCGTGGCCTGCTCGACGGGCTCGCGGGTGGCGTCGCTCACCTTGGTCACGCCCGTGACCTTGCGCACGAACTGCAGTGCGGCAGCGGTGATCTCCTCGTCGGTGGCGGGCGGCTCGAGCCCGCGGAGCGTGGTGATGTTTCGGCACATGCTCCGACCGTACGCCGGGGCGCCGCCCTGCGGGAGGGGTGCGCCGTGCCCGGGTATGACCTGGCGGGCAGGGCCGGCCCTGCGGCAGGGTGGGTGCATGAGCGCACTCGGCGACGCCGCACCCGGCGCGGCACGACGCACCCGGCACGGGGAGCGGGCCCTGATGCGCACCTCGGTGAACGTGCCCAACTTCGGCGACTTCGCCGACCCGCGTGCCGTCGCGACCGTGGCCCGCGTGGCCGAGGACGCCGGGTGGGACGGCCTCTTCGTCTGGGACCACGTGGTGCACAACAAGGCGATGCGGCGGGGGCAGCCGTTCGGCGACCCCTGGATGCTGCTGACCGCCGCGGCGCTCGCGACGTCCACGCTCCGCCTCGGCACCCTGGTCACGCCGGTGGCCCGCCGTCGCCCCGAGCAGCTGGCCCGCCAGGTCGCCACGCTGGACGCCCTCAGCGGTGGACGCACGATCTTCGGCGCCGGGCTGGGCGGTCCCGTCGAGGACGAGTTCGGCAGCTTCGGCGACGAGACCGATCCGGTGCTGCTCGCGGAACGCCTGGACGAGGGCCTCGGCCTCCTCGACCGGTACTGGGCAGGGGAGCGGGTGGACCACGACGGGCCCCACTACCGGGTGCGCGACGTGGAGCTCCTGCCGGCTACGGTCCAGCAGCCCCGCCCGCCTGTGTGGGTGGGCGGGTTCTGGCCGAACCGCCGCCCGTTCCGGCGCGCGGCGCGGTGGGACGGGGTGGTGCCGCTCTTCGCGTCGGGGCACGGCGTGCCGCCGACCCCGGACGAGATCCGGGCCGTCACCGAGTACGTCCAGGAGCACCGCACGTCGCACGGTCCGTACGACGTCGTCGCGGGCGGGCTCACGACGCCGGAGGCGGCCGCGGACGTCGTCGGGCCGCTGGCCGAGGCCGGGGCGACCTGGTGGGACGAGCGCGGGCTCTACGCGTCGCCCGACCTGCACTCCCTGCCGGCCGTGCTCCGCCGGACGGAGGTGGGCCCGCCGAGGCCGTGAGTTTCGGCGAGGGCTGCCGCGAGCCTGAGCGCTCAGTCTTGACGATCGAGGTGATCAAGTGATTTAGTCACTTCCATGACTCAAGGTAGAGCCTCTTTCTCGGAGCAGCTGGCGGACGACATCGTCGAGCTGATCCGGTCCGCGAGCCTGGGACCCGGCGACGTGCTCGAGTCCTCCCGCGACCTGGCCAAGCGGTTCGCCGTCACCACGCCGACCGTCCGGGAGGCCCTGCGGCGGCTCGAGGCCACGGGCGTGGTCGAGCTGCGGCACGGCTCGGGCACCTACATCGGGCCCGGGATCGAACGGTCGGTACTGGCCAACCCGCACCGGCCGCACATCACCCGCTCCTCGGTGATCGAGCTGGTGCAGGCCCGCCTCGTCATCGAACCCGGTATCGCGGCGCTCGCCGCGAGCGCCCGGGACGCGGCCGGGCTGCAGCGTCTGGAGGCCGCCACGGCGACGGCGCTGCAGCCCCCGGTGCACGGGTTCCGGCCGGCGCTGAACTTCCACGTGGAGCTGGCCGCGGCGTCGGGCAACAACCTGTTGCGCGAGACCGTGGAGGCGTTGCTGCACGTGCGGGCCACGGAGCAGACGGAGATCCGGTTCCGGTACGACGACCGGCAGCGGGACCACGCGGAGCACCTGGAGATCCTGGGGGCTGTGCGTGACGGCGACGGCGCCGCCGCCGAGCGGCTCACGCGGGCGCACCTGACGACGATCCGGGAGTCGCTGGAGGCGGCGGACTTCGGGCAGGAGACGTCATGAGCGCGCCGTACCGCCTGGCGGAGATGACCACGCTGGAGGCTGCCGACGCCGTGGCCCGCGGCACGATCGTGCTGATCCCGGCCGGTGCGCTGGAGCAGCACGGTCCGGGTATGGCGCTCGGGACCGACCTGGTGCGGGCCGAGGCCGTGGTGGAGCGGGTGGCCGCCAACCTGGCCGGCCGGGTGGTGGTCGGACCGTCGGTGCCCGTGGGGGTGTCGCCGCACCACATGGCGTTCGCCGGCACGGTGACGCTGACGACGGGGACGTTCGCCGCCGTCGTGCGGGAGTACGTGACGAGCCTGCACGCGCACGGCTGGACCCGTTTCCTGGTGGTCACGGGCCATGGCGGCAACAACGCGACGCTGACCACGGTGGCGCAGGACCTGCTGGTCTCGCACCCGGGGGTCCAGCTGGCGTGGTCGCCGCTGACGTCGCTGGCGGGCGACGCCGTTTCTGCGCTCGCGCCGAGTGCCGTGCACGGGCACTCGGGCGAGGCCGAGACGGCGCAGATGCTGCACCTCGCACCTCACCTGGTGCACACGGACCGGCTCGAGCCGGGTACCACCACCCCGGACCAGCTCGACGCCGTCTCCCGGACCGCGCGCCGTCACACGCAGCCCGCGCTCACCCTGCCGTACGACCGCCTCAGCCCCAACGGTGTGCTCGGCGACCCCCGGCGCGTCACCGCGGACGACGGCGCCGCGATCGTGAAGGCCGTCGTCGACCGCATCACGAGCTTCCTTGAGGAGTGGCTGGCCGCGTAGGCCCGCCGCGCTCCATACACCCATACCCCCCCACGCACCTGGCCCGCCAGGTGTCCCTACGGTCCTGCCCGCATGCCGGGCAGGCACGGAGAAAGGACCTCGCATGTCAACGACGACAGCACCACCTTCCGGCGTCTCGCCGGCCCGGGCGGCCCGACGGCGGCCCGGTCGCCGCGCCGCCCTGCTCACCGCGCTCGCGCTGGTGGTCTCCGGCGTGGCCGGGCCGCTCGGCACCGCAACGGCGTCCGCCGCTCCCTCGGCGCCGTCGGGCAGCACGACCCAGGGTGCGCACTCCCTTCGCTCGCCTGGTTGCGGCACCGACCCGGGGCAGGAGCCCGGCAGCAGCGTGCTGCACACCCTGACCAGCGGCGGCCGCGAGCGCACCGTCCAGCTGCACCTGCCCGATGCGTACCGGGCCGACCGTGCCTGGCCGGTCGTGCTCGTGTTCCACGGTCGCGGCAACACCGGCGCGGGCACCGAGGCGTTCTCGGGGCTCGACGCCCTGCCGGCGATCGTGGCCTACGGCAACGGCGTGGTCGGCACCGGCGACGGCGACCGGCAGGCCTGGGAGGGTGCGCCCTACTCGGCGCCCGGAGTCGACGACATCGCCTACACGAACGACCTGCTGGACACCCTGGAGTCGGAGCTGTGCGTCGACCCGCGGCGCGTGTACGCGACCGGCAAGTCCAACGGTGCGGGCTTCACCGGCATCCTCGCGTGCGAGCTGTCGGACCGCATCGCGGCGGTCGCACCCGTGGCCGCGGCCTTCTACGGCACCGGGCACCCGGACTGCGATCCCCTCCGCCCGGTGCCGGTGATCGAGTTCCACGGCACCGAGGACGCCACCATCCCGTACGACGGCGACGCCGACCGCGGCCTGCCGGCGATCCAGGACTGGGCCGGCGGCTGGGTGGGGCGCAACGGGTGCGTCGGCCGCCCCCGCGTGGAGGCCACCGCCGACGACGTGACGACCTACCGCTGGACGGGGTGCTCCCGTGGCACTGAGGTGACGCACGTCGCCGTGCTCGGCGGCGGCCACACGTGGCCGGGGGAGGACAGCTACTCCGGCGGTGGTTACGCGACGCACAGCATCGAGGCTCACGAGGTCATGTGGGAGTTCCTGCGCGACGAGCGGCTGCCGGTCCGGTTCGTCGCGGACCGCACCGGGAAGGGGGCACGGTCATGACCGCGACCTCTGCTCCCGGTACCGCACCGGGCGCCTCAGGAACCGAGCCGGACCGCCTGCCCCGCGTGCTGCGTGCGCTCGCCGTCGTCGAGCGCCTCGGCAACGCCCTGCCTCACCCGTTCTGGCTCTTCTGGATCCTTGCCGGCATCCTCGGCGTGGTCAGTGCGGGTCTCGCCGCGGCAGGCGTGTCCGTGATCTCGCCCGCCGACGGCGAGAAGGTGGTGGTCCAGAACCTGCTCAGCGGCGAGGGCCTGGCCATGGCCGTGTCGACAGCGGTCGACAACTTCGCCACGTTCGGGCCGATGGGCACCATCGTCGCCGTGATCATGGGCGTCGCGATCGCCGAGCGCACCGGGTTCCTGTCGGCGGCCATGAAGGTCTCCGTCTCCCGCGTGCCCGTGTCGTGGGTCGTGTTCGCCGTCGCGTTCGCGGGCACCGTCTCGCACGTCGCGAGCGCCGCCGCCTACATCATCCTGGTGCCGCTGGGCGGCCTCGCGTTCCGGGCGGTCGGCAAGTCGCCGATCCTCGGTGTCGTCGTGGCGTACACGTCCATCGCGTCCGGGTACGACGCGAGCCCCGTGCCGACCCCGAACGACGCCATCTTCGCGGGCATCACCACGGAGGCGGCGCGGATCATCGACCCGGCCGCGTACGTGTCGCCCGTGAGCAACTGGTACTTCAACATCGGGTCCTCGCTGCTGCTGGCGATCGTGATCACGCTGGTCACGAACCTGGTGCTGGCCAAGCGGCCGGACCTGGACGCCGATGCCGACGCGGACCTCGACGACGTCGCGAGCCTCGAGCTCTCGCCGCGTGACCGGTCCGCGCTGCGCGCCGCGCTGCTCAGCGGGCTCGGCGCGATCCTGGTGGTCGCCGCCGTGGTGCTGCCGCCGTCGTCCCCGCTGCGCGGGCCGGGCGGCAGCCTCACCGAGTCGCCGTTCCTGGACGGGATCGCCGCGCTCGTCGCGGTGCTGTTCGCCCTGGTGGGCATCGTGTACGGGTGGCGGTCCGGAGCGATCACCGCGCCCGCCGACGTGCCGCGGCTGATGGCCGAAGGGGTGCGGCAGATGGCCGAAGGGGTGCGGCAGATGGCACCGGTGCTGGTGCTGTTCTTCGCCATCGCGCAGTTCCTCGCGTACTTCGACTGGACGCACATCGGAGACGTCATCGCCGTGAACTCGGCGGAGGCCCTGGAGTCCACGGGGGTGCCCATCTGGGTGGTGTTCCTGGCGATCCTCGCGCTGCTGTCGGTGGTCAACGTGCTGGTGACCAGCGGTTCGGCGATGTGGGCACTGGCTGCGCCGATCGTGGTGCCGATGCTGATGCTGCTGGAGGTTCCGGCCGAGACCACGCAGGCGCTGTTCCGGATCGCCGACTCCGGCTCCACCGCCATCACGCCGATGAGCCCGTACTTCATCATGGCGCTCGGCTTTCTCCAGCGGTACCGCAAGAGCGCCGGCATCGGCACCCTCGCGTCCTACACGCTGCCGCTGGCCGTGTGCATGACGCTGGCGTGGACCTGCCTGTTCTTCGCCTGGTGGGCGCTCGGCATCCCGCTGGGCCCGGGTGCGTCGGTGCGGTGACGGGCGCGGGCCCCGCCGTCGGACGACGGCGGGGCCCGGCCGTCAGCGCGGCAGGGCCGCGACCGCGAAGTACGTGGTGCAGGCGCCGCCCTCGGACTCGTACCCGGTGGACAGCTCCAGCACCTCGTCCCGCTCCGGCATCGCGAGCAGCGTGGGGCTGTAGTTGGGGCAGTAGTCGTTCCACGGGTCCTGGATCGCCACGGGTGCCGGGGCGGCGGCCCAGGGCGACTCCGGGGCGGCGTCGTTGGTCAGGATCGTGGCGCCGCTGCCGGGCAGCACACCGCCGTCGGCCCCGTAGAGCATCTGCCCGACGGCGAGCAGCCGCCCGTCCGGCGTGTCGTCGTCGTACCAGGAGATGTTCGGGGTGTGCCGGAAGTGGGTGCCGTCCGCGGTGGTCACGGCGTGGCCGAGGGCGCGGGCGTCACCCCACGAGGTGCCGTCCGGGGAGCGCCGCGTGTAGTGCCGGCAGTCCTCGACCGGTCCGCACACCTCGTAGCTCATGAGGTAGGTGCCGTCCGGCAGCGTGCGGACCACCGGCATGCCGGGGCGCAGGTCCGGGTCCTGGGCGGCGACCACGGTCTCCGGCGGGCTCCAGGTGCGCGCGTCGGACGACGTGGTCTGCACCAGGATCTGGCTGTGCGTGGGCTGCTGGTTCTCGTCGGAGACGTACAGCGCCAGCCGGCCGTCCGGGGTGACGGCGAACTCCGGCTCCCACAGTCCCTTGCCGCCGGTCGCCGTCGCCGCGGTGGAGACGTGCTGCCACGTGCGGCCCTGGTCGCGGCTGGCCCACACGGGCAGCGTCATGCGCCGGGTCGACTCGTCCTCCTGCTGTCCCACCGAGGCCGACCACAGCAGCGTGCCCTCCGGCAGGTCACCCACCTGGCGGGGGAGCTCGAACAGGGTGGAGCAGCACAGGCCCCGGGCCGCGCCGGGGTCGGAGACCGTGCCGGCCCGCTCGAAGCTGCGGCCGGCGTCGGTGCTGGTGAAGATCGCGCCGTGGCCCACGTCGCCCTCGAAGGTGACCACGCTCGCGACGATCGTGCCGTTCGCCGGGCCCGAGTGCTCCAGTCGGATCGCGCGCGGGTAGAGGGCCACGCCGTCCATCAGCCGGGTGCCGTTCACCGCACCGCCCGGCGGTGGTTCGGCGGTGCTGCTGGTGCTGCTGCTGGTGCCCGGCTGCGGGCCGGTCGCCGTCGCCGGGGCCACGGCGGTGGACACGGCGAGGGCAGTCAGTGCGAGGACGGCGAGTGCGGGCCGGAGCAAACGGCGTACGACCATGGGTGACACCTCTTCTGATCGACTCTGATCTCGGCCGCCACGCTAGTGACCGGGTGAAGATGCGTCAACGTTGAATCAGGCGGGCCTCGGCGCGGTAGCGCAGTGGGGACCGGCCCACCTCCCGCTTGAAGGCCGTGCTGAACGCGCTCTCCGAGGCGTAGCCGAGCTCGACCGCCAGGGCGCCGACCCGTGTGTCGGTGCGGCGCAGCGCCTGCTGGGCCAGCAGCATGCGCCACCGGTTGAGGTACGTGATGGGCGGCACCCCTGCCACGGCACGGAACCGCTCGGCGAACGACGTGCGCGACATCGCGGCTGCACGGGACAGCTCCGGCAGACCCCACGCGCGGGCCGGGTCGGAGTGCATCAGGTCGACGGCGGGCCGGAGCTGGTCATCGGCCAGGAGGCGCAGCCAGCCCGGGGGCGGCCCGGCCTGCTCCGAGCCCCGTCCTGACGCCTGCTCCACATAGGCGCGCAGAGCCTCCAGCAGCAGGAGCTGGCCGTGCTGACGGATCGCGAAGGCCGAGCCGATGCGGCGGTCGGCGGCCTCCGTGAACAGCCGGTAGAGCGTGGCGCGCAGGTTGTCCGCGGCCTGTCCGGAGCCCCGGACGTGGGCCAGCGGCGGCAGCGCCTGGCTTAGCAGGGCGAACCCGGCGGGGTCGAGGTCGACATGCCCGCCGAGCAGGATGTCACCCGCCGTGCCGCCGGCCCCGACCGGGTGGAACGAGGCGAAGCTCGCGTCCGGCACGACCTCACGGGGCGGGCCGTCGCCGGTGCCGCCCTTCATCATGAGCCACGCCCGCTCGTTCAGTACGGCGACGTCACCCGGCTCCAGCTCGACCGGCCCGGCCACGCCGTCCGTGGTCAGGTGGACGGCGCCGCTGACCACCGCCAGAAACTTGATGCCCTCGAGCTCGGCGCGTGAGACCCAGGGGCCGTGCACGGCGAACCCGCCCGACACCACGCCGCGCACGTCGATGAGGTCGAACGCCTGGGAGAGGTGGTCATCGATCATCTCCGTACTCTCGCGTAGAAAATACGGACTGACAACTATTCAGAGTCCGGGCTCCCCGGTACAGGCTGGTGCCATGACAACGACGACGCACAAGCAGCATCCCCTCGGCACCGGTTTCACTCCGGCGTCCACCACCGGCGACGTCCTGGGCGACATCGACCTGACCGGGACGAACGTGGTTGTCACCGGGGGTCACAACGGCCTCGGGCTCGAGACCACCCGCGCGCTGGCGGGCGCCGGAGCCTCCGTGACCGTGGCCGCGCGCAATCCCGACCGCGCGGCCGAGAAGGTGTCCGGCATCCCGCGTGTCGAGACCGCCCGGCTGGACCTCATGGACCCGGCCTCGATCGACGAGTTCGTCGCCCGGTACCTCGACTCGGGCCGCGCCCTGCACGTGCTGCTGAACAACGCGGGCATCATGGCGGGTCCCCTGGTCCGCGACGCGCGCGGCTACGAGTCCCAGTTCGCGACCAACCACCTGGGGCACTTCCAGCTCACGCTGGGCCTGCTGCCCGCGCTGCGCTCCGCGCACGGTGCCCGGGTGGTCAACCTGACCTCGGGCGGGCACCGCCTGTCGGACATCCGGTGGGACGACCCCCACTTCACCACCGGCTACGACGAGATGGGCATGCTCGCGTACGGCCAGTCCAAGACCGCGAACGTCCTGTTCGCCGTGGAGCTGGACCGGCGCTGGGCCGCCGACGGCATCCGTGGCTACGCCGTGCACCCCGGCATCATCACCACGACGAACCTGGGACCGTGGCTCGCCGAGGGCCAGGAGCGCAGTGCGTGGCTGGACGACTCCGCGCAGCGCGCGATGGGCCTGGTCGACGAGGCGGGCGAGCCCGTCATCGACCCGTACCACGAGAAGAAGACAGTCCAGCAGGGTGCGAGCACCAGCGTGTTCGCTGCCACGAGCCCGTTCCTGGCGCAGATCGGCGGTGTCTACCTCAAGGACAACGACGTGTCGCCGCTCGACGAGGACCCCCAGGAGATCGACTTCGTCACCGAGACGAACCCGCCGGCCACCGTGGTGCCGCACGCCGTGGACCCCGTGTCGGCGCGTCGTCTGTGGGATCTGAGCGAGCGGCTGCTCGAGGGCTAGCCGCCTAGGATCGCCGGTGTGAGCGCGACGAGACGGCCGAACCACCAGATCGCGGTGCTCGTGCTGGAGGGCGCCAAGCCGCTCGACGTCGGCATCCCGGCGCAGGTGTTCTCCAACCGGCCGAGCATGCCGTACGAGGTGCGCGTGTGCGGCGCCGCGCCCGGCCTCGTGACCGGCGGCGACGGACTGTCGTACCACGTGGCCGAAGGGCTCGACGCGCTGGAGCGCGCCGACACCGTCTTCGTTCCCGGGTACCGGACACCGGCCGCCGCCGACCCGCCGGGCGTGGTCGTCGACGCTCTCCAGGCCGCGCACGCGCGAGGAGCCCGGCTCGCGGCGATCTCGACAGGAGCGTTCGCGCTGGCCGCGACCGGGTTGCTCGACGGTCGGAGCGCGACCACCCACTGGCACTACACGCGGGCGCTGCGCGAGCGGTACCCGCGGGTGCGGGTGGACGAGAACGTGCTGTTCGTCGACGAGGGCAGCGTGCTCACCTCCGCGGGCGCGGCCTCCGGCATCGACCTGTGCCTGCACCTGGTGCGCCGCGACCACGGTGTGGGGCTGTCCAACCACGTGGCCCGGCGGCTGGTGGCCGCGCCGTACCGCAGCGGGGGACAGGCGCAGTACGTGCCGCGCAGCGTGCCCGAACCGCTGGGTGACCTGTTCGCCGACACCCGCGAGTGGGCGCTGGAGCACCTGGCCGAGCCCTTGACGCTCGACGCGCTGGCCCGCAACGCCCGGGTCTCCGCGCGCACGTTCTCGCGGCGGTTCGTGGAGGACACCGGGTACACACCGATGCAGTGGGTGCTCCGGGCGCGCGTGGACCTGGCCCGTGAGCTGCTGGAACGCAGCGACCTGAACGTCGAGCAGATCGCGCACAGGGTGGGCCTGGGCACGGCGGCCAACCTGCGCCTGCACTTCCACCGCATCCTCGGCACGTCCCCGACGGAGTACCGCCACACGTTCTCGGCCTAACCCCTGCGACGTGTCAGAACCCCAGGTCACTCCGGTGACCTGGGGTTCTGACACGTCGAAGAGGGGTGGCGAGATCCTTGCGGGTGATGGCTCGATGTCTGGCGTGATCCTTGCGCACCATGGCCTTCCGGCCTCTTTCGGCCCGACGGCGGCCCGCGGACCATGGACGGGAGACGAAAGGAACCCCTGATGACCCGCATCGCCATCAACGGCTTCGGCCGCATCGGCCGCAACTCCCTCCGCGCCCTGCTCGAGCGTGACAGCGACCTCGAGGTGGTCGCGATCAACGACCTCACCGCCCCGGACGCGCTGGCCCACCTGCTGAAGTACGACAGCGCGCTCGGCCGTCTGGGCCGGCCCGTCGAGGTCGAGGGCGACGAGCTCGTCGTCGACGGCCGCCGCATCAAGGTGCTCGGCGAGCGGGAGCCCGCCAAGCTGCCGTGGGCCGAGCTCGGCGTGGACATCGTGCTGGAGGCCACCGGCCGCTTCACCTCGGCCGACGCCGCCCGCGCGCACCTCGACGCCGGCGCCCGCCGGGTGTTCGTGAGCGCCCCTTCGGCCGGTGCCGACGTCACGCTCGCGTACGGCGTGAACACCGACGTGTACGACCCGGACCAGCACACGATCATCTCGAACGCGTCGTGCACCACGAACGCGCTGGCCCCGCTGGCCGCCGTGCTGGACGACCTGGCCGGGATCGAGCACGGCTTCATGACCACCGTGCACGCCTACACGCAGGAGCAGAACCTGCAGGACGGGCCGCACCGCGACTGGCGCCGGGCCCGCGCCGCAGGCGTCAACATCGTGCCCACCACCACGGGCGCCGCCAAGGCGATCGGCCTGGTGCTGCCCAACCTCGAGGGCAAGCTGTCGGGCGACTCGATCCGCGTGCCCGTGCCGGTCGGCTCCCTCGTGGAGCTGAACACCACGGTCTCGCGCGAGGTCACCCGCGACGACGTGCTCGCGGCCTACCGCACCGCGGCCGAGGGCAAGCTCCAGGGCATCCTCGACTACTCCGACGAGCCGCTGGTCTCCAGCGACATCACGGGGGAGGCCGCGTCCGCGATCTTCGACGCCGCACTGGTCCGCGTCGAGGGCAACCACGTCAAGGTCGTGGCCTGGTACGACAACGAGTGGGGCTTCTCCAACCGCGTCATCGACACCCTGGAGCTGCTGGCCCGCTCCTGAGCGCGGCACCTGCCTCCTCGACCCAGCGCCGCTGGCGCCGGGTCTCCACGGCACGCGGGTGGTAGTGCTCGCGCGCCCAGGCGACGGCGTCGGCCGGTTCCACGCCGCTCAGGACCGCCAGGGTCGCGAGCGCCGTACCCGTGCGGCCGACCCCGCCGCCGCACGCGATCTCGACCCGTTCGGACGCCGCCCGCGCATGTGCCTCGCGCAGCGCGGTCAGGGCGTCGTCCGTCGAGTCGGGCAGGCGGAAGTCGCGCCACCGCACCCAGCGGTACTCCCACCCGGTGACGCGGGGGTCCGTGCCGCGCAGGTAGACGGCGAAGTGCGGCACGGGCGCGTCCCCGCGGGGGCGGCGCAGCCCCGTGCCGCGCACGCGCCGCCCGCCGGGCAGTTCCACGACGCCGTCGGACGGCGGCCACGTCCCCTCTCGATCGCCGTGTCCCATGGCTCCACGCTAGCGAGTTCCGCACCGATGAGGACTGCGGCTTTCCACGGTCCACCACTGAGGACGAGCGGAAGGGCGCTGAGATGAGCATCGTGTTCTCTCACCTGACGATGTCCCTGGACGGGTTCGTCGCCGACCCGCACGACGGCATCGACGACCTCTTCGACTGGTACGCGGCGGGTGACGTCGAGGTGCCCAGCGCCAACGAGGGTGTCGCGCTCCGGGTCGACGAGGCCGGCGCCGGGATGCTGGGCGACATCATCGACCGGACCGGCGCCCTGGTCGCCGGACGGCGTCTGTTCGACCTCACCGACGGCTGGGGCGACCGCCATCCGCTCGGGGCACCCGTCGTGGTGGTGACGCACCACGCGCCGCCCGACGCCGGCCGGTGGTCCCGGACCGTGCACCTGCGCTACCCGGTGCGGCGCTGAGGTCAGGGCTGCTGGCTTCGGCGGCCCGTGCGGCCTGGGTGCCGTCCGGGGCCGCGACATCGGCCGGTTGGTTCGAGATCGGCAGCTCGGGCTGCCGATCTCGGTGCAACCGACCGACGTCGCGGTTCGGAAGCGGGCGAGGGCCCGAGGTCACCGTGCCCCGCCCGTCGGGGTCAGAACGTCCAGCGCTGCGCCTGCGCGCCCGAGCAGGTGCGGATCTCCAGGCGCTGGCCGTCGTGCTGCGGCGTGCCGCCGACGGTCGTCAGGCACTTGCCCGACTGCGGGTTGACAAGCTCCTGGCTCGCCGACCGGTAGGTCCAGCTCTGGGCCGCCGTGGTGTTGCAGGTCCACAGCTGCACGACCGTGCCGTCCGCCGTGCCCCCGCCCGACACGTCCACGCACTTGCCCAGCGCACTCAGCGTGGAGCCGGAACGCGTCCAGGTCTGTGCGGCGTTACCGCTGCAGCTGACGATCTGGAGCGGGTTGCCGTCCACGGAGTCGGCCCACGGGACGTCCACGCACATGCCGTTGGCCGCGCGCACGGTACCGGTGCCCTGCGGCAGCGTGGCGCCGCCGTCGCCCCCGTCGCCGCCGTCACCACCGCCGTCGCCGCCCCCGCCGTCGCCCACCGAACCGGGGATCGGCGTGGCCGCGCCCTGGAACGGGTCGAGCTGCATGTAGGCGGCGGTCGGGTTGCCGTCATGCACCAGCGACTCCTGCGCCAGCACGTCGTCGAACGCGAAGCCGTACGCCTTGCCGTTGGCCATCTGCTGGTGGATGAACTTGGAGTAGTAGTCGGTCACGGACTCCTGGTAGAAGTTCGACGTGTTCGTGCCCGGCTGCGTCGTCGTGGTCAGCAGCGTGGTGCGGTGGAACCCGGCGCACAGCGTGCGGGCGATGGCGCCGATGTCGTTGTTCGGCGCCTCGAGGTCGCGGTAGCAGCCGAACACGGAGTCGCTGGACGGCTTGCGGAACTCGGTCACGTACGCACCCGACGCGTTGGTGAACCGCATGACGCCGTTCTGTACCCGCCCGCGGAACACGGCCGCCGGGTCGTACGAGTAGGGCGCGACCGTGAGGGTCTCGTTGGTGTACTTGGACCACACGCGGTCGATGTAGGACGCCATGGCGTTCGCGTCCATCTGGCCGGTCTCGATGGCGTGGCTGGGCGCGAGGATGCGCAGCAGCGACCCGTCGGGTGCGAACTGCTCCAGGTTGTTCCAGCCAGGCGTCGCGTCGAGCGCACTGCGCACGTTCGCGTAACCGTTGGGCTTGAGCATGCCCGTGCTGATCACCGTGCCGTCACTCTTGCGCAGCCCGGTCTGGTACGGCGCCGACAGGAAGTCGACCTGCGTGCTGTTGATCCACAGCCCGTCGTCGTTGAGCGTGAACTCCGTCCAGCTGAACAGCTTGTTGCGGTTCGGGTCGCTCGGGTTCTGCACCGCGGGCTGCACCAGGCGGCCGTTGTTGACGATCTTGAACGACAGCTTGCTGCTGTAGGAGAAGTAGATCCGGCCGGACAGCTTGGGCAGCTGGATCGTCTTGGACTGACCCCGTGCGGGGCCCGCGATCGCGGCGTCGGGGGCGTCGACCGGGGTGCCGCCCACAGTGGGCCACTGGTGGAACGTGCCGGCCGCGTCCGACCAGCCCAGCCGGTCCTGGCCCGGTGTGCCGAGCACGTAGACGAAGACCTGGTCGTTGCGGTCGGAGTTGTTGTAGATGGTCAGCGGGATGCTGGCGGGGACCGCCTCGGCGGTCTTCGGCTGAGGGCCGACGACCAGGGCGCTCGCGGTGAGGGCGAGCACGCCCATCGCGGCGGCGACGTTCAGCAGCTTGCGGAATCTGAGCCTTCGAGGGCCGGACCGGGATCGTGACATGGGGAGATCTCCTCGTGTTCCGTCGAGTACGTCGTCGTACTTACTGGACTGTCAGCGAGACGGACATTAGTGAGGAACCCTGCCGATGTCACGGGCCGGGCTGATGTTTCACCCGATCTCACGGGGGCCGACGAGCGGGCCGGGGCGTACGCCGTAAATCACTGGCGTCGACGGGGAGGATGGGGCCGTGATCTCGTTCGAAGACCTACGCGACCTGCCACACCGCGAAGCCGCCGGACGCCTCCTCGCCGACGGCTGGAACGTCTGCGGTCTGGGCGACTGGGCCACCGTCTGGCGTTCGCCCGACGGCGGACTCGTCGCCCGGGTCAGTCCCTTCGAGCCGGCGTACGGCGTCTTCGTGGAGCTGTGCCGGTCCCTGCCCGACCATCCGCTGCTCCCCGAGATCGCGTTCGACGCGCCCCTGGCGGGAGGAGGCCGCGTCACCGTGCTGGAGTTCCTGCTGCCTGCCGAGCAGGGTGAGGCCGACGCCGTCGTGCGGCGCTGGGCGGACGCCGCGCAGGACGACCCGATCACGGTGGTGCGTCAGACGGCCGAGCGGCTCGACGCCGAGGCGGCGCGGTCGGTCCCGTTCTGGGGCGGGCTGGACCACAATCCCGGCAACGTGCTGCGGAACGCCGCCGGCGACCCGAAGCTCGTCGACCTGTTCTACGCCGCGGGCCTCAAGATCTACCAGGCCCTGCGGGAGGACCCGGCCCGGATCGCCGAGGCGTTCCCGGCCGACCGTCGCCAGTACCTCTGCGACATCGCCGCGCTCGCCCGGTACTCGCGCCCGGACGAGCTGGCGGCGCTGCGGGCGGCGGAGCAGAGCATCCGCTGAGGCGGCGTCCCGGTTGATCCTGACAACGATGCCCGTGCGACCTCGAGCGGCGATCACCGCCGGGGCGACGACCAGCCGAACGGGATCGGGACGGGCCCGCAGCAGCACACGCCCCGCACGTCGGCCATGGCCAACATCCTGGCGGCCTGGTAGCACGCGACGAAACGCAGGACCGTGGGCACGGCGCTGCGCACCAGTCCGCGCCGGGAGATCAGCTCCCGCACGGCTCCGGAGCATCCGTCGCCCCCGAACAGGACACCGTGCGCGCACCGCCAGCCCTTCCGGGGCGAGATCCGTCGCTGGTACGTCTCGATGCCGTAGGTGACAGCTCGTGCTGCTGGACTCATCCCGACACCGTATGGTCGGCCCGGTTCGCTCGCCCGGCCGACATGATCGGGCAACGCGAAAGGCCCTCCAGCCCAGCGTTTCCGCTGACCAGAGGGCCTTTCCGCACGGTGGGCGATACTGGGATCGAACCAGTGACCTCTTCGGTGTGAACGAAGCGCGCTACCCCTGCGCCAATCGCCCGTGTTGCCTGCCCCGTAGGGCGTGCGTGGACGATATTAGCCTGGTTCGAGCGCGGATGCGAAATCCAAACCCGCAGGCCGCGTCAGGGGTCGATCCGCTCCCGCATGTTCCGCTCGAACAGGTCGCGCGCGGCAGCCGACAGCTCGCCGATCTGCAGGTCCGCCCCGTCCAGCCACACCGTGGGCTGCACATTGCGCACCGAGCCGGTCAGCAGCATCCGGGCCTCGCCCGACGTCACCCGGTCGAGCACGGAGAACGGCAGCTCGCCGTCCTTCGCCTCGCGTACCGGCAGGCCCGCCTCGGCTCCCCACTCCAGCAGCAGCTCGCGCGTGATGCCGGCGAGGCAGCCCACCGACAGCGGGGGAGTGACCAGCTCGCCGTCGATCTCGAGGAACACGTTGGACCCCGTGCCCTCGCACAGCTCGCCGCGCGTGTTGGCGAACACCGACTCGTCGGCGCCCTTGGAGATCGCGTCCGCCAGGGACACCACGTTCTCGGCGTACGACGTCGTCTTCAGACCCGCGACCGCACTGTTCTCGTTGCGGGTCCAGGGGGAGCGCGCGGCGCGTCCGGTCGGCACGACGACGGCGGACGTCGCCGCCACGACGACCGTCTGCGGGCCCTCCGACCGCCCGGACCCGAGCGGGCCGACGCCGTCGGTCACCGTGATCCGCAGGCGGCCGGCGTCGGGCTCGGTGGTCAGGACGGCGTCGACGCCGTCGCGCACCTTGCCCAGGTCGAGGGTGCCCATGCCCATGCCCGCCGCGGACCGCTCCAGCCGCGCCAGGTGACGCGTCAGGGCGAACGCCTGACCGTCGAGCACGGCGCAGGTCTCGAAGACGCCGTCCCCGACGGTGATGCCGTGGTCCACCGCGCTGAGCGCGGCCTCGTCGGGCGCGACCATGCGCCCCTGTGTCCAGATGACCGTCATGGCGCCAAGTCTGTCACCGGTGCAGGGTGACGTGCGTGACCTCCGGTGTGTACCGCACGGAGGTCGTGCGGAACTCCTGCGGCGGTACGCCGTCGAACACCCGCGTGCCCTGGCCGAGCGTGAACGGCCCGACGTGCAGCCGCAGCTCGTCCACGTGGCCCGCGGCGAGGTACTCGTTGAGCGTGGTCGCGCCGCCCGCGACCGAGACGTCGCGGTCGCCCGCGGCGGCCTGCGCCTGCTCCAGTGCGTTCTCGATCCCTTCGGTGACGAAGTGGAACGTGGTGCCGCCCTCCATCGGGACCGGGTCGCGCGGGTGGTGGGTCAGCACGAAGACGGGGCCGTGGTACGGCGGGTCCTCGCCCCACCAGCCCGCCCAGTCCAGGTCCCACTCACCGCGGCCGGGCGTGAACATGTTGCGCCCCATGATGTAGGCGCCCGCACCGATGACGGCGTCCACCTCGGCCCGGTGGTCGTCCCCGTGGTCGAACATCCACCCGGCCATCCACCGGTCCAGGCGTTCGCCCGTCCCGGTGCCGAACGGGTGCTCGCGGCTCTGGTCGCGCCCGGCGGAGTAGCCGTCGAGCGATACGGACAGGTCTGCTCTGAGAATTCCCATGCCCGTCCGACGGCGGGCCCCGCCGGAACTCATCGCCACCCGTCAGCCCTCGCCGCGATAGCTCCCGAAGCTCCACAGGTTGCCCTCCGGGTCGCGTACCACGCACGCCCGTCCGCCGTAGTCCTGGTCCTCGGGCTCGCGCAGGCTCGATCCGCCCGCGGCGAGGGCCGCCGCGTAGGTGCCGTCCACGTCGTCCGTCACCGCGTAGGCGGAGCCCGTGCCGGCCCGGTCGGGCCAGCCGGGGCGCGGCCGCTGGGAGCCGAGCATGACGCCGCCGCCCTCCGGCCAGGCCAGCTCGGCGTGGTGCACGATCGAGGGGTCGGCGTCGTCCCGGAAGACGGCGCGCTCGGTGAAGCCGACGGCCTTGAGCCAGGCAAGGCCCGCGTCGGCGTCGCGATAGCTCAGGGTCACCCACAGTCCGGTGCTGGTACCGGTGCTCATCGTGGTCCTCCTTGCTCGGATGCGTGCTCAGGTGCCTCCCACGATGCCCGCGCCGGGTCGGCGACGTCTTGAACGTACGGGAACTCCTCGCGCAGCCAGGTCGACGGCGTGCACCCGGCCAGCGCCACCCATTCGCGGGTCATGTGGGCATGGTCGGCGTACCCGGCGCTCGCGGCGACGTCGGCCAGGTTGGCCCGGTGGGACCGTGCGGCAGCGGACCGTGCCGCCACGACGAGCCCGCCGCGCGATCGCGCCAGGCGTGCGACGCGCCGTAGGTCGCGGGGCGTGAGCCCGCACTCGGCGCGGACCAGGTCCTGCAGGTGGCGGCGGCTCCAGCCCTGCTCGGCGGCCACGTCGCGCACCTGGCCGCCGCGCGCGATCAGGGCCAGCGCACGCCCGACCTCGGCCCGCGGTCCTGGCTCCCCGGCCTGGGCGAGCCGCCGGACGAGGACCCGCGCGACCGTCGCCGTGGTGGGGGACTGCGCGAGCAGCTCCGGCAGGTGCGCGAGGTGGGGCGCGACCTCGGGGAGGCTCACGAGCTGCCCGGCGAGCTCGCCCGCAGGCACGCCGAGCAGCGCCCGCGCGCCCCGCAGGGTCAGGGAGACGCTGACGCCGCGCTGGTGACCGTCGTGGTGGATCGCGGCGGGGCGGGTGTGCAGGCCGGAGACGCACGACCAGGCCTGCCGCCGGGTGTGGTCCTGCCCCGCCCACGAGACGTCGAGAGGCTCGTCGAGCGGTAGCTCGAAGGTCAGGCCGGGGCCCGGCATGCCGCGGTGCACGCCCGGGGGACCCATGTCGAGGTCGTACGGGACGACGGCCGTGACGTAGGGGGCGAGGACCGCCGGGAGGCGGGGTGGTGTGCCGTGGGTCACACCTCCACGGTAGTCGCGGGGTCTGACACCGGCCCCGACGCCAGTCCCACCAGCCGCTCCGCCTTGAGCTCGGTCTCGTGCCACTCGGCGGTGGGATCCGACCCCCACGTGATGCCTGCTCCGGTGCCGAAGCGGAGCACGCCGTCGGCCCACCAGAACGTGCGGATGCCGACGGCGAGCGACGCCTCGCCGTCGACCACCCAGCCCACGGCCCCGCAGTAGGGGCCGCGCGGCGTGGGCTCCAGGTCGCCGATGATCCGTAGTGCGCTCGACTTGGGCGCGCCCGAGACCGAACCCGGCGGGAACGTCCCCGCCAGCAGCCGGCGCCACAGCTCGCCGGTGCGGACGACGTCGTCGGCCAGGGTGCCTCGCACGCGGGAGACCAGGTGCACCAGCCCGGGGTGCTCCTCGACCGCGAGGAGCGAGGTGACCTCCACGGTGCCCGGCCGGCAGACCGTCTGCAGGTCGTTGCGGACGAGGTCGGTGATCATCACGTTCTCCGCACGGTCCTTCTCCGTCAGGCCGTCGGACGTGCGGGCGGTGCCCTTGATGGGCCCCGACTCGACCACGGTGCCGCCCGTGCGCGGGTCGGGCCGCACCGACAGGTAGAGCTCGGGGGAGGCGCTCACCACCCAGACGGGGTCCAGGCCGGAGCCTGCGGGCACGTGCACGGCGGCGGCGTGCGGAGCCGGGTTGCCCGCGGCGAGCCGGGCCGCCAGCGCCCGGGCGTCCGGCTCGCGCCCGTCCGCGCCCGGGAGGGGCGCGGACAGCACCCGGCAGATGTTCGCCTGGTAGACGTCGCCGTCGCGCACGTGCTCGCGCACCCGGCCGACGGCGGCCTCGTACGCCGCCTGGTCCATCGACGAGACCCAGGCGTCGCTCGCGGGGCCGTGCCAGGGTGTGGGGGCGGGCGGGGCGGTGCCCTCGGGGGTGTCGACCCGGGCGAACCGCCAGGCGCGGGCCGGACCCTCGAAGTCGGCCACGACGAACCAGGTGCCCGTCGCGAGCCGTTCGGGCTCGGCCCGGACGTCGACGCACTCGACCGCGTCCGTCGCGACGCGGCCGGCGAAGCTCGCCCAGCCCGTGTCGCGCGTCACGCCGGTCGCCGCGCCGACGGTGGTCGAGCGGGCGGGCACCGGCGGGATCGTGCGGTTTGCGGGCTGATGGGTCGGTCTGGGGGGCACGGGACAACCGTACGGTGGCGCGTGCGATTGGACGGTACGCCCCCTGGTCGATTAATGTTCACACGTCGCCGGAACACCGGGGGAAACCCCAGGATGCCCGGTTTCGCGGATGTAGCTCAGTGGTAGAGCATCACCTTGCCAAGGTGAGGGTCGCGGGTTCAAGTCCCGTCATCCGCTCGGTACGCCGCTCTCGTGAGGATTCGGCTGTGAGAGCGCCCGGGCACGGTGGGTTGGCCGAGTGGCGAGGCAGCGGCCTGCAAAGCCGTATACACGGGTTCGAATCCCGTACCCACCTCGCAGACACGATGGGCGATTGGCGCAGCGGTAGCGCGCTTCCCTGACACGGAAGAGGTCACTGGTTCGATCCCAGTATCGCCCACCAGCATGGCAAGGCCCTCTGACCAGCGGAAACGCAGGTCAGAGGGCTTTCGCATGTCTGGTGCTGGTGAACTGGTGCGGACAGCAGGTAGTGCCGTGCAGAGAAGCAGCCCCCTGGCACCATGGTGACGTGGATCTGGCGATCGGACCCGTGCAGGGCGGCCCGTGCTCGACTGGCGCAGTCCTGTCGGCCCGCCGGACCTGGCGACACCTGCGCAGGGTCAGCCCGCTCTCTCCGCGAAGACCTCGGCTGCGATGTTGTAGCCGTCGAACGCGCGAGCGGCTCCGGCGTAGGCCTCGAGATGAATGAACAGCTCGACGATCTCCTCGGGGGTCGCACCGCTGTTGAGCGCGATGCGTATCTGCCCGCGCAAGGGCTCGTGCACACCGAGGGCCGCAGCAACCGTGACGGAGATCAGAGCTCGCGTCCGGGTGTCCAGGTGCTGCGTCCGGGGCCAGGAGTCCCCGAAAGCATGCACCGTGGCGATCCGTTTGAAGTCGGCGGCGTTGTCCGGTTCACCTGGGGTGGGTTGGAGGAAGGTCTCCAGGCGGAATCCGAGCCGCTGCTCGGCCTCGTCGAGCGCACGTTCGTAGGCTGCCTGCTCTTCTGCTGTTGCCATGATCTTTGTCCTCTCATGCTTTGCGCATCGTGGTGATGGTGTCGGTCGAGTGGGAGCGATCGAGGCGCGGCCGGTGCGTGCGTGGCTGTACGGACCTTCATGACCGCCCCCGGTTGTAGCGCCGGATACCCGCCAGTGCCCACCGACGCGGTGACCGATGCCGGTCACCGCGTCACTCAGCACGTGGTGGAAGTTCGCCTTGCCCACCGATGGGACTGGGATCACAGGTCCCAGTCGACGACCTTGTCGCCCGGGCCAGGGGTGAGGGTCTTCCACAACTGGCTGGGCCTGCCGTAGACGAACTCGCGGAACTCCCGCCAGTAGCCGTCCTGGCCGAGGATCTGCTTGGCGCGGGGGATGGCCGTCGAGTCGGGTGCGGCGTAGTAGCGGACCGGGACCGGATCGGTATCGACGGTGGCCTGGTAGATGACGTCGGCAATCACCGAGGGATCAGAGCCGGTAGGCGTGTTGGTCGCGAAGAAGCGATCGATGTCGGCGCGGTAGTACTCAAGCGCGCCGCCCTCGGCATTCTCGATCTTGGTGAAGATCCGGGTGGCGGTCTGACCGGGCAGCACCGTGCGAACGGTGACACCGAACGGCGCCATCTCCAGGCTCAGGCCCTCACTCAGAGTGAGCACCGCGGCCTTGCTGGCTGCGTAGACCGCGCTGAAGGGATATCCCTGGTCGGCGGTCAGAGAAGCGATGTTGACGACCGCGCCGGAGCGCCGCTCACGGAAGTGCGGGAGAAAGGCCTTGGTGATGGCGATCAGGCTGAAGGTGTTGGTCTGGAACTGCCGGTGGATCTGGTCCATCGTCAGCGCCTCGACGGGGCCCATGACGTAGTTGCCCGCGTTGTTGACCAAGGCGTCAACCTGGCCGAACTGTTCGATCGCGAGCTGGGCGAAGGCCTCGGCGCCGGCCTCGTCGTCGACGTCGAGCGAGAGCGTCCGCACGCCCGGCAGATCTGCGTGCGCCTGCAGGTCCCCCTCCTTGCGAACGGTGGCCACCACGTTCCAGCCCTCGGCGGCGAACCTGGCCACAGTGGCCCTACCCAGGCCTGTGGCAGTTCCTGTGACAACGACGGTCTTCGACATGACGCGCTCCTGTAGGTTGTGTAGACGCGGCCTGGTTACGCCGCGAACTAAGACATGAGTGTGTCACTTAGACCGACGAACAGCAACAGTGCTGTTCGTCACACGAGAGAGGAAGGCTTCATGCGTGCCGACGCCAGCCGCAACCTGCAGAACCTCCTGCGGGCGTCAGCTCGGCTCCTTGCCGAGGACCCGGCCACGCCCCTGGCCGAGATCGCGAAGGAAGCCGGCGTTGTCCGCTCGACGCTGTACCGCCGGTTCCCGACCCGGGAGGACCTCCTGGAAGCCGTCTACACGGCCAAGCTCGACGATGCCGAGCGTGCCCTGGAAGAGGCCCGGCCCGCCACCGCTCCCTTCGCGATCGCCGTCCACCGCTTCGTGGAGAACATCGTTGCTGTCGGACGGCGGTGGCCAGTCGATCTGCGTGATCTCCTCGCCGTGGACACTCACCGCACCCGTCATGAGGAGCAGACCAAACAGGTCGGGGATCTCGTGGATCGTGGGGTCAGGGCCGGGGTGATCCGCGCGGACCTCCCCTCCAACTGGGCCCGCGATGTCCTCATCAGCTTGGTGGACCTCGCCACCCATCAGTACGAGGATCTCCCACCCGGGCCGGCCGCCGACCTGGTGACTGAAGCCTTTCTCCAGGCCACTGGCACAAAGACCGGCGAATCGGGCCGGTGAAGATTGTCCGCCCGGCGCATGGGGCCTTCGCGCGTCGGGGCCGAGCTTCTCCTGCGGGCGTGGTCAGTCGTCCGCACCCGGTGGCGCGTCCAGCACGGTGGGTACGTACTCCAGCAGTTGGAGCTGCCCGTCGAACGTGCGGTTCCCGACCAGCTCGAGGGCGACGTCGCGGGTCGTCGGGCGTCTTCGTGGCCATCCCCGCCATGACCCGGTAGGTCGTGGCGCCCATGAGCGCGGTGTGCGACGTCTCGGGCTCCGACGTGATCCAGCCCAGGTACTCGGGGCCGCCCATGCCCCACAGGCCTGGCCAGCCCTCCGCCGCGGCGTAGCCGTCGAGGGAGATGATGAAGTCCACCATCAGGTCTGGCATGGGGCTCTCCTCGGTCGGGATGTTTGCTCCCAGCTCTACTGACGGGCGCGGGGTTCTACCGGCGGGCGCCGCCTCGCCGGGTCACTGGGTGGTGGAGTGCTCGATGCTCATCACCAGGATGACGCGGTCGGCGCTGTCCGCCGGCGGCTGCTGGTCGGGGTTGCCGTAGCGCTTGCCCAGGCGCACGTAGAACGCGCCCGTCGGGTCCGGCACCACCTCGATCAGCTTGCCACGCACCTCGAGGTAGTTGAACGGGTTCTCGTCGTTGAGGACTGCCAGGCTCATCGACGGGTTGTGCTGGAGGTTGCGGTACTTGGCGCGGTGGGTGGTGTGCGTGAAGCGGAGCGTCTCACCGTCGAAGTCGAACCACATGGGGTTGACCTGGACGGTGTCGTCCGGGCGGATCGTGCCCAGGAACGCGTAGCTGGGCGCTTCGAGGAGCCGGATCAGGTGGGCGGGGATCACATCGGTCGCACTCATCTGCCGAACATAACCCTTGCGCAGGTGGGCGGGGGGTTTCGATTGGACCGGCACGCCGTTCGTGAACTAGTCTTCCGGAGCGTCACCACGCCGGGCCTGATGGCCTGAGTTGGTGGCAACGCGGATGTAGCTCAGTGGTAGAGCATCACCTTGCCAAGGTGAGGGTCGCGGGTTCAAGTCCCGTCATCCGCTCGAACCCGCTTTGGTGGGGAGCACGGTGGGTTGGCCGAGAGGCGAGGCAGCGGCCTGCAAAGCCGTACACACGGGTTCGAATCCCGTACCCACCTCGGGCGATTGGCGCAGCGGTAGCGCGCTTCCCTGACACGGAAGAGGTCACTGGTTCGATCCCAGTATCGCCCACCAGCAAGACCCCTTGACCAGCACTCGCTGGTCGAGGGGTCTTTTTCGTGCGCGCAACGCGTCCCTGCCATGGCCCCGTGAACCCCGAACCGATCATTAGAGAACATCCACTAGGCGTAGAACGTCCCGAACGTTAGCGTAACGATCATCCGGTCGGCCAAAACGAACAAGAACGAACATCGGTGCGGCGGGCCCACCGGGGTGCGGATCGAGGACGATGCGTACCGCCGACACCACACTTCAACGATGAAGGGGAACACCATGAAACGCAGACGCGTGTCAGCGGCGGCCGTCGCGGGGGTCCTCGCGTGCGCCGTCGCCGGGTCGTCGCTCGCGGGCGGCGTGGCCGCCGCGGCGGGGCCTGCCCAGGCGTCGGCCGCGACGCAGGTCACCGAGATCACCGTCGACGGCGACGACATCGCCGCCGACAACGTCAACGGCCTGACCTTCAAGGGGTTCGGCGTGCTGAGCGCCAACAGCACCAGCGCCGTGCTGATGGACTACAAGTCCGAGCAGCCGCAGAAGTACGCGGAGCTGCTCCAGGTCCTGTTCGGCGGCGACCACCCGATCATGCACCACGTCAAGATCGAGATGGGCGACGACCGCAACAACTCGACCGGCTCCGACGTCGCGACGATGCGCACCGAGGACGAGCCGGCGAACGTGCGCCGCCACCCGGGCTTCCAGCTTGCCGCCGACGCCAAGAAGGTCAACCCCGACCTCAAGGTGTCGATCCTGCGGTGGAACGCCGTGCCCTGGGCCACCACGAACGACAAGATCTACGACTGGTACAAGAACACGATCCTGGCCGCGTACCGCGAGTACGGCTACATGGCCGACTACGTGAACCCCGGCGTGAACGAGCACACCGCCGACCTCGACTGGACCCGGGAGTACGCCGAGCGGGTCCGCACCGACACCACGGGGTACGTGAGCGACGACCCGCGGCTGGCGGGCTTCCGCAAGGGCGAGGCAGCGCTCTTCCACCGGATCCAGGTGGTCATCTCCGACGAGGTCGGCACCGGCACCTTCGGCGACGAGATGGTCGCCGACGCGACACTCCGGGACGCCGTCGGAGCGTCCGGGTTCCACTACAACACCGACGACGACGCGTCCGGCAACTTCAAGCGCCTGGCCGACGAGTTCGACGAGCAGATCTGGAACAGCGAGGCGCAGGCCACGTTCAGCAGCTCCGCGTTCCGGCCCAGCAACAACACCGCGGACCCGACGGTGGAGGGCACGGGCCTGGGCGGTACCGGCAGCTCCCTGGAGATGGCGAACACCATCGTCAAGGGCTTCGTGAACTCCCGGCGCACGCACTTCGTGTACCAGCCGGCGATCGGCTCGTTCTACGAGGGTGGCCAGTACTCGTACAAGGAGCTCGTCAGCGCGCGTGACCCGTGGTCCGGATGGATCCACTACGACGCCGGCCTGGCCGCGCTGCAGCACTTCTCGAACTTCGCCGTGACCGGGTGGGAGGACTCCCGCAACCGCGCCGGGATCTGGCGGGCCGTGCCCCAGGCGTCGGCCACGACGGCGTCCGGAACGAACCCCGTCAACGGGCGGGGCGGTGGCCCCAACTACCTGACCCTCGCCGCACCTGACCGCTCCGACTTCTCGACGGTGCTGGTCAACGACGCCGAGACGCCCCGCACCTACCGCATCACGCCGCGACACCTCGACCTCGGCCGCAAGCCCTCCCTCGCGCTGTGGGAGACCCGCGCCGCCGAGGACGGCGAGAGGTTCGACGCACGGTACAAGCGTCACGTCCGCGACGTCGGTGCCGACCCCGCGGGGACCTACACGGTGACCGTCCAGCCGTACTCGATCGCCACGGTCACCTCGCTCGACGTACGCCGCGACAAGGCCTGGACGGCACCCCTGCCCGTCGAGGGCGAGCGCACCGTGCTCGACGCCGGCGCGGCCGGCGACGCCGCGCGGGACGTGCTGTGGGCCGACGACTTCGACTACGCCGACAAGACGGTGCGCACGATCCGCAAGGGCGGTGGACTGCTCGGCCGGACCGAGGACTTCGTGGACTCCCGCGGTGGCGACACCGGCGCGATCCCGCTGTACACCTGGGACCGCAACGGCTCCTTCGAGGCGTACCTGGCCGACGACGGCGAGCGGGTGCTGCGCCAGCAGGTCGACCGCGAGGGCACCGGCGTCGGCGGCGCGTGGAACAACGGTGAGCCGATCACCGCCGTGGGCGACCGGCGCTGGACCAACTACCGCGCCACGGTCGACGTCCGCTTCGAGCGCGACACCGCCAGCGGCAACTACGCCGCCCTCGGTGCCCGCTCCAGCGGCGGGGAGACCTCGCACGACCTGCGCGGCACGCCGTACGCGCTGCGGCTGGCCGCGGACGGCGCCTGGCGGCTCACCCGCCTCGGCAGCACCGTCGAGAGCGGATCCGTCGGCGGCGCTGGCTGGGACACCGCGGCATGGCACGAGCTGTCCGTCCAGGTCGCGGGCGACCGGGTCACCGGCTGGGTCGACGGCACGCAGGTGTTCGCCTGGACCGACGACGCACCGATCCTGTCCGGCTGGGTGGACCTCGCCAGCGGGTTCCACTGGACGCAGTTCGACAACCTGCGCATCGAGCGCGTCGCCGACGAGGTGCCGTACTACGGCGAGTACCTCGACGGGCACGAGAGGACCGACCTCACCGACCCGGGGACGACGAAGCTCGCCTTCGACGGGCAGTGGGAGCACGCCAACGGCAAGGGCATGTACGAGTACGGGCGGACGTCGTCGACCAACCAGGAGGCGGGTGCCTCGGTGACCTACACGTTCACTGGGTCCGGCCTCGACGTGCTGGGACCCAACGACGGATCCGCCCGCCTGGACGTGACCGTCGACGGCGAGCCGGTCGCGCTGAACGCTCGCACCCGCGCCACCACCTACTACCAGCAGGCGTTCGAGCTGCGCGGCCTGGCGTGGGGCGAGCACACGGTCACGCTCACGGTCGCCGCGGGGACGCTGGACGTGGACGCCGTCGGCGTCGTCTCGGCACCGGCTACCCGGTCGGCCGACATCGGCCCGCTGGCCGCCGCGCTGGAGGAGGCGGAGGGCGTCGAGCGCACGGACGACTTCACCGACACGGAGTGGGCGGTCCTGCGCAACGGGATCACCGCCGCGCGCGCTGCCCTCGCGGACCCGGCGGGCTACCGGCTCGACGGGCAGGGCGCGGCCCAGCTCGCGGACCGGCTGCGGACGGCGTCCGCGCCGGTCGCGAACCGGATCGTCGAGGTCGAGGAGCCGCACGTCGCGACGTACACCGGCGAGGAGCCCTCGCTCCCCGGCACCGTCACGGCCCGGCTCACCGACGGCAGCACGCGGGAGGTGCCGGTCGAGTGGGACGCCGGCGCGGTGTCGTACGACGAGACCTGGGCGACGGTGGCGGTGCGCGGCTCCTACGGCGCGGCGCCCGTGACGGCGCAGGTCGAGGTGGTGCCGCGCGGCGTCCTCGCGTTCGCGGACGTCAACGCGACGAGCGGTGCCCTGGGGTACGACTCGCCCGCCTACGCCGCGGTCTCGGACCTCGTGGGCGACGGGCTGGTGAACGACGCGCCCGACCAGGCGCGGGAGAGCGGCTCGACCTGGGGCCACTGGGGGCGGGACGCGTCCGGCAGCCGGTCGATCAGCTACAAGGGCGTGGTCGCGGGACCGTATGACAAGACGACCACCACGGGGGCGTACACGGCCAACCAGGTGGGCGCCGAGATGTCGTACACCTTCACGCTCCCGGCCGGTTCGTACACCCTCGTGGCCGGTTCGCACTCGTGGTGGCCCGGCAGCCGGCGCACCGCGGACGTCGTGGTCGACCATGACGGTGGGAGCACGGGCGCCGGGTCGGTCACCCTCGACACGGCCAACCCGAGCGAGGTGCTCTCCGTGGACGTCGAGCTCGCCGAGGCCGGGCCGGTGACGATCCGGTTGCGCGCGACGAACAACCAGTCGCCCATGCTCTCCTGGGCGGCGGCGGTCTCCCGCTCCTGACCGCCACCCACCCGTGCCCGCCCGTTGAGTGCTGGACTCGCCCACTGAGAACGATGCGACAGGGCGAGTATCCAGCACTCAACGAGCGGGTGGGGCGGGTGGGGCGGTGAGGCGGGCGCGGAGCGCGCGCACGTGACCCGGCGTGAGCCCGCCGTGGGTCAGGTACGCCTCGACCGATCCGTGCCGCGCGCGCAGGTGCTCCAGCGCCCCGAGGATCACGTGCCGGGTAGGCGGGATCTCGCGGCCCACGGGGATGTCGCGGTCGGCCGCGAGCGCCGCGTACCGCGGTGCGAGGCGGTGGTTGGTGGCCTCGTAGTCGTCGGCGATCGCATCGAGCTCGGCGCCGGCCAGGCTGAGGGCGAGCGCCACGACCAGGCCGGTGCGGTCCTTGCCCGCCGCGCAGTGCACCAGCACGGGACCCTCGGGCGCGTCGGCGAGGGCCGCGACGGCGCGGGCGAAGAGCTCGGGCCGGCGGTCCAGCAGGCCGGTGTAGAGGTGGACCCAGGGGCCTTCCTCCGGGTCGCCGGGTCCCTGCACCGGGAGGTGGAGGTGCGCGGGGAGGTCGGCGAGCCGGCTCGCGTACTGCGAGATCTCGTCGGGCCGGCGCAGATCGATGATGCGGGCGAGCCCGTACGCCGTCGCGGCGCGGACGCCGTCGTCGGTCAGGAAACTGGGGGAGTCGGAGCGCACCAGGGCGCGCTCCAGGATGGTCCCGCCGCCTGTGAGCGGGAGTCCGCCCAGGTCACGCACGTTGAGGCAGCCCTGCCAGTCGAGATGGAGCGGTGTGTAATCCGTCACTCGGGGAGGTTAGCGTTCCGTGGTGTCCTCGTGTATCGGCAGCTTGCCCTTGCGCATCTCGACGGCGATCTGCTCGGCGTCCAGCAGGTCCAGGGCGTTGCCGAGCTGGGCCGAGTCGTAGGTGCCCGCGGAGCGTGCGGCGAGCAGTTCCTCGCGCTGCGCGGCGATGGTGGCCAGGCGCAGCTCCCGGTACTGGACGAACCGCTCCTTGGTGAGCACGGCGTCCTCGTCCTGCGCCTCGTGCTCCCGGAAGGTGTCCTTGCGTACGCGGGCGACCACGCCCTCGTCGTAGGGCGTGCCGTCCGGCCGGCGCGGCGCATCAAGGAAGGCGCGTGCCGCCTGCTCGGTCTCGCGCCGCAGTGCGGGCAGGTCGCCTGCGGTGTCCTGGCCCACCAGGCCCAGCCGTCGGGCCACCCACGGCAGGGTGCTGCCCTGGACCAGCAGGGTGCCGAAGGCGACACCGAACGCGACGAGGATCAGGAACGAGCGTTGCGGGGTGTCGGCGGGGAGGGTCTGTGCGGCCGCGAGGGTCACCACGCCGCGCATGCCCGCCCAGACCAGCAGGGTGCCCTCGCGCCAGCCGAGAGGTCGCGCGAGGTCGTAGTCGATGTCGGCGGTGCGTCGGCGCAGGCCCACCTGGATGCGGGCCAGGCGCGTCGTGGCGGAGCGACGGCCCGTGCCCGCCGCCGGCTGCGGGGCCGCGGCGGCCCGTTGGTCGATCCGGTCCTGGAACGCCGTGAGGGTCTCGCGTACCGCCTCGCCCCGTTGCGCCCGGCGGGCCTGGATACCGATCAGCGGTGTCACGAAGGCGGCGCGCACCACGAGGATGGCCGCACCCGCCATCGCCGCGACGACGGCTGCCCGCCACACGGACCCCGTCCCTGCCGCGACGTCCTCGATGAGGGCGAACAGCTCGATCCCCATGATCAGGAACACCGCGCCCTCGAGCAGCAGCTCGACGGTGTGCCAGTTGGAGCGTTCGGCGATGCGGTCCTGCGGTCTGAGGTACCGCGGCGAGCCGTTGCCGGTCACGAGACCGGCCGCCACCACGGCGACGAGGCCGGACGCGCCGAGCTCCTCGGCGGGGATGTAGGCGACGAACGGCACCACGAACGACATGGCGGTGCTCAGGGCGGCTTGCCCCAGCCGGCGCCGCACCCGCAGGCCCAGCCAGCCGACGGGGATGCCGATCGCCACGGCCACCACGGCGGCGTACGCGAAGTCGCCCACGACCTCCCACAGGCTCACCGACGCCGCCGTGGCCGCGATGGCGGACCGCAGCAGCACCAGGGCGGAGGCGTCGTTGAGCAGCGACTCGCCCTCGAGCATCGTCACGCTGCGCGGGGACGCCCCGAGCCGTTTCACGATGGAGGTCGCCACGGCGTCGGTCGGGCTCACGATGGCGCCCAGGGCGATGGCCGTCGCGAGGTCGATCCCGGGGATCAGCCAGCGGAAGAGCAGGCCGAGCAGCACCGAGCTGATCACGACCAGCGTGACGGAGAGGCCGCCGATGGCCGTGAAGTCGCGCCGGAAGTCCATCGACGGCAGGCCGACCGCCGCGGAGTAGAGCAGCGGCGGCAGCACGCCGCCGAGGATCACCTCGGGGGGTACCTCGACCGCGGGCACCCACGGCAGCAGGCTCACGCCCGCGCCCAGCACCACCAGGACCAGCGGGGCCGCGACCCCGGCCTTGGGTGCCAGGGCGGTGACGGCGATGATCAGGACGGCGGCGGCGAGCGCGACGATCAGGTACTCCACAGGCTGACGTTACGAGACGAGGGCGCCCCACGCCGACTTTTTCTGCTGGTCGAGACGCGGGATGTGGCGTGCGCGACACCGGTGCCGTCGCGTGCACCGGCCCGTGCCCCCGTGCGCGCCCCGGCGTCTGCGCGTAGGTTCGGGGACGCCGGCGGGACCCCGTCGCGCGCAAGGGGGCGCACGTGGAGTGCGCGTGTCGAGGAGGAGACGACCATGGGGCTTTTTGACAAGGCCAAGGAGTTCGTCACGGACCCGGACAACGTGGCCAAGGCCAAGGAGCAGATCACCGACGAGCGGGTCGACGACGCGACCGACCGGCTCAAGGGCCTCGCGCCCGACAAGGCGGACGGCGCCATCGACGCGCTCGGCGACCGTGCCAAGGAGTGGAACGGCACGGACGAGGCCCGGCGCGAGGGCCGCGGCGACGCACCCGGGCGCCAGGGCGGCGGCAGCCGCGACTGACGGTCGGTACGATCGAGGGGCGCCGTCCGCAGGGACGGCGCCCCTCGATCGTTTGTCTTCCGTCCTCCAAGGAGCACTCCTGTGTCCGACGTCGCATCGCCGCCCAGCCCCACCGACCTCACCGGGAGCGAGTCCCCGGCGCAGGAGTCCACGGAGGCGACGACGACCACCACGACGACCACCGGCGTCGAGCTGTACGGCACGCGGCGCGAGGTCGTCGTCGTGCGCGTGGATGGTGAGCTGTGGGACCTCGACCGCGAGATCCCGGCCGGCAGCACGGTCGAGCCGGTCACGGTCTCCGAGCCCGACGGCCTGGCCGTGCTCCGGCACAGCGCCGCGCACGTGCTGGCGCAGGCCGTGCAGCAGGTCAACCCGGACGCGAAGCTGGGCATCGGCCCGCCCGTGACGGACGGCTTCTACTACGACTTCGACGTCGAGACGCCGTTCACGCCCGAGGACCTCAAGAACCTCGACAAGGTCATGAGCCGCATCATCAAGGAGGGCCAGACGTTCCGCCGTCGGGTCGTCACCGAGGACGAGGCGCGCGCAGAGCTGGCGAACGAGCCGTACAAGCTGGAGCTGATCGGCCTCAAGGGCGGCTCCGAGGCCGGCTCGGACGAGAACGGTGAGAACGTCGAGGTGGGCGGCGCCGAGCTGACCATCTACGACAACGTCCGTGGCGCCGGGCGGGAGTCCGAGACCGTGGTCTGGAGCGACCTGTGCCGCGGCCCGCACCTGCCCAGCACCCGCCTGATCGGCAACGGAGTGCAGCTCATGCGCTCGGCCGCGGCCTACTGGCGCGGCAGCGAGAAGAACCCGATGCTGCAGCGGGTCTACGGCACGGCGTGGCCCAGCAAGGACGAGCTCAAGGCACACCTCGAGCGGCTGGCCGAGGCCGAGCGCCGTGACCACCGCCGCATCGGCACCGAGATGGACCTGTTCAGCTTCTCGGACGAGGTCGGCTCCGGCCTGCCGCTGTTCCATCCCAAGGGCGGTGTGATCAAGCGCGTCATGGAGGACTACGTCCGCCAGCGGCACATCGAGGAGGGCTTCTCCTACGTGGGCACGCCGCACATCAGCAAGGACGGCCTGTTCCACACCTCGGGCCACCTGCCGTACTACGCGGACACCATGTTCCCGGAGATGGACCTCGAGGGGTCCAAGTACCGGCTCAAGGCCATGAACTGCCCCATGCACAACCTGATCTTCGCCTCGCGCGGGCGCTCCTACCGCGAGCTGCCGCTACGCCTGTTCGAGTTCGGCTCGGTGTACCGGTACGAGAAGTCCGGCGTGGTGCAGGGCCTGACGCGCGTGCGCGGCCTGACCCAGGACGACTCGCACTCCTACGTGACGCCCGAGCAGGCGCCCGGCGAGGTCAAGCACCTGCTCGACTTCATGCTCAGCGTGCTGCGCGACTTCGGCCTGGACGACTTCTACCTGGAGCTGTCCACGCGGGACGACTCCAAGCCGGACAAGTTCGTCGGGTCCGACGAGGACTGGGCCGCCGCCACGAAGATCCTCGAGGAGGTGGGCCGCGAGACCGGTCTGGAGCTCGTGGCCGACCCGGGCGGCGCCGCGTTCTACGGCCCCAAGATCTCGGTGCAGGCCAAGGACGCCATCGGGCGCACGTGGCAGATGGGCACCGTGCAGTACGACTTCAACCAGCCCAAGGGCTTCGGGCTGGAGTACACGGCTGCGGACGGCACCCGGCAGCAGCCGGTCATGATCCACTCGGCCAAGTTCGGCTCGATCGAGCGGTTCATGGGTGTGCTCATCGAGCACTACGCGGGCGCCTTCCCGGCCTGGCTCGCGCCCGTGCAGGTCAAGCTGGTCCCGGTCGCCGAGGCCTTCGACGACTACGTCAAGGACGTCGCGGCGCAGCTGACCGCGCGGGGCATCCGGGTCGAGATCGACCTGTCGGACGACCGCTTCGCCAAGAAGATCCGCAACGCGTCCAAGGAGAAGGTGCCGTTCACGCTCATCGCAGGCGGTGAGGACGCCGAGGCCGGTGCGGTCTCGTTCCGGTTCCGTGACGGCACGCAGGAGAACGGCGTGCCGGTCGCGGACGCCGTCGAGCGCATCGTGGCGGCCGTGGCCGAGCGGTCGCAGCAGGCCTGATGGGACCCACCGTCCAGGACGCGGCGGACTTCGGCCCGCCCGACGACGGCCAGCAGCGGCTGTGGACGCCGCACCGCATGGTCTACATCGGCGGCCAGGACAAGCCCGCCGACTCCTCGGCCGGGCAGTGCCCGTTCTGCCGTATCCCGCAGGGCGACGACGAGCAGGGCCTCGTCGTCGCCCGCGGGGAGCGGTGCTACGTGGTGCTCAACCTGTACCCGTACAACTCGGGGCACCTGATGGTGCTGCCGTACCGGCACGTGTCGGACTACACGGACCTGGACGAGGCCGAGACGGCCGAGCTCGCGCGGATGACTCAGCAGGCCATGCGCGTGTCGCGCGCCGTCTACGCGCCCGCAGGCTTCAACCTTGGTATCAACCAGGGCGAGGTGGCGGGCGCGGGCATCGCGGCGCACCTGCACCAGCACGTGGTGCCACGCTGGCTGGGCGACGCGAACTTCCTGCCCGTGGTGGGCCAGACCAAGGCGCTGCCCGAGCTGCTCGGCGACTCCCGCCGTCGGCTCGCGGAGGCGTGGGACACCGCGGGAGGAGAGGAGAACTGATGTTCCGGGGCCTGCGCTCCCTCATGACCACGGTGTTCACGCCACTGGCGCGGCTGCTGCTCGCACTGCGGGTCTCGCCCGACGCCGTGACCGTCGTCGGTGCGGTCGTGGTCACCGCGATCTCCCTGACCCTGTTCCCCACGGGCCACACGCTCGTCGGCGGGCTGCTGGTCGGGTTCTTCGTGCTCTTCGACTCGCTCGACGGGGTCATGGCGCGCCTGGCCGGGCGTTCCGGACCCTGGGGCGCGTTCCTCGACTCGACGCTTGACCGCGTGGCCGACGGCGCGGTGTTCGGCGGCATCCTGCTCTGGTTCGTGCTGCACCCCGACGACCACCACGGACTGTGGGGCATCGCCGTCGCGCTCGCCTGCCTGGTGCTCGGCAGCGTGGTGCCGTACGCGCGGGCTCGCGCCGAGAGCGTCGGGGCCACCGCGCAGGTCGGCATCGCCGAACGCACCGACCGCCTGGTCCTGGCCCTGGTGCCGTTCACCTTCCTGCAGGTGGGCCTGCCGGTGGTGGTGCTCGAGGTGGTGCTCACGCTGCTCGCTCTGGCCAGCCTGGTGACCGTCTTCCAGCGCATGGCCACCGTCCGGGCCCAGCTGCTGCGACTGGTCGCCTGATGGACGTCGCGGCGGCGTACACGTTCGCGTGGCGGAACGCCACGAAGATCCCCGAACCCGTGCTCCGCGGCCTGTTCACCGTGGTGGCCGACGTGACCTGGCTGCGCCACGGAAAGAGCGTGCGCCGCATGGAGGCCAACTACGCCCGCGTGCGGCCCGACCTCGACGCCGCGGCGGTCCGCCGGTTGTCCCGGGCCGGGATGCGCAGCTACATGCGGTACTTCCGCGAGGCGTTCACCCTGCAGGGCGTGAGCCCCGAACGGCTGCTCGCGCGCGTACGCGTCGAAGGTTACGACGAGCACGTACGCGCCGTGGTCGACGGCGGCGGCGCGGTCTCGCTCGCCCTGGGCCACCTCGGCAACTGGGACCTCGCCGGAGCCTACGGGTCCCGCTACCTCGCGAACGTCCTCACGGTCGCCGAACGGCTCAAGCCCGACGAGCTGTTCCAGGAGTTCGTCCGGTTCCGCAACTCCATCGGCATCGACGTGCTGGCCCTGGGCCGCGGTGACGTGCTCGGCTCCCTGATCCGGGGCGCCAAGGAGGGCGGCAGGCTCATCCCGCTGCTCAGCGACCGCGACCTCACCTCCACCGGTATCGAGGTCGACCTCGCCGGCCACCGCGCCCGCGTGGCCGCCGGACCCGCGCTGATCGGCCTGGAGGCGGGCGTTCCCGTGCACGCCGTGGGCATCACCTACGAGCGCCTGCGGGGCGCACGACGCAGGGCCGCCGGCACACCCTGGGGGCTGGTCGTCCGGTTCTACCCGCCTCTGGCAGTCCCGGACGCCGCGCTGCCTCGTGACGAACGCGTGCGCCTGCTCACCCAGGGCTGGGTGGACCAGCTGTCCCGGACCGTCGTCGAGCACACGGAGGACTGGCACATGCTGCAGCGCGTGTTCGTCGCCGACCTCGGGCCCGCCCGCCGGCGGGCCGTCGGCGGGCGGGAGGCCGGGTGAGCGCCGGCCGGCGACGCGGCAACCGGACGCTGCGGGTCGGAATCGTCTGCCCCTACTCCTTCGACGCCCCCGGCGGCGTCCAGTTCCACGTGCGCGACCTCGCCGAGGCGCTCCAGGCCGCCGGGCACCAGGTCTCCGTGCTCGCCCCCTCCAGCGACGACACCGAGCTGCCCGACGTCGTCACCGGCGCCGGCCGCGCCGTCCCCGTGCCCTACAACGGCTCGGTCGCGCGCCTCACCTTCGGACCCCTGACGGCCACCCGCGTGCGGCGCTGGCTGGAGGGCGGCGTCGGCGGCCGGCCCTTCGACATCGTGCACCTGCACGAACCGATGGTGCCGTCCCTGTCCATGCTCGCCCTGTGGCAGACCACCCAACCCGTCGTCGCCACCTTCCACACCTCGCAGGTGCGTTCGCGGGCCCTCCAGGTCGCCTACCCGCTCGTGCGGCAGTCCCTGGAGAAGATCGCCGCGCGCATCGCCGTGTCCGAGGACGCCCGCCGGACTCTCGTGGACCACCTCGGCGGCGACGCCGTCGTCATCCCGAACGGGGTGTACACGCAGGTGTTCGCGAGCAGCGCCCGGCGGCCCGAGTGGACCGGAACCCCCGACGCGCCGACCGTCGCGTTCCTCGGCCGGCTCGACGAGCCACGCAAGGGGCTGAGCGTCCTGCTGCAGGCCGTCCCCGCGATCCTCGACGGCGCGCCCGGCGCTCGGTTCCTCGTGGCGGGCCGCGGCGACGGCGTCGCCGCCGAGACCCGCGAGCTGTTGGGGGAGCAGGCCTCGTCCGTCGAGTTCCTGGGCGCTGTGTCCGACGCCGACAAGGCGGCGCTGCTGGCTTCCGCCGACCTCTACGTCGCACCGCAGACCGGCGGGGAGAGCTTCGGCATCGTGCTCGTCGAGGCGATGAGCGCCGGCGCCGTGGTGGTGGCCAGCGACCTCGGCGCGTTCCAGCGCGTCCTGGACGACGGCGCCGCGGGCGCGCTGTTCCACAACGGCGACCCTGCGGACCTCGCGGCCACCGTGCTCGAGCTGCTCGGCGACCCCGCCCGCCGCGAGGCCTATCGCGTCCACGCGGCCGAGTGGGTCCAGCGGTTCGACTGGGCCGGCGTGACCGAGCAGGTACTTGCCGTCTACGAGATGACGCTCGCCGCCGACCACGCGATCGGCGACGAGGTGGTCTCGCGCTTCATGGGTCTCATCCCGCGCCGGGTCGGGGGAGACGCATGAGCTGGTCCGAGATAGCGCTCGTGGCGCTGGCGGCGCTCGCGATCGGCCTGCTGCTCGCGTGGCGAGGTGCCTCCCGCCTGGACCGCCTGCACCGCAAGGTCGCCGCGTCGCGGATCGCCCTCGACGCGCAGCTCGTGCGGCGCGCCTCGGCGGCGGTGGAGCTCGCGGCGTCGGGCGCGCTCGACCCCGCCAGCGCCATCCTGGTGGCGGACGCCGCGTACACGGCGTCGGACGCGGGCGCCGTCACCTCGCCCGCCGCCGCCCTGAAGATGGACGGGCTGGGTCCGGCGCGCGAGCGGGCCGAGTCCGGGCTGACGGCGACACTGCGCGAGGCGATGGGCGCTCCCGAGGCCGTGCGGGAACTGTTGGCGGGTCCGTCGGGCGAGGTGGTCTCGGCGCTCGGCGCCGTCTGGTACCGGGCGACGCTGGCCCGGCGGTTCCACAACGAGGCCGTCGCGCAGGCGCGCCGCGTGCGGCGGCTCTGGTACGTGCGGCTGTTCCGGCTGGCCGGTCGCGCACCCATGCCGCGCACCGTGGAGCTGGACGACGCCCTGCCCCACAGCCTGGAGCCGAACGGCGGGTGACCGAGCCGGACCGCGGGTGACCGAGCTGGACGGCCGGTGACCGCACTGCGGGCAGGGGCGGGGCGGGGTGAGGCCGGACGATAGGATCGGAAGCAGGGCGCCGACCGCGCCCGGACGACCGGCGTCGATCCCATCGGCGAGAACTTTTGCGAGGTAACCGTGACTGAATCCGTGACCGGCGAGAACACCGTGGGCACGGTCGGCACCGCGCGCGTGAAGCGCGGTATGGCCGAGATGCTCAAGGGCGGCGTCATCATGGACGTCGTCACGCCCGACCAGGCGAAGATCGCCGAGGACGCGGGCGCGGTGGCCGTCATGGCGCTGGAGCGGGTGCCCGCGGACATCCGCGCGCAGGGCGGTGTGTCGCGTATGAGCGACCCCGACATGATCGACGGCATCATCGAGGCCGTCTCGATCCCCGTGATGGCGAAGGCGCGCATCGGCCACTTCGTCGAGGCGCAGGTGCTGCAGTCGCTCGGCGTGGACTACATCGACGAGTCCGAGGTGCTGACCCCGGCCGACTACGCGAACCACATCGAGAAGTGGAACTTCACCGTGCCGTTCGTGTGCGGTGCGACGAACCTGGGTGAGGCCCTGCGCCGCATCACCGAGGGCGCGGCCATGATCCGCTCCAAGGGCGAGGCCGGCACGGGCGACGTGTCGAACGCGACCACGCACATGCGTCAGATCCGCCAGCAGATCCGCCGCCTCACGTCCCTCCCGGAGGACGAGCTGTTCGTCGCCGCGAAGGAGCTGCAGGCGCCGTACGAGCTGGTCAAGGAGGTCGCGACCACCGGCAAGCTGCCGGTCGTGCTGTTCACCGCGGGCGGCATCGCCACTCCGGCCGACGCCGCGATGATGATGCAGCTCGGCGCCGAGGGTGTCTTCGTCGGCTCGGGCATCTTCAAGTCGGGCAACCCGGTCCAGCGCGCCAAGGCCATCGTGCAGGCCACGACGTTCTTCGACGACGCCGACGTGATCGCCAAGGTCTCGCGCGGTCTCGGTGAGGCGATGGTCGGCATCAACGTCGACGAGGAGCCGGCGCCGGTGCGGCTGGCGGAGCGCGGCTGGTGAGCGGTCTCTGACCAGCGTTGATGCCGCGGGGCGTCGGGGACCTGCTGGGTCCTCGGCGCCTCTGGCGTCTTGGGTGTTGTCCCTGGTCAATTTTGAACACCGGCATGGGGCGCCGACTCGACTGAGCGTCTGACCGATCTCATGGGGACGGTGCCCACGCCAGAAGAGATCGAGGCCGCTCGTACACCTAACGACGGCTGGACTCGCGAGACGCTCGCGTCCTGGGGTGTGTCATGGCCTCCACCGAAGGGCTGGCGCAAGGACCTTGCGGAGCGATCACTTCAGATCGGAGCTGGACCTCCGACTGCGGGCTCTGACGACAAGTCACTCGTGCCGCAGGACGAGACGCTTTGGTGAGAGGCCAATTGGTAGCGGCGTTCGCTACCGGTGTTTTGCTGCGACCGTCGATGATCCTGGTGGATGCTCCCGACAGGAGGCCACGCCCGGCCGGTTCTATGGCACGGCGTGTGACCGCTCCTGTAGCGTCAACTTGTGCATCCCGAGACGATCATTGCCCTGAAGAACTACGACGCACTCATCCGTGACAAAGGGCTGGATGATGTGGAGCTAGATTGGGCGAGTGGGACCATCGCATACGGTGACGGCGGATCTGCCATCGAGGTCCTGGCGGAAGCAGGGTTCACCCAAGCCACGGTCGTTGAGTAGTTCGGCCTTGGCGCTGCCCAGCGCTTAGCCGAAAGGGTTCAGCCCTGTGGGTCCATGAGGCGCGTGCGAGCCAGGTGCGACTCTGGCCGGCCTCCGCCGGCAGCCGGCTGTCGCGTCGAGGCGGCCCCCTGTGATCAATAGGTGCACGTCGTTCACGGAGCGTCTTGCGGCCTGTTGGGCGTCCCGGTCTCTTGACCGTCCCTGGGGGAGCCGGTAGCATCAAATCAACATGACAGGCCCGCTTCTCGTGATGAGACGCGGGCCTGTTCTCTTGTTGCATATAGCGGTGACACCAGGATGATGTTCGTGTGACGAGCACGAACAGTACCTATGAGAAGCCGTTCTTGACTGTCCCGGAGCAGATCCGCCGGCTCCAGGAGCGCGGCATGGAGTGTGGCACCAACGCCTACGCGTCCAGCGTCCTCGCGCGCTACGGCTACTACAGACTCTCCGGGTACTGGCATCTGTCCCGAGCGACCCCCAAACCACCTGAGCGCCGGTTCGATGACGACGGCCGCGAGGTCCGGCTTGATGTCTTTGTTCCCGGTACGCGCCTGGATCGCGTTGTGGCGCTCTACGAGTTCGATCACGTGCTCCGCTCGCGGCTCGGTGGACGCGTTCTCTGTCGTCGTCGTTGACCGGCCGATCATCGTCACGACACCGCGACGCACAGGGAACGTGTTCCGGCACCGGTTCTCACTCGCTCACGAGATCGGACACCTGCTTCTGCACGGCGAGACCGGAGAGCACAGCGTTGCCATTGAACGCGAGGCGGACGAATTCGCCGCCGCGTTCCTGACACCGGCGTCGGCAATGGACTCGGCGCTCCCACAGAGGCTGGACCTGGCGGCGCTCGACCGGATCGGGCGGACCTGGGGTGTCTCGTCGACGTCGCTCGTTCGACGCATGGTCGAGCGAGGCCGAACGACAGAGTCTTCGGCACGCCGGGCCTATCAGAGACTCGCCAAGACCGACGACCCAACAGCCGACCCGACCAGTGCGTACGCAGGAGAGATGCCGACTCTCCTGAGGATGGCAGCTGAACTCTCTGGAGATGTCGGCGCTGGGGTGCCCGCACTCGCGGAAGCGCTCAGACTCAGCCCCGCTGATGTGCGGGACCTCCTCGGGGAGGTGGATCAGCGCCCGGTGCTACGGCTGGTCCATGGCGCGGGAGAAGGCTGAAGTTGTGCCATACGGCCCCCGGCTCTGCGCGGAGCGCTTAAAAGCAGCGCTGTTGTACGGCGGGAGGTAGGCCAGCCCGGATCACGGCCAGTCGTTCCCAGAACCGTCGCCAGCACTCCTCTTCGGTCGGAGGTCGGGACACGATCGATTCTGCTGGTCGTCGCTGGAGGCTTCTTCGGGTTCGGCCGCCGCACGTCGGGCATGTCTGTTTCACATGTTCGCGTTCATATGCCGGCACTCGCACGGGTCTCCTGCCGAGGGTCGTCCAGCAGGGACGACGAGCAGCCTCGGCGTCTCGTCGGGCCGCAACGTTTGTCGGCCAGGGTGCTACGAACTACGGCCAGAAGTGGGCGGTCACCTGCGCGACGCGGCGACGGCAGCCCTCGACTGCAACGACGTCCGCGGTGTTGTGCCTGGTCCATCTTGCACACGGGCATCAACGTCGACGAGGAGCCGGCGCCTGTGCGGCTGGCGGAGCGCGGCTGGTAAACCTGTCTGACCAGGGCGGGCGCCGGGGAGCGATGGCTTCCCGGCGTCGCCGGCTGGTCCGGCATCCTGTCTGGTCCCGCGGCCTCCGCCGAAAGGCTGGAGTAAGCACCTATTGGAGGGATCGCGTCGGATCGACGCCGACCATCCGGACAAAGAGATTGGCGACACCCCGCTCGTGCTCGGCCACCGGACGGGCACGGCTGCAGGCTGCCTGAGCGGCAGCCTCCCTCACCAGAACGGCCGCTCGGTCGGCTTCATGCCGCCGGACCGGTGTCCTTGCCCGAGGCAGACGTCCCCGAGATGACCACGACTGCCTACCTCGACCTCCTGGCCAGGACGAACTCGCCGTGTCGGATATCAGTGCGTCGTCACCGGGTTCAGGTACAGCTGTGGGCTGCAGCCCATCTCACCTCGTGTCAGCAGGACCCGGTCGAAGCCGGTGAACCTGAACGGTGCTCCGTCCGCCGGCAGGACCCCGACGAGGCAGTCCTCCCACTCGCCGACCACGACGACGATCACGTTGTCCGACCGATCGGTCTCCACTGACGTGCCCGGGAACTCGGCACCGACCACGCGGGCTACCGCCTCCTCCGAGGCCTGTGGTCCGAGTGAACCGAGGAGGTCGAGCAGCCGGATCTCGACCGGATCGGTCGGAGCACGGGCCGAGGTCGTCGGGGACGGTTCGGGCTCCGCCGCGGGCATCTCCGATCCTTTCGCCGATGGCAGGGTGCCGGCGTCCGCGCAGTCGACCGGCTGCTGATCGTGTACTCCGTCGGCAGCCGAGACACGGAACGACAAGCAGGTCGCAGCGGTTCCGGCAGACCACCGCGAGATGGTGCCGTCCTCGTCCCACTGCCCGGCTTCGAACTCGACACTGACCTTCAGGACACCGCGCCCCGGCTCACCGGGGCGGTCCACGCCTTCGAACGCCGTCACGTCGACGTCGTAGTTGTAGCTGTCGCGGAGGGAGTCACCCGCGGCGTTGGGGTACTCGAAGCTCTCGATGGCGGCGACTGTGGCACCGCGATCTGCAGCTATCTCGACTGCCTCGATGAGTTCAGGAGCCCAGGACATCGAGTAGGCGATGTCGCTGCTGTAGTGCAGGGCCTGGTCCGTGCCGCTGGCGACGACCGGGCCGTCCTCGGGGGGAGGCGGGAAGATCATGACGTACCCGGTAACCGGCACTGCTACCGCAAGCCCGAGTGTGACGTACTCGGCCAGGACCTTCTCCGCGTGCGCCCCGCGTCGGAGAGCTGTGCCGAGAACGAACAGGCACGTGGCGCCGTAGGCGACGGGAATCGCGACGAGCGCGGCCGTTGCGAGACCGGCGTTCGCCGGTTCTGAGTCCCAGAGCGCGAACCCGTTGACAAATGCCACCAATGCGAGCACGGAGGGGATCACCAACAGCCCCAGGGAAACGAGGAGCCAGAATCGGAAACGGGTCCGCGGCCGGGTAGCCGTGATCGGGTCAGCGGGCGGTGGTGCGCCCGGCCCATACGGCGACGGATCGTCCACGCGGCTCCTCCAGCGTCAGCCCGACGAGGCGGAGCACCGCGCCGTGACCGTTTCTAGCAGAACTTCGAACGTCGGGACATTAAAGCGGTCGTCGGTCCTTCTCGAATCGCGGTAGCGGCCGTGCCTTCGGGGGCCCGCTCGTGTCTGCGGTGCACCTCCGTCTGCCGTAAGGCTTGCCGCTGTCCGATGCAGCCGCCCGGCACCTCTTTCCTACCAGGGTGACGGCTCGTAGTCCTTGAGGAAGCAGCCGTACAGGTCGGTCCCGGCCTCACCCTGGACGATCGGGTCGTAGACGCGCGCCGCGCCGTCGACCAGGTCGAGGGGGGCGTGCCAGCCCTCGGCGGCGATCCGCAGCTTCTCCTCGTGCGGCCGCTCGTCCGTGATCCACCCGGTGTCCACGGCGGTCATCAGCACGCGGTCCTTCTCGAACATCTCCCCGGCAGAGGTCCGGGTCAGCATGTTGAGGGCGGCCTTGGCCATGTTGGTGTGCGGGTGCCCCGCGCCCTTGTACCTGCGGGAGAACTGCCCCTCCATCGCCGAGACGTTGACGACGTAGCCGCGGCGCGACGTCGACGTCGCGGCCCGCATCGCGGGCCGCAGCCGGGAGATGAGCAGGAACGGCGCGATCGCGTTGCAGAGCTGGACCTCCAGGAGCTCCAGCGGGTCGACCTCGTCCACGACCTGGGTCCACGAGTTGTTCTTCTGCACGTCGGGGAGCAGCCCGCCGGCGTCGACCGCCGTGCCGGCCAGGTGGGCGTCCAGGGAGGCCGAGCCCGCCCGGAGCGCCAGCGCCGTCAGGGACGCCGCGGTGTGCGTCGCGACGGCGTCGTCCTGCGACTGACCCTCGCGGTGGGCGACCGACAACGCGGTGAGCGCGCCCGCGATGGCGGCAGGGTGTGCCTCCGAGACACGGTCGAACGTGACCATCTCCGGCGGCTGGAGCCCGTGGGGAAGCGGGGCGACCGGCGCCGACTCGCCCGTGACGAGCTGCGAGTAGGCGCCCGGGGAGCGGCGGACGGTCTGGCATGCGTTGTTGATCAGGATGTCGAGCGGGCCCGCCGCGGCGACGTCGTCGGCCAGCGCGATCACCTGGGTGGGGTCCCGCAGGTCGATCCCGACGATCTTGAGCCGGTGCAGCCAGTCGGCGGCGTCGGGCATCGCCGAGAAGCGGCGCACCGCGTCCTTCGGGAAGCGCGTCGTGAGGGTGAGGTGGGCGCCGTCACGCAGCAGGCGCAGCGCGATGTACATGCCGATCTTCGCCCGGCCCCCGGTGAGCAGCGCGCGGCGGCCGGTCAGGTCCGTGCGCTGGTCGCGCCGCGCGTGGCTCTTCGCGGCACAGTCCGGGCACAGCCAGTGGTAGAACGAGTCGACCAGGGTGTAGTCGGTCTTGCAGATGTAGCAGCCGCGGGCGGTGCGCAGCTCCCCGGCGAACGCACCCGGCGCGTTCGAGACCAGCGGGATGCCGGCGGTCTCGTCGTCGATCCGCGCCGCCGAACCGGTCGCCGTGCGCTCGATGATGCTCCGGTCGTGCGCCTGGATCTCCTCGCGCACCGCGGCCTTGCGGGACTTCTTGAGCAGCTTCCACATGTAACCGGTCGCACGCTTGACGGTCTGGACGTCGGGGTGGTCGGGCTCGAGGTCATGGAGCCGGCTCAGCACGCGGAGGGTGGTGGCGAGCTCGTCCGGGTCGATCCCCGCTGTCGTTGGCACGCCGTAGGGTAACCGGCGCACGGGTCTGACGTCCTATTCGGGCCCTCGGACCGACGGGACGATTCCCGTCCGGCCCTCCCAGGAACCGTGTTCCCCGAGCGGACGGAAGCGGAACGTCGCGAACTCGTGGTGGAAGTCACGTCGCCGTCGTTCGGCCATGGCATCCGCGTGCCGCCGGTCCGTGGGCGCGCGGCCGGACGACTGGTCGGGTGCGTGACCGGCGCGGCCGTGCACCATCGACTCCATCTCGCGCACGGTGCGCCACACGGAGAACGTCGAGATCGTGTGCGGCGGGCGGAAGGCGGCCAGGGCAAGCGTCGTGCCGGGATGGTCGCGCACCTGTCGCTCGACGGGCTTGCCCCACCGCAGGAACCGGGGCACCTCCGGCAGGCGCATGCGTGCGACGGTCACCGCGACCACCGGCTCGTCCTGGTCCCAGTCGCCCGCCCGCGCGGGCAGGCCGGGCAGGGCCGCGAGCTTCGACCAGCGGCGCAGGTACTGCAGGCGTACGTGCCAGCCGGTCGTCAGGTGGCGGCCGAGCGCGTCGTCGTGCAGAAAGCGGTCCACGGCGTCCTCGTCGCGCCACTGGGCGAACACCGCGATGCGACGCAGCTGCAGCCGGTCCAGGGAGACGGTGGGCGCCCCCAGGCGCATCAGGGCCAGGCACTCGGCGTGATCCAGCCCGGGCACGGAGGTGGCGGACGGCGGACGCAGCAGCGCGCGAGCGGTCACGGCGGGCGGCAGCTCGGCGAGGTGGAAGGTGTGGATCATCGCGCGCTCCATCTCGTCGTGCGGACGTGTCGTACGGACGTGTCGTACGGACACGCCGTCCTGATGCGACACGTCCGCGCTCGTGGCCGGTGAGCACACCGTACGGGTCGCGGTACAGGTGGACGGTCCGCACGTCTCACCCTGGTGCTGCGAGTGAAAGTGCGGGTCCGCAGCACAGCGCGCCGATAGGATCCGAGCGTCGGCCGGCGGTCGCTCGCCGGCGTCGAACCGATCTTCTCCGCTCGTTGCGTCCGGACGAGCTCCCGCAGCGGCCCACGACGTTCAGGGAGGAGACCCGATGACGTCGGTAGCGAGCAGACTCCGCTCGGCCGGCCGGTGGTTCCTGACGGGCCGGACCACGCGCCGGCCCCCGAGGACGCCGGACTCGCGCGGGTCCGAGTCGGGTTGGTCCTGGCTCTCACCGGTGACCTTGCTGGCCGCCCTCAGCGTCCTGGTCGCGGCGGTCACCTGGCTGGACGGCCGCGCGTCCGCTCGTGAGCAGATCGACCTGGCGAGGCAGGCAGACGTGCGGGACCAGGCCGACCGGCAGCGTGAGGAGGCTCAGCGGGCCGCGGAGGCAGCGGCCGAGTCCGGTGTGCCGGTGCGGGTGTCCGCCGGGTACGGCTCCTGGCCCGGGCCGAGCGGCTACGTGGCTGCCGAGGCACTCCCGGATCTCGACGGGCAGCCGTGGGATCCGTACGCACCCGCGGACGCGCCGGGGTACGAGTGGCTCAGGGGTGGTCCGATCGACTGGGTGCCGACGAGCGTGTGGGTCGCGGAGATCGTGGTCGAGGCGACGAGCTCCGGGACGGTGCTGGTGCAGGGGATCGAGGTGCGTGACCGCACGTGCGCCGAGCCCTTGGACGGGACGTTCCTCGGTATGCCCAGGATGGGTGGGCCGGGCCAGGATGCACCTCCGGTCCTTCTCGGGGTGGACGTCCAGGAGCCACGCCCGGTGACGCGAGAGCGGGACGAGTCGAAGACCCTCGGCGATCCCTGGACCAGCCAGCTCGCTCTGGAGAAAGGTGACAGCCGGGCGATCTCGGTCCTTTTCGTGGCCGAGACCCAGCACTGTACGTTCGAGGCCGACCTCGTGGTGCACTCCCGCGGGGTCACGCACCGTGTGCCGTTCCCGGCGCGGGAGGACGGATCGGGCGGACCGGGGGGTGCCACGTTCGAGATCTCCGGGCAGGCGGCGGCCCACCAGAACGCCTACCACGTCGCGGTGGACGGCAGCACGGTGATCCAGACGCTCCCACCCCGCGACGTCGCGGGTTACTTCACGCTGGACTGAACCCGCTCCGCTCGCGGGGAGCGCGGGACCAGCGCGGTGAGGTGGAGGTGTGGGTCATCGGGCGCGCTCCATCCTGTAATGCAGGCGCATCATCCAGGCGCGCCGCATCCGCAGCTCGTGGTCGGTGCGGAGCACACCGTAAGGGTCGAGGTACAGGCGGAAGGTCTCGTGCAGCGGCACCCTCGCCGCGAAGTCCTCCCCGCCGTCGTGCACGACGACGTAGGCACCGTCCTGCCCGAACCGTCCCGGAGGCGACTCCAGGACGAGCCCGCCCTCGTCGCTGACGGTCGGGCGCAGGAAGACCTGCACGTTGCCGGACTCGAGCGTGAACGCGACGTGGACGCTGGGCTGCTCGCTACCGGGGAGACGACGCGCCGAGTAGCAGCCGCTGAACACGTAGCGGCCCGACGGCCGCAGCGTGCGCAGCCAGGCGGCGCTCACCTGCTCGCCCGCCCGGTCGCGGATCACGCGGACCCGGCTGTCCATCCCGTGCGCGACGTCGAGCGGGCGCATCGGGAGGGACAACTGCTCCACCCGCCGGCCGAAGAACCGCGCGATCAGCTCGCCTGCCGGCCAGAACAGCGGTGACCACCCGCTCCACACCTCCATGTGCCAGGCGGCGGTGTGCTCGTAGAAGTCGCGGATCCGCGGGTCCAGACCGGAGGCCTCGAACCCGGGACCGTCGAGTGCCGACATCGCAGGGAGCAGCCCGGGCGCCGGGACGCCCCCCGGGCCGTCCGGGACCTCGTCGTCGACCGTACCGCCGTGGTGCGCGGCCTCGGCGGTGAGCCAGGCGTCGCGGATCGTGGAAGAGCCGCTCATCGGCGCGCGCAACCAGCCGTGCTCCTCGGCGAGGTCGACGTGCCTCCCGGCGAGCCGCCAGAACTTGCGGGTCCCGAGGTCCAGCAGATGGTTCACGAGAACGCATTCTCGCAGGTGGTCCACGCATGACGGCTCAGGTCGAGAAGCCGCAATGACGGCGCCCTGGTGCCGATCGGCTACCGTCGGGGCGTGCTGCTGCCTGAACTTTCGGTGCCGGGGGCAGACCTGCCCGTCCGGGCGGTCCTGCCCGCCACGGTCGACGCGGTGCGGTCGCGTGGCACCGCGGTGCTGGTCGCACCGCCGGGGTCGGGCAAGACGTCGCTGCTGCCACTCGCGCTGGGCGACGCGCTCGGCGGAACGATCGTCGTGGCCGAGCCGCGCAGGATGGCGACCCGTGCGGCGGCGACGCGGCTGGCGACGCTGGTCGGTGAACCACTCGGCCAGCGGATCGGCTATGCGATGCGCGGCGAGCGCAGCGGCGGCCCGGGACTCCGGGTCGAGGTGGTGACGACCGGGCTCCTCGTCCGGCGGCTGCAGCAGGACCCCGAGCTGCCGGGTGTGTCCGCGATCGTCATCGACGAGTGCCACGAGCGGCACCTCGACGCCGACCTGTTGCTCGCGCTCGCTGTCGACGTCCGGGCCAACCTCCGGGAGGACCTCGCGATCGTCGCGACCTCGGCCACGGCGGACACGGTCCGGCTGAGCCGCGCACTCGGCACCGGCGCCCCGGCGCCTGTCGTCACCGCGTCCTCCGCGCTGTTCGACGTCGCGGTCGAGTGGGCGCCGCCGCCGGTCCCCGTGCCGCTGCTGCCCGGCGGGCGGGTGGACCCGCGGCTGCTTGACCACGTCGCCGCCGTGGTGCGGCGCGCCCTGGCCGAGAACGAGGGCGACATCCTCGTGTTCGTCCCGGGGGAGGGCGAGATCAACGGCGTGACGCGCCGGCTGTCCGGCGAGAACGTGCTGCCGCTCTTCGGCCGTCAGTCCCGCGCCGAGCAGGACCGGGCGCTGGCGCCGTCCGCCACACGCCGGATCGTGGTGACGACGTCGGTCGCGGAGAGCTCGTTGACGGTGCCGGGTGTGCGGGTGGTGGTTGACTCGGGCCTCGCCAGGGAGCCGCGGACCGACCAGTCCCGAGGCCTCGGCGCACTGGTCACCTGCCGGGTCTCGAGGTCGTCCGCCGACCAGCGTGCGGGCCGCGCCGGGCGTGAGGCGCCCGGTCGCGTCTACCGGTGCTGGTCCGCCACGGACCACGCGCGCCTCGACGACCACCCTGCGCCGGAGATCGTGATCGCCGACCTGGCTACCTTCGCCCTCGAGCTTGCGGCCTGGGGGGCGCCCGGTGGTGACGGCCTGACCCTGCTCGACGCGCCACCGACCGCGGCGATGACCGCGGCCACGGAGCTGCTGCGCCGTATCGAGGCCGTCGACGACGTCGGCCGGATCACCGCCCGAGGTCGGCGGATGGTCGCGGTCGGGGCGCATCCTCGGCTGGCGCGTGCGCTGCTCGACGGTGCGTCGCGGGTCGGCGCCGAGCGGGCACGGGAGATCGTCGCCATGCTCTCGGACGACTCGGGTCGTGGCGCGGGCGACGACCTGCCGACCCGTTGGCGGGCGCTGCGCCGGGGTGACGACCGCGCGGCCACGGCCCGGTGGTGCGAGGAGACGAAGCGGCTCGCCCGCGGCGTGCCGGCCGGCGGGCAGGGGGACGAGCGGGAGGCGCGGAAAGTGCCGGACGACCTCGCAGCCGGGCTCGTCGTGGGGCTGGCGTACCCGGATCGGGTCGCGCGGGCCCGGGGTGCCGACTCGGCGACCTACCAGATGTCCGGTGGCACAGGCGCCGCGCTGGACCCGCGGTCCCCGCTGCGGACCTCGCCCTGGCTGGCGATCGCCGTCGCCGACCGGGCGCCCGGCCGCGCCGACGCCAGGATCCGGTCCGCGGCGCCGATCGACGAGGCCACGGCGCGGGAGGTCGCGGGCGACCTGCTCACCACCACCGACCAGATCCGCTGGGACGACGGCCGGATCGTCACGCGCCGTGTCGAGGCGCTCGGCGCGATAGTGCTCACCGACGTCCCGCTGGCCCGCCCCGACCCGCTGCTCGTCCAGGCCGCCGTCCGCGACGGCATCCGGCGCAGCGGCCTGTCGGTGCTGCGCTGGTCGGAGACCGCGCTCGCGTTACGGCAGCGGCTCGCGTTCTGCCACGCCCACCTCGGCGACCCGTGGCCCGCGGTCGACGACGAGGCGCTGCTGTCGGGTCTCGACGAGTGGCTCGGCACCGAGCTGGCCGCGGTGCGCGGCGCACGCGATCTTGCCCGGATCGACGTGACGTCGGCGCTCCGGCGGCTGCTGCCCTGGCCCGCGGCGTCCCGGTTCGGCGAGCTCGCGCCGGAACGGATCCAGGTCCCGTCGGGCTCGGAGGTCCGGCTCGGGTACGACGGTGCCGAGCCGCCGGTCCTCGCGGTGAAGCTGCAGGAGGTCTTCGGCTGGACCGCCACCCCCACCGTCGCGGACGGCCGTGTCCCCGTCGTTCTGCACCTGCTGTCGCCCGCACGACGCCCGGTCGCGATCACGAGCGACCTCGCCTCGTTCTGGCGGCAGGGCTACCCCCAGGTCCGTGCCGACCTGCGGGCCCGCTACCCCCGCCACCCGTGGCCAGAGGACCCGCTCACCGCCACCCCGACCAAGCGGACCACACCGCGGCGCTGAGCGTGGGGCCGTCCGCGCTGCCAGACCTGGGGCGAGGGTCGTAGGGTCTTCGCCATGCCTGTGCGACAGAACATCCCCGACGGACGGGCGGCTGAGCCGCGCACGCGCGGGCCACGCTCGTGGACGCCGGTGGCGGTGCATCTCGCGGTCCTCGCCCTGGTCTACCTGCTCGCCGTCTGGACCCCCGTGGGGCAGCGGACCGAGAACGCGCTGAACTACTCCGACGAGGGTGGTGCGCCTGCCCTGGTCTACGACGTCTCCGGCCACTACGGGGCCGTGGCGGCGATCCCGCCGCTGAACACGGCGGCGCTGCCCACCCTGCTGGCCGGGCTCGCGCTGGTCGCCGTGGTGGCAGTCGTGCGCAAGCGGTGGTGGGCCGGGACGCTGGCCGTCGCGACGGTCCTGGTCCCTGTGGGTGCTGCCCGGATCGGGAAGCGCGTCCTGCCCCGCCCCGACCTGGTCGACGCCCCCGTCTTCCACGTCGAGCCCAGCTTTCCCAGCGGGCACGTGGCCATCCCCGTCGCACTCACCCTCGCAGCGGTCCTGGTCGTTCCGGCGCGCGCTCGCGGTCCGGTCGCCGCGGCAGGTGCCGTGTGGACCGCGTTCACCGTCGCGGCGGTCCTGGCGACCTACCAGCACCGGCTCAGCGACGTGCTGGGGGCCACGCTGCTCGCCTGTGCGGTGGCACTGGCTGCGGCGCTGCTGCTGCCGGGGCGGTCAACGGCCGCACGGATGCCGGTCGGTCGGTCGTTCCTCGTGGTCACGGCGACACTCGCCGTCGTCGCGGCGGTGGTCGGTGGTGCCCGGACCGACTCGCTCGCGGAGTCGGTGCTCTTCGCGGCGACCGGTCTGCTGTGCGCGGCGCTGACGTGGTGCGCGGCCCGCCGCGTCACCGGGTCCGGCGCCGTATCGTCGTCGGCATGACCTCGCGAAGCAACGACCTGGACGATCGTCGGGACGCCGGGGAGACCGGCACGCCCGGGGTGGCGGCCGCCTCCCCGGGAGCCGGCACGACCTCGCTCGGAGACGACTGGGTACGCGGACCCGACGGCATCCGCGAGCGGAACGCGGCGCGGGTGATCCTCGTGGACGACGCCGGCCGTGTGCTCGTGATGCGTGGCCACGACGTGAACCAGCCGGAGCGGTCCTGGTGGTTCACGATCGGCGGCGGCATCGACGCGGGGGAGGGCCCCGTCGAGGCCGCGCTGCGCGAGACCCGTGAGGAGGTGGGCCTCACGATCGCCGCCGAGGACCTCGTGGGCCCGGTGCTCACCCGGACCGGGATCTTCGACTTCTTCGCGGAGACCTGCCGTCAGCACGAGGTCTTCTACCTGGTGCGGCTCGCGGACGCCGTGGAGGTCAGCGTGGACGGCTGGACCGACGCCGAGCGTGAGCTGCTCGACGAGACCGCGTGGCTCACGGCGGCTCAGCTGCGACAGCAGCCACTGGAGGTGTTCCCGCCCGAGCTGCCGGACGTCGTGGACCACCTGGTGGCGGGCTGGGACGGCCAGGTGCGGCACCTGGGCGTTCAGCTCGACGACTGAGCCGGCGGACGGCCTGCACGCCCGCTCCCGGATGCCGGGGGCGGGCATTGTGCTGTGGGTCGGAGAATGCATGCATGGACATTCTTTCGCGCTCGCGGAGTTTCTTTGTCTCGGACCAGAATTCCGCCGTCGACGCGTTTGTTCGACCGTTTGTATCCATCTTCATGAGGTCGCGAACCGGTGCAAGATGGGGTGAAACGAGCGCTCTCGGCGCGTAATTCTTGGAATTGTGGGTGAAAAACAGAAATGCCTGCGATACGGCGCGCGCGCATTCTGGTGTGTGTTTAGCGTGGTCGCCGCGGGGGCAACCATCATGAAAGGTGTGGGTCATGGAAAGACTGACCAAGGCGGCATTCGCGACGGCCGGAGCGGCCGCGCTGCTCGTCGGCGGAGCCGGGACGCTGGCGTTCTGGACGGCCGAGGGTCTGGCGACCGGGACGGACGTCACGGCGGGCACGCTCACGATGACCGACGGGGCGTGCGCCGAGTGGACGCTCGACGGCGGCGGAGCGATCACCGAGGGCATCGTGCCGGGGGACACCGTCACGGCGGACTGCACGATGGAGATCGACGGTACGGGCGACCACCTCGGACTGAGCGACATCACCGTCACGGATCCGACGTGGGACGCGACCAACTCGCTGACCGACGCGCTGGAGGTCACCGTCGACAGCGCGACGCTCGGTGGCGCGGAGCTCACCCTTCCGCTCACGGAGTCGGTGCCCCTCGACGGCCCGGCCGACCTGGTGGTCTCGGTCGCGGCGACCTTCTCGGCGGAGGCGGACGACACCACCCAGGGGCTCACGGCGGCCCTGGCCGACGTGACCGTCCAGGTGACGCAGGACCACGTGGTCCCGGCGGCTCCCTGACGGCGCGGAGGTCGAGACCGTGCACAGCGCCGCCCGCCTCGCGGTACGGGCGCTCGCGGCCGTCGTCATCGTGCTCGGGGGCGCCGCGCTCCTGCTCGGGGTGATCGTGCCCCGGGTGGCCGGTGCCACGCCGTACGTGGTGCTCACCGATTCCATGGAGCCCGGCCTGCCGGTGGGCACCCTGGTGGTGTCGCGCCCCGTGGGGCCGGAGCAGATCCGCACCGGGACGGTGGTCACCTACCAGCTTCGCTCGGGCCAGGAGCGGCTCGTCACCCATCGGGTGGTGGGTGTCGGCATGACCGTCGGCGGCGAACGGACCTACGTCACGCAGGGCGACGCCAACGAGGTGCCCGACGCCGATCCGGTGCGAGACGTGCAGGTCCGGGGTGCCCTCTGGTACCGCGTGCCGTACCTCGGGCACGTCGCGGGTGCGTTCACCGGTCAGCGTGAGGTGACCAGCATGGTTCTCGCCGTGGTGCTGCTCGCCTACGCGGGGTGGCAGGTGGTGCGGGCGGCCCGCGAGCGCAGCGCGCTGAGGAGCGATCCGCCCGGCGCCACCGGCTCCGGGGTGGCCCACGGCGTCGGGCGACGACCGGAGGGCGGCCCCGTCCTTCGTGTGGTCCCGGACCGGGAAGGAGAACAGCGATGACGCCTCGACGGCGTGCGGTCCTGATCCTCGTGCTCGTCGTGGGTTCGGGCGTCGTGGGTTCGGGCGTGGCGGGTTCGGGTGCGGCCGCGCTCCCGGCGTACGCCGTGCTGCACGCGGCGTCCGACGACCGGCTGGTCCTGAGCGCGGACCGGAGCACGTGGGCGCCGAACATCGCGACGCCGCTGCTCGACCCCGATCTGGTCTGGGTGCCCGGCGATGTCGAGACCGGCGTGCTCTATGCGCGCAACGTGTCCGGCCAGAGCGCCAGCGGCACCGTGACCGTCCACCTCGACGGCGGTCCGGACGGCGCGGGCGACCCGCTGGTCGACGCCTTGAACCTGCGGGTCCGGACGGGCTCGGGCCCGTGGACCGAGGGGCCGACGTCGGTGATCACCGACCTGCCACCCGGCGCGGAGCTGCCGATCCGCATCGAGGTCGGGTTCGACCCGGCCGCGACCAACGCCACGCAGCTGCGGACCGCGCAGCTGGACGTGTTCGTGACCCTGTCGGCGCTCGGCTCCGACGGCGGGCCGGGCGGCGGTGGTCCGGACGGCGGCTCGGGCGAGGGTGGTTCGGGCGGTGTCGGCCCGGGCTACCTGCCGCGCACCGGGGCGGACCTGCTGGTCCCGGTGCTGCTGGCGGCCGGTGCGATCGTGCTCGGTGTGCTGGTACGCAGGGGAGCGCGCCATGAGTGACGCGCACGGATCGCGGTCCTGGTCCACGGCCCGCCCGGCCTCCCGCCGGCTGGCGGTCCTGGCGGCCGCGGTGTTCGCTCTCTGCGTGAGCGGCGGCGTCGCCCGGGCCGCATGGGTGGTGGGCACCACGCCTGCGGGCCCGGCAGGCCCGGTCACCTCGTGGGCGGTGCCGCCCACCGAGACCACCTGCACCGACACCGACGGCGAGGAGTTCGAGACGGCCACCGTGGCGTGGCCGGAGACCAGCACCCCGCGCGCCCTGGACTACGCCGCCACGGTCGACGGCGAGCCGTTGGTGACCACGGTCGACGGTGACACCCGCGCCGTCGTGATCGACCAGGCCGTGCTGGAGGAGCTGTTCGGCGGTCCGGTCAGCGGCATCCTGACGGTCGAGGTGACGGCCTCGCTCCCCGGTACCGCCTGGGGCGCGCCCGCCGTCACCCAGGCGATCGAGTCGGTGCCCGCCGAGGACCCGCCGGGCCTCACGCTGGAGTGCACGCCATGACGGCGAGTGGTCGCGCCGCCGGGCGGCCCGGGTGGAATCGGCGGTCTCGTCGGCGGCTGACGCGGCGCCGTAAGATGGATCGTTGTGAGTACACCGACCATCGGCGTCCTCGCCCTGCAGGGCGACGTCCGTGAGCACCTGTCCGCCCTCGAGTCCGTGGGTGCGCATGCCGTGGCCGTGCGACGGCCCACCGAGCTGACCGCGGTCGACGGCCTGGTGCTGCCCGGCGGTGAGTCCACGACCATCGACAAGCTGCTGCGCATCTTCGAGATGCGTGACCTGCTGCAGACCCGGATCAAGGAGGGCCTGCCCGTGTACGGCTCGTGCGCGGGGATGATTCTGCTCGCCGACCGGATCCTGGACGGGACCGCCGACCAGCAGACCGTGGGCGGGATGGACGTGGTCGTGCGGCGCAACGCGTTCGGGCGGCAGGTCGACTCGTTCGAGACGGACCTCGATGTCACCGGGATCTCTGACACGGGGGACCGCGCACCGGTGCGTACCGCCTTCATCCGCGCTCCCTGGATCGAGGAGGCGGGGCGTGACGTCGAGGTGCTGGCGCGCATCCCGGCCGTGGATACGCAGGGCCGTCCGGTGGCCGCCGCCGGTAGGATCGTCGCAGCACGGCAGGGGCCGCTGCTCGCCACCGCGTTCCACCCCGAGATCACGGGTGACTCGCGCGTGCACGGCTTGTTCGTCGGCATGGTCGCGGGCGCCTGAGGGGTCGACCCGCTACCGTTCGACGCCATTGATACAGCTGATACAGCCATCCGAAATGCAAGGAGTCAGGTAGAGGCATGTCAGGTCACTCCAAGTGGGCCACGACCAAGCACAAGAAGGCCGCGATCGACGCCAAGCGTGGCAAGCTCTTCGCGAAGCTGATCAAGAACATCGAGGTGGCGGCGCGTACGGGCGGCGGCGACCTCGCCGGTAACCCCACGCTGTTCGACGCGGTCCAGAAGGCGAAGAAGTCGTCGGTCCCGAACGACAACATCGACCGCGCGCTGAAGCGCGGTTCGGGCGAGGGCGCCGACGCCGTCGACTACCAGACGATCATGTACGAGGGCTACGGCACCAACGGCATCGCCGTCCTGGTCGAGTGCCTCACCGACAACAAGAACCGGGCGGCCTCCGAGGTGCGTCTGGCGTTCTCACGCAACGGCGGCAACCTCGCCGACCCGGGCTCTGTGTCGTACCTGTTCTCACGCAAGGGCCTGATCGTGGTGCCGAAGGCCGACGGAGTGGGCGAGGACGAGGTCATGCTCGCCGCGCTCGACGCGGGGGCCGAGGACGTCACCGACCAGGGCGAGGTCATCGAGGTCCTCACCGAGGCGACCGACCTGGTGCCCGTGCGCACGGCCATCCAGGAGGCCGGCATCGAGTACGACTCGGCCGACGTGATCTTCCACCCCTCCATGCAGGTCGAGGTGGACGTCGAGGGCGCCCGCAAGATCATGCGCCTCATCGACGCGCTCGAGGACAGCGACGACGTGCAGAACGTCTACGCGAACTTCGACGCGAGCGACGAGGTCATGGCGGCCCTCGACGAGGAGGACTGACCGGGGTCCCGCCGCGCCTTCCGGGGCAGCAGAGAGACACGTGAGAAGGTTCCTCCGTGCGCGTTCTCGGTGTTGACCCCGGCCTGACCAGGTGCGGCGTAGGCGTCGTCGACTCCCTGCCCGGCCGGAGGGCTCGGATGGTGGCGGTCGGGGTGATCCGCTCGGACGCCGATCTGTCCACCGATCTGCGGCTGCTCAGGATCGCCGAGGGCCTGGACGTCTGGCTCGACGAGCACGTCCCCGACGTCGTCGCCGTCGAGAGGGTGTTCGCGCAGCACAACGTCGGCACGGTGATGGGGACTGCCCAGGCGGCGGGCCTGGCCATGGTGGCCGCGGCCCGCCGGGGTGTCCCCGTAGCGCTCCACACGCCGTCTGAGGTGAAGGCCGCCGTGACCGGCTCCGGCCGCGCGGACAAGGCGCAGGTGACGACGATGATCACCCGCATCCTCGACCTCGACGAGGCCCCGCGGCCCGCCGACGCCGCCGACGCGCTGGCCCTCGCCGTCTGCCACCTGTGGCGCCCCGCCGGCGCGCTGCAGGGCGGCGACCGGCACGAGCTCACCCCCGCGCAGCGGGCCTGGGCCGCCGCGGAACAGGCCGCCAAGCAGCGTCCCCGGCGCTGACGGCGTGCCTCCCGGGAGGTACCTGCGCGCTTGTTACGCTCATCGCACGAACGTTCGATGAGCCGGGTTGGACGAGCCGGGTTGGATGAGCCGGGTCAGATGACTGGGACGAGCTAGGAGGGGGAGCCCGTGATCGCCTCGCTGACGGGAACCGTGGCCCACGTGGGTCTGGACCGCGCGGTGGTGGACGTCGGCGGCGTCGGTTACCTCGTGCACGCGACGCCCACCACGCTGGCCGGGCTGCGCGTCGGCGAGACGGCGGGCGTCGCCACCAGCATGGTGGTCCGCGAGGACTCGATGACCCTCTACGGGTTCGGCGACCCCGACGAGCGCGACGTGTTCGAGGTGGTCCAGACCGTGTCCGGCGTGGGTCCCCGGCTCGCGCTCGCGATGCTCGCCGTGCACACCCCCGACGCTCTGCGCCGCGCCGTCGCCGCCGAGGACCTGGCCGCGCTCACCCGTGTGCCCGGCATCGGCAAGAAGGGCGCCCAGCGCATCGTCCTGGAGCTCGGCGACCGGCTCGGCCTGCCGTCGACGGCAGCCGCCGGCCAGGACGCCGGCGCCCCGTCCGGGCCGGCCGCGACGAGCGACCACTCTGAACGCGTGGTGGAGGCGCTCGCCGGCCTGGGCTGGCCCGCCAAGCAGGCGGACGACGCCGTCGCGAAGGTGCTCGCCGACGCGGGCACCGAATCGGTCGCCGCCGACGAGGTGGCCGCAACGCTCCGCGCCGCGCTGCGCCTGCTGGGAGGCCACCGTGGCTGATGTCTCGACCACGGCGGAGGACTCCGGCGGCCGGATCGTCGCGCCCAGCGCCGACGAGATCGAACGCGCCGCGGAGGCGGCGCTGCGGCCCAAGCGGCTCGACGAGTTCGTGGGCCAGCGTGTGGTGCGCGACCAGCTCTCCCTCGTGCTGCAGGCGGCCATCGCGCGCGGCAACCCGCCCGACCACGTGCTGCTGTCCGGCCCGCCCGGCCTCGGCAAGACCACGCTGGCCATGATCATCTCCGGCGAGCTGGACTCGCACATGCGGCTGACCAGCGGCCCCGCCATCCAGCACGCCGGCGACCTCGCCGCCGTCCTGTCCTCGCTGGAGGAGGGCGACGTGCTGTTCATCGATGAGATCCACCGCCTGGCGCGCCCCGCCGAGGAGCTGCTGTACGTCGCCATGGAGGACTTCCGGGTCGATGTCGTGGTGGGCAAGGGAGCCGGCGCGTCCGCCATCCCGCTCGCGCTGCCGCGGTTCACCGTGGTCGGCGCCACCACCCGCTCCGGCCTGCTGCCCGCCCCGCTGCGCGACCGCTTCGGGTTCACCGGTCACATGGACTACTACTCGCCCGAGGAGCTCGAGCGCGTCATCCTGCGCTCGTCGAAGCTGCTCGGCGTGCACCTCGAGCACGCGGCCGCCCACGAGATCGCCGGCCGCTCCCGCGGCACGCCCCGTATCGCCAACCGCCTGCTGCGCCGCGTGCGCGACTGGGCGCAGGTGCGCGGCGACGGCCGCCTCGACCTGCACGCCGCCAAGTCCGCGCTGGAGGTCTACGAGGTGGACCCCATCGGCCTGGACCGCCTGGACCGCGCCGTGCTCACCGCGCTGTGCACCCGGTTCGGCGGTGGCCCCGTGGGCCTGTCCACGCTGGCCATGACGGTGGGCGAGGAAGCCGAGACGGTCGAGACCGTCGCCGAGCCGTACCTCGTGCGCGAAGGGCTGGTCGGCCGCACCCCGCGCGGCCGCGTCGCGACCGCGGCGGCCTGGGAGCACCTGGGGCTCACCCCGCCCGTCGCACCCGGCCCGGGCGCCGTTCCGGCCACTGACACGGATGCGGGAACTCTTCCGGCGCCCTGACGTTGTTCATGTGTTGCCCCGCACAGGGGCGCCCGAGGGTCCAGGCCCGGCACTACACTGGTTCGGATCCTCGTCGAACGTGCGCGACGCATGCCGGCGCAGCCCATCCGACAGCAATCGAACAGGGACTCTTACCGTGGAAATGCTCATTCTCGTCGCGATCCTCCTCGTGGTGATGTTCTTCATGTCCTCCCGCACCCGCAAGCAGCAGCGCGAGGCAGCGGAGTTCCGGAACAACCTCGTGGTCGGGACCAAGGTCATGACCGCCTCCGGCATGATCGGCACCGTGATCGACGTCGACGACTCGACCGACCAGGTGACCATCGAGTCCTTCCCGGGTAGCCCCACCACCTGGCTCCGGGCCGCCATCTCCAAGAAGATCGACGAGCCCGTCGCCGACGACGCGGACTTCGGCGACGCGGCCGATGAGTCCGACGTCACAGCGCAGGGCGAAACGGCAAGTACCATCAGCCCCGACGCGAACGTTCCCGACGACATCTCCGACCTGGACAGCGCACAGCGCGAGTACCAGGAGCAGAAGCGACGGGATTCCGACGCGGACGGCAAGTGACGGCCGCGCCGTCCGGTAAACCCGGACGGCGCCGAACCCGCACCGGACGTACCCCGGTGCGCACACGAGAAGAGACAGACGTTGGCGACTGACACCCGGCGCTCGCGGCCGGTTCGCACGATCGTGCTCCTGACGATCTTGACGATCCTGCTGCCCTTCGGCGCCCTCCTGGCTGGTTGGCAGTTCGACGGAAAGTCGGACGACAATCCCGGCGGAGCGAGTCTGGCCCCTGGCCTGGCACTCGATCTGCAGGGCGGCACCCAGATCATCCTGAAGGCCGTCACCTCCGACGGATCCGAGATCACCCCGGAGGCGATGGAGGAGGCGATCGGCGTCATCCGGCAGCGTGTCGACGCCAATGGCGTGACCGAGGCCGAGATCGCGAGCCAGGGCGCCGACCAGATCGTGGTCGAGATCCCGGGCGAGGTGGACGACGAGACCGTCGCCCTGATCTCCCAGGCGGCGCAGATGAAGTTCCGCCCGGTCCTGACCATCGGCAATCCGCTCCCCACGGTGCAGCCCTCGGCAGACCCCTCCGCGTCCGGCGACGAGGCCGACGAGAAGGCGTCCGACGAGAAGGCCGGTGACGACGCGGCCGCCGGCGGCGACGCCGCCGCGGACAAGCCGACCAAGAAGGAGATCGCCGAGCAGGAGAAGGCGATCGAGGCTGCGACCGACCCCTCGGACCTGGCGCAGATCACACCGTCGGTCCAGGCCGCTTTCGACGCCCTGGACTGCACCGACCCCAAGAACCTCGAGGGTGGCGGGGGTGACCGCCCGGACCTGCTGCTCGTCACGTGTGACGCCACGGGTGCGGCCAAGTACATCCTCGGCCCGGTCGAGGTGGACGGTACCGCGATCTCAAAGGCGAGCTCGGGGCTGAAGTCGGGTGCGAACGGCACGATCACCAACGAGTGGGCGGTGCAGCTCGAGCTCGACGGGGACGGAACCGACCAGTTCCGCGAGACCACGTCGCGCCTGAACACGCTCGAGAGCCCGCGCAACCAGTTCGCGATCACGCTCGACGGCCTCGTGATCTCGGCGCCGTCGCTGAGCCCTGGCGTCGTTATCACGGATGGCCGTCCGGAGATCTCTGGATCCTTCACACAGGACTCGGCGGCGACCCTGGCCAACCAGCTCAACTTCGGCTCGCTGCCCCTGACCTTCGAGGTGCAGGGCCAGAACCAGGTCTCCGCGACCCTGGGTACCGAGCAGCTGCAGCGCGGTCTGTTCGCCGGCCTCATCGGGCTCGCGCTCGTCGTCGTCTACTCGCTCTTCCAGTACCGCACGCTGGGCATGCTCACCGTGGCCTCGCTGGTCGTGGCGGCCGCCATGACCTACGTGGTCATCGCGCTCCTGAGCTGGGGCATCGGCTACCGCCTGTCCCTGCCGGGTGTCGCCGGTCTGATCGTGGCCATCGGCTTCACCGCGGACTCGTTCATCGTGTACTTCGAACGTATCCGTGACGAGCTGCGCGACGGCCGGTCGCTGCGCCTCGCGGTCCAGCGTGGCTGGACCCGTGCGCGCCGGACGATCTACGCCGCGAAGGCCGTCAACCTGCTGTCCGCCGTGATCCTGTACTTCATGACGGTCGGTGGCGTGCGGGGCTTCGCGTTCACGCTGGGCCTGACCACGATCATCGACGTCATGGTGGTCATCTGGTTCACCCACCCGGTCATGGAGCTCCTCGCCAAGGTGCCGTTCTTCCGTGACGGGCACAAGGCCTCGGGCCTGTCGCCCGACCGGATCGAGGTCACGCCGCGCTACCGCGGGGCGGGCCGCATCTCCGCCCCCACGGCGGGCGCCGAGGGCGCGCCCGACCTCGGCACGGCCGAGCAGGACCGCGAGCTGGTGACGGCGCAGTCCGTGACGCCGTCGCCGCGGATCGGTGAGGACGGCCGCAGGATGACGATCGCGGAGCGGCGTGCCGCCGAGCGCAAGGCTGCCGCCGAGGCGGCTCAGAACGAGGAGAACATCTGATGGCCCGGGGCTTCGCTCAGTGGGGTAACGACCTCTACACGGGTCGCAGGTCGTACCCGATCGTCCAGAAGCGCGGACTGTGGTTCTCGATCGTCGCGCTGTTCTCGGCGGCATCGGTCCTCGTTCTCGTGTTCCAGGGCCTCAACCTCGGCATCGACTTCCGGGGTGGTTCCGAGTTCACCGTGTCCGGCGCGTCGACCACGGACGAGGACGTGGCGCTCGACGCGGTCGCGACGGTGGCTCCGGACGAGGAGCCGCACATCAGCCAGGTCGGTGCCAACGCCGTCCGCGTGCAGGTCTCGGAGCTCGACAACGAGCAGACCGACCGGGTCGCCGAGGCTCTGGCGGACGCGTACGGCGTCGAGGTCGGCGAGGTGACGTCGAACTTCATCGGCCCCACCTGGGGCCAGTCCGTGAGCATGCGGGCCCTGTGGGGCACCGTGGTGTTCGTGGTGGCGGCGGCGCTCTTCATGGCCGTGTACTTCCGCGCCTGGCGGATGTCCGTGGCGGCGATCGTCGCGATGCTGGCCGACGTGCTCGTCTCCGCGGGCGTGTACGCGGTCATCGGCTGGGAGGTCACGCCGTCCACGATCATCGGCTTCCTGACCATCCTCGGCTTCTCGCTGTACGACAAGATGGTCGTCTTCGACAAGGTGCGCGAGAACACCGCCACGGTGACCGAGCAGACCCGCAGCACGTACGCCGAGCGCGCCAACCTCGCGGTGAACCAGACCCTGGTCCGGTCCATCAACACCTCCGTGGTGGCACTGCTGCCGGTGGCGGGCATCCTCTTCGTCGGTGGCTTCCTGCTGGGGGCCGGCACGCTGAAGGACATCTCGCTGTCGCTGTTCATCGGTATCGCGGCGGGCGCCCTGTCGTCGCTCTTCTTCGCGACTCCGCTGGACGTGGCGCTGCGCGAACGGGAGCCCAAGATCGCCGAGCACACCAAGAAGGTCATGGACCTGCGGGCCGGCCTGGCCGCCGAGGGGGCCGACGAGAGCGTCCTGGCCGCCGCGGCGTCCGGCTCCGCGCAGCTCGTCCCGGGGCATCACCAGGGGCATACCGCTCAGCCCAGGCGTCGCCGGTAGGCTCCGCCTCGTGACAGATGACATGACCGACGTCGCCCTCTCCGGCCTGGTGCCGGAGAGGGCGACGCGTATTCGCGACCTGATCGTGGACGTTCCCGACTTCCCGTCCCCGGGCGTCCTCTTCAAGGACGTCACCCCGCTGCTGGCCGATGCCGACGGGCTGGCCGACGTCGTGGAGGCGTTCACCCGGCTGGCTCTGGCCGACGGCGTGGACGTCGTAGCCGGCATGGAGGCCCGCGGCTTCCTGTTCGGCGCGCCGGTGGCCCACGCGCTGGGCCTGGGGTTCCTGCCCCTGCGCAAGGCCGGCAAGCTCCCGCCGCCCACCGAGAGGGTCTCGTACGACCTCGAGTACGGGTCGGCGTCGATCGAGCTGCGCTCGGGAACACTCACCCCGGGTGCGCGCGTTCTCATCATTGACGACGTACTGGCCACCGGCGGCACCGCCGCAGCGGCCGCACAGCTGGTGGAGCAGTGCGGGGGAGTTGTGGCCGGGCTGGCGTTCCTGCTCGAGCTGGAGGCACTCCACGGCCGGGACAGGCTGACAGGCCACAACGTCGATACCCTCCTGCGGGTGGGCACACCGTCCGCTGAGTGACCCCGGCGGACGGGCATAGAGGTCCAGGGCTAGACTGGCGACTCCGGGTACACCCGGGGAAGGAGGCGCGTACATGGCTGAGAACACGGTGTCACGCGCTCCGGTGCCCGAGAAGAACCCGCCGACCCCGCCCGGTGGCAACCGGATGCGGAACCGGCTGGTCCGGCTCGGTGTACGAAGCATGGGTGGTGGCGCGTCGGCGGCGATCGAGCCGCTGCTGCAGGCGATCCGCAGCAACCACCCCAAGGCCGACGTGGCCCTGATCGAGCGCGCCTACGTCGTGGCGGAGAAGGCCCACCGCGGCCAGATGCGCAAGAGCGGCGACCCGTACATCACGCACCCCGTGGCCGTCTCGACCATCCTCGCCGAGCTCGGCTTCGAGGGCACCACGATCGCGGCCGCCTTGCTGCACGACACGGTGGAGGACACCGACTACTCGCTCGACACGCTGCGCGCGGAGTTCGGCGACGACGTGGCCCTGCTCGTGGACGGCGTCACCAAGCTCGACAAGGTGAAGTACGGCGACGCGGCACAGGCCGAGACCGTGCGCAAGATGGTCGTGGCGATGGCCAAGGACATCCGCGTGCTGGTCATCAAGCTGGCCGACCGCCTGCACAACGCCCGCACCTGGAAGTACGTGCCGTCCAAGTCGGCGGAGCGCAAGGCGCGCGAGACCGTCGAGATCTACGCGCCCCTGGCCCATCGGCTGGGCATGAACACGATCAAGTGGGAGCTGGAGGATCTCTCCTTCCAGACCCTGTACCCCAAGGTGTACGACGAGATCGTGCACCTGGTGGCCGAGCGGGCCCCCGCGCGCGAGGAGTACCTCGGCGTGGTGAAGGGCCAGATCGAGTCCGACCTGCGCGGCGCCAAGATCAAGGCGACCGTGACCGGGCGGCCCAAGCACTACTACTCGATCTACCAGAAGATGATCGTGCGCGGTCACGACTTCGCGGAGATCTACGACCTCGTCGGCACACGCGTCCTGGTGGACACGGTGCGCGACTGCTACGCGGCGCTCGGCGCCATGCACGCGCGGTGGAACCCGGTCCCCGGCCGGTTCAAGGACTACATCGCAATGCCGAAGTTCAACATGTACCAGTCGCTGCACACCACGGTGATCGGCCCGGGCGGCAAGCCCGTGGAGATCCAGATCCGTACGCACGACATGCACCGCCGTGCCGAGTACGGCGTCGCGGCGCACTGGAAGTACAAGGAGAAGGCGCCTGCCGGTGGCGCGAACGACCCGAAGAACCAGGACATGGCCTGGCTGCGCCAGCTCGTGGACTGGCAGCGCGAGACCGCGGACCCGGCGGAGTTCCTCGACTCGCTGCGGTTCGAGATCGGCGGCGACGAGGTCTACGTCTTCACGCCGAAGGGCTCGGCCATGTCCCTGCCCGGCGGCGCCACGCCCGTGGACTTCGCGTACGCCGTGCACACCGAGGTGGGCCACCGCACCATGGGTGCCCGCGTCAACGGCCGCCTGGTGCCGCTGGACTCCCCGCTGGAGAACGGCGACGTGGTCGACATCCTGACCTCCAAGTCGGAGACGGCCGGTCCGAGCCGTGACTGGCTCGGGTTCGTGAAGTCGCCGCGCGCGCGGAACAAGATCCGGCAGTGGTTCACCAAGGAGCGCCGCGAGGAGGCCGTCGAGACCGGCAAGGACTCGATCGCCAAGTCGATGCGCAAGCAGGGCCTGCCGATCCAGCGCCTCATGTCGCACGAGACCCTCGTCGGGGTCGCGAACGAGATGAACTACCAGGACGTGTCCGCGCTGTACGCGGCCGTCGGCGAGGGCCAGATCTCGTCCGCCCACGTGGTGGACAAGCTGGTCCGGGCGCTCGGCGGTGCGGACGGCGCGGAGGAGGACGTCGCCGAGGCGACCCGGCCCGGCGGGCTCACCGCCCGGCGCGTGCGCTCGGGTGACCCGGGTGTCATGCTCAAGGGCTCCGAGTCGGCCGACGTGTGGGTCAAGCTCGCCAAGTGCTGTACCCCGGTGCCGGGCGACGACATCGTCGGCTTCGTCACGCGCGGCCAGGGGGTCAGCGTGCACCGCACGGACTGCGTGAACCTCGACGGCCTGCGCAAGCAGCCGGAACGCCTGGTCGACGTCGAGTGGACCCAGGGCGCCAACACGATGTTCCTGGTGCAGATCCAGGTCGAGGCGCTCGACCGGTCCCGCCTGCTCTCGGACGTCACCCGCGTGCTGTCCGAGAACCACGTGAACATCCTCTCGGCGTTCGTCTCGACGTCGGACGACCGGCTGGCGGTCTCGCGGTTCATCTTCGAGATGGCCGAGCCGGCTCACCTGGCGACCGTCCTCACGGCGGTCCGCAAGGTCGAGGGTGTGTTCGACGTGCACCGCATCACGGGCACCAAGCCCGTGGAACGGCCGCAGCTTCCGGTCTAGCCGTGGCCACCCGCCCTGCCTCGGCCACCCGGCCGGGGCTCAGTGGGTCCCTGGCGCACCCGGGAGCAGCTCGCCCAGGTCGAAGCGGACAGGTTCCTCGAGCTGCTCGTACGTGCACGACGCCGGCTCGCGGTCCGGGCGCCAGCGCTTGAACTGGGCCGTGTGCCGGAACCGGGTGCCCTCCATGTGGTCGTAGCCCACCTCGAGCACACGTTCCGGCCGCAGGGGAGTGAAGGACAGGTCCTTGCCCGCGCTCCACCGGGACTGCGCCCCGGGCAGCCGGTCGCCCGCCTCGGCGTTCGCCGGATCGGTCCAACCGTGCCACGGGTGCTCCTCGGCCGCGGACGTCCCGGGCTCCACGCGCAGGGGCGCCAGCTCCGCGACGAGCTCGGCGCGGCGGGTCGCCGTGAACGACGCCGCGACGCCGACGAACTGCAGCCGGGGTCCGTCCTCGGACCCGGCGTCGTCCCACAGCCCGAGCAGCAGCGAGCCCATCAGCGGCTCCTCCGGGGTCGACGTCTTGTGCAGCCGGTAGCCCGCCAGGACGACGTCGGCCGTGCGGGTGTGCTTGATCTTGAGCATCGCGCGCTTGTTGGGCGCGTAGGCGCCGTCCGCCGGCTTGGCGACCACGCCGTCCAGCCCGGCACCCTCGAACGAACCGAACCACTCCTCGGCCACCGCGGAGTCGTGGGTGCGCGGCGTGGCGAACACGAGCGGGCCCGTGAGCCCCAGCCCGTCCAGCGCCTCGATCCGCTCGGCCAGCGGCCGGTCCACGAGCGAGTCGTCACCCAGGGCGAGCACGTCGAACACCACCAGGGCGGCGGGAGTGGTCTCGGCGAGCATGGTCACGCGGGACGCCGCCGGGTGGATGCGCTGGGACAGCAGCTCGAAGTCCAGGTGGGCCTGGCCGCCGTCGGGCGTCCGGGCGATGACGATCTCGCCGTCGACCACGCACCGCTCGGGGAGCGCGTCGAGCACCGCGGCGACGACGTCGGGGAAGTAGCGGTCCATGGGCTTGGCGTTGCGCGAGTCGATGCGCACCTGGTCGCCGTCGCGGTACACGATCGCGCGGAACCCGTCCCACTTGGGCTCGTAGACGTAGGCAGGTCCGACGGCGGTGTCCGACTGGGCGGGGATCGACGCGACGCTCTTGGCGAGCATCGGCCGGACCGGAGGCAGTACGGGCAGGTTGAGTGTGGTCACGGACACGAGCCTGCCTCAGTGCGCCACGTAGCGCAGGTAGACGCACCCGCCGGCGAAGGTCCGGGTCTCGGCCAGGCGCAGGCTCAGCCGCGTGTCCGGCGGCAGCGCCCGCAGGCCGCCGCCCAACACCTCGGGGTACACGAAGAAGCGGAACTCGTCGAACAGTCCGTGCCGGATCGCCGCCGCCGCCAGGGTGGGACCGCCCACGGAGACGCTGCCGGGTGCGCGGTCGGCGAGGTGCCGCAGCTCGCCGAGCCGGAGCCTGCGCACGAGCCGCGTCCGGGCCGACGTGACCGCCTCCTGAGGCAAGGACGACGACGCCACGATCTTGTCGACGCCCTGCCAGATCTCCGCATACCGTGTCGCGTGCGGGTTCTCGCCGGGCTCGTAGGTCTCCCAGTACACCATCGTCTCGTACATGCGCCGGCCGTGGACGTAGACGGCGGTGTCCGCCTCGATCTCGTTGATGAACGCGAGCACCTCGTCCGTCGGCGTCGTCCAGCCGAACGAGCCCTCGGCGTCGGTGGTGTACCCGTCGGCGGACATGTTCGCGAAGTAGCTCAGCGTTCCCATGCCCTGTCAGACGGCGCGCAGGGGCCGAACTCATCGGTCGGCCCATCGGTCGGCCCATCGGTCGTACGAGCGGCCGACGCCGGGGCGGATACCCTCCCGTGCGCGTGCGAGCCGAGGGGGGCTGGGACATCGTGGACGGTGAACTATCAGCCTCAGCGAGAGGAGCAGCCATGCCGAAGCGTGATCCGGGTCCGAGCGTGAAGGACAAGGAGCTGTACGAGGAGCTCCGCGACGACGGCAACTCCAAGGAGAAGTCGGCGCGCATCGCGAACTCCGCGGCCAACACGTCCCGCAAGAGCGTCGGGCGCAAAGGTGGCAAGTCGCCGGAGTACGACGACTGGACGGTCGAGGACCTGCGCAAGCGTGCCGCTGAGATCGGCATCGACGGGCGCTCGAAGATGCGCAAGGGCGAGCTGATCAAGGCCCTGCGCTCGCACTGATCGGCCCAGTCAGTCCTTCGTCCGGTCGCGGTCCTTGTCGCGGCTGGGCTGGACCCGCTTCGGCTCACCCGGCATCTTCGGGTACTCGGGCGGGTAGGGCAGGTCCTCGAGCCCGTCGGCCTCGTCGCGCGCCGCGAGCTCGAGCGCCGAGTCCAGCGAGCAGTCGAGCGCCGGGTCGCGGTCCGCCCGCAAGGCGGCGAACAGGTCGCCCCGCTCGGCGAACCGCCCCGGCGCGCTCAGCACGTCGAAGTCGTCGGGGTGCGCGTCCGCGACCTCGTCCCACTCGAGCGGCATCGACACCGTGGCCCGCGCGTTGGCGCGGATCGAGTACGCCGAGGCGATGGTGCGGTCCCGGGCCATCTGGTTGTAGTCCACGAAGATCGCCTCGCCCCGCTCCTCCTTCCACCACCGCGTGGTGACCTTGCCCGGCAGGCGGCGTTCGAGCTCCCGCCCGATCGCGATCGTCGCTCGCCGGCCCTCGGTGAACGACCAGCGAGGCTCCAGCGGCACGAACACGTGCAGACCGCGGCCGCCGGACGTCTTGGGGTACCCGGTCAGGCCCAGCTCACCCAGCAGCTCACGCAGGTGCGGAGCCACCGCGGCGGCCTCGTCGAAGCTGGTGCCGGGCTGCGGGTCGAGGTCGATCCGCAGCTGGTCGACCGCCTCGACGTCGTCGCGCCGCACCGGCCACGGGTGGAACGTCAGCGTGCCCATGTTCGCGGCCCAGGCCACGACCGCGGGCTCCGTGGGACACACCTCGTCCGCCGTCCGCCCGGACGGGAACGAGATGGTCGCGGTCTCGACGTAGTCGGGCGCGCCCTTCGGCAGACGCTTCTGGTAGAAGCCGTCACCCTTGGGGTCGTCGGGCTTCGGTGTGCGCGTGGCGAGGTGCGCGCCCTCGTGCCAGCCCTTGGGCCAGCGTTCCAGCGTCGTCGGCCGGTGCAGCAGCGCACCGGTGATGCCGTCGGACACGGCGACGAAGTACTCCACGACCTGGAGCTTGGTGATGCCTCGGGGAAAGACCACACGGTCCGGGCTCGTGACGCGCACCGTGCGGCCTGCGACATCGAGCTCCACTGCGGGTGTCCTGGATCCGGCCATGACCCGAACCTAGCCTTCGATCAGCTTCCTCGCTGCCGAGAACGCCCGGTGCGCCGCAGGCCGGCCCACCACCCGCGTGCGACGGTCCAGCAGCCGTACGGCGTGCCCCAGGTCCACACCACGGCCCGCCAGGGCGACGAGCACGGGCACCGCTGCCTCGGGTGGTGCCGTGCAGGCGACGTCGACGGCGGTGCGGTCGAGGCCGGTGACGGGCACGCCCGCCAGCCGGACGGTGTCCGCAGCCAGCCCTGGCGCCCGCCGGACGACCCGGCCCGGACGTGGCGACGGACAGTGGACGCCGGGGGCGTACGCCACCTCGACGGACGCACCGGCAGGCCAGACCGGGGCGAGCACCCCGTCGTACAGGCCGGTGTGCACCCAGCCCGCCGCCGAGGAGGCCAGCACGCAGCGCGGCGGCAGGTCCGGAGCGAGCGCCAGCGCCCGGTGCTGCGGCCCGACGGCCGACCCGGTGCCCACCGCGGCGCCGTCGCGCAGCTCGACCAACGCGCCAGAGCGGCGTAGCTCCGACCACGCGACCGGACCACCCACGTGCGCCGGGGTGACCACGAGTGGCTCGGGAGCCTGGCGGGGGTCGAGGAGCGCGGCCAGGGATGTACGTGGGGACGGCATGCGCGCAACCTACGCGCAGCGGGCCCGGTCGCGCAGTGCGCGACCGGGCCCGCTGTGGACAACCCCTCGGAAACGCCGAGGCGACTCAGCCGCGCGAGTCCTCCGCGGCCTTGACGACCTGCTCGAGCCAGGAACGACGTGCCGTGACGGCCGCCTCCAGCTCGGACACCTTGCGCTTGTCACCCTTGGTGCGGGCCGCCTCGAGGTCGGCCTCCAGCCCTTCGATCGCTGCCTCGAGCTGCGCCGCGGCACCCTCGGCACGCGCACGCGTCTCCGGGTTGCTCCGCTTCCACTGCGCCTGGTCGGCATCGCGGACGGCGGTCTCCACCGCACGCAGGCGGCCCTCGACCCGCTGGATGTCGCCGCGGGGGACCTTGCCGGCCTCCTCCCAGCGCTCCTGGATGACACGCAGCGCAGCCTTGGCCTTGTTCAGGTCCTTGACCGGCACCAGCGCCTCGGCTTCGGCGAGCAGCTCCTCCTTGACCTTGAGGTTCTCGCCGTACTCCGCGTCGATGACGGCGTTCTCGGCGTCACGCGCCTGGAAGAAGCGGTCCTGAGCGGCACGGAACCGGGCCCACAGCGCGTCGTCGTCCTTGCGGGACGCACGGCCCGCCGCCTTCCAGCGCGCCATGAGGTCGCGGTACGCACCCGCGGTGTAACCCCAGTCGGTGCTGGTGGACAGGGCCTCCGCCTCGGAGACCAGCTTCTCCTTCTCGGTCTTCGCGGCGCTGTTGCGCTGCTCGAGGTCGGCGAAGAAGTGCCGGCGCTCGCGGTCGAACGCGGTGCGGGCGTGGCTGAACCGCTTCCAGAGGGACTCCTCCGTGGGGCGGTCGATGCGCGGACCGGAGCGCTGGGCTTCCTTCCAGCGGTCCAGCAGCATGCGCAGCTCCTCGCCCGCCGGGCGCCACTGCATCTTGCTCGGGTCGGTCGCCGCGATCTTCTCGGCGGCCTCCACGATGCCGGTGCGAGCGGCCACGGCCTCCGCCTTCGCGGCGGCCCGGGCCTGCTCCAGCGCGGCGCGGCGCTCGGCGGCCCGGCCACGCAGCGACTCGACCCGGGCCCGGAGGGCGTCCAGGTCGCCGACGGCAGCCGGCTCGGCCGTCTCGTCGCCGAGCTTCTGGAGCGTCTGGTCGATCTCCCGGACCGAGAGGTCCGCGCTGTCGAGACGGGCCTCGAACAGGCCGACCTTCGCACTGAGGTCCAGGTAGCGGCGCACGTACAGCGCCAGCGACTCCGAGGTGGTGACCCCGGGGAACTGGCCGACGACACGCTCACCCGCGGACTCGCGGACGTACACGTTGCCCTCGTCGTCCACCCGGCCGAACTTCTCGGCCTCGGCGTGCGCGGCGGCGTCGGCGACCGGCACCACCGGGGCGGGCACGGCAGCCGGGGCGGCCTGCGCCGCGGGAGCAGCCGCACCCGGCGTGCGCGGGCGCGGCCGGGCGAGCGCGGCGGGCGACGGGATCGCCGACGGCTTGGGGGCCGGCACGGGCGTGGGAGTCGGGGCGGGCGTCTCCGCCACGGGCTCCTCCTGCGTCGGAGTCTCCTCCTCGGCGGCCTCCTCCGTCGGAGTCTCCTCCTCGGCGGCCTCCTCCGTCGGAGTCTCCTCCTCGGCGGCCTCCTCCGTCGGAGTCTCCGCCACGGCGCCCTCCGCATCGGCGGCCGGAGCCTCCTCGGCCGCTGCTTCTTCGGCGGGGGCCTCGGGCGTCTCCTCCGCGGCGGTCTCCGGTGCAGCCGCTGCCGCGTCCGTCTCGGCAGGCGCCTCGGGTGACTCCGGCGCCTCGCTCACCGCCTCGGCGGCTGATCCGGCTGCGGTCGGAGTCTCGGCCACGGGCTCGGCGGGCGCGTCCTGCTGGACGGGCTCGGCCGAGCGGGAAGTGGGTTCGCTCACTGGGTCTCAACTCCTTCGATGGTGACCGGGGTGGCGGGCGCACCGTCAGATGCACCACCTGCCACACCCGCGTCAGCGACTGCCTGGACGAAGTCCAGGCCGGATGTGATCGTGCCGAAGACCGTGTACCCGCCGGCTGCGTCGGAGGGGATGGTCGATTCCTCGTAGACGAGGAAGAACTGGGAGCCCATGGACTCGGCGTCGCCGCCGCGGCGCGCCATCGCGACGGTGCCGGCGGGGTAGACGTCGGCCTCCGGGGCGTTCTCGACGGGGCCGAAGCTGTACCCGGGGCCGCCGGAGCCGGTGAACGTCGGGTCGCCGCACTGGAGCACGTAGATGCCCTGCGTGACCAGCCGGTGGCAGCCGGTGCCGTCGAAGTAGCCGCCCTGTGCGAGCGTCACGAAGCTGGCCACGGCCTGCGGGGCGGCCTTCCCGTCGAGCTCGAGGACGATGTCGGCCTGGGTGTCGCCGGAGCACGCCTGGAGAGTGACGGTCCAGGTGCGGTCCTCGGCCACCGAGGGGTCGGCGAGCTCGTAGTGGTCGCGCGCCTCCTCGACACCGGCAGGGCACGCGCCGTCGGCGGCGGTGTCGTCCGGCCCGTCCCGGCCGACCACGGCCGCGATCACGAAGGCCGCGACGACGGCGAGCACGGTGAACAGCGCGACAAGGGTCCACATGCGCTGCCGGCGGGCACGCCGGGCCTGCTGGCGTCGCGCCAGCTTCTCCGTCTGCTTGGCCTGCTGCGCACGCTGCCGCTGCTTGGTGGACGCCACCGCGTTCCCTTCTCCGTGCTCTCTCGTGCTCGACCCGACCCGGGGCGCGGCCACGCTGGACCGGTTCACCGCTCGGATCCGGGGCGAATCACCCCGTGCGGGGACAGTGTAGGCATCGGATGCCAGGAGATACTGTCTGAGCCGTTTCGCAGAGGGGTGAAGAAGCCTCCTGTCAGGAGCGACGTCAGCCCGCTAGCGTGGACCGGATGGAGCTCGGTGTGGTCGTCGCCCCCGTGTTCGGCACGAACTGCTGCGTCGTGTCCTCGGGCACCGACTGCGTGGTCGTCGACGCGGGCGCCGGCGTGGCCGACGCCGTCGGGCGCCTGGTCGACGACGCCGGACTCACGCCGCGTGCCGTCCTCGCCACGCACGGTCACGCCGACCACACCTGGGACGCGGCGGCGCTCTGTGCGCGCTACGAGATCCCGATGTGCCTGCACGAGGCGGACGCCTACCGCCTCACCGACCCCTTCGGCACCCTGAGCCCCGCACTCGAGTCCGCGCTCGGGCTGCACCGCGACGACTACCGCCCTCCCGCCCGGGTCGAGCCGTTCGCCACCCCCGGCGGGTCCGCCGTGCTCACCTTCGGACAGGTCACGCTCCACGCCCTGCACGCGCCCGGCCACACCGAGGGCTCGACGCTCTACCGCCCCGACGACGAGGTGGTCCTCACCGGCGACGTCCTGTTCGCCGGCTCCGTCGGGCGGACCGACCTGCACGGCGGCTCCGCACAGGTGATGGCGCGGACCCTGCGTGACGTGGTGCGCGGTCTGGACCCGGCGCTCGCGGTCGTGCCGGGCCACGGTCCCACGACCACCGTGGCCCGCGAGCTCGAGACCAACCCCTTCCTCGCCCCGGACCGGACATGAGGGCCTACGTGGACCGGCGTGCCGGGATGGCCGCGGACGGCTGGTCGGCGGCCTGGTCGTTCGACCTCGCGCACTGGGGAACCTGCGGCCAGGGGCCGGACGAGGAGGCGGCGCTGGCCGACCTGGCCACGCGGTGCGGGCTCGGCAGCCACGACCCGGGGGCCGGCCTCCTGGAGGTCGTCGAGAGCGTCGACCGCGTGCACAGCGGCGACGAGACGGTGTTCCGGCGTGACCGCGTGCCGGCGTCCGAGGCGGAGCGGGACCGGACGCTCGCGATCCTCGAGCGCGCGCGGGCCCGCACGCTCGAGCTGGTGCGTGACGCGCCCACCAGCGTGCTCGCGTACCGCGACCCCGAGCGCACGCTCCCGGCGTACGCGTGGTGGCACACCGTGGGACAGCTCGCGCTGCACATCGCGGACACCGAGTCGCGCTACTACCTGCCGCTGCTCGGCCTCCCGGCGCGGGAGCGTGCGAGCGACCTGGTGACCGAGCTCGAGGAGTCGGGCGCGCACGTGCGGCGGGTGGTCTCCCGGATGGAGCCGGACCTGGCCGCGACGTCGGCCCGGCACGGCAGCTGGACCACCGTGAAGGTGCTGCGGCGTCTGGCGTGGCACGAGCCCGGCGAGCTCGAGGTGCTCACCCGGCTGGTGGAGCAGGCGGCTGTGGAAAAGCAGGGCTGACACCGCCGTGCTCGTGGGAAGATCTGAGGCATGGCAAAGCCCACTCCTCTCTCCGGTTTCCCCGAATGGCTCCCTGACGGTCGCATCGTCGAGCAGCACGTCCTCGACACGTTGCGCCACACCTTCGAGCTGCACGGGTTCGCCGGGATCGAGACGCGGGCCGTGGAGCCGCTGGACCAGCTGCTGCGCAAGGGCGAGACGTCCAAGGAGGTCTACCTGCTCTCGCGTCTTCAGGACGAGGGTGTCGACACGCTCGACCAGCAGCGGGCGGACAAGCAGCTCGGCCTGCACTTCGACCTGACCGTGCCGTTCGCGCGCTACGTGCTGGAGAACGCCGGCAAGATCGCGTTCCCGTTCCGCCGCTACCAGATCCAGAAGGTCTGGCGCGGCGAGCGACCCCAGGACGGTCGGTTCCGCGAGTTCGTCCAGGCCGACATCGACATCGTCGGCGCGGGCGACCTGCCGTACCACTTCGAGGTCGAGGCGCCGCTGGTGATGGCCGAGGCGCTCGGCGCACTGGGCGAGATCGGTCTGCCCCCCGTGCGGATCCTGGTGAACAACCGTCGGGTCGCCGAGGGCTTCTACCGCGGCGTCGGGCTGGACGACGTCGAGGGCGTGCTGCGCCAGATCGACAAGCTCGACAAGATCGGGCCGGAGAAGGTCGCCGATCTGCTCGTCGCCGAGTGCGGCACCACGGAGGACCAGGCCAAGGCGTGTCTCGCGCTCGCGTCGATCTCCGGTGCGGACGTCGGGGTCATCGCCGAGGTGCGTGCCCTCGCGGAGTCGTACGGTGCCGTGACGGAGCTGCTGGAGACCGGCCTGGGCGAGCTGGAGGCCCTGATCGCCGCTGCGTCCCGCCGGGCGCCGGGCGTGGTCGTGGCAGACCTGAAGATCGCCCGCGGTCTCGACTACTACACGGGCTCGGTGTACGAGACGGTGCTGGTGGGGCACGAGCAGCTCGGTTCGGTCTGCTCGGGCGGCCGGTACGACACGCTCGCCTCCGACGGCAAGAACACCTACCCGGGCGTCGGCCTCTCGATCGGGGTCTCGCGCCTCGTCTCGCGGCTGCTGTCGGCCGACCTGGTGCGGGCGACCCGCTCGGTGCCGTCCGCGGTGCTGGTCGCGGTGTCGTCCGAGGAGGACCGCGCGACGTCCGACGCCGTGGCGGCGGCGCTGCGCGCGCGGGACATCCCGGTGGAGGTGGCGCCGAGCGCCGCCAAGTTCGGCAAGCAGATCAAGTACGCCGACCGGCGTGGCATCCCGTTCGTCTGGTTCCCGGGCACCACGGGGGAGGGCGGCGCCGTGGGCGCGGACCAGGTCAAGGACATCCGCTCCGGCGACCAGGTCGACACCGATGCGGCATCCTGGGAGCCGCCCGCCGAGGACCGTTGGCCGCGAGCCGCCCCTGTCGTGATGCCGTCGTAGTCTGGCGGTGTGACAGAAGAACCGGATCGGTTCCACCGACTGCGCTGGTGGGGGCTCGCTGCGATCTCGCTCGCTGTGGCGCTCATCATCATGGACTCCACGATCGTCGCCGTCGCGACGCCCGACATCGTGAGGTCGCTCGATCTCACCACCACCGAGGTGCAGTGGATCCAGGAGGTCTACACCCTCGTCTTCGCGGCGCTGCTCATGGTGTGGGGCGTGATGAGCGACCGCATCGGGCGCCGCCGGCTGCTCGTGATCGGCCTCGTCCTGTTCGTCACGGCCAGCATCCTGTGCGCCTTCGCCCTGAGCGGCGCCTGGCTCATCGCCGCGCGTGCGCTGCAGGGCATCGGCGGTTCGATGATCCTGCCCACCACGCTCGCGCTGCTGAACGCGACGTTCCGCGGGAGCGAGCGCGGCATCGCGTTCGCCGTGTGGGGTGCCACCATCGGCTCGATGGCGGCGGTCGGGCCGGTGCTCGGCGGTTGGCTCACGTCGGCGTTCTCCTGGCACTGGGCGTTCTGGATCAACCTGCCGTTCGGCGCCCTGGCCGTCGTGGGCGTGCTGCTGTGCGTCGCCGAGTCGCGCCAGCGCGGCACGAGCCGGTTCACCGACTGGATCGGCGCCGCGGTCTCGGTGCTCGGCTTCGGCCTGCTCGTCTTCGCGCTGATCGAAGGACGCTCCTACGGCTGGTGGGAGCCGACGGACACCGCACCCCTGTCGTTCGGTAGCCTCAGTGTCATCCCGGTCGCCTTCGTGCTCGCGATCGTCCTGCTCGGTGCGCTGGTGCTCCGGGAGCGCGCTCGCGTCGCGGCGGGCCGGACGGTGCTGCTCGACGTCTCGCTGTTCCGGATCCGCTCGTTCACCAACGGCAACATCACCGCCCTGACGGTGTCGCTGGGCGAGTTCGGGCTGATCCTCTCCCTGCCGCTGTGGTTCCAGGCCGTCGCCGGGCTGGACGCCCTCCAGGCCGGGCTGGCGCTCCTCCCGCTCGCCGTGGGGTCGTTCCTGGCGAGCGGGGCGCTGCGCTCGATGTCGAAGCGGCTGTCCGCGGTGCAGCTCGTGCGGCTCGGCATCGTGCTGGAGATCGTCTCGCTGGCGGTGCTGGCGCTGCTGATCCGCCCCGACTCGACCCTGTGGGTGACCGGCGTGCCGTTGTTCTTCTACGGCGCGGGTGTCGGGTTCGCGACCGCCCAGCTGACCCAGCTCATCCTGGTCGACGTGCCCGTCGACCGGTCAGGGCAGGCGTCGTCCACGCAGTCGACGGCGCGCCAGGTCGGTTCGGCGCTCGGCATCGCGATCCTCGGGACCGTGCTGTTCACCACCCTGCGTGCCGGCATCGAGGAACGGCTGGCGGGCCAGATGGCCGCCGACCCGGGCATCGCCCGGCTCGTGGACGCGGTGTCGGACTCGGCGGGCACCCTCATCGGCAGCCTTGCCGCGAACCCGGCGACGGCAGCGGTCGCGGACGCCGCGGGGGAGGCACTCACCCAGGGTGTGTCGGCCGCCGCGTGGGTGGCGGTCGGAGCGCTGCTGATCGGCCTGCTCACCACGATCCCGTTGGGCAGGCGGAGCACCGAGCCGGAGGCCGCGTCCGGGCCGGCACCGGACGCCGAAGTCGTGGAGTGACCGACCGGCCGGGAGGCCAGACGGTGCCACGACGTACACCGCGTTGCGCAGGTGCGCAGCTGCCCGGATGGGCAGCCGCCGCCGCGCCCACGGGCTCGGGCCGACGCACGAGCATGGTGCCGTGTCGAAGGGTGCCGTCTCGGAGGGTCCCTTCTCGGGAGGGAGCGAGGCATGGTCATGGGCGCGGTCGGTAGGACGAGCCCCGGCGGGGCGGGCGCCGGGGACGTGGCCGAGCCGGTGCTCCAGGTCACCGACCGGAACACCGGCGAGCCCCTCGACGGCGCGACCGTCGGCGTGGCCGGTGCGGACGGCGCCCAGGTGGTCACGGCCACCGACGAGCGCACCGGACCCGGTTCCTACCGGCTGTTCTCGCCGCTGAGCCACGCGCAGGAGCTCGAGATCACCGCGGACCGGTACGCCCGCGGCACGGCCGCGGTCGACGTGGTGCCGGACGGCGTCGTCCGCAAGGACGTGCGCCTGGCCGCCGGCCAGGTCACGGTGTCCACCGACCGGCTGGACGCCACGATGCACCAGGGCAAGGAGCACAAGGCACACCTGCGGCTCAGGCCCCGCCGCCGGGCCGCTCGCGCTCGACGACCGGACCAGGGCGATCCTCGACCTCATGGCGGGCGGCCTGACCGACGACGCGATCGCCAGGACCCTGAGGGTCAGCAGGCGGACGATCCAGGCCGACGTCAGCGCGCTCGCAGCCGCCCTGGGCGCCCGGACCCGATTCCAGATCGCGCTGCTCGCGGCCGAGCGGGGACTGGTGAGCGCCCCGGGGGGCGCTCGGGTGCCGGGCGCGGGCCGGGTGGTGTGAGCCCCGCGGCGGCGAGGCCCTCACGGACGAGGCCCGGGGCAACGGCGAAGGCCCCCGCCACGGGGGCGGGGGCCTTCGTCGTGATCCCGATCGCTCAGCGGCCGCCGACGGCGTACGCGTCGATCACGATCTCGGTGAAGGTCGCCCCGGCCTTGTCCCGGGCCTCGGAGCGCAGCGACACCGTGGTCGCCCCGGGCGGGGCCGTGACGGTCGCGGTGTACGCGCCCGCCGCGTCGTGACCGGGCTTACCGGGCTTACCGGGCTTGCCCGGCTTGCCGGCCGGCTCGACGCGGACCGGCGTCCAGTGCTCGCCGCCGTCGGTCGACGACCACAGCTTGAGGCTGGTGACGGGGGAGGCCCCGGCTGCGCCGTCCTGGTGCGACACCTGCAGGTCCAGTGTCGTGCTGCGCCGGCTCGCGGTGTTGTACGCGTCCAGGCCCTGCACCCCGTAGTCGAGCTGCAGCAGCGGCAGCACCTCCGGGGCCTTCGTGCGGCCCGAGGTGAAGCCCCACTCCGTGGTCACGTCGGTCGACAGCGGCCACCAGGGTGTGTCGCGCTGCGACTCCAGCCGGATGCGGAACCGGTCCTTGCCGGTGCCGACGTCCTGCGTCGTGGACGTGCCGAAGGCGTCGTCGGTGAGCAGGTCGTCGCCCTGCCAGACCCGGAACCGGCCCGTCGAGGCCTCGTCCGGACCCCACTCCTGGGCGTGCCCCGCACCGTCGACCCGGTAGGGCAGGTTGATCCCGATGGTGTTGCCGTCGCGGTGGACTGCCGCCTCCTGCGGTACCGACGGGGAGGCCCAGAAGCCGCCGTGGTGGACCGCGGCGTTGTAGGTCTCCTTCGCTCGGCGCCCGGGTGCGTAGGTGACCGCCTTGCCGAGCATCCACGCGGGCCAGGCATTGAGGCCCTGGGCCGCGGTGGCGTTGCGCTGGAACCGCACGCCGGGCTCGGTCGAGTAGTACACCGTGCGGCCGACGACCGGCCCGTCCGGCCACGTCAGCTGCCAGCCGCTCAACGTGTTGCCGCTGGTGATCGTGAGCTGCTCGGCGATGCGGACCCCTGGCGGGAACGGCTTGGACGAGCGCAGATCGGTCTCGACCGCGGCCAGGTCCTTGGCCGACGACCGGTACGTGAGCGACCGGGGTACCGCCCGGCCGTCCTCCTGGTAGCCCAGCACGTACTGGTAGGCCGGCGTGACACGGCCCGTGCCGCGCAGCGTGGCGCCGCGTAGCCCGGCGTCCCGCAGCGCCAGCCCGAGCTCACGCTTCAGCGTGAGTGTCGGCAGGGCCTGGTCCTCCATCGTGTTGATCGTGTAGTTGTCCACCTGGTGGAAGAACGGCCCCGGTGTGGAGCCGTACACGATCAGGGCAGCGGCTCCGGCGGCGCGAGCGGCCTGCGACTGCGGGTTGAGCGAGGGGTCACCGGTGTCCTCGATCAGTACGACCGCGTCCTTCGTCCGGACGGCGGCCAGCTCCTCGGGGGTGCCGGTGCCACCGTCCACGATCCGCGCCGACATCGCGCCGTCGTACTTGGGCGAGCGCACCGCGTAGGCCAGCTCCCGGGACACGTCGAGCGGCTTGCCCTTGCCGGACGTCGAGACGTCGAGCAGCGGCTGGTCCTGGAGGAACCGCGACGTCACCGTCAGGCCGCCCACGAGCGGGGTCGTGTCTCGCAGCACGTACGCGTCGATGTCCATGCCGCCGACGTAGTCGCCGGTGCTGACCGCGACGCTCGTCCCCACCGGCCAGTCCCGGCCGGGCAGCGTGCGGACGATGTCCGCGCTGAGCGCACGCGGCCTGACCTTCTGGGGCGTCTCGGTACGGATCGGCACGGCCTCGCCGTCCAGCACCAGCGTGGCGCCGCTGGTGGTCAGGTCCGCGTCCTGGGCGAAGGTCACGACTGTGTCGAGGAAGTCGGCGTCCGGGGAGACCGCGTCGAACAGCTGGCCCTGCACGGCGTACCGGCCGGCCGGGAGCCGCACCTCGGCGACGCCGTCCGTGAACTGGAACCACTGGTTCACGTTCGGGTCGTCGATGCCGTGGATCCAGCCGGAGTCGGGGTTGTTCGCGGGCGTCCCGCGGAAGCGGTCGGCCTCGATGCGCAGCGTGTACATGTCCGGGTCGACCTGGAAGGCGAGCACCGTGCGCACGGCGGGGAACCCCTCGCCGGTCGCGCGCAGCACACCCGCGAAGAAGTCCGGGTCGTCCGCGCGGGGGTCGACGGTCACGTCCACCGACGCGGTGTCGTGAGCGGGGATCGTCAGGGTGTCGGCGGACAGGGAACCCATGCCCGCGGGGACAGGCTCGCCGTCCCCGGCGTTGAGGGAGAGTTTGAGCGTCACCTCGACGGCGGCGTCCGAGTCGTTCGTGTACGTCACGGTCTGCGTCCGCGGCTCCTGGTCGGCGCGCAGCGCGTCGAACAGGCCGAACGAGAGCGAGGCCGGGGTGGCGTAGACCGACTCCTCGATCGCGCCGGGTACCCAGGCGCGGCCCGCGCCCTCGCTGAACACCGAGTTCCCCACGGGCTCGGCCGAACCCATGAGCACGGACTTCATGGCCTCACCGTCCAGGTCGGGCCGCGCCTGCTTGAGCAGGGCCGCGGCGCCGGCCACGTGCGGGGTCGCCATCGAGGTACCCGACATCGCCGCGTACTGGTCGCCGACCGGTTCGCCGATGGCCGTACCGTCGGCGCGAGCGGCCACGATTCCGTCGCCCGGGGCCGCGATGTCCGGCTTGATCGCGTAGTCGCCGAACCGCGGGCCCATCGAGGAGAAGTACGCGATGCTGTCGGAGTCCGTCACTGCCCCGACCGTCAGGGCGCTGTCCGCGGTGCCCGGCGTGGTGACCGTGAACGGCGTGCCCCCGTTGCCCTCGTTGCCGGCCGCGATGGTCACGAGCGTGTCGTAGCGCGCCGAGATCGAGTCGACCGCCAGGGCCGAGGGGTCGGTACCGTCGGTGTACCCGCCGCGCACGCCGAGGCTCATGTTGATGACGTCCGCGTCGTTCTCGGCCGCCCACTCCATGGCGTCGATGGCCCAGGACTCGTCGCCCTGGCCCTCGTCGTTCAGCACGCGCGCGTTGAGCAGGCGGGCACCGGGCGCGACGCCCCGGTTCTCGCCGTCGGACGCCTCACCGCTGCCCGCGATGATCGAGGCGACGTGCGTGCCGTGGCCGAGGACGTCCCGGGTGCTGCCCGAACCCGTGAAGTCGCGCTCGAGGGTCACGACGCCCTGATCGAGGTCGGGGTGGGTCGTGTCGATGCCGGAGTCCAGCACGGCGACGGTCACGCCGCTGCCGTCGATGCCGAGGTCCCAGGCGTCGGTCGCGCCGATCTGCGGCATCGAGTCGGCGTCCGTCGTCTCGAGCGGGGCGTCGAGCCACACCTTGCTGACCGTCCGGCCGTCCTCCACGGCCTCCACGAGCGCGGGAGCGCCGGTCGCCGGAACGTCGCCGGCGACCGCGTCGATGGACTCCAGCGTGCGGTCGGCGTCCACGTCGAGGCTGCGCCAGGTGGGTGCCGTGGAGCGCGCCGTCCGGGCGGTGGTGGCCTGCACGATGACCGGGAGCGGCCCGCCGTCGTCCTGCGCCGTCTCCAGGGCGGTGACGTCGAAGAGCCGGAGGTCCAGCTGGTCGGGTACCAGGTGTGCGACGTCCGACGGGACGACGAAGTAGTGGCCCGCGGCATCGCCGAAGGCGGCGTAGGTCACGGGCTGCCCGGCGGGCCGTGGCGCGGCCTCGAACCCGACGGTGGGGGTGCCGTCGTCGGCGGTGCGGGTGGTCACCCGGTCGCCCGTGATGAGCGTGACGTCGGCGTCCGGCGGCGGTGCCGGTGCCTCGCTCGTGGCGGCCACCGCGGACACGGGGCCTCCGGCTGCCGCCGTGGGCAGGACGCCCACGACGAGCGCGGCGACGGTGGCCGCCACGGCTGATCTCTTGATTCTCACAACGGTCTCCAGGTGGGACGCGGAACGTGGAACGTTTTCGACGGAGACGCTCGCACCCCTTCGGGCGTCCGCTGTGACGTACGGATGTCGGCGAGGTTTCGTCGGATCCGAACTGGTGACCTGCCGGCTTGACGAAAGTATAGAACGAGTGTTCGAATCGCCTCATGCGTTGGCAAGGGCAGGCGATCTCGAACGACGACGACGGCGCGCTGCCGGGGCTCGAGCTGCCCGGGCTGCGCACCGCCGGGCTGCTGCGCACCGTCCGGTCGCCGGAGTTCGCAGGCGTGACCTTCCATGAGGTGCTCGCCAAGAGCGCGCTGTCCAAGGTGCCGGCGGCGTCCCAGATGCCGTTCCGCTGGACGGTGAACCCGTACCGAGGCTGCTCACATGCCTGCACCTACTGCGTGGACCCGTCGACGCTCGTCCTGATGGCCGACGGGCGCCAGCGACCGATCCGGGACGTCAGGGTGGGGGACAGGGTCATCGGGACCATGCGTGAGGGCTCCTACCGACGGTTCGTGGAGACCGAAGTCCTGGCGCGTCGGGGCACGACCAAGGCCGCATATCGGGTGACGCTCGAGGACGGGACGGAGATCGTGGCCAGCGCGGACCACCGGTTCCTCACTGAGCGCGGGTGGAAGTACGTCGCCCCGCGGCCGAAGGGCGAAGGGCAGCGTCCGTACCTGACGACCAACAACCGGCTGCAGGGGTTTGGCCTCGGAATGGTTGCCGACGCCTACACAGCGCCGCCGGAGTCCGCGGACTACCGGCAGGGATACCTCACGGGGATGATCCGCGGTGACGGCATGCTCTTCGAGAAGACCTCTCCGAGTGGCCGGATCACCATGTTCCGTCTCGCCCTGGTCGACGACGAGGCGCTGACCCGTTCCCAGGGTTACCTCGCCACCGCGGGAGTGGCCACCAACCGGCGCCCCTTCTCGGCTGCCACCGAGAGACGGCAGGCGATCGACGGGATCTTCACCTCCAAGCAGGCGGCCGTGGCTGCGATCCGGAAGATGATCAGCTGGCCGGCCCTGCCGACCACCGACTGGCAGGCGGGATTCCTCGCGGGCATCTTCGACGCCGAGGGCAGCTGCGACGGCCAGATCCTGCGCATCTCCAACTCGGACGAACGAATGCGCACCATGACCACGGACGCCATGGACCTGCTGTGCATCCCGTACGTCAGAGAGCCGGCGGACAAGATCGGTGTCGCGAGCATCCGTGTCATCGGGGGCCCGTCGAGTCGCCGCAGATTCTTCGCGCTCACCAGCCCTGCCATCACCCGAAAGCTCAAGATCGTCGGATCGGCCGTGAAGACGTCGGTCCAGCTACGGATCGTCTCCGTCGAGAACCTGGGCGCGGAGTCCGAGATGGTCGACATCACAACGGGGACCGGCGACTTCATCGCCAACGGGGTGATCAGCCACAACTGCTTCGCACGCCTCACTCACGAGTACCTCGATCTCGACGCGGGCCACGACTTCGACTCCCAGGTGGTCGTCAAGGTCAACGCCGACCAGGTGCTGCGCGCCGAGCTGGCCAAGCAGACCTGGTCGCACGAGGCCGTCGCGCTCGGCACCAACACCGACCCGTACCAGCGGGCCGAAGGCCGCTACCAGCTCATGCCCGGCATCATCTCGGCGCTCGCGGACTCGGGTACGCCGTTCTCGATACTGACCAAGGGCACGCTGCTGCGGCGTGACCTCCCGCTGCTGGTAGAGGCCGCCCAGAAGGTGGACGTCGGGCTCGGCGTCTCGCTCGCGTTCGCGGACACGCCGCAGGGCAAGCAGCTGCAGCAGGCCGTCGAACCAGGCACGCCCGCGCCACGCGCCCGCCTGGACCTGATCCGTGCGATCCGGGCCGCCGGCCTGCCGTGCGGCGTGATGGTCGCGCCGGTCCTGCCCTGGCTGACCGACTCCCTCGCGCACCTCGAACGGCTGCTCGACGGGCTGGTCGAGGCGGGCGCGACCGGTGTCACCGTGCTGCCGCTGCACCTGCGGCCCGGCGCCCGCGAGTGGTACCTGGGCTGGCTCGAACGGGAGCACCCGCACCTCGTGGAGGGATACGGCCGCGTGTACGCCCGCGGCGCCTACGCGCACAAGGGTTACCGCGACTGGCTCTGGGAGCGGGTCCGTCCGCTGATCCACGAGCGCGGGCTGGGCGGCGCCGCGATGCACCGTGCGCGGGCTCGCGGGGCCGCCGGGTCCGACCAGCACGCCGAGGGCGACTACCCCCGCGGCGCCTTCACCGGGTTGCGCGCCGACGGCACCGGCGCGGCCTCCATCGGCGCCGAGGTCGGGAACGAGACCCTGTTCTGATGCTGCCTCCGAC
>Ga0233375_1000040_pt1 | contig 91480 bp, 63 predicted proteins | sample ElkDunMinimDraft_10_FD_191539 | JGI IMG/M metagenome (GOLD analysis project Ga0233375, IMG submission 191539) | Fecal eukaryotic communites from dung pellets of Tule Elk in California, USA - Elk Dung E16 | ecosystem: Host-associated > Mammals > Digestive system > Large intestine > Fecal | place...
CGTTACGGGGATCCTGCTGAGGTTGCCGCGGCTGTGGCGTGGATCGCCTCGGACGAGAGTGCTTATGTCTCGGGGGCTGTGATCCCGGTCGACGGCGGCATCGGGATGGGACACTGAACTGCCAGGCCTTCAGGGCGTCGTGCTCAGCAGCGCTACGAGTTCGCTGCGCGAACGTATACCCAGCTTGCGGTACACGGAGGACAGCTGCGACTCGACGGTACGGACACTCAGGTGGTTCTCGGAGGCCACCTCGCGATTGGTGGCCCCGCGAGAAACGGCGTAGGCGACAGCCCGCTCGCGCGGCGAAAGACCGGCGTCCACGCTCGTTCGATCGATGACCCGCCGCGCCGCCTCGAACATCTGCAGGAGATGCCGGTCTCCTGCAGAACCGGCGAATGCGACGGCCGCGTCGAGGGCAGGCACGGCTCTCGACCGTTCACGAAGGTCAGAACACACCATCGCGAGCTCGAACTGCGTGTCTGCCTGCTCGCCCGGGAACCCGGCGTTCCGGAGGTGCTTGGCGGACGTACGCAGATGTCTCGCCGCGGCTGCCAGATCGGTCGGCGCGGCCATCAGTCCGCGCAACCGCTCCGCGACTCCATCCAGAAGTGGTCGGCGCGTCTGAGAGATCCGCTGCAGCTCATCGACGATGCTCATGGCCCCTTCCGACTCCCCGACGCCGATCAAGCTACGTGCGAGCGAGAAGTCGATCCACAGTCTCCGGCCGGGCTCGCGAATTCCCATCGATTCTGCGAGCCTGCGCGCGGCCGACAGATCGGTGACAGCCGATTCCCAACGTCCGCCGCGCGCGGCGGACAACCCGGTGAGACTCTGCCGCACCAGCTCCCCTGTCGACTCCGATCCTGGCCCGTGCGGCGCAGACACGATTCTTCGCACGCCCTCGTCGTCACCGTCGCGAAGCGCTCGAAGTCCGTAGGCGGCCACCGCGGCCGGAGGAGGAGTGTCCGGCCAGGGGCTGACTGCTTCCCACTCCTCCAGCCACTGGTCCGCTCGGGACCGGTGTCCGGCATATATCTCGACGGACGCCAGATGGAGCGCGCAGAGTCCGCCCGTCAACTCGTCGCCGCGCTCGATCGCCGCAGCACGCATGGACGCGAGCGCCGAGCGCGACGTGAAGAGATCTCCGATCTGATACGCGTAGAAACCGCGCAGGGAGAGGGAATCGACGTTGGCAGGCGGCAGGTCGAACCTCTGCTCGAGGCTCTCGATCCGCTCGACCAGGTCCGTGTCGAGCCCGGTCCCTCCGTCCACGCCTTTGACCGCCAGCACGCCAAGGGCCCGATGGTGCGAGACCGGGGCAGTGTCCGCGGCACGAAGAACCTCGACGGAGCGGTGGGCTAGCTGGGCAGCCACCGCAGGGTCTTCGTCCCAGTCCGCGAGATACGTGTCGAAGATCGCCTGCCGCACCGTGTCAGTGGTCGGGACGATCAGAGCATTCAGCATCGCTCGCGTCGCGGCGAAACCACGGCTCGCTCCGGCCGCCTCGCTCAGGAGCGGAAGTGCTCGATCGAGCTGCTCGTTCTCGAGCGTTGCGAACGACGCCTCGCTCAGCGCTGCGATGGTGGTCTCGTAGTCGCCGTAGGCGAACGCCAGCTCTGCGACAAGGAGCTTTCTGCTCGCGATCGCCGGGTCGGCCGGTCTTGTGCGCTGCACGGCTCGCGTCGCCAGGTCGAGTGCCTCGAGCAGCGCGCCCATGGACCACGCGTGTCGCGATGCTTCGACGAGGAGCCCGGCGAGAGCAGGGTCCGGCCCGGGCCCGACCGAACGGTCGAGGTGCTCGGCACGGGCGGTGAGCGTCTCCGCGACGTCCGCGATCCGTGCGTGAAGGCTCTTGCGCTCGCGGTCACCGAGCAGCGCCAGCGCGATCTCTCCGATCACGGGACGGGCGGCCCTGAGCCGCCCGTCCTGTTCGATGACCAGCTCCGCGTCGATGGCCGCTGACACCGTCTCGAGCCCCACCCCCAGGACGTCGATCACCTGCGCCGCCGACGCTGCTCCCATCGCGGCGACAGCTCCGAGAACGCGCCGCGCCCCCTCGTCCGCCCTGATGATGCGGTCTCGAAGAAGCTCGTTCAGGCTTCCGGTCGCTGCCGGCTCGACCTGGCGTGCCAGTTCGAGCGCGCACAGGGGGTTCCCTTGGCTCCGCGCGAAGAGTCGATCGACGGCGGGAGCGGAGAGCGGAGATCCGGCGTGATCGCGGATGACGGCACGAAGCCCCGCACGGCTGAGCGGAGGGAGGTGGAGGGTCTCCGCACCGGGCGGGATCGCATCCCCCTCGTCCGTCTGGGTGAGCAGGAATGTCGGGGCCCGCCCCGACATGTACCTCCGCGAGGCAAGGTATCGGATCACCTGCGCCGACTCCGGGTCGACGTCATCGAGATCGTCGACCACGACCGTGACCGGTCCCGTCTCGAGGAGCGCGTTCAGAGCCGCCAGCATGGCTCCCGGTACGGCGCCCGCGACACCGACTGCCGCCACCGGTGGGATGAGGCCGAGCGCTGTCTGCAGAGCGATGGTTTGTATCTGGGGCAGACCGAGGTTCGCGATGTCAATTCCGGCCAGCATTTCGTGCAGACCGAGATAAAGACCGGGGAGGCCGGAATGGACACCGCGTGCGAAGAGCACACGGAGTGAAGGGTCTTCGTCCTGGGCATGCAGAAGCGCCGCGTCCACGACCGTCGTCTTTCCGGAACCCGGCGGCCCGACCATGACGACGACGGAACCGGGTTGCAGGATCCGACCAGCGAGATTGACCACAGTCGCCTCGCGCTCGGGTGCGAGCGTCGTAACGACCGATTTGCGTATCATGTTGCGTGATCTCCCGGAAGCTGGGGCAATTCAATCGTCGTTGAATTCCGACTCCCTCTATTCTCCCAGTGCCGAGCAGCGATCCGCCGACGACGACTCCGCCATGACCTACAATTCCGCGCGGAGATCTCGCCCGCGATCAAGGCCCGGCGCGTCGACCGGGCGCAGCTGGCACCCAGGACAAAGCAGCGCGATGGCCGAACGAGATTCGTTCGGCCATCGCGCTGTCCTGCGTGGTGTCGGCTCAGTCGAGGGCGTACGCGCTGATGACCGACTGGGTGATCGAGCTGCCGTCCGCGGCCGTCGCGCGAACCTTCAGCGAGACCGCGCCGGTCTTCCCCTTGTGCTGGACCTGTGCTTCGAAGACGTCGCCCGTACGTGCCCTGTCGACATGCAGCCGCTCCCACGACCTGCCGCCGTCGAACGAGGCCCATGCCTCGAGCGTGGCCACGCGCACCGCCCCCGGGTGGTCGACCGTCAGCCGGACCGGGTGGGACCGGCCTCGGGCTCGCACGTGGTTGTCGAGGTCGACCGGGACGTCGTAGTCGACACGCATCATCGGCAGCTGCTGCACCGTTCGCGAACGCGGGCGGGTCGAGTCGAAGGTCCACACGGTGTCGGTGGCGGTGCTGAAGGCCCCCTCCGACTCGCCCTTGAGGGTGCTCAGCTCGATCTGGTAACGCCCCCACCGGCCCGAGGCCATGTACGTACCCGGCACTCCGGTGCCGTCGGCAACGACCACGCCGTTCTCCAGGATGCGGCCTGTCGTACCGTCCCCGGCCCGCTCGTACGTTGCGCCGGTGCCCTGGACGAGCTCGGCGACGTCGATCGTCAGCTCGTCACCCGTGCGGGTGGCACCGTCGCCGACGACGGCGGGACGCAGGACAGCACGGTTCCACTCGTGGACGACCTTCTCGCCGGGCCGGTAGGTGCGCAGGTCATGAGTCATCCCGCCGGTGAGCGCGCTCGACGACTCCCATGGGACGTAGTCCACGACGTGCTGGCGCCACAGGGTGTCGCTCGCCCCGGACGACACGTACTCGACGCGCGACTGCGGGGTCCTCACCTCGTGGTGTGTCTCGACGATCGAGGACGTCTGCCAGGGGCGCCAGGCGAACCGCTGTTCCGCGGACCACTGCTCACCGCCCGTCTCGTGGTAGCGGGCAGTGACCGTCGCCGTGTTTCGCTCGGAGACCGTGTGCACGACCCGCTCGGGCACACGGTGAGGCGACACCTGAACCACGTCGTACCGGTACGGCACCTGCTGGCTACCGCTGATCTCGAGCCGCAGCCCGCCGGGGCCGCCCTGCCCGGAGAGCCGTGCCGACACCTGTTCGGCCTCCTCCCCCGACAGGATCGCGACGGGCAACGGCAGCAGCGGGGGCCTGCCGCTGAAGTCGGTCCACCACCCGCGCTCGTCGTCCGGAGCGATCAACAGCATCGCGGCACCGGCGTCGGCCGCGGCCGCCACCGCGTCGTCGAGCAGACCCTTGTCCGCCACATGGGCCACGACGATCGCACGGCGGACGTCGCGCCGGCCGGTGTAGTCCTCCGGCCGACCGCGGCCGACGTCGACAACCTTCTGCGCACCGCGCAGGTCCGCCTCGGGCGAGTGACGCTCGTAGTCGGGCCACAGCGTGAGGCCGTGCCTGCCTGGTTCCTGAGCCTTCAGCTTGGGCGCCGAGAGCTGCCATCGTGAGGTGAACTCGAAGTAGCCGCGTTCGGCCCTGTCCGTCGGAGTGACGTAGACGTCGGACGTGAGGTCGAACTTCATCGTAGAACCCGTGAAGGTGCGGTCCCCCACCTTCCGGTAGACGGTGAAGCCGATGTTGCCGCGCGGCTCAGCCGGCTGGGGCGTCTCGATCTCCACCCGGGTCGCCTTCCGGGCGTCGAGCGTCAGCTCCATGTCTCCGTCCACGTGGATGTCGGGATCGACGATGACGGACGACTCCTCCTCGTCCTCCGAATCGATCCCCGCGTAGAGGAAGTAGGAGCCCTCGGCGACCTCGAGCTTCCCGCCTCCGGTACCCAGCAGCACCACGTCGAACCTCGGATCCTCGCCGAACAGCACGAACGGCGTCGCGGCGGCACCGGCGCCGTCCCTGCCGACTGCCCGGATCGTGACCTCGTGCCGGGGCGGGTCCTTGATGAGGGAGAGCGTCGTGTGCGCGACCACCCCGTCCGCCGACGCCGTCAGCGAGCCGGTGAACTGGCCGAGCGGAAGACCAGCGACATCCACGACCACCGGCACGCCGACGGTCTCCCCCGCAGGCACGGTGACCGTGTCCGCGCCGAGGACCACCGCGCCACCGACCGAGACCCCTCGAGCGTCCGAGAGGCTCAGGTCGAGATCCAGCTCGACGTCGGTATCGCCGCCGTTGGTCCACGAGACCTCCCGGCGGACGGTACCGGTCTCACCCTCCGTGAAGGATCCGAGGCCGAGGGCGCCGGTAGCGGTGATCGCCTGGGACGTCGCTCTGGCCACATCGACCCGGCCGCCACCTTGCTCGTACGCGGTCAGGTCACCGGGCAAGGACGTGCTGATCAGCGCATCCTTCAGCTGCGACCACGACCAGCCGGGGTGCTGCGCGGCGAGGAGGGCAGCCGCTCCCGCGACATGGGGCGCCGCCATGGAGGTGCCGCTCGCCGCCGTGTACAGGTCGTCGACCACGCTACCCATCGCGGTGCCACCGGAGCGTGCCGCCACGATGTCGACTCCCGGGGCCGTGATGTCGGGCTTGACGGCCAGGTCCCCCAGGCGGGGGCCGCGGCTGGAGAAGTCGGCCAGGTTGTCGTCCCGGTCGACGGCACCGACGGCCAGGGAGCTGTCGGCTGCTGCCGGTGACCCGATGGTCCGGTCGTCGGGCCCGCTGTTGCCCGCCGCGATCACGAACAGCGTGTCGTAGGTGTGCGAGAGCTCGTCGACAGCGCGGCTCATCGGGTCGGTACCGTCGGTCGCCTCGCCGCCGAGGCTCATGTTGACGACGTCCGCACCGGACTCCGCAGCCCACTCCATGCCCGCGATGATGTCGGACTCCGTGCCGCCGCCGGCGTCGTCGAGGACCTTGCCGACGATCAGGTCGGCGCCGGGCGCCACGCCCTTGCGCAGACCGTCGGAGCCCGCCCCCGTGCCGGCGACCGTCGCCGCCACGTGCGTCCCGTGCCCGTGGCCGTCGTACGTGGACTCCTGACCCGTGAAGCTCCGCTGAGCGGTGATCCTGCCGACCAGGTCGGGGTGCTCGGCGTCCGCGCCAGTGTCCAGCACGGCGACCGTGACGCCCGTCCCGTCGTTCCCGGTCTCCCAGGCCACGGGGGCACCGATCTGCGCCACGCTCTCGTGCAGGTCCGCCTGCACCTTGCCGTCCAGCCAGAGTTTCTCGACACCTGCGCTCAGGCGAGGCGTGTCGTGACCCGACGCGCCGGTCCCGCCCGCGGTGAGGGACTGCCAGAACCTGTCCGCAGTGTCCTTGTCGACCGTCAGGGCCTGGGCATCGATGCTCTCCAGCTGCTCCGCAGGGTCAGCAGCCTCCAGGACCCCGGCGTCGTACGTCCTGGCTCCCGGCGCATAGGTGGCGATGAGCGGGACGGCATCGACCGAGTCGTCGTCGTAGCCCTGCTCGATCAAGGCGTCGATGCTGAACAGCTCCATGTCCACCAGACCGTCGGCGACGTAGGGGAGCACGTCCGCGGGCAGCACGTGCAGCTCACCGTCGATCTCGAGCTGGTGGATCGCGGTCTGCTCGCGCCCCTCCGCGGGCTCGACGGTCGCCGACCGTCGGCCGCCCACCGTGAGGAGCCGCACGGTGTCGCCCGTCAGCAGCGTCACCGACGTGCGGTCCGCGTCACCGCCGACCGGCACGGCCGTGCCACCGTCCGGTACGGCTGTCGCACTCGCAGTGGTCGATCCCACGACGAGTGCCGTGAGTGCCCCGATCAGTTTCCGACGCATCTGGCGCCACCTCTCCCTCGGCCAGACCGCCCACCGGGGCGTCTCTGGGTCGTTGGGGGATGTGTCTAATCGAACTCCCAAGGGCGCGACAAGAGGCACTATGGCCGGATCCGGCCATTGACCGGCATCGGCCACACATCAAGTGAACCGTGATGGAGACCACTGCACTCTTGGCCAGATCTGGACGACAAACAGGCACAGTCCCGCCAGAGGTCGGCGACGTCTTCGTCGGTCGCCGACCTCCGGCGGCGGCGCGGTGTCAGCCCGCCGCACCGCCTCGCACGGCCTCGTCACCCGCGGCCGGGAAAGAGGCAGTCCTGTCAGCCGTGAGCGTCTCGTCGCCGACGTGTCCGGTCACCGTGACCCTCACCTGGCCGGCGGGGATCGATGTCTGGCGCGAGCTCATCGACACGTTCGCCGACGCCCCCGGCTGCACCGCGGCGAAGCTCCTGGCGCCGTAGGGAGTCTCGACCTTCACGTCGAGCGGGACGCCCGCGCCGTTGGTCACCGCGACGGACACGTACTGCTTGCCTGCGATGTCTCGCGTCGTGGCGGTCACCGGCACCTGCCGGATCACCTTCCATTCGAGCTGACCCGCGGCGGCGCCCAGCACACGCCACGCCTCGTCCGCCTCGTCCTGAGTGGTCTGGCCGCCCGCCGCGACCCTTCGCGCGTCGTCGAGCGCCGCGCGGAAGACCGCGAAGTCGATGGAGACGTACCGGTCCTGGCGGCCGAGCAGCGGTTCCACGTCCTCGATGGCCGCCCGCAGACCTGTGAGGTCCACCTCGGGGGCCTCCTGCGGTCCCGGCCCGAACTCGAACCACTGCAGGTTCGCGACATAGTTGAACTCCTGCCCCGGGACGGCGTCCGCCCGCGTGACGACGATCAGCGTGTGTGTCCCGGAGACCGGGACGTCGAGCGGCACCGTCGTCTCCACGTAGCTGCCCCACCCTCCGGTCCTGGGCAGGGCGACGGTGCCGATCCTCGTCGTCGGCCCGACCTCGTCGAGGTAGAGCTCCAGCCGTCGGTCGTTCCCCACACGCTCGTCGCGTGTGGAGGCGCTCACCGTGACGTGCGTGAGTGGATCCGGCCCCAGGTCCCGGCCGTCGTAGGTCAGCCGGCCGCCGTCCCAGGTACCACCGACGTTGCCCGCGGGCGGCTCGCCGCCCTCCTTCTTCAGGCCGTTGCCGTTGTCGGAGTCGTAGGTCTCCGCCTCGATCCGCACGGGTTCGGCCGTCTCGGGACCGTTCTCGGAGGTCTTGAGGAACCGCGTCCGGTCCAGGTTCACGACCCAGGAGTTCGGCCGGGCAGGGTCCGGTGTACCACCGAAGACGATGTAGACCCGGTTCGAACCGTCGAGCGCCTCGGGGTCCTCGACCGGGGCCTCGGCGGTGACGTAGTCGTCCCACCCGTCGGTGGTCTCCAGGTCGACCCTGGCGGCGACAGGGCCGTCCACCGCGCCGACGCGCACCTCGGCGTACTCGTCCGTGGCGCTGTCGCCGGGGTCGTTGGAGTAGCGCATCGTGACGCGCTTCGGAAGCTTCCCCCCGAAGTCGATGCCGTCGTACGCGATCCAGGAACCGACCTGGACACCACCGATGACCCCGTTCTCCGGGCTCAGCCTTCCACCGGAGGAGTCGTCGAACGCCTCGGCCTCGAGCACCCGGTAGGGCGTCTCCGCGATCCGCAGGGCGCCGGCTGCCCTCGTGAGCCTGCTGAGCGCCGCTCGCAGGTCGTCCTCCGTGGCCGACACGTCCGCGAGCGTCTCCGTCGCACCGTCGCGAGCGTTCTCGAACGCCGCGTACGACGTCGAGGAGTAAGCACCGCGGAGGACGAGCTCTGCCTCGGCGAGCAGCGCGCCCAGTCTCTCGCGCCAGCGCTGGTCGCGTTCGAGCGTCACGGCTGACAGCCCGGAGATCCCGTCGCCGCGGACACTCGCTGCGGGCGCCCCGTCGAAGGCCGTGTCGGCGAAGTCCAGGCCGAGGGCCGCGCGCCGGGCGTCGCCGAGCGAACCGGTCAGCCGGAGCGTCGCGGTAGGTCCGTCGTCGAGGGTCGCGGTCGCCGACACGCCCTCCGGCAGCCCGGAGAGTGTGAGCGCACCGTCCGCGACGAGATCCCGTCCCTTCGCCCCCGAGAAGCGGGCGCCCCTCAGCGTGAGCGTCGCGGAGACGTCCACGACACCGTCGGCCCCCGCCTTGAGCCGTGTCCGGTCCATGCGCAGCGTCGGGCCCTCGAAGTCGACCCTGAACGTGAGCTCGCGGGGGCCGGTCGACGGCGCGCGGGAGAAGGCCTTGTCGGAGAGGGTCACCGTGAGGTCGTCGACGGCGTCGAGCTCACCGGACCGTTCGGCACGTCCCTCGAGAGACAGCCGTACGCTGCGTTCTCCGGTGCGCTCCGCGACCAGGGTGAGCCCTGCGGGAACGTTCGAGGCGGTGACGGCCTCCCGCAGGATGTCGCCGTCCGCCCCGGCGAACGTGCCGTTCGCGAGCCTCAGGTCGATGCTGTTGCCGATCGAGCCGTCACCGACCGGCCCCTCGGCGAACGTCCGGGACGACACCGAGACGGCGCTGATCGGGTCGTAGACCGAGCTCGGTAGCTCGTCACGGAGCGACGGCGGCGCGACCGGGTCGGCGGCCCAGCCGCTGGGCCTCTCCCCCATCCGGAACGCCAGCTCACCGCCGGCGGTGAGCTGGTCGTACGTCACCCAGGTCCGCTCGAGCTTCTGCCCGTTCAGGCGCGCCGACTGGATGTAGTAGGCCTCCGGCGACACCCCGTCCGCGGAGATGTCGAAGGTCCGGCCGGTGGGATAGCTGATCCGCACGTTCTCGAAGAACGGCGTGCCGATCTGGTACTCGTCGGACCCGGCCGCCACGGGGAACAGCCCCAGCGCCGCCGCGACGAAGGTGGAGGACATCGTTCCGGTGTCGTTGTCCATCGTGGGCAGGAAGCCCCGGGGGTCGTTCCGGAAGACCTTCGTCCGCACGGGTGGGGTGAGCTCCCCGCCGCCCGAGGGTGCCTCGTGGGTGCTTCCTGTCGCGATGTAGCGGTTCCACGTCTCCTGGGTGTAGATGCTCCGCACCCAGTGCTGCGTCTTCTCCGGAGCGCCCACGTAGTTGAACAGGTACGGCGCCTGCAGGTCGATCTCGTTCGCGTTGGCGTGCAGCATGCGCCTGCCGTCGTCCGGCGCGTGCTCGCCGAACATGAAGCTGAGCGCCTTGCGCGTGGTCTCCTCGCCGCCCATCTTGTCGATGAGCCCGCCCATGTCGGGCGCCGCGTACCAGTGGTACTGCCACAGCGTGCCCTGATAGAGGTTCGCGGCCTCGAACCGCTCCGGATCGGCGGAGACCCAGGCACCGTCCGAGTCCTTGGGGAAGATCAGACCTGTCCGGGTGCCGTCCGCCAGGGTGACGGCGTTCGGCCTGAACAGGTTCGTCCAGTTCGCGGCACGGAGACGGTAGGCACGTGCGTCGTCAGGCCTGCCGAGCGCGTCCGCGATCGTCGCCATGGCCCAGTCGTCGTACGCGGTGCCGAGCGTGTCGTCCACCTCGTTCGCGACGTAGCCCCAGCGCGCGTTCCCCGCGTCGGCGTAGCCGCCCTGCGACTGCGAGACGAGCGCGGGCCACGCCTGGGCGAGCCCACGCAGCTGCGCGCCCTTCGCGATGGCGTCGGCGACGACGATCGAGGCGCGCTCGAACCGCACGGTCGGCACGGAGTGGGTCACGTTCGACAGGGAACTCCTCCCGGTGCTCGCGAACGAGGCGTACAGGTCGACGACCGACTGGGCCATGTCGTGGAACACCTCGGGGTACCCGATCGCGAGGATCTCGTACTTGCGGAAGTCGTCCCAGAACCCCCAGCCGTCGTAGTGCGTGTACCCGTCGGCCTCGTACACCTCGCCGTCGAGGCCGCGGTACGTGCCGCTCGTGCTCGTCGCGTTCACCGGCGTACCGAACATGCGGTACAGGTGCGTGTAGAAGAGCGTCCGCAGCTCACCGTCCGGGTCGCTCGTCCCGGAGGCCGTCACCGCGAGCCGCCCGAGGATCTCGTTCCACGCGTCCCGGGTGTCCTGCCGCACCCGCTCGAAGCTGCGGTCCCCCATCTCGGCCGCCAGGTCGATCCTCGCCTGCTCGACGCTGACCGGGGAGACGGCCACCCTGAGCCCCACCTGCTGCCCCGCGCCCACCTCGAAGCCGAGGATCGCGCCGATGTCGGTGCCGTCACGGTGCGGCTGCGCCGAGAGGTCGCCGGACCCACCCCAGGTGCGTACGTCCGCTGCCGGCGCCGTCGACTCGACGTAGTAGTGCATCCGGTAGTCGTACCCGTTGAAGTGGCCCGTGAAGTCCCCGGAGAGCGCGACGCGTCCGTCCTCCAGCGTCTCGTAGCCGAGAGTGGCGCCCTTGCGGCTCGTGAAGTTGTTGCGCAGGTCGACGACCAGAGAGGCGCGCCCTGCGGCAGGGAAGGTGAACCGGTCCTGCCCCGTGCGCACGTCGGTGGTCGCCTCGGCGCGGATCGCGCCGGCGTCGGTCGTGAGGTCGACCGCGTAGTACCCCGGCTCTGCGGCCTCGTCCGCGTGGCTGTAGCTCTTGGCGTACGTACCGGTCGCCGGACGGCTCGTGTACGCCTGATACGTCGGCACGACGAGGAGGTCGCCTCCACCGCCCGAGCCGCCCACGCCGTTGAGGTTGGTGTGCGTGAAACCCGCGATCCGGCCTTCGGCGTAGTCGTAGCCCGAGTGCGAACGGCCAGGGGCAGTCATCGGATTGATCTTGACGATCGAGTTCGGCGCTTCCGCGCCGACGAGGTCCTGGCCGAAGTCGTCCTCGGTCGAGACGAAGGAGTTGACGAGACCGGCGTAGTCGGTGCCGTCCGGCTCTGCGGCGGTGGCGGACGCCTCGATGCCGGGTACGACGGACAGTCCGGCTCCGATCAGCGCGACGGCAGCCACTCCGGCGACCAGACGGAAGGAACGAGATGCGAGGGACATGACCAGTGGTTCTCCGGATCGGATGGGTGTCAGCTGTGGTGGTGTCGGACGGCAGCGGCCTCGGCGAGCGCTTCCTGGCGCACCCGCGCCACGAGCTCGGCCGTCCGGCGCCGCTCGCGGCGACGGCGCCAGACGGACCAGGTCGCGAGAAGGGCCGCCAGAGTCAGGACGAGGAGCTGGGACCAGGGCAGGGCGAGCGCTGTCGTCCGCGCGCTCGCGGGTTCGACGGGCCCGAACGCGAGCTCGTCGGAGACGGGCAGCGGCCGGGCCACCACGCCCACGTCGTAGGCGCCGAGTGGCCAGGCGTTCGCGAAGCGCACCGTGCCGCTCCGCGTCTCGCCCGGCCCGATCTCGAGGATCTTCGCACCGCGTGCGGTGCGTTCCCCGAGCCCGAACGGGCCGGACACGGAGACCTCCGGCCAGGCGCTCAGCCGGGTGTTTCCTGTGTTCTCGAGCTCGTAGCCGACCTCGACCTCTCCTGCTTCGAACGGGTTCACCGCGCCGGTGTAGGACGCCGACGCCGTGAGACCGGCCGACGGGGCGAGCGCGCCGAGCACCCGCGTCATCACCCGGAAGCCCACCCGTGACTCGACCGCGACCTCGCCGGTCCCCGTGGAGTGCACGCTCGCGGCGACGCCTGCAGGGTGGTCGCCCGGCTCTGCGTCGTCCGGGACGGAGACGGTGAACGGCACCACCTCGGCCGCCCCGGCGGGGACGGTCACGCTCTCCGGCAGGTCGATCCACGTGCCCGCAGCGACCGACTCCTGGTCGGAGGCGAGCATGGTGAAGCGGCCTGTGTCCGTGAAGTAACCGTCCGCGGACGACAGCCGGAACGTGACCGCGTCGTCCCCGTGGTTCGTGACGACCATGTGCTCGGTGCGGGACCGGCCGGGATCTCCCGCCCACTCGACCCATGCACGGCCGTCCTCGCCGTTCTCGTCGCCTGGGCGCACCGACCACGTCACGGTGTCGCTCTCCGCGGCAGCGGCGGGCAGTGCCACCAGCGCCGGGACCACGGCGCCGAGCAGGGCCCCGAACAGGACTCCGAGCAGGGCCCCGAACAGGGCGACGGCGCTCCTCACGGGGCGGGTTCCCGGTGGCACGGCGAGAGCCGGACGAAGGCGTTCACGCGCCACCGGGCACGACGACGTCATTCGAACAGCGACAGCGTGATCGTCGAGGAGTAGCTCCCGGCCGCCACGTCCGCCGGGACCGCGAGCTCCAGGTTCGCGACCGCGCTGAACGTGCCGCCCGCGGCGTTGGCGTCAGCTGATTCCGCGAGGTACAGGAGTTCCTGATCGGCCAGGCCCGGCCGTGACGGAGCCACGTCACCGCCGACCTCGACGAACGGCTCGCCCTCGCCTTCGCCCGCGACGAGCTGCGGCGACCAGCCGAGGTGGCTCGCCCCGATCGCGTTCCCACCGTGCTCGTCGTGGAAGTCGCTCGCCGTGCCCATCACGTACCAGAAGGCGCCGTCCGGGATGTCCTCCGCGGCACGCGTGTCGGTGACGGTGACCTTCGGCAGCGTGCCCCTGAAGACGCGCTCCAGGTCGGTCGACTCGCCCTCCGCGAGGGTGGTCGAGCTGCTCTCGACAGTCATCGCGAGGACCCCTGGGACCGTGCGTGGCTCGATCTCGACATCGACGCCCACGCTCTGGGTACCGTGCTCGTCGTCGGCCATGGCCGCAGAGCCGGCCGATGCCAGCAGGGTGGCGCCGAAGACGACGGCGCAGCCGCGCAGCATGAGGGACTTCTCGTTCATGTTCGTTCTCTCCTGGTTCCAGGTTCTCTGTCGCGGTGCCCCGGGGCTTCACGCGACGGGTGAGGGGTGACGGCTCAGCCGGCAGCCGGGTAGGACGCGGTTCTCGCGGTCGTCACCGTCTCCCCGCCGATCCGTGCGGTGGCGGTGACCGTCACGACGCCGCCAGGGATCGCCGCCTCGCGCGAGCTCATGGCCACGCTCGCCGACCTGCCGGGCTGCACCGCGGTGAACGTCTTGGACCCGTACGGCGTCTCCACCACGACGTCCACCGGGACGTCGTCGTCGTTCGTCACCACCGTCGAGACGTGCTGCATCCGTGCCACCGTGCGCGTCGACACGTCGACCGACACGTCCGGTCCGGACGGTGCGTCCGCCTTGGCGAGCACGACCTCGTCCACGACACTGTTGACCGGAGCGGCGATGCCGTTGGCCTGGCTTCGCAGCGTGCGCACCGTGAGCGTCTCGTCGGTGACCTCGACCGCCGAGTAGTTGCGCACCTTCTCCTGGTTGATCACCGAGGCGAACCACGCCTCGGGTGCACGCGTGTCGTAGTACTTCGAGCCGCTGGCGGAGTTCGCCGTGACGTACAGCACCTCGCCGTCCTCGGCCACGACACGCTGCTGACCGGCATCCTCGGCCGGGTCGGCGAGCTCGCCGTCCTTGATCAGGTAGCTGCGGGTGTAGTTGTGGTCGTGCCCCATCAGCACCATGTCGAAGCCCAGCTGCGAGATCTTCGCCGGCATGTTGCCGCGCCGGTCGACGATGTCACCGTCGTTCGTGTGAGCGGCGACCGAGTAGATCGAGTGATGGAAGGCGAGCACCTTCCACCGCGCCTTGTCGCCCTGCTCCCTGACGACCTTCTCCATGAAGGCGTTGTGGGAGGCGTAGTCGCGGCTGTTCGAGTTGATGTTGACGAACAGCACGTCCTTGTAGAGGAACCAGTAGTCGCCTCCCGACGACGTGCCGTTGGCTGCCGACCCGGAGTCCAGGTCTTCGTTCGGCACGTTGAAGTGCTGCTCGTACGCCTTCGAGCCGACGTCGTGGTTGCCGTTGGTCACGACGAGCGGGATGCCGCGGACCTGCTCGGGCTTGAGCAGGGTGTCGTACTCGGCCTCGTTCGAGGCGGTGTTGACCTGGTCTCCCGCGGAGAACAGCATCTCCGCGTCCGGATACGTCTGCGTCGCGACGTCCAGCGTGTCGATCCATCCCGCTTCGTCACGGGCGAGGTTCCCCGAGGCCCCGACCTGGGGGTCGCCGAAGAACAGGAAGGAGTAGTCACCCGAGAAGCCCTGCGTGCGGAACGTGTGGACGTCCGACCAGCCGCTCTCCTCGCTCCCGACGCGGTAGGCGTAGACGGTGTTCTCGTCGAGCCTGTCGAAGGTCACGTCACGGAAGAACTCACCGCTCGTGGTCCTGCCGCTCTTCGTCACCTCGACGGTACGAGCTGAGGCCGGGAAGGCGCCGTCGGCGACGTCCACTGCCTTCGCGAGCTGTGCGACCTGGTCCACGTCGACGTTCGAGTACCAGGTGAGGTTCCGCTCGGCCTGGGTGGCACCGACGTGGAGGGCGATGTCCGTGATCTGCGTGGCGGGCGCGGGCCCGCTCGGTGCCAGCGACGTGAGATCGACATAGATGTCGCTGCTGTTCGCGCGGTCCTGGTAGAGCGCGACGGCGACCGTGTTCGTCCCGGGCACCAGCACATCGACCGGGACCGTGAAGGTACTGGTCAGGGGGTCACCGTTGCTCGCACCGGCGTAGGTGAGGTTCTGGTTCGCGGCCTCGTCGACACGCTCGTCGACGAACCCCGCGACCTTCTGGCCGTTGACGAAGACGCGCACCGCGTCGTCATAGGTGATGCTCCCGTGGAGCGACTCGACCTGTGCGAGCTGCGCGTCCGAGATCTCGAACTCGGTGCGGAGGTGATAGGTCGGCACGGTGTCCTGCGAGCCGTCGAGCGTGTACCGGAGCACGGTGTTCGCGACGAAGCCACCGCCGAGGTCCGCGGCGCCACGCTTCGACCCGAAAGGCCCGACGGCCTCTTGCCATGCCGAGTCGTCGAAAGCAGCCGTCGTCCACGACAGCGAACCGTCACCGGACGGGTCCGTGCCGTCTTCGGAGTAGGTCCAGGGGTCGGCCGTGGTGAGGAACGTCTCGGGCAGGGGCTCGGGGCCGAACTCGAGGTAGTCGATGTTGCCCACGTAGTTCGGGTAGGTCCCGCCCTGGCCCGGCTTCGGGTCGACGTGCATGACCATGATCACCGTGTGCTCGCCTGAGACGTCGGTCAACAGGTCTGCCGTCGTCTCGCCGTACGAGGTCCAGTCGCTACCCGTCGGCTCCAGCGCCACGGTGGCGGCCAGGTTCTCGTCCTGCTTCTCGTCGAGGTAGACGTCGATCGACGAGTTCACGCCGCTGCGGCTCTCGTTGACGACATAGCGCAGCGTCAGCGCGGACAGCGGGGCCGTGCCGAGGTCGACGTCGTCGAACCAGATCTCGGCACCGTTGTAGGTGTTCTTCACCCGTGATCCGCCCGAAGCGCCGCCGTCCGGTTCGGTGCCTGTGTTCATCACCCGGCCGTCGATCACGGCGCCGTTGTTGCTTCCGGTGTAGGTCTCGGCCTCGATGCGGACCGGTGTCACACCGGACCCTGCGGACGCCGGCGCGGTGGCCTCGTCGGCTGCCGTGGCGGGGATCGATGCGGCCAGCGCACCAACCCCCAACGAGAGAACGACGAGACCCGCGAGCCCACGCCGCCGGTTCGTGTCCTTGCGCGAAGCGCCGACCGGAGTCAGCGACCCTGTTGTCATCAGCAAGAGGTCACACGCCTATCTTCGGTTCCGTACAGCACACGGACGCTCCTTTGGCGCCCGACGGTCACCCTGTTCGTCCGAAATGACCTCATCGAGACCACGTGGTGAACACCAGACGTCGCGGGAGGGAATCCTGCGCCCTGCCGACGCCCCGACCCTGCGACCGACCACCCGGCCTCAGGACCTCGTTTCGCACCCACGACTTCTTGTTTTCGGACGTCCGAACTTTTAAGGTCCCCTTATGCGAAGAGTCCGCCGCTCACCTGCCGGCCCCGTCCTCCTTTCCCTGGCACTGGTCGCCGGCGGACTGTCGGGCTGTGTCGCCGTCGCCGGGCCGGGCCCGGGTGACGAACGCCCGGTGGTGCTCACCACGTTCACGGTGCTCGCGGACGTGGCGCAGAACGTGGCTGGTGAACACCTGAGGGTGGAGTCGATCACCAAGGTCGGCGCGGAGATCCACGGGTACGAGCCGACACCGGGCGATGTCGCCAAGGCATCGGAGGCGGACCTGATCCTGGACAACGGACTGAACCTGGAGGCGTGGTTCGAGCAGTTCGTCGACACCGTGGACGTGCCGCACGCCGTGGTGTCCGACGGTGTGGAGGTCATCGACATCGCCGACGACGCCTACGCCGGCACGCCGAACCCGCATGCATGGATGAGCCCGCTGAACGTGCAGGCCTACGTCGACAACATGGTCACGGCGTTCAGCGACCTCGCGCCGGAGCACGCCGAGGACTTCGCGGCGAACGGCGCGGCCTACCAGGCCGAGCTCCAGGAGGTGCAGGACGGCCTGGTCGACGGGCTGTCCACCCTGCCCGAGCAGGAGCGGGCACTGGTCACCTGCGAGGGTGCCTTCTCTTACCTCGCTCGGGACGCCGGGCTGACCGAGCGCTACATCTGGCCGGTGAACGCCGAGCAGCAAGCCACACCGCAACAGATCGCCTCTGCCATCGAGTTCGTCCGGGACAACGACGTGCCCGCCGTCTTCTGCGAGTCGACGGTCTCGGACCGGCCCATGCAGCAGGTCGTGGAGGCAACGGGGACGGCGTTCGGCGGCACGTTGTACGTCGACTCCCTGTCCGAGGCGGACGGCCCCGTGCCGACCTACCTCGACCTGATCCGCTACGACACCAGGACCATCCTGGCCGGCCTCACCGGCAGTGCCGCATGAGCGGCGCCACGCCCCCGCCGACGGGGCCCCCCGCCGTCGAGGTGGCGGACGTCGCCGTCCACTACGGCGACGTGACCGCGCTGGACGGTGTGACCCTCGAGGTCGCGCAGGGCCGGGTGACCGGCCTCATCGGCATGAACGGGTCAGGCAAGTCCACCCTGTTGAAGACGATCATGGGCATGGTCCGCCCGGACCGTGGCACCGTGCGGATCGAGGGCACCGAACCTGGGGCGGCGCGTTCGGCGGGAGCCCTGGGGTACGTGCCGCAGAGCGAGGACGTGGACTGGGCGTTCCCTGTCTCCGTCCGCGATGTCGTGATGATGGGCCGGTACGGCCACCAGGGCCGCACCCGACGGGCCCGGCCTGCCGACCACGCCGCCGTGGCCGAGGCCCTGGAGCGCGTCGAGCTGAGCGACGTCGCCGAGCGGCAGATCGGCCGGTTGTCCGGCGGCCAGCGCAAGCGCGCATTCGTCGCGAGGGGCATCGCCCAGGACGCCCGGGTCCTGCTCCTGGACGAGCCCTTCGCGGGAGTCGACAAGCGATCCGAGGCCACCATCACCGGACTGCTCCGGGAGCTGGCCGACGACGGCCGGACCGTGCTGGTCTCCACCCACGACCTGCACGCGCTCCCTCGCCTCGCCGACGAGGCGGTAGTGCTCCTGCGTCGCATCCTGTTCCACGGTGGCGTCGCGGAAGCCCTGCAGCCCGAGCACCTCGCGCGCGCCTTCGGCCTCGACGGGGCGGACCTGCTGGACCAGGAGGGAACGACATGACCGCACTCGACCTGCTCCTCGAGCCGCTGCAGTACGAATTCATCGTGCGCGCCCTGGTCACCACGGTGGTCGCCGCCATCGTCTGCGCCCTGCTCTCGTGCTGGCTGGTGCTGGTCGGCTGGTCCCTCATGGGTGACGCCGTCTCCCATGCCGTCCTGCCCGGCGTGGTGCTGGCCTACGTGCTGGGTGCCCCGTTCACGCTGGGGGCGCTCGTCTTCGGGCTGCTCGCGGTCGCCCTGATCGGCGCGATCCGGGGCACCAGCCGCGTCAAGGAGGACGCTGCCATCGGGATCGTGTTCACCACGCTGTTCGCCCTCGGCCTCGTCCTCATCTCCGTCACGCCGAGCCAGACCGACCTCAACCACATCATCTTCGGGAACATCCTCGGCGTCTCCACCGCCGACCTGGTGCAGATCAGCATCCTGGCCGGCGTCGCCTTCGCGATCCTCGTGCTCAAGCGCCGCGACCTGACCCTCTACGCCTTCGATCCCCTGCACGCGCACGCGATCGGCCTCTCCCCTCGCCGGCTCGGTGCGCTGCTGCTCGGGCTGCTCGCCCTGACCTCGGTCGTCGCGCTCCAGGTGGTCGGCGTGATCCTCGTCGTGGCGATGCTGATCATCCCCGGTGCCACCGCCTACCTGCTGACCGACCGGTTCGGGCGCATGCTCGTGATCGCTCCCGCGCTCTCCGCGGTCTGCTCCGTCCTGGGGATCTACCTCAGCTACTGGCTCGACGCCGCCTCCGGCGCCCTCGTCGTGCTCGTGCAGGGCACCGCCTTCGCGCTCGTATACCTCTTCGCCCCCCGTCACGGGCTGCTCGGCCGGTACCTGCCCGCGGGACGGCCGGTCCGTGCGGAGCAGCCGCGGGACGCCGACGTGCCATCTCCCCACTGAACTGCGCAAAGACCTGACCGGAAAGGCCGGGACCCTACGTCCTGATGCTGGACCCGGCCGAGGACTACCAACCCACCGGCCGGACGCCGGGACCCACACGAAAGCAAAAAACAGCCGGACCTACGATTTCGTAGGTCCGGCTGTCTGCGATGTCCTGCGACATCGCCCTTGTAGCGGGGGCAGGATTTGAACCTGCGACCTCTGGGTTATGAGCCCAGCGAGCTACCGAACTGCTCCACCCCGCGGCGGTAACCACTACTTTACGCACGCCCGGCACCTGAGTGCAAACCGGGCCGGGCAGTAGAGACGCAGGTCACAAGCGATCGAACCGATCCGGCCGTGGAACGATCTCACCCATGACGACGGAGCTGAGCGACACCGCCCTGACCGCCGACCGGATCGTCCACCTCACCGACCAGCTAGCCACCCTTACCCACCTGCGGCCGGACCCACGCACCGACGCGCTCTTCGGTGACCTGGTCCAGACCGTCCTGGCCGCACCGGACCGGCAGGCCCGCGACGTCCTGGCGCACCCCGAGGTCAGGCGCCGCCGCGACGCCGTCCGCGACCTGTCCGCACGCGGCGAGACCGCGCTCGAGCACGCCTGGGCGGAGCGCATCGTCACCGCACCCGACGCGCATGCCGCACTCACCGCCTTCCCCTACCTCGACAACTACGACCGGCTCACCGCCCTCGAGACACGCCTGCTCACCCAGGCGGGTGGCACACCGGCGTCGGTGGCGGTCGTCGGGTGCGGCCCGCTCCCCCTCAGCGCCCTCGGGTACGCCGACGCGCTCGGCTGCGCCGTCGTCGGCCTGGACCGGGATGCTGCGGCGGTCGACCGCGCGCGGAAGGTCGCGGACCGCGTGGGGCCGGCGGGCGTCCGGTTCGAGCAGGCCGACGCCACCGACGCCGCCCTGGCGGGCCACGACGCCGTGGTGCTCGCCGCCCTGGTGGGCGAGACGCCGTCGGCCAAGGCGGTGATCCTGGGGCGCATGGCGGAAGCGATGCGGCCGGGCGCCCTGCTGCTCGCCCGCAGCGCACGCGGTCTGCGCACCCTCCTGTACCCGCCCGTCGACCTGAGCTCCATGCCCGGCTTCGAGGTACTGGAGGTGCTGCACCCCACCGACGACGTCATCAACTCGGTGGTGGTCGCCCGCCGGCTCGGCTGACACCCCGACCGCACGACGGAGGCTCCCCGGTGCGAGCACCAGGGAGCCTCCGTCGTGTGCGCTCAGAGCGCGGTGGCGTCAGCCCGCCGAACCGCCCTGCGCTTCCTCGGCCGCGATCGCGTCCTCGAGCGCCTGCTGCAGGCGGTCCTGGGCCTCGCCGTACGCGGCCCAGTCACCCTCCCGCTGCGCGGCGTTGGAGTCCGCCAGCGCGTCCGCGGCATCCTGCAGCGCGGCGTCGAGGTCGGACGACGGCGCGTCGCCCGTGCCCGTCTCACCGGTGGGCTCGGTGCTCGGCTCCGTGCTCGGCTCCGTGCTCGGCTCGGTGCTCGGCTCCGTACCCGGTTCGGCGTCGGTCGGCGGAGCGACCGGTGCCTCGTCCTCGGCAGCGGCTCCCGCGTCCCCTGCCTCGGCGCCCGAGTCACCGCCGAACACCTGGTCCAGCGCCTCGTCGAGCGTGTCCGCGAAGCCGATGTCGTCACCGAAGGCGACCAGCACCTTGCGCAGCAGCGGGAACTGCGTGCCACCGGTCGACTGGATGTACACCGGCTGCACGTACAGCAGACCGCCACCCACCGGCAGGGTCAGCTGGTTGCCGCGCCGCACGGTGGACGCGCCGATCTGCAGGATGTTCAGCTGCTCCGAGATCGTCGGGTTCGAGTCGAAGTTGTTCTGCACCTGGCCCGGGCCGGGCACCGTCGTGTCACGTGGTAGCTCCAGCAGGCGTAGCTTGCCGTAGTCCTCGGACCTCTTGCCGTCCTCGCTGCCCGCGTCCGCGTCCACGGCGAGGAACCCGGTGAGCACCTCACGGTCCGTGTTACCGCCCGGGATGAAGGTCGACGTCAGCGAGAACGTGGATTCGTCCTGCCCCGGCATCTTCAGCGTCAGGTAGTACGGCGGCTGCAGCGGCGGCGGGGTCGCGCCCGACGTCGGGTCGGCCGGGTTGTTCCAGAAGTCCTGACCCGAGAAGAACTCGGCCGAGTCGTTGACGTGGTACTGGGTGAGCAGGGTGCGCTGCACCTTGAACAGGTCTTCCGGGTACCGCAGGTGGCTCATCAGGTCGCCGGAGATCTCGTCCATCGGCTTGACCGCTGCCGGGAAGACGTTGGTCCAGGCCTTGAGGATCGGGTCCTGGTCGTCCCACGCGTACAGGTCGACCGACCCATCGTAGGCGTCGACCGTGGCCTTCACCGAGTTGCGGATGTAGTTGACCTCCTCCGGCAGCACCACCGGGGCGCCCTGCTGGGTGGTCAGCGTGTCCGCGACCGCCTCGTCGAGCGGCGTCGACGTGGAGTAGGGGAAGGCGTCCGTCGTGGTGTACGCGTCGACGATCCACTTCACGCGACCGTCGACGACGGCCGGGTACACCCGGTTGTCGAGGGTGAGCCACGGGGCGACCTTGCTGACGCGCTGCTGCGGGTCGCGGTCGTACAGGATCTGCGACTCCTCGGTGACGCGGTCCGAGAACAGGAGCTGCTCCTCGCCGAACTTCAGGGCGTACAGCAGCTTGCTGCCGAACGTGCCGACCGCGGGGCCGGCGTCGCCGGTGAAGGTCGTGTTGACCTGGCCGCCGTCGTCCGCGTCGTCCGCCTGGTAGTCGAGCTCCCAGGGCTTGGTCCCCTCGGGCGCGCCCACGATCGAGTACGTCTGGGTGTTGGGGCTGAAGTAGATGCGCGGCTCGTACTCGCCCTCGAGGTCGGTGATGGCACCCTGCGACGGGATGCCGCCCTCGAAGAACGCGGGCCGGCCGTCCGGGCCGGGCTGGTTGCCGTAGGCCGCGACGACGCCGTAGCCGTGCGTGTACACGGTGTGGTCGTTCACCCAGTTGCGCTGGTCCTGGCCCAGGCCGGCGAGGTTCAGCTCGCGGACCGCGATCACCGTGTCGCGCGACTCACCGTCGATCTCGTACTTGTCGACCGACAGGGAGTCGTTGAAGTTGTAGTACTGCTTGTTCTGCTGCAGCTGACGGAACGACGGCGACACGACCTGCGGGTCGAGCAGGCGGATCGAGGCGGCGGTGTCGGCGTCCGCCCGCAGCGCGCCCTCCTCCGCCTCCGTGGTGGCGTCGTACTGCTCCTTCTCGACGCCGTCGATGTCGAACGCCGACAGGGTCGCGTCGATGTTGCGCTGGATGTACTCGGCCTCCAGCTCCTGCGCGTTCGGGTTCACCTGGAAGCGCTGGACGACGGCGGGGTAGACGCCGCCGATCGCGATGGCGGACACCACCATGAGGCCGACGCCGATCGCCGGCAGGCGCCAGTCGCCGCGGAACGCGGTGACGACGAACAGCAGCGCCACGAAGATCGCGACCACCGTCAGGATGCCCTTGGCGGGGATCACGGCGTGCACGTCGGCGTACGAGGCGCCGTCGAAGCGGTCGCCCGCGTTCGTCAGGATCGAGTACCGGTCGAGCCAGTAGTTCGCGGCGATCAGGAGCAGCGCCACCGCGCCGATGACGGACAGGTGGACCCGCGCGGCGGTGGTGGTGCGCGGGCCGCCGGCGGCAGCCGGTCCGACCCGGAGCCCGCCGTACAGGTAGTGCGTCACCAGGCCGGCGATGCCCGCGATCACGGTCACCGAGATGAGGAACCCGACGGTGAACCGAAGGGCCGGCAGCAGGAAGACGAAGAACCCGAGGTCCATGCCGAACTCGGGGTCGGGCTGGCCGAACGACTCACTGTTGAAGGCCAGCAGCACGGTGCGCCACTGGGCCGCCGCGGCGACGCCGGCGAAGAAGCCGACGAGCACGGGCGCGGCGATCATCACCACGCGACGCAGGGGCTCGACGGCCTCGCGGTACTGGTCGAGCGTCGCCTGCTCAGGCGTGCTGGGCGCGTAGATCGGGCGGGACCGGTAGGCGGCGGTGAACGACCAGAAGACCGCTCCGGCCATGATCACGAACGCGGTGGCGAACAGGGCGGCGCGCATGCCCCACTCGGTCCAGATCACCCGGGAGAACCCGAGTTGGCCGAACCACATCACCTCGGTCCAGAACTGGGCAAGAAGGAGCAGGGCTGCGATCACGATGGCGACCGCGACGATCGCCACCCCCAGCGGACTGCGTCGTCGGGCTCGGGGGGCGCCGCCGCCGGAAGGGCGGCGAGGTGCTGCGGCGAAGGACACGACTGCTTTACCTCACGTCATCAATGGTTGGGCCGTACCCAGGTGGAACGGCCAGGCGCTGCTCAAGGTTCCCGGCACCAGGTTCCCACATCCTCCAGATGTGCAACACACGGTCAACAGGACGACAGGTACGTCACGGGCACGTGGGCAGGTCGGCACCCTCGCCACGACCGATCTGCTCGACGGCGTCGCGCGCCTCCGCGAGCGTCGCCACCTTGACCACGTTGAGGCCGTCCGGGACGTTGCCGACCACCTGGTCACAGTTGCCGGCGGGCGCGAGGAACCACTCGGCGCCGTCCCGCAGGGCGCCGTAGAGCTTTTGCTCGATGCCGCCGATCGGACCGACCGTGCCCTCGGGACTCATCGTTCCGGTGCCGGCGATGATCTTGCCGTTGGCCTCGTCCTCGGGTGTGAGCTTGTCGATGATGCCGAGCGCGAACATGGTGCCCGCGCTGGGTCCACCGATGTTCTCGATCTCGATGGAGACGTCCACGGGGAAGTCGTAGTGCGGGTCGATGAACACGCCCAGCACCGCCCGTTCCTCGTTGCCCGAGGTCTTGATCTCGACGTCACGCGCGCTGTCGCCGCGCCGCACGCCGAGCGTCACCACGTCACCCGGCGTCGTGGCGGCAAGGCCCTCGATGAGGTCCGCGTAGGTGCCGACCGGCTCGCCCTGGAAGGAGTCGATGACGTCCCCCTCCTCGAGCTTGCCCTCGGCACCCGAGCCCGGCTCCGTCCCGGCGACGTCGAGCACGGCGGGCACGTCGTAGCCCAGCTCCGTCAGCGCAGCCGCCGTCGCCGACTCCTGCGACGAGACCATCTCGGCCTGGCTGACCTCCTGCTGCTGCTCCTTGGTGGTCGCCTCGGGGAAGATCGCCTCCACCGGGAGCACCGAACGCCGCGGGTCGAGCCAGCCCTGGATCACCTGCCCCGACATCATGGGGTAGCCCGGGCCACCGAGCACCGAGACCGTCGTCAGGCGCAGCTGGCCCGTGGACTCGTAGGTACGGGCCCCCTCGATCTGGATGAGGTTGCGCTCCAGCGTGTCCTCGGTGGGGCCGGGCGAGCGCATCGCGTACGGCGTGGGCACCACCAGTGCCACCGCCGCCAGGACGGCCGTGGCCAGCAAGGACACACCCAGCGTGACGGTGCGGCGTGTGACCGGCGCGGCCTCGGACCGCTCGTCCGTGAACGCCGGGGGCGCGAACGGTGAGCCATCGGGCTCCGCGGGTCCGGACCGCGACGGTTCGGGCTGCGGGGCATGCTGGTGGTCGCGCATATCGGTCACCTGCCCATCATTCCTCACGTGGCTGGGGGTTCCGTGAAAACGGCCGACGCCGGCAGCCGGGCACCCGGACGAGTCACGTCCGTCCTACGCCGCCATGCAAAGAATTTCCACTTGAACGGTGTGTTCTATCCCACGTGACGCCGATAACACGCTACGGTCGTTCTGTGGCCCACGACGCCCTGACGTCCGTGGAGGTGCGCCGGAGCCGCCGTCGCACCGCCACGGTGAGCGCATACCGCGACGGTGGTCGGACCATCGTCGCCATTCCGGCGCGCTTCTCTCGGGCACAGGAACGAGAGTGGGTGGCGAAGATGGTGGCTCGCCTGGAGGACAAGGAGCGGCGCCGCCGCCCGTCCGACCAAGAGCTCATGGACCGCGCAGGCGAGCTCTCCGCCAAGTATCTCGACGGGCGTGCCAGGCCCTCCAGCGTGCGGTGGTCGACCAACCAGGGCCGGCGCTGGGGGTCGTGCACCCTGCTGGACGGCTCGATCCGCATCTCCACCCGCCTCCAGGGCATGCCGTCGTGGGTGCTCGACTACGTGCTGCTGCACGAGCTGGCACACCTGCTGCACGCCGGCCACGGACCGGAGTTCTGGAAGATCCTCGAGGTCTACCCCCGCACCGACCGGGCGCGCGGGTTCCTGGAGGGCGCGTCGTTCACGCAGGACGACCCCGGACACATCACGTCGGACGACGGGGACGACTGACGGCGGCCGCTGCGCAGCTGTGCTCGCTGCGCGGCGGCCGGGAGCGGTCTCAGCCCTCGGGAAGTGGTCGCCGCCTGCTGCGGTGCAGCATCGTCGCAACGAGCCCGCAGCTCGCAGCGACCACGACGAACGGCAAGGGGACCGCCAGATCGAACAGAGTCGTGAACAGGATCGGCCCGACCAACTCCGCAACGACGAACGAGTACTGGAAGACGGCGAGATATCTTCCTCGCGCACCCCGTGCGAGCTCGTCGACCAGCGCCGCGGAGGACGGGGCGTGCAAGACCTCGGCAGCGCTCAGGAGAACGACGCCGATCAGGAGCACCAGGGCGGCCACGGCCAAGGGCAACGTCACGGCGACCGCGATGGCTGCGAAGGCGCCGGACCACAGCAGCGCTGCGTGCTCCAGGAGCCGTACCTTCGAGGATCGGGACGCCAGGCCGGCACCGCGCGACGACAGCACGGCGACCAGCAGGGCGTTGGCCACCAGGAGGGCGGCGGTCAACCAGCCTGGCCCGTCCAGCCCCGAACGCACGACGGTGGGCAACGAAAGGCCGAAGAACAGGGTCGACAGCGCGAGCACACTGTTCAGGGCGAGGAACCGTAAGAACTCGCGATCGCGCAGGATCGACACGTAGGGCGCCGGCTCGTCGCTGGGGGCGCGCCCCGCTCGGGGATGCGCCTGTACGACGCCGACGACCAGGACGGCGGCGAGCGCGGTGCACCCCGAGGCCGCCCACGCGAGCGCCAGGTACGCGCCCTCGACCTGGATCGAGAGCACGGCCCCCGTGACGAGCCCGCCGACGACGATGCCGACCGTCCGCGCCGCATTGAGGCGGCCGAACCACCGTTCCATCGACAGGGCGCTCCCGGACTCCGCGTGGTCCGCGAGGAAGGTGAACACCGAGGACCAGAAGAGGCGCACACCGACGGCCATCACCGACGAGGCCAGCAACACCTCGATCGGTTCACGGGCGACGACGAAGCCGGCGTAGGCGACAGCCTGGAGACCCAGGCCTGTGACAACGACGGGAGGTGCGGTCCAGCGATCGACCAGCATCCCGGTCACGACCGGGAGAGGGAGCCCGACCACGACGCTCCCGCTCATGATCACGCCCAGCACAGGGAGCGGTATGTCGGTCACGACGGTGAAGTACACCAGCGACAGCGGTAGGAAGAGGCCGCCGGACAGCGAGGCCAGAGACAGGGACAGGGTGAGGCGGGCGTCATGGCGCCCAGGTGCATGCTGAGGCACGGGGATTCACTTTCGATGGGAAACAGGCATGACTGAGACCCCGGCGAGCACATGGCCCGACGGGTCGTTCAGTTCTGTCTGACGTCCATCAGCGCCGACGCTAGTGCACGGCCGGTCGCGGAAGCCACGGCTTTCCGCGATCGAGTCCGCAGGTCAGAACGTCATGGCCAGCAGCAGCCCGCCCTGTCAGGCCTGGCCGTCGCCCCTGGGCCCGTCGGCCGGGCCGTCGTCGTCGGGCGCGTCGGCCGGGCCGTCGTCGCCGGACGTTTCCTCGCCGAAGATCTCCTTGAGCGCCGCGTCCACGTCGGCGTGCTCGTTCTCGGCGGCCTCGCGGCGCACCAGGTAGCCCGACGGGTCGTCGAGGTCCTGTGTGCCGGGCAGCAGGTCGGGGTGGTCCCACACGGCGTCGCGGCCCTCGGTGCCCTGGGCCCGCGCCACTATCGAGAACAACGTCGCAGCGTCGCGCGACCGGCGCGGCCGCAGCTCCAGACCGACCAGCGTCGAGAACGTCTGCTCCGCCGGCCCGCCGGCAGCCCGCCGCCGGCGGATCATCTCGCGCAGCGGGACGGCGTGCGGCAGGTGCGGCAGCGTGGCCACGGCCGTGACCTCGTCCACCCAGCCCTCCACCAGGGCGAGCGTGGTCTCCAGGTTCAGCAGCACGGCCTTCTGCTCGTCCGTGTTCTGCAGCCCGAACACCCCGCCCGACAGGGCGCTGCGCAGGGCGTCGGAGTCGGCGAGGTCGATGTCACGCACCTGGGCCTCGAGCGCGTCCAGGTCGATCGTGATGCCGCGCGCGTAGCGCTCCACGATCGAGAGCAGGTGCGAACGGAGCCACGGGACGTGCGTGAACAGCCGGGCATGGGCGGCCTCGCGGACCGCGAGGAACTGCCGGACCTCCTCGAGCGGGGCGTCCAGACCGTCGGCGAACGCCGTGACGTTGGTGGGCAGCAGCACCGTGTCGGGGCTGTCCAGGAGCGGCAGCCCGACGTCGGTGGCACCGAACACCTCGCGGGAGAGCGTGCCGGCGGCCTGGCCCACCTGCATGCCGAACACCGCCGAGCCCAGGCGACGCATCATCTGGGACGGGTCGATCGATCCGCCGAGCCCGTGCAGCACGCCGGCCGGCATGCCGGGTACCGCCTCGCCGTCGTCGACCCCCTCGGGGAGCTGGTCGCGCAGGACCGTCGCGAGGGCCTCCGAGACGGACGACGCCACGGGCGCGGCGAGCTGGTTCCACACCGGCAGCGTGGCCTCGACCCACTCGGAGCGGTTCCACGCACGCCGCGCGCCACCCGCGGGCGGCAGGTCGGTGACGGCGTCGAGCCAGAGCTCGGCCACACCGAGGGCGTCGCGTGCGTCCTTGGCCTGCTTCGCCGTCAGGGACGGGTCGCCCTCGCTCACGGCGACCTGCCGGGCGACGTCGTGCGCCACGTCGGCGTTGACGGGTCCGGTGCCCTCGGCCGAGAGCATCTTCTGCACCTGGGCCAGGGCGTACTGCATCATCACGGGGTCGGGTGGGCCGCCGAGCGCGGTCGGGTCGATGCCCCGCTCACGCATCTCGGCCATGACTTCGTCTGCGCCGTCGCCGAGCATGGAGCGCAGCATGTCCTCCCACGACTGGGGAGTCTCGCCGGGCTGGTGCTGGTCGCTCATAGTGTCACCGTAACCGGATCGGCAAGCGGTGCGCCGTGCATTTGGCTCTGGGCGCACACGGGAACTTCCGGCCGGTGCGGTGCTTTTGGAGATACCTCTGGAACTGTGGACGAACGCCCGGCGGCCGCGACGGCGTCGGGCATCGTTGTCGGCATGATGCGCGCCCCTCTCCTCAGGCTGCGGCCCGGCACGCCCGTGCTCAGTCGCGGTGGCGGCCAGATGCAGTGCGGCACCGACCCGCGCTGGTCGTTCGTGCTGTCCGGCCTCGAACCGGCCGAGGAGGCGTGGCTCGAGGAGATCGCCGAACGACGGCACGTGACGATCGACCAGTCTGCGGCGCGGTGCGGGGTCCCGGCGGAGCGGCGCGACGAGATCGTGACCACCCTGGCCCGGGCGGGCGTGCTGGTTCCCGCGGCTGCTTCGGTCGGCGCGGTCACGGCCTCGGCGGACGGTGCCGCCGACGCGACGGTCCTCGGCATGCTGCGGCCCGACGGGGCCGGGCTCGCCACGCTCGCCGACCGGGCCCGGCGGGTGGTCGGCGTGGTCGGCCTCGGGCGGCTGGGGACGGCCGTCGCCCTGCACCTCGCGACGGCGGGCGTGGGTGGCCTGGTGCTGCACGACCCGCTCCCGGTGCAGGTCACGGACGTCGGCCTGGGCGGGTTACGGCCGGTCGACGTCGGGCAGGCCCGCGACGGTGCCGTGCGCTCGCTCCTGGCGGAGCGCTCCCCGCGCGTGGGCGTCGAGGTGGACGGCGGAGGGGCCGGTCCGGGGTTCGACCCGGCAGGTCTCGACGCCGTGGTCGTGACCGAGTCGCACGCCGCGCACCCCGCGCGGTACCAGCGGCTGCTCGGGCTCGGGATCCCGCACCTTCCGGTGGTGGTCCGCGAGGCCGACGTGGTCGTGGGGCCGTTCGTCCGGCCCGGCCGGTCGGCGTGCGTGGCGTGCGTCGACCTGACCCGCGCCGACGCCGACCGGGAGTGGCCGGCTCTGGCGGCACAGCTGCGGGAGACGGCCGAGCCGACGCACGAGGCGACGCTCGCCGCCGTGGCAGCGGCGACGGCCGCGGGCCAGGTGCTCGCCCAGCTGGACGGGCACCGGCCCACGGCCGTCGGCGCGTGCCTGGAGATCTCTCTCCCGGCAGGGCTCCCCCGCGTCAGGCCGGCCGAGCCGCACCCGCGCTGCGGGTGCGTGGTCCTGCCGGCCTGACGCCGTTCCGCTCATGCGGCGGCGATGGTCTCCGACTTGCGCGGCCGGCCACGGCCACGCTTGCGGGCGACCACGGCGCCGTCCACGAACACTTCACCACCCCAGACGCCCCAGGGCTCGTTGCGCTCGAGGGCGCCGGCGAGGCAGCCGTCGATCAGGGGGCACGTGCGGCAGAGCGCCTTGGCCTGCTCCACCTGCGTGCTGTGCTCGGCGAACCACAGCTCCGGGTCGTTGGTACGGCACGGCAGCAGTGTGTCCATCAGTCGGTTGAACTCCGCCGAGTCCGAACCGGTCCCGCTCGTGGCGGGGTGTTGAGGCGGGTCCCAGGGGCCCGAGCCGCCCTGGGGGAGAGTGTCGAGGAGCGCAGTGAGGCGCACGGTTGTCTCCTGTGTCCTGTGTGAATGAACGTCGTCGGTGAACGTCTTGGGGGAACAGGACCCCGGGCTAGATCTCTGCCGGCCGCCCCCGGTGGGGTCGGTCTCCGGCAAAAACTAAGGCCGCGGGTCCTAGGTGGACTCCGCGGCCTGGAACTCTTCGGTCGTTAGACCGGCGAGTCTCCTGGAGATGCGGAGTCGGGTGCGAGAGCGGACGGCTTGACGCCTCCGCGGTGAGTGCGCGCGCGGAAGGGCAGAGCTGCGCCGATTGCCGGGACGTGGTCGTTACCGAGCACGTACGTGCAAACCCGCAGATCCGTCTGCGTGTTGATGTTCATCTCCAAGACACCCACCTCCTCACTCGAGTCCGGGCCAGACCTTAAGGTCTCACCCACTGCTTTCAGGGACATGTGAACACTATGCCGGGCCGCCGTGGCGAGCCAACTCTTTTTCCGAACTTTCTTGAGAAGTTTTTCGGCCCGCCCCGGGCGGCCTCTCAAGAGCTCGGTGCACCCGCCACGATCGCGAGGATCGTGGCGCCGTACCGGTCGATCTTGGCAGGACCGATACCGTTCACGCGAGCAAGTTCGGCCGTGCCCGAAGGTCGGACCTCGGCGATCGCCGCGAGCGTGGCGTCCGTGAGCACCGTGTAGGCGGGCTTGTCGGTCTCGCGGGCCACCTCGCGGCGCCACTCCCGCAGGGCGTCGAAGAGCGCGACGTCGTGGTCACCGGTCAGCAGCGTGCGGGCCTGGTCCTTGGGTGCGGTGCGCGCGCGGGGCGCCCGCGGCTCGTCGGGCCACAGCCCGTCGAGGAAGCGCGTGCGCTTGCGCGTGGCGCGTCCGCCGGGATTCCGGGAGCGTGCGTACGACACCTCGAGGTGCTCCCGGGCGCGGGTGATCCCCACGTACAGCAGCCGGCGTTCCTCGTGGACGGCGTTGTCCGTCTCCGCGAGCGAGATGGGCATGAGGCCCTCGCTCATGCCCGCCAGGAACACGGCGTCCCACTCCAGCCCCTTCGCGGCGTGCAGGGAGGCGAGGGTGACGCCCTCGACCGTGGGGGCGTGCTGGGCGGAGGAGCGCTCGTCGAGCTCGGCCACGAGCGCGGCGACCGTCGCAGGACTCTCGGGGGTCGCGGCGGCGGCGAGGTCGTCGGCGAGGGAGACCAGGGCCTGCATCGCGTCCCAGCGCTCCCGGGCGGCGCCCCGTGCGGCGGGCGGCTGGTCCGCCCAGCCGGCGGCGGCGAGGATGTCGCGCACCTGGTCCGGCATGGGCCGTTCCGGGTCGGCGGACCGCGCCGCGCCGCGCAGCAGCACGATCGCGTCGCGGACCTCCTTGCGCTGGAAGAACCGCTGGCCGCCACGCACGAGGTAGCCCACGCCGGCGTCGGCGAACGCGGCCTCGAAGGCCTCGGACTGCGCGTTGGTGCGGTACAGCACCGCGATCTCGCTCGGCCTGACCCCGGACCTGATCAGACGCTCGGCGCGGGTGGCGATCCCCTTCGCCTCGGCCTCGTCGTCCTCGTACGCCATGAAGCTCACGGGCGGGCCCGGCTTGCGCTGGGCGACGAGCTCGAGCGCCTGGTGCGCCCCGCCGCCCCGGCCCGCGCGTTTGAGCACCTCGTTGGCGAGCTTCACCACCTGGGGCGTGGAGCGGTAGTCGCGCACCAGACGGATCTCCTGCGCCTCCGGGTAGGTGCGGCGGAAGTCCAGGAGGTGGCGTGGAGAGGCGCCGGTGAAGGAGTAGATGGTCTGCGACGGGTCGCCGACCACGCAGAGCTCCCGGCGGTCGCCGAGCCACTGCTCCAGGAGGAACTGCTGCAGCGGCGAGACGTCCTGGTACTCGTCCACCACGAAGTGGCGGTACTGCGAACGGACCTCGTCGGCCACGGCCTTGTGGCTGTTCAGCATGTCCGCGAGCATGAGGAGCACGTCCTCGAAGTCGATGACCCCCCGCTCGGTCTTGACGTCCTCGTAGGCCGTGATCAGGCGGGACACGGTCTGGACGTCATAGCCCGACGGCGCCTCGCGGCCGGTCGCGGACGCCGCCTTCTCGTAGTCGTCCGCCGCGACGAGCGAGACCTTGGCCCACTCGACCTCGCTGCTCAGGTCGCGGACGGCCACGCGGTCCACGCTCAGCCCCAGCCGCCGGGCCGCCTCCGCGACGAACTGCGCCTTGTACTCCTGGAGCCGGGGCGGGGCGCCACCCACGACGCGCGGCCAGAAGTAGCCGAGCTGACGCAGCGCGGCGGAGTGGAAGGTGCGGGCCTGCACCCCCTGCACGCCGAGCTCCCGCAGCCGCGTGCGCATCTCCCCCGCCGCACGCGCGGTGAACGTCACGGCCAGCACGCTGGTCGGCTTGTACACACCGATGCGGACGCCGTACGCGATGCGGTGGGTGATGGCGCGCGTCTTACCCGTGCCCGCACCGGCGAGCACCACCACGGGTCCGTTGAGCGCGAGCGCCACCTCGCGCTGCTCGGGGTCGAGGGCGGTCAGGATCGCGTCGGGGCTCATGGGTCTGTTCGTGGGGTCCGGATGATTCGAACCGGCGCCGGAGTTGGTCTGGGTGAGCATCGTCTGCGATTCTCGCAGCAACCACTGACAAGGAGTACGGATGTCCGACACGACCACGCCGGTGCCCGAGAACGGCACCGTCCTGATGTACTCGACCACCTGGTGCGGGTACTGCCGCCGGCTGCGCACGCAGCTGGACTCGGAGGGCATCGGCTACACGGTCATCGACATCGAGGAGCATCCCGAGGCCGCGGCCTACGTGGAGCAGGTCAACGGCGGCAACCAGACGGTCCCGACGGTCGTCTACCCGGACGGTTCTGCGGCGACCAACCCGTCGCTCGCCGCCGTGAAGGCCGCGCTGGCGAACTGACGGGAGGGCTGGTCCGGCCGGCCGGTCAGTCGTCGATCCGGCCTCCGTACCACTCCTCCACGAGAGCCCGGGCGATCGATGCCCGCCCGGGCAGCCCCAGCACGCCGTCGGCCACCGCGGTGGCGAGCTGTGCGCGCGTGAACCAGTCGGCCTCCGCGATCTCGTCCTCCTGGCGCACCAGCGCGGTGGTGGTCGCGCGGGCGCGGAAGCCCAGCATGAGCGAGGCCGGCATGGGCCAGGACTGGCTGCCGCGGTACTCGACGCTCCCAGGGTCGACGACGACGTCGACCTCCTCCCGGGTCTCGCGCACGACGGCCTGCTCGAGGCCCTCACCGGGCTCCACGAAACCCGCGAGGACGGACCGGCGGCCCGGTGCCCACTGCGCGCCGCGGGCCAGGAGCAGCCGGTCGTCGGCGTCGGTGATCGCCATGATCACGGCAGGGTCGGTCCGCGGGAAGTGGTTCGAGCCGTCGGTGGGACAGTGCCGCACCCAGCCGCCCTGCGTCACCTCGGTCTCCGCGCCGCACCGTGGGCAGTGGGTGTACACCGCGTGCCACTGGGTCAGGGCGATGGCCTCGACCGCGAGGCCGTGCTCCAGGTCGGGCGCGTCCAGGGTGCGCAGACTCACCCATGCGACGTCCTCGGTGAGCCGCGTGGCGCCCTCCGCGCCGGGCTCCTCGTCGGGCAGGACCGCCGCGAGGTAGGCGACTCCGTCGGCCTCTCCGAGGAAGAGGTAACTGGCGGCGGGGAGGTGCGCGACGTCGTCGGGCGAGAAGAGCGCGACCCGCTGACCGGACGTGGCCACGCGGGGTCCGCGGACCAGCAGCACCCGGGTGCCCGGCTCCTTGCGGAGGTCGTCGACGAGGCAGGGCTCGGTGCGGCGCAGGGCCGCGCGGTCGTGGGCGGCACGGGAGAACGGGAGGTCGAGGGGGCGCACACGACGACGGTATCCGGCCCGCGCCGCGGACCGTGCCTCAGAGGGGACCACGATGCCGACGAGGACCGCGACGAACGCGAACACCGAGCACACCTACCTCCGCGACGTCGGCGAGCGGGCGGGTGCTGCAGTGGCTGGCGACAGGGATCGCGGTCTTCACCGCGGCGAGCGAGGACACACCGCGGATCCGTGCCATGGCACCACGGCCACTGCAATACGGTGAGCACGTGTCCCGCACGCCCCTCGCTCTCGCCGCCCTCTCGACCGCCGCCGTGCCTGGTCTCGACGCCCAGTCGGTGCGTGTCGGCGACCTCGCCGGTGACTACGACGTAGCCGTTGTCACCGGTCAGGACGACCAGGAATGGGTGGTACGTGCACCCCGGACGACGGTGGCGGGCGCGGCTCTGGAGGCCGAGATCGAGCTGCTCGACGCCCTCCGGCTGTACATCGACACGGGGGTGCTCCCGTTCGTGGTGCCCCAGGTCGCCGGGTACGCACTGCTGCCGGAGGGCGGCCGCGCGGTGGTGCACCGGCGGATCATCGGCAGCAACCTCGACGTCGAGTCGCTCGAGCCCGGCCCCGGCCTGGCCGCCGACCTGGGCCGGGCACTCGCCGCCATCCACGAGCTGCCGACCTCCGTCGTGGAGACGTGCGGCCTGCCCAGCTACACCGCCTCCGAGTACCGGGAGCGCCGGCTCACCGAGGTGGACGAGGCGGCCAAGACGGGGCGCGTGCCCCCGACGCTGCTGCGCCGCTGGGAGACGGCGCTGGAAGACGTGTCGCTCTGGAAGTTCCGGCCCGTCGTGGTGCACGGCGACCTGGCACCGGACCAGCTGCTCGTGGACCGGCAGCGGGTGGTCGCCATCTCGGGCTGGTCGGAGGCCCGCGTCGCCGACCCCGCCGACGACCTGGCGTGGCTCCTCGCCGCGGCACCGATCGACGCCGTCGACTCGATCATGGAGGCCTACCAGCTGCGCCGCACCGAGCTGAGCGACTCGCGCCTCGCGGAGCGCGCCATGCTGGTGGGCGAGCTGGCGCTCGCGCGGTGGCTGCTGCACGGTGTGCGGCACCGGCTGCCCGAGGTGGTCGAGGACGCGACGTCGATGCTCGAGGACCTCGACGACGCGACGCTCGAGGAGGGCGCGTAGGCGGACCCGCCTCACCCGCCGGTGATCAGCACCTCCAGCTCCGTCTCGTCGAGCAGGCGCTCCGGCCGGACCGTCGTGTCCGATCCCACGTAGTAGAAGGCCGCGCTCACCTGGTCGAGCGGCAGGCCCGTCCAGCGCGACCAGGCCAGCCGGTACACCGCGAGCTGCACCTCGCGGGCCGCCCGCGCCGTGGCGTCGAGCGGTTCGCGACCCGTCTTCCAGTCCACGACCACGACGGCGTCCGGGCCCTTGCCCGGGTCCCGGAAGACGGCGTCCATCCGCGAGCGCAGCATGACGCCGGCCACCGGGGTCTCGACGTCCACCTCGACGGCGACGGGTGTGCGCGCCGCCCACTCCGAGCCGAGGAACGTGTCACGGAGCTTCTCGAGGTCGGTGTCCTCGGGGAGGTCGTCGTCCTCGGCGCTGGGGAGGTCGTCGACGTCGAGCAGCGTGGCCGACGTGAAGAACTGCTCCACCCACTCGTGGAACCGGGTGCCCCGGCGCGCGTGCACGGTGGGCTGCACCGGCACGGGCCGGCGGAGCTGCAGCGCGAACGCGTCCCGGTCCGCGGCGAGCCGGACCAGGCCGGAGGCCGACACATGCGCGGGGAACAGGACCTCGCGGTCCGCCTGCCGGTCACGTTCGGTCAGGAGCATGCGCGCGAGGTCGACCAGGTCGTGTCCCGCCGCGTCGGTGAGCGCGCCCCGCGGGGCGGTGAGGGCGTCGGCCGGCAGGCCCCGGGCCGCGAGCGCGAGCAGGCGGTGCTCCGCGGCGTCATCCACGAGTCCGGCGGTGGCCCGCAGGACGTCGCGGGCAGTCGGGGGCTGCATCGCGGCGCCCACGCGGGACTCCTCGACAGGTTGGCCGTCCGGTGAGAGCAGGTCGCCGGGTGCGGGCCAGACCGCTGTGATCTCCTCCGCGTTGCGGGGGTTCTCGGCGTCCGGCTCGGGCATGGGCGCCCAGAGCTCGGTACGGACGAGCCCGGCGTCCGCCAGCTCGGCGAGGAAGGGGGAGACGTTGCGCGGGCGGCTCGCCGTGCCCCACCACGAGGCCGTGAGGAACAGCTCACGGCGCGCCCGGGTGAACGCCACGTACGCGAGGCGGCGCTCCTCGGCGAGGCGGTGCTCGCCGCACCCGAGCTTGAACTCGTCGCGCAGCGCGACGAGATCCTTGGTGTCGGAGGCGTGCTCCCACGCGAAGCTCGGCAGGTCGTCCGCGTCGCCGCGCAGGTGGTACGGCAGCTCGCCGAGGTCGGACAGCCAGCCCGACGACGACTCCCCCGACCGCGAACCCCTGTCCCAGGTGGGGAAAGCGCCGTCGGCGAGCCCGGCCACGGCCACCGCGTCCCACTCCAGGCCCTTGGCGGCGTGGGCGGTGATCACCTGGACGGCGTCCGGGTCCGGCTCGTGCACGGGCATGTCGAGGCCGCGCTCCTTCTCGCCCGCGACGCCGAGCCAGGCGAGGAACGCGCCCAGCGTCGCCGTGTCCGACGACTGCGCGAACGAGGCCGCCACGTCCCGGAACGCGTCGAGGTGCTCGCGGCCGCGGTCGCTCACCGCTCCCCCGACCCCCGCACTGGCCAGGGCCGCCGCCGTCGCGGCCTCCACGTCCAGGCCGAGCGCGCGCTCGGCCTGGACCACCAGCTCGGGGAGCGAGAGGTAGGTGAGGCCGCGCAGATCCCGCAGCAGCCGGGCCAGCGCCGCGAGGCGCCGGTGCGCGTCCTCGGACAGCACCCGGCCGTCGCGGGCGGGCCGGCCCAGCGGGGGGAGGTCGTCGAGCGCGTCGACGATCGACCGGTGGTCCGAGACGTCCCCCTCGACCACGCGGGGGTCGTCGCCCGGGCTCTCGCCCGCGCCGTCGCCTGCGTCTGCCGAGGCGGTCGAGGCGGCGGCTGTCGTCGAGGCGGCGTCCGTCATCGAGGCGGTGGCCGCGGCGCGGCGCGGGTCGTCCAGCCGTGCCAGGTCGGCCGCCCAGGAACCCAGGGCGTGCAGGTCGGCGACTCCGAGGTTGAGGCGGGGCCCGGTGAGCAGGCGCATCAGCGAGTCACCGCGCGAGGGGTCGTGTGCGGCCTGGAGCAGCGCGACGACGTCGACCACCTCGGGCGTGGACAGCAGGCCGCCCAGCCCGACGACCTCCACCGGGAGTCCACGACGGCGCAGAGCCACCTCGATGGCCGGGAACTGAGCGCGCGCCCGGCACAGGACGGCCGCCGTGGACCGGCCGTCCGGGTGCGCGCCGGAGCGCCAGCGTTCCGCCACCCACTCGGCGACGGCGTCGGCCTCCTCCTCCAGCGTGGGCGCCACATGTGCGGACACCACGCCCTCGCCGGCGCCGGGGCGCAGGTCGAGCGGCGGCACCTCGACATTGGTGCCCGCCCCGGTCCGGGTGCGCAGCGGGCCCGACACGATGTTCGCCGCGGTGAGCACCGCGGCGTCGTTGCGCCACGAGGTCGACAGGTAGTGCACGGCGGCGGGCACGCCGTCGTCCCGCTGGAAGCGGCCGGGGAACCGGGCGAGACCCGCGGCCGAGGCACCGCGCCACCCGTAGATGGACTGGTGCGGGTCGCCGACGGCGGTCACGGGGTGCCCGCCGCCGAACAACCCGGACAGCAGCTCGACCTGCGCGTAGGAGGTGTCCTGGTACTCGTCGAGCAGCACCACCTCGAACCGCGCACGCTCGGCGGCGCCGACGAGGGGCACCTCGCGGGCGAGCTGCGCGGCGAACGCGACCTGGTCGCCGAAGTCGAGTGCCTCGGCGATGCGCTTGCGGCGGCGGTACTCCACCACCAGGTCCACGAAGCGCGCGCGTTCCGCGACGGAGCCGATCAGCTTGTCGACGTCCTTGGTGCGCTTCTTCTGCCGCGGCCCGAGCGGAAGGGACTCGAGATGCTCGGCCATGTCCCGGAGCGCGTCCCGGGCGTCGGCGGGATCGACCAGGTGCTCACCGAGCGCGCCCGAGAGCGCGACGACCGCACCCGTGACGGTGCTGACGGCCTTGTCGGTGCCCAGGTCCTCGTCCCAGGACTCCACCACCTGCGAGGCCAGCTGCCACTGCTCGGCCTGGCCCAGCAGGCGCGCGCTCGGCTCGACGCCGAGGCGGAGCCCGTGGTCGGCCACCAGGGACGCGGCGTACGCGTTGTAGGTGGCGACGGTGGGCCGGTCGAGGTCCAGGCCGGCGAGCGCCTCGCCCGACTCCTCACCCAGTGCCCGGTTGAGCTGCGCGAGCCGGCTCTGCACCCGCTGCGTGAGCTCGCCCGCCGCCTTGCGGGTGAACGTGAGGCCGAGCACCTGCTGGGGCTGGACCAGCTTGTTGGCGATGAGCCACACCACGCGGGCGGACATGGTCTCGGTCTTGCCGGACCCGGCACCCGCCACGACGAGCGCAGGCTCCAGCGGCGACTCGATGACGCGCACCTGCTCGTCCGTGGGCTCGTGCCGACCCAGCAGGCGTGCGATCGCACGGGCGGACAGACGGATCTCCGGCTCGGTCACTCGACCACCTTTCGTCCCTCGGGCTGCAGCGGGCAGGACCTCCGCACGGGGCACACCTCGCACAGGTCGTTGTTCCGGGCCGCGAACTGCGCCGCGGCCATCGTGTCGGCGGCGCCCTCCACCGTGTCGTGCGCCCAGGTGCGGCCCTCCTCGTCCGGCACCAGGGCCGGCTGGTTGCGGACGCTCGCCGACACCGTCTCGGTGCCGACATAGACGAGGCTGGCCCCCTTGCTGGCCGTGCCCTCCGGCAGGTCGAGCGCACCCTCCTCGACGGCCAGCTGGTAGGCGCCGAGCTGCGGGTTCTCCGCCGCCTTGTCCTTGCTGGCCGCGCTCTTCCCGGTCTTGAGGTCCGCCACCGTCACGGCGCCGTCGCCGGCGTCCTCGACACGGTCCACCTGGCCACGCAGGCGCGCACGGCCCACCCGCAGGTCGAAGTCCGCCTCGACGAGCAACGGGTCGCCCGAGTCGGCCAGGTAGTCCGCGAGCCGCTCCACCATGCGCTCGGCGCGCTTGCGCAGCTGCAGCGACGGCCAGCCGTCCGGCAGCGCGAGCTCGGGCCAGCGCCGGTCGAGCTCCTTCTTCAGGTCCGTGAGCGAACCCTTCGGGTGGCTCTGCGCGATGGAGTGCAGCAGCGTACCGAGGGTCTGGTGCGTGGCGTCGGGCTTGGTGCCCCCGGCCGCCTCGAGCGCCCAGCGCAGGGCGCACGTGGTCACCGTCTCGACCTTGGAGGGCGACACCGTCACCGTCTCCTGGGTACCCCACAGCGGCACCTCGCTCGAGACACCGGCCACGCCGTACCAGGTGCTCGGGTCCGCCTCGGCGACGCCCGCTGCCGCGAGGTCCGCGAGCAGCGCGGACGCCGGCCCGGAACCGGGCGGTGTCGCGTGCGGGACGGAGTCCGGCGTGCGTGTCGCCTGCGGACCGGACGCATCGAGCGCGGTCACGCGCACCAGCTCGGAACGGGCCGCGGCCACCACACCGCGCAGGTCGAGCGGGGGTCCCACCGGCACCCGGCGGGGGTCCGGCCCCTCCCCGCCGTCGTTGCGGGGGGAGACGAGGTCGCAGAACACGCTGGGCGCCTCCTCCGTGTCCTCGACCGCCGTGACCAGGAGCCGCCGCCGTGCCCGCGACACCGCCACCGCGAACGCGCGGAGCTCGTCGGTGAGCACCTGGCGCCGGGCCTCGGCACCGACCACCCGGCCGTCCTCCGAACGACCCGCAACCAGCTCGACAAGCGCCTGCGAGCCGAGCAGCGAGTCGCGCAGGCGCAGGTCGGGCCACACACCGTCCTGCACACCGGCCACGACCACGACGTCCCACTCACGCCCGGCGGCGCCCGGGGGCGTGAGCGCCTCGACCGCACCGGCCCCCTGGGCGGACGCCGCCAGGGAGTCGGCCGGGAGGTCCTGCGACGCGAGGTAGTCCACGAAGGCGGCGACGGGCGCACCCGGCATCCGGTCCACGAAGGTCTCCGCCGCACGGAAGAGGGCGAGCACGGCGTCGAGGTCACGGTCAGCCCGCAGGCCGGCCGGTCCGCCGTTGAGCGCGGCGGCGCTCCACCGCTCGGCCAGACCGGTCGCTGCCCACACGGCCCAGAGGACCGTCTGCGCGGTGGCGCCCGGCTCCCCCGCGGCCTCGCGGCCGGCGGCCAGCACCCGCGCGACGGCGAGCGGCCCACGCCGCACCTGCGTGGGCAGCAGTGCCGCGTGGGCCGGGTCGGCCAGCACCTCCACGAGCAACGCGTCCGACGTGCGACCGCCCCCGGCCGCCAGCTCCTCGGACCGCAGCGCGCGGCGGAGGCGGCGGAGCGCCACGGCGTCCAGACCACCGATCGGCGAGACGAGGAGCAGCGCGGCGGTCTCGGGGTCCAGCACGGGCTCGTGCCCGTCGAGCTCCTCCGCGATCAGCGCCTCGAGGCTCCCGCGCGGCGCACCCGCGCACGTCTTCACAGCTGCCAGCAGCGGCGCGACCGCAGGCTCGTCGCGCAGCGGGAGGTCGGACCCCAGCAGCGCCACGGGCACCGATGCCGACACCAGCTCCCGGCGCAGTGCCGCCAGACGCGTGCCGCTGCGCGCGATCACCGCCATCCGCTCCCAGGGGGTACCGCGCAGCAGGTGCTCGGCCCGCAGCTCGCGGGCGATCCACGCCGCCTCCTGGGCCGCGCCGGAGAGCACCGCGACCTGGACGGGCGGGGCCGACGCCGTGGCGGGCGGCGTGCTCGCCGGCTCGTCGATGTCCTGCTCCACGACGTCCCGCTCCACGACGTTCTGCTCCGCGGCCGGTGCCGTGGCCCGCCGGTGCAGGGCGCTCGCCGACACGGGGATCCGGCTGGTCACCGCGCTCGTCACGGCACGCAGCTCGGGCGACTGCCGCCAGACGGTGCCCAGCACGACCGTCTCGGCGTCGAACGCACCGAAGGCGCGGCCGGCATCGGCAGGGGCGGCGGCACGCCCCGTAAGACCCGGCGCGGCGCCGCGGAACGTCTGGACCGCGGAGTCGGGGTCGGAGAGCAGCACGAGGCGCGCCCCGTCGTCGTGCAGCACGCGAAGCAGGCGTACGGTCGCAGCTGTGGCCTCCTGGTAGTCGTCCACGACCACCAGGTCCCACGTGGGCCGGGGGGTCCCCGGCACCTCCTCCTCCCACGAACGCAGGGACTCGGCGGCCTCGTCGATCACCACCGCCGGGTCGTACCGTGGGCCGGCGTCGGGCGTGGCGAGGCGCAGCGCCATGGTGTCGAGGTACTCCTCGTAGATCTGGGCTGCCATCACCCACTCGGGGCGGTCGTGCTCGCGGCCCATCTCGTCCAGCTCGACCGGCCCGAGGCCGCGCTCCGCGGCGCGCATCAGCAGGTCGCGCAGCTCCTGGCGCAGGCCGCGCAGGCCGAGCGACTCCTCCGGGAGGCCCGCGGGCAGAGTGAGCCGGCGCCCGTCGCCCGCGACGTGCCCCGCGAGCAGCTCGGCCAGCACCAGGTCCTGCTCCGGACCCGAGACCAGGGTGGGGGTAGGCAGCTCGAGCGCCGCAGCGCGGCTGCGGAGCACCGCGAACGCGGCCGACGACGCGGTACGGACCATCGGCGCACCGACGGTCCGACCCGCCTGCGCGGCCACCTCGTCCCGTAGCCGGGCCGCGGCCCGGCGCGACGAGGCCAGGACCAGCACCCGCTCCGGCCGGATCCCCGCCGCGAGCGCCCGCACAGCCACCTCGCAGGTCACCGTGGTCTTGCCCGCGCCCGGCGCGCCCAGAACCAGGGTCGCGCGGTGGCCGAGCGCCGTCTCGACGGCGGCCGCCTGGCTGTCGTCGAGACGCACGGAGGTGCCGCCGGCGGGGTGGTTCCCGGGCGGCGCCAGCCGAGGTGCGAGGGAGGAGGTCGGTGTCACGCGAACGATCGAACCACGAGCCACTGACACTCCCGGACGCCCCGCGCGGGGCTGTCACGTATGCCCGGTTCGTCCCTCGGTGGGGGCCGTCAGTCCCGGTCCGGCACGGGCCACGGCTCGGGGACGCAGCCGCTCGTCGTCGTGGTCTGCTGCACCATGACGGTCGCGTGCTCGCCGTCGCCGGCGCACAGGTCGTGGTGGTACCCGATCACGTGACCCACCTCGTGGTTCACGAGGTACTGGCGGTACCGGCCGATGTTCTCCCACGCCTCGGACCCCGTGGCCCACCGCTTGAAGTTGAGCACCGCCGTCTCGTTGATCCCGCACGAGAGCTCGCCGATCGTGTCGAGCGGCAGGCACAGCTCGTCGGTGGTCCCCGGGCTCGCCAGCACCACGCGGGCGTCGTAGTGCTCCGAGTCCGTCCAGGCGAACGTCGAGCCGTCGGCGGCGTTCCAGCCGCGCGGGTCGTTCAGGGTGGTCAGCACGGCCTCGGCGAACGCCTCCGCGTCCACCGGCAGCCCCTTCTCGACGGCGAACTGGACGCGCCAGACCTTCCCCTCGGCGGGCGCCGGGCGGGAGCCGCGGGCCACGACGAGCTGGCCCGAGAGCTTCTTCTCGACGGTGACGTCGGCACCGAGCAGGCCGGAGCCGGGCTCCGGCGTCGGACCGGTCGAGGAACGGGGGCGCGGGGCCGGGGAGGGCGGCGACGACTTCTCGGCGGCTGACCCGCCTGCCGAGGCGAGCGGCGCGGGCAGGTCCGCGGCCGAGGGCCCCGGCGGCTCCTCCGCGCCGACCACGGTGCCCGCACCGGTGCCGGACGCGGCGTCGGCCCTGGTGTCCGCGGACACATGCGGCGCCGGAGGCGACGTGCGATCGCCGGACCTGGCTGCCTCGTAAGCGCCCCGCACGGCCTCGCCCGCCTCGGGGCCCAGATTGTCCTCGACCACCCCGGCGACGGCCGCGGCCGACGCGTCCGGCTCGGTGGACATGGTCACGGCCACGCCCGCGCCGAGCCCCACCGCGAGGCACAGGCCGAGTGCGGCGATCGACCGCCGCGGGTCCTGAGCCGCTCGGCGCCTTCCGGCGCGACGCGGGGAGGTGGGGCTGCTCACGCCGTCCATGGTGCCACGCACGGGCTCGGTGGCCCATGCCCTGGTCCGCCGCGCCGCTGCCGGCGCACGGCTGTCGGCTCACGGCGAAACCGCGAGCCGCAGATCGCGGAGCGTGACTAGGATCGTCAGGCCGGGTCCCCGGACCCCCGGGCACGCGGCGCAATCCCCGACCGAACTGGAGTAAACGTGGACGTCACCATCGGTGTGCAGAACCTGCCGCGCGAGGTCGTGGTCGAGACGGAAGAGAGCGCTGACGCCGTAGCGACCGCCGTCAAGAAGGCCCTGTCCGGTGGCCCTCTCGAGCTCGTCGACTCCCGCGGCCGCCGCGTGATCATCCCCGGCGACGCCATCGGCTACGTCGAGATCGGCTCGGAGGAGCAGCGCAAGGTCGGTTTCGGCGCCGTCTGAGGCAAGCCGCACCCACGCCACGTGGCGGACGACGCACCTCTACGGGTCGTCCGCCACGTGGCGTTCGTTACTCCGGGGCGGTTCTGCGCGTCTCGCTAACCACGCCGAAACATCCTGCGCGTACCATGAATGCCGTACATCGGTTGCCCGGTCGTCACGTTCCGACCCCCGAGCCTGTTGCCCCGGCCTCCCAGAGGCCGCTCCGACAGGACGCGCAGCCTGGGTCATGCCCGGCGCGCGATGATTTTCACGATCGGCTGCCACACGAAGGCGCGACGTCCGGGCCATGAGGGCCCACCGCGCCGCGAGAGATGAAGGCGCCAGTGACTACCACAGAGACCCCGGCCGCAGACGCGGCCATCGAGACAAGCCCCGAACCGACGACCGGTTCGGGCCCCGACTACTCCAGCCCCTCCGCCATCCAGGCGCAGAACGTGACGTTCGCGGACTTCGGCGTCCGCCCCGAGATCGTCGAGGCGCTGAAGGACGCGGGCATCACCCACCCCTTCCCCATCCAGGCGATGACGCTGCCCGTCGCGATGAGCGGGCACGACATCATCGGCCAGGCCAAGACCGGTACCGGTAAGACGCTCGGCTTCGGCGTGCCGCTGCTGCACCGCGTCGTGGCCCCCGGAGAGCCCGGCTACGACCAGCTCGTCGCACCGGGCAAGCCGCAGGCGGTTGTCGTGGTCCCCACGCGCGAGCTCGCCGTACAGGTCGCGAACGACCTGGCCGCGGCGTCCGCCCGGCGCAGCGTCCGGATCGTGCAGGTCTACGGCGGCCGTGCCTACGAGCCGCAGATCGAGGCCATGAAGTCCGGCGTCGACGTCGTCGTCGGCACCCCCGGCCGCATGATCGACCTGCTCAACCAGGGCCACCTCACGCTGCTCCGCGCGGCGACCGTGGTGCTGGACGAGGCCGACGAGATGCTCGACCTCGGGTTCCTGCCCGACGTCGAGAAGATCCTGGCCCGCACGCCGGCGCAGCGGCACACCATGCTGTTCAGCGCCACCATGCCGGGCGCGGTGGTCTCCATGGCCCGCCGCTACATGAAGCAGCCCACCCACATCCGCGCCGCCGAGCCGGACGACGAGGGCGCCACCGTCAAGAACATCAAGCAGGTCGTGTACCGGGCGCACGCGCTGGACAAGGTCGAGGTGCTCGCCCGCCTGCTCCAGGCCGAGGGCCGTGGACGCAGCATCGTGTTCGCCCGCACCAAGCGCACGGCCGCCAAGGTGGCCGACGAGCTCCAGACCCGCGGCTTCGCGGCCGGCGCCATCCACGGCGACCTCGGCCAGGGCGCCCGTGAGCAGGCGCTGCGCGCGTTCCGCAACGGCAAGATCGACGTGCTCGTCGCCACCGACGTCGCCGCCCGCGGCATCGACGTCGAGGACGTCACCCACGTGGTCAACTACCAGTGCCCCGAGGACGAGCGCATCTACCTGCACCGGGTGGGCCGCACCGGCCGCGCGGGCAACACCGGCACGGCCGTCACCTTCGTGGACTGGGACGACGTGCCGCGCTGGTCGCTGATCGACAAGGCGCTCGAGATCGGGTACCCCGAGCCGGTCGAGACGTACTCCACGTCGCCGCACCTGTTCGCCGACCTGAGCATCCCCGAGGGCACCAAGGGACGGCTCCCCCGGTCCGCGCAGCACCTCGCGGGCCTGGACGCCGAGGACCTCGAGGACCTGGGCGAGACGGGCAAGCGCAACAGCGGCTCGCGTTCCGGCGGCTCGCGTTCCGGCGGCGGCCGGTCCGGCAGTGACCGGTCCGGCGGTGGCCGGTCGAGCGGTCCCCGCTCGGGCGAGCGCCAGGGCGGCTCGCGCTCGGCGTCGCGGTCCGACGGCGAGGCCCGGACCGCGCCCGTCGACGGCGCCCCGGCCGACCGCCCGACGTCGGGCGGCGACGAGGACGGCCAGCACCGTCGTCGCAACCGCAGCCGGCGCCGCACGCGGGGTGGACGCCCGGCGGACGGAACCCAGGCCGACGCCTGACCTTCGACCTCTCGGACCCACAGGTCGCTCCGGCGACCTGTGGGTCTGCCACACTCGGCAGGGTGCAGATCGAGTTCACCGCTCCCCTGTGGCAGTGGCAGGTACGAAGCGACTCCTGGTGGTTCGTGACCGTGCCGCCCGACCACTCCGACGAGCTGGCCGACCTCCCGCTCCCACCACGCGGGTTCGGCTCCGTCCGGGTACGGGTCACGGTCGGGAGCACCACCTGGACCACGTCCGTCTTCCCGAGCGACAAGGACGGCGGCTACGTGCTGCCGATGAAGAAGAAGGTGCGGCTGGCGGAGGGCCTCGTCCCCGAGAACCCGGTGTCGGTGACCCTGGAGACGATCGACGCCTGAACGGGTGACCGGGTCAGACGGTGCGGACGAACTCGATGACGCCGTTGGCGATCATCTGCGTGGCGATCGCCGCGAGCAGGACGCCCGCGATGCGGGTCACCAGCGTCACGCCGGAGTCCTTGAGCACGCGGTGCACCAGCCCCGCGAACCGCATCGCGGCCCACGTGCAGACGCACACCGCCACGATGCCGACGCCGATCGAGGCGTAGTGCCCGATCGGCGACTCGCCCGTGCTCACCCCCTGCTGCACGAACACCATCGTGGCCACGATCGTGCCCGGCCCGGCGAGCAGCGGTGTCGCCAGCGGCACCAGGGCGATGTTCTTGGCGGACCCGCCCGTCTCGGACTCCCCGGCGTCCATCTTGCCCATGAGCAGCTCCAGCGCCACCAGGAGCAGCAGCAGACCACCGGACGCCTGGAGCGCCGCCAGCGAGATGCCCATGTGCTCCAGCAGGAGCTGACCGAACAACGCGAACACCACGATCACGCCGAAGGCCACGAAGATCGCGGTGCGGGCCGCGCGCTTGCGGTCCTGCGCCGTCATCCGTGAGGTCAGCGCCAGGAACACCGGGACGGTGCCCGGCGGGTCCATGATCACGAACAGCGTCACGAACACCTCGGTGAAGAGTGCGACGTCGAACCAGCTCACCGGAGCACCTCGAGCACTCCCTGCTCGGCGATCGCCTCGAGCACGTCGGGGGCGGTCGTGTTCTCGCCGATGAGGTTCTGCTTGCCCGCCCCGTGGAAGTCGCTCGAGCCCGTCACCAGCAGACCCAGCGACCCGGCGATGTCACGCAGACGCCTGCGCGTGTCCGGGGTGTGGTCGCGGTGGTCCACCTCGAGCCCCGCCAGGCCGGCCGCGGCCAGCTCCTCGATCGTCGAGTCCGGGACCACCCGGCCGCGCGCGTCGGCGCCAGGGTGCGCGAAGACGGGCACCCCGCCCGCGGCCCGGACCGCCTTGACGGCGGCGACCGCGTCCGGGGCGTAGTGGCCCACGTAGTACCGGGTGCCGGGCCGGAGGATGGTCGCGAAGGCCTCGTCGCGGTCATGGACGACTCCGGCCGCCACCAGCGCGTCGGCGATGTGCGGGCGGCCGATCGTGGTGTCCGACCGGGTCTGGGCGAGCAGGTCGTCCCATGTGATCGGGTAGTCCTCGCCGAGCAGGGCCACCATGCGCCGGGCCCGGGACGTGCGGTCGTCGCGGGTCCGCTCGGTCTCGGCCACCAGATCGGGGTGCGTCGGGTCGTGCAGGTAGGCCAGCAGGTGCACCCCGGTGCCCCAGCCCGGCGTACGTGCGATCGCCGAGATCTCGGCACCGCGCACCAGCCCCACCTGGTAGCGCACGGCCGCGTCGGCGGCCTCCGCCCAGCCCGCCGTCGTGTCGTGGTCCGTGATGGCGAGCGTCGTGATACCGGCCAGACCCGCCACCTCGACCAGCCGCGCTGGCGAATCGGTGCCGTCTGACGCGGTGGAGTGCGTGTGGAGGTCGATCACCCCACCAGAGTAGAGATCTCCGGGACCTCCGGGGCGCTCCGGAGGGCGTGAGGTGCGGCACCCCGGCGACCGCGCCCGCGAGGACCGCCGCGCGGGCGGGCCGGCAAGCCCTCACAGCACGTTCACGGGCTGTTCCGCCGCCGTCCGCTGCACGCCCCAGTCCATGCCACATCATCGAAGGGATGAACAGCAACAACCAGAACCCGCAGGACGCCCCCACGAGCGTCGTCTTCGTGCACGGCGTACGCAGCTCCGGTGCCATCTGGGAGAGCCAGGTCGAGCACGTGCGCGCCGCCGGTCACGCGGCCGTCGCGGTGGACCTCCCCGCCCACGGCGCGCTCCGGCACGACCGGTTCAGCATGGATGGCGCCCTGGAGGTGCTGGACGACGCCGTCGCCGGCCTCCCCGCCGGACCGGTCGCCATGGTCGGCCTGTCCCTCGGCGGCTACATGTCGCTCGCCTGGGCCGCGCGCCCGGAGACCACCGACCGTCTCGTGGGCGTGCTCGCCGCCGGCTGCACCTCGGACCCGAAGGGCAAGCCCGTGCGCCTCTACCGCGACGTGGCGAAGACCGTGGCCGGCGCCGCGTACCTCGGCCGCCGGCTCACCGGCCGCGTGGTGCACCCGAGCGTGCACCGCGCCCGCCTGTCGGTCCCCGCGCTGAAGCTCCCCGCCCTGCCGTTCCGGTCGTTCCGCACCGCTCCCGGCGGCGCCGACCTGGGACAGGTCGAGATCGCCCCGCGGCAGACCGCCGAGATGCACCGGCCCACCTGGGACGTCGTCACGGACGTGCTCACCCACCTCGCCGGTCGCTCCTCGGTCGCCAACGTCCGCGCCACGCAGGTTCCGGTCTGGTTCGTCAACGGCGCGCGCGACGCGATGCGCATCGGTGAGCAGCGGCACCTCGCCGCGGCCCGTGACGGCTCGCTCGTGGTCATCCCAGGTGCGGGGCACGACATCACCCTGGAGGCGCCGTCGGCCTTCAACCAGGTGCTCACCAGAGCGCTGGCCGACTTCCGCCGACGTGCGTGAAACACTGGGTGCATGAGCGAGCCCACTACCACATCGCAGCCTGACGAGCAGGGAACCGCCGACCGCGGGTCCAACCGTTCACACCGTCCCGCCTCGACCGCGTTCAAGAACTTCGTGATGTCGCAGTGGGCGCCGCGCGCCGAGCTCGGCCTGTCGGCGTCGGCCGCCGCGCCGTTCACCGTGGCCCGCCGTGCCGCGCTCTCCGAGCGCCTGCCCGGCCGGCGCCTGGTGATCCCGGCGGGCTCGCTGAAGACCCGCTCGAACGACACGGACTACCGGTTCCGGCCGCACTCGGCGTTCGCGCACCTCACGGGGCTGGGCACCGACCAGGAGCCCGACGCCGTGCTCGTGCTCCACCCGGTCGAGGACGGCACCGGCGACGGCGGGTCCCACCACCACGCCGTGCTGTACGTGCGCCCCTTGGCGCCGCGCGACAACGAGGAGTTCTACGCCGACGCCCGTTACGGCGAGTTCTGGGTGGGCGCCCGCCCGTCCCTGGCCGACGTCGAGGCCCTCACCGGCATCGAGGCCCGACACATCGACGAGCTGGGCGACGCCCTGGCCAAGGACGTCGGCGACGGCGGCGTGCAGCTGCTTGTGGTGAGCGGCGCGGACGACGCCATCGAGTCCCTCGTGGAGGAGTTGCGCCTGGAGGCCGGCGAGGAGGAGGACGCCGTCACCGACGAGACGCTCGTCGAGGCGACCTCCGAGCTGCGGCTCGTGAAGGACGAGTACGAGATCGAGCAGATGCGCGAGGCCGTGGCCCGCACCATCGAGGGTTTCGAGGCCGTGGTGCGCGCCCTGCCGCGAGCACTGGAGCACCGTCGCGGCGAGCGTGTCGTGGAGACCACGTTCGACGGGCACGCCCGGCTCGAGGGCAACGCGGTCGGCTACGAGACGATCGCCGCCTCGGGCGAGCACGCCACGACGCTGCACTGGATCCGGAACGACGGTGAGGTCCACTCGGGCGACGTGCTGCTGCTCGACGGCGGCGTCGAGGTCGACTCGCTCTACACCGCCGACATCACGCGCTCCCTGCCCGTCGACGGCGAGTACACCGACGTGCAACGCAAGATCTACCAGGCGGTGCTGGACGCGGCCGACGCGGCGTTCGCCGTCGCGAAGCCGGGCGCCAGGTTCCGTGACGTGCACGCGGCGGCCATGGAGGTCATCGCGGCGCGCCTGGCGGAGTGGGGCTTCCTGCCCGACGGCGTCACCGCCGACGACGCGCTGTCCGACGAGGGTCAGCAGCACCGCCGCTGGATGGTGCACGGCACGTCGCACCACCTCGGCCTCGACGTGCACGACTGCGCGCAGGCGCGCCGCGAGCTGTACCTGGACGGCGTGCTGGAGCCGGGCATGGTGTTCACCATCGAGCCGGGCCTCTACTTCAAGGCGGACGATCTTGCCGTACCGGAGGAGTTCCGCGGCATCGGGGTGCGCATCGAGGACGACGTGCTGATCACCGAGGACGGCAACGAGAACCTCTCGGCGGCGCTGCCCCGCCGCCCGGAGGACGTCGAGGCCTGGATGGCGTCGCTGCGCTGAGTGATGGCTCCGGGCTGCTCTGTGGGCCGGTCCGGTGATGAGTTCGGTCGGATGGGATGAGATCGGTCAGTTGATTGACCGATCTCATCCCATCCGACCGAACTCATCACGGCTGCGCAACAGGCCGGGGATGCCGGTCAAATCGGGGGCAGGCGCGGATCCGGCCTGAGCGACGAGACGACCTCGCGGGGCAGATGCCTGGTGATCCTGGAGATCATCCCACCGGTGTCGCTCTTGTCGGAGGCGGTCGCGCGCTCGATGGTGACTCCGGCCCTGCGGATGGCGTCCGCGCGGTTCTTCTCGGCGACGTACTCCCGTGCCGGGTCGTGGCCGGGGCGGACGCCGTCGGCGCGGTACTTGACCAGTCCGTCGAACTCGATGCCCAGGGCCCACTGCGCGTAGCCGAGATCGGTGTGGAAGATCCCCGCATCGGTCCGGACCGCCATCTGGGTGGTCGGCTGGGGCAGACCGGCCCGCAGCAGCTCGTACCGCACCCAGGTCTCCCAAGCCGACTGCGAACCGGCCTCGGCCAGCTCGATCACGAGCCGCGCACGCTGCTTGCCGCGATGCCCCTTCTGGGCATCAAGTGTCGTCGTGAGGGCTTCGCGCTCGACGCCCAGCGCCAGCGCGGAGTCGGCGATCACCAGTGCCTCCAGGGGATGCAAGGTCCGTGCGCAGTCGACCACGGTGCGTGCGAGCGACGTGACCGGCAGACCCGCGGCAGACGTCACCTCGTCCGGGGCAAGCGTCCAGGAGTGGCGGCGAACATCTGCCGATGCATGCCCCGACGGCCGGTAGCGCTGGTAGAGATGCGTGCTCCGGGGCGTGGTCCAGACGAGGCAGCCGTGCAGCAGAGCCGCCGTCCCATGACTGAACACATGCTCGGCGCCGAGCTGGCTGTGGAGGGCTGCGGCACGGGCGAGGGAAAGCAGCCGGGCCTCGCGGGGAGCGCGCGACGGCCCGCTGACCCGAAGATCGTCGGGCGCGCAGTACGCGCCACGGCGCACCCGGAGGATGTCGCCGTCACGCGCAGCGCGGGACAGCTTGTTGCGACTCTGTTCACGCGTGAGCGCGACGGTGGGGATGTCTACCTGGACCATGCCTCGACGGTGCCGCACGACCGGCGTCAACGGGGCGGCGGCGGCACCAGGCTGTGCACGACGAGGGTTGCGCAGCGCCTGTGGTCACGCTCGATCCGGTGGGCGGTCGCCGCGGGGGTCTCTGGTGCGCCGCACGTGGGTTCGTCCGCCGGGGACCGCTCCCGCGGGCAGCGTGAGATCTGGCCCGCCCGGATGACGACTGCCGGCTGAGCTCGGTCACCTGCACGGCCCTCACCATGAGTTCGGTCGGATGGGATGAGATCGGTCAATCAACCGACCGATCTCATCCCATCCGACCGAACTCATACTTGGCGTAGTGCAAAGGACCGAACGGCGAGGCTGTTACTGCTCGTCCCTCGGCGGGGCGTAGGGGTTGCGCGGCGTCGGGGAGTCGGGCTCGTCCTGGCGTGCGGCATCCGCGGGGCCCGACTCCGTGGACGGGGCGTCGGTCGGTGTGTCAGCCGCTGGGGTGCTGTCGGGCCGGCGAGTCTGCTCACCCGCAGGCGCGTCCACGGGCGCGTCCGCCGGCGCGGCACCCGCACCGGTGCCAGCAGCACCAGCACCCGCGCCAGCAGCACCAGCACCAGCACCAGCGTCCGGACGCATCGCGCCGTACCGGGGCTGGCCCGACGGCGTGACCCAGCGCGGGTCGGTCGGACGGGCCGGCGCGGCGGGCTGGGCGGGCCCGCCCTGCGGACCGGTCGCACCCGGCGCCTGCGCACCAGCCACCGGAGCACCCGGCGCCGGCGGAGCGGTCGCGGGAACACCCACGGAGGCGCCGCCGCGCGACTTGCCCAGACCACTGGGGGAACGCATCAGGAGGCCACGGGCGTCGGAGGCGTGCTCGTGCGCGCACAGGATCGCGTACGTCGCCGCGACGATCTGCGAGGACGACGTGAAGTCTCGCCGTCCGCCCGTGAACGCGTACGAGAGCACGGAGAACAGGAGACCGAAGCCCGCACCGAGCGCGATACCGGCGAACATCACCTGGAAACCCGCCTCACCCGCGAACAGCGTGATCAGGAGCCCCACGAAGAAACCGAACCAGGCACCGGAGAGAGCGCCCGCGAGCGCCACCCGGCCGTACGTGAGTCGCCCCGTGACGCGCTCGACCATGCGCAGGTCGGTGCCCACGATGGTGACGTTCTCGACGGGGAACTTGTTGTCGGAGAGGTAGTCGACCGCTTTCTGCGCCTCCAGGTAGGTGGAGTACGCGGCGACCTCGTCACCGGCCGGCAGGGTCGGGACCTTCGGGACGGCACCCGGGCGAGACATGCTCATACCCATAGTCTCTCGCACCTGGGCAGAAGTGGCGAGGAGCGGGCCACAGGGTGGGGGTCGTAGGCTGACCAGCGTGAGCGCCGGCACCAGAGTTTTCGTCGCACGTCTGGCAGGCACAGTGGTCTTCGACCCGATCGGTGACCAGGTGGGCCGGGTCCGTGATGTCGTGGTGCTCGTCCGGGCCAAGGGTGCGCCCCGGGCAGTGGGGCTGGTGGTCGAGGTTCCGGGCCGTCGCCGGGTCTTCCTTCCTCTGACGCGCGTGACCAGCATCGACTCGGGCCAGGTGATCAGCACCGGTCTGGTCAACCTGCGGCGGTTCGAGCAGCGGGCCATGGAGTCGATGGTGCTGGGTGAGCTGCTGGACCGCCAGGTGCAGCTCAAGGACGGTTCGGGCGAGGTGACCATCGAGGACGTCTCGATCGCGCGGCAGCGCACGGGTGACTGGCTCGTGGACCAGCTGTTCGTGCGGCGCAGGCCCGACCGGGGGTCGGTGCGGTTCCGCCGCGGGTCCACGATGACCATCCCGGTCGATGCCGTGCAGGACCTCACCGCACGTTCCGCGGAGCAGGGCGCCGCGCGCCTGCTGGAGGCGTACGAGGACATGCGTGCGGCCGACCTGGCCGACGTGGTGCAGGAGCTCGGAGCCGCCCGCCGGCTGGAGGTCGCGGAGGCGCTGACGGACGAGCGTCTCGCAGACGTGCTGGAGGAGCTCCCGGAGGACGCGCAGGTGTCGATCCTGACGAGCCTGGACCGGGACCGTGCGGCCGACGTGCTGGAGGTCATGGAGCCCGACGACGCCGCCGACCTCCTCAACGAGCTGCCCGAGGAGCTGACGGTGCAGCTGCTCAACCTCATGGAGCCGGAGGAGGCGGCCGACGTCCGGCGTCTGCTGGAGTACGCCGAGGACACGGCCGGTGGCCTCATGACCACCGAACCGGTGATCCTGGGCGCCGACGACACGATAGCGACCGCCCTCGCGGCGATCCGGCGGGCGGAGCTGCCCCCGGCGCTGGCATCCATGGTCTTCGTGGTGCGGCCGCCCCTGGAGACGCCGACGGGCCGGTTCATCGGTGTCGCGCACTTCCAGAGGCTGCTGCGCGAGCCGCCGCACGCGGCGGTCGCGTCCGTGCTGGACGCCGAGACGGAGTGGATCACGCACGAGGCGTCGGTGGGCCAGGTGACCCGCCTGCTGGCCGCGTACGACCTGCTCGCACTGCCCGTGCTCGACACGCAGCGTCGGCTGCTGGGCGTGGTCACTGTCGACGACGTGCTGGACCACATCCTCCCGGACGACTGGCGGGTGGGTGACGACGACGAGCACCTGGAGCCGATCGCGCAGGCGGTCCCCTCGGGACGTCGGGGGCCCGGCCGGCGGGACCCGGCGGGACAGGAGGTGAACCGTGGCTGACCGCCTGGACACCCCGCTCGCGCAGCGTCGCAGCCTGGTCCCCCGGTTCCGGATGGACCAGGACGCGGTGGGCAAGGCGACCGAGGGCATCGCCCGGTTCCTGGGTACGCCCCGGTTCCTCATCTACCTCACGGGTTTCTGCATCGTCTGGCTCGTGTGGAACGCGTGGGGTCCGGAGAACATGCGGTTCGACAGTGCCGCGAACGGGTTCACGGCGCTCACCCTGATGCTGTCGCTCCAGGCCAGCTACGCGGCCCCGCTGATCCTGCTGGCGCAGAACCGGCAGGACGACCGCGACCGGGTCACCGCCGAGCAGGACCGACGGCGGGGCGAGCGCAACCTCGCGGACACGGAGTACCTGGCGCGTGAGATGGCCGCGCTGCGGATCGCTCTGTCAGAGGTCGCCACGCGCGACTTCGTGCGGTCGGAGATCCGCAACCTTCTGGAGGAGCTGGACGACAAGGACCGCGGTCAGGGCTCCACGTCGTCATGGACCACCACCCGCGACAGCTCGTAGGCCCCGCCCGGCAGCTTCCAGTAGTGCATCCTGCGCGCCGACGGCGTGTTGACCTGGAGCGACACCCGCCAGCACGTGGCCCCGTCGTCGCGCTGCCGGGCCGGGTCGTCGCCGCCCGCACCCGTGCGCAGCCGGTGCACCTGCAGCCCGTTCACCTCGGGGGCGAGGCCCGTCAGGATCATCACGAGCGTCCAGGCCACCCGGTCCCTGCTCACGCCCTCCAGGTCGGTCAGGGAGGCGAGGAACCGGGGGCCGAGCGTGTACTCCGCCAGCGGTCGCCCGGCCTTCTCGGCTGCGGGGATGGCCCGGGCCCACTCCGTGAGAACCTCGAACCGGAGCTGCTCCTCGTCGTCGACGAAGTACCGCTCCTCGGGCACGTCCGTCCCGGTGTCGCCGAGCCGGCGGCGTAGCCGCGCGGCCTCCTGGCGGGCCTTGCGCAGGGCCGTCGCCTGCTGCTCCGCGCGCCGCTCGCTGCGGTCGAGCCGCTCCGTGAGCTCGCCGACGCGCCCCAGCAGGCGGTCGACCTCCAGCTCGACCTGGTGCCGCTTGACCTTGTCGTCCAGCAGCTCCTTGGCGAGCGCGGCGACCTGGGCCTTGGCCGCGTCGAGCGAGAGGCTCAGGTCGCGGGCCGCCTTGCCCGGGGGTTCTGCCGGCGTATCGGCGGAGGCGGGCGAGGGCAGCGCGTCGTGCCCACCGGCGTGCCACGCGGCGACGTCGCCCGGGGTCGGCGCCCGCGGGGAGTCCGGTGGCGCCGGCGGGCGGACGGCGTCGCCGCCGCCCGGGCGGACACCGAACAGGTCGGCCGGGGTGGGGCGGACGGGTTCGGGCCCGTGCGGTGTGCGGGCGGGTGACGGGGTCTCGACAAGCTCGACCAGCGACCGCTCGACCAGCGCAGGCTCCGCCGGGGGCGGCTCCAGCCACGACGGGCCGCCCGCCAGCAGCGGGATCGCCGGGACGGGACGGTCCTCGGACTCGTCGACGTCGTCCAGCCGCAGCGCCAGGCCGTCGAGCGGCGCGGGCACCCGGCGGGCCACCACCACCTCGCCGGGTGTGAAGAGGTCGCTCAGCAGGTCCAGGTCGTTGCCCGTGATCTCCGCGCGACGCACCCGCACCAGCACGCCGGGGGCCAGTGCGATGCGCACGGCGTCGTCCTCGACCGCCTCGACCCGGCCGAGCACCACCTGGCCCACGCGGTAGGTGGTGTGCACCGCCCGGCGCAGCGTGGCGACGTCGGGCAGCATGCCGCGGACGTCGAGGAGGCGGCGCGCCGGGTCGAGCGTGCCGGTGACGCGCATCCCGGGCGCGAGCACACGGGCCAGCGGGACGTCGGGGAGCAGGAGCTCCTCCGCGATCGTGACCTGACCACCGTCGTCGGTGCTGACCAGGGCCCGCGTGCCGAGCACGCCCAGCACCTTGCCGTCGGTGGGCACGGCGTCGGGGGCCGAGCGCGGCGACCCCACGATCCCGGCCCGGACGGCGAACCGCATGACGTCGCCGACCAGGCGGTCGTGGACGCGGGCGTCCTCGTCCGCCGAGTAGGCGAAGTGCAGCGGCGAGCGCCGCGGGTGGTGCACCCACTCCAGGTCGGTTCCGTAGACGCGGGAGGCGCCGCCGTAGACCTGGGTGTCCGGCGGCATGCCGGACGAGAATGCCCAGGACACGTCGCCCGTGGGGATCACGACGACGTCGGCGAGCCCTGCGACGTCGTCGAGCACGCGCTGGGGGTCCACGAAGGGGGCGACATGCCCGGCGGGCGTCGAGATGACCACCACGGGCCGGGCGCGTCCGGGCCGCTGCAGCGCGGCCGCGAGCTCGCGGGCCTCGTTCTCGGAGGCGACACGCCGAACTCGCTGAGGGACGCGTGCCTCGGTCATGGGGCCTCCTCACCCTGGTGGTGACGCAGCGTACCGTTTTCGACGGATCTTCATTGCAAAATCATGAAAGACCCCCGGCGGTGTCGGAGCCTCTGGACCCCCGCCCTAGGATCGAACCATGACCCCAGTCGACTCCCCCACGCTCGAGGCACGTGTGCGCGACGCGCTGACCGGTGTGCTCGACCCCGAGATCCGACGCCCCATCACCGACCTGGGCATGGTCCGTTCGGTGGAGGTGTCCGACGGCGGCCGCGTCGCCGTCGGCGTCGACCTGACCGTGGCCGGCTGCCCCATGAAGTCGACGCTCGTCAAGGACGTCACGGCGGCCGCGACGGCGGTCGAGGGGGTGGCCACCGTCGACGTCGAGCTCGGCGTCATGACCCCCGAGCAGCGCTCCTCCCTGCGCTCGATGCTCCGCGGCGGCGCGGGCGACCCCGTCATCCCGTTCTCGCAGCCGGGGTCCATGACCAAGGTGTTCGCGGTGGCGTCGGGCAAGGGCGGCGTGGGCAAGTCGTCCGTCACGGCGAACCTCGCCGTCGCCCTGGCGGCCGACGGCCTGTCGGTCGGCGTGATCGACGCCGACATCTACGGCTTCTCCATCCCGCGCATGCTGGGTGTGGACCGACAGCCGACCCGCGTGGACAACATGCTGCTGCCGCCCATCGCACACGGCGTCAAGGTGGTCTCGATCGGCATGTTCGTGCCGGCGGGGCAGCCCGTGGTGTGGCGCGGTCCCATGCTGCACCGCGCACTGGAGCAGTTCCTCGCGGACGTGTTCTGGGGCGACCTGGACGTGCTGCTGCTCGACCTGCCGCCCGGCACCGGCGACATCGCGATCTCCGTGGCGCAGCTGCTGCCGTCGTCCGAGATCCTGGTGGTCACGACGCCGCAGGCGGCGGCCGCCGAGGTCGCCGAGCGCGCCGGGTCGGTGGCCACCCAGACGTCGCAGGGCGTGGTGGGCGTGGTCGAGAACATGTCGTGGCTGGAGCAGCCCGACGGCACCCGGCTGGAGGTCTTCGGCAGCGGTGGCGGCGAGCAGGTCTCGGCCCGGCTCACCGACCTGGTGGGCAAGGACGTGCCGCTGCTCGGCCAGGTGCCGCTCGACATGGCCGTCCGTGAGGGCGGGGACGACGGCACGCCCGTGGTCCTGACGGCGCCGGACTCGCCGGGTGCGAAGGTGCTGCGCGAGATCGCCTCGGGCCTCGCCCGACGGCGGCGCGGGCTGGCGGGCCGCAACCTGGGGCTCGCACCGGTCTGAGCCGCACGACCCTCGGGCGCGCGAGAAGATGATTTCTCAGGTAGTTGTACGGTAAAGCCCCCGTGCCACCGACGAAGGAATCCATGAGCATCCCGGCCACGACCGAGAGCCCGACCACCTCCGAGGACAACGAGTCGCCACGGCGACACCACAGCAAGATCAACCCACCCGTGTTCTACGGGTCGGCGGCCCTGATCCTCGCCGTCGCCCTCGCGGCCATCATCTGGCCCGCCTCGACCGAGCGCTACATCGGCGTGGTGGTCACCTGGATCGCCGACTGGTTCGGCGCGTACTACTTCATCGCGGCCGCGGCGTTCCTGGTGTTCGTCATCGGGGTCGCGCTGTCCCGGGCCGGCAGGATCAAGCTCGGTCCCGAGCAGTCCAAGCCGCAGTTCGGGCTGCTGACCTGGTCGGCGATGCTGTTCGCCGCGGGTATCGGCACCGACCTCATGTTCTTCTCCGTGGCGGAGCCCGCCGCCCAGTACCTGGCCCCGCCGGTCGGCGACGGCAGCACGGTCGAGGCCGCCCGGATGGCGATCGTCTGGACGCTCTTCCACTACGGCGTCATCGGTTGGGGCATGTACGCCCTGATGGGCATGGCGATCGCCTACTTCGCGTACCGCCGCAACATGCCGCTGAGCATCCGTTCCGCGCTGCACCCGCTGTTCGGTGACCGCGTGTGGGGCCGGCTGGGCGACGCCGTCGACATCGCGGCCGTGATCGGCACGATCTTCGGCCTGGCGACCACCCTCGGTATCGGCGTCGAGATGCTCAACCGCGGCCTGGCCGAGCTGTGGGGCGTACCCATCGGCGTCGGCGTGCAGGCCGCCCTGCTCGGCCTGGCCGTGGTCATGGCCACGCTCTCGGTGGTGTCCGGCGTGGCACGTGGCGTGCGCCGCCTGTCCGAGCTGAACGTGGTGCTCGCCCTGCTGCTGGTGCTGTTCCTCGTGGTCACCGGCAGGACGACGTTCCTGTTCGACGCCCTCGTGATGAACCTGGGCGACTATCTGTCCCGGCTGCCCGGCATGACGCTCGACACGTTCGCGTTCGAGGCGCCCACCGACTGGCTGAACGCCTGGACGCTGTTCTTCTGGGCCTGGTGGGTGGCGTGGGCGCCGTTCGTCGGACTGTTCCTCGCGCGCATCTCGCGCGGGCGCACCATTCGCCAGTTCGTGGTCGGCACCCTGACCGTCCCGTTCCTGTTCGTCCTGCTGTGGGTGTCCGTCTTCGGGAACAGCGCGCTCGAGTTCATCCGCAACGGCGGGGCCGACGGCGCTGCCTTCGGTGATGCCGCGATGAACGACCCGGCCGTGGGCATCTTCGCGCTGCTCGAACGCTTCCCCGCGGCGCCGCTGACCGTCGGCCTCGCGATCTTCGTCGGCCTGCTGTTCTACGTGACGTCGGCGGACTCCGGCGCGCTCGTGCTCTCCAACCTGACCTCGAAGCTGCACCAGGCGGGCGACGACGGGCCGATCTGGCTGCGCATCTTCTGGGCCGCCGCGACCGGCCTGCTCACGCTCGGCATGCTCATCGCCGGCGGTATCGCCACCCTGCAGTCCGGCACGATCATCATGGGCCTGCCGTTCTCCCTCGTGATGTTCGGCGTGATGTTCGCGCTGTACCGGGCGCTGCGCACCGAGGGCCGCAAGCTCGACACACTGCGCACCGCGCTGCCGTCCAGCCTGTCCGGCCGCATCCAGCACGGTGGCGCGTCGGGCACCACCGGCGCGGCCGGCTGGCGGCACCGGCTCGCCCGGCTCGTCAGCTTCCCCGACCGCCGGCAGACACAGCGGTTCCTCGACACCACCGTTCGCCCCGCGCTGGCCGAGGTCTCCGCCGAGCTGGCGGAGCAGGGCATCACCACCGCGTGCAGCGAGGCGCCCGCCGGTGACACCGGCCTGCCCGCCCTCACGCTGACCGTCGAGCACGGCGACGAGGCACCGTTCACGTACACGCTGTGGCCGCAGGCTCACGCCACGCCGACCTTCCGCATGAACACCTCCGACCAGGACGAGACCTACTTCCGGGTCGAGGTACTGCTCGCGGAGGGCACGCAGGGCTACGACGTGACGGGATATGCCAAGGAGCAGCTCATCGCGGACGTGCTGGACCAGTACGAGCGGCACCTGCTGTTCCTGCACGCGAGCAGCGCGCCGACGCATCAGACCGAACCGATCGAGGCGTGAGCACCATGAGCACACCGACCACCCTGTACATCGACGGCCGCTGGACGGCGGCGGCCGCGGGCGGCACCCGTGAGATCCGCTGCCCCGCGGACGGCTCGCTGGTCGCAGAGGTCTCGGAGGCCGCCCCCACCGACACCGAGCGCGCCATCGCGGCGGCCCGCCGCGCGTTCGACTCCGGACCGTGGCGGGCCACGACCGGGCCGGAGCGCGGCGAGCTGCTGCACCGCGTGGCCGACCTGCTCACCGAGCGCAAGGAGGACTTCGCGCTCGCCGAGTCCCGCGACACGGGCAAGCGCCTGGTCGAGAGCCGCATCGACATGGACGACTGCATCGCCTGCTTCCGCTGGTTCGCCAAGCTGGCGGGCGTGGACGCCGGGCGGATGGTCGACGCCGGGGACGCCGACGTCGTCAGCCGCGTGGTGCACGAGCCCGTCGGGGTGTGCGGTCTGATCTCGCCGTGGAACTACCCGCTGCTGCAGGCGGTGTGGAAGGTGGCGCCCTGCCTCGCGGCGGGCAACACGTTCGTGCTCAAGCCGAGCGAGCTCACCCCGCACACCGCGATGCTGCTCATGGAGGTGCTCACCGATGCGGGCGCCCCGGCGGGCGTCGCCAACCTGGTGCTCGGCGCGGGCCCCGAGGCCGGGGGCCCGCTCTCCACGCATCCGGACGTCGACCTGGTGTCGTTCACCGGAGGGGTCGTCACCGGCCGCGTGATCGGGGCGAACGCCGCGGCCACCGTCAAGAAGGTGGCCCTGGAGCTGGGCGGCAAGAACCCGAACGTCGTCTTCGCGGACGCCGACTTCGACGCCGCCGTGGACAACGCGCTCAACGGGGCGTTCGTGCACTCGGGCCAGGTGTGCTCCGCGGGGGCCCGCCTGGTGGTCGAGGAGTCGATCCACGACCGGTTCGTCGACGAGCTGGTGCGGCGCGCCGAGCAGATCCGCCTGGGCGGCCCGTTCGACGACACCGCGGAGACCGGGCCCCTCATCTCCGCGGCGCACCGCGACAAGGTCACCGCCTACGTGGAGCAGGCGGTCGCCGAGGGCGCCGAGCTCCGCTGCGGCGGCCGCTGGGGTGAGGGCGACCTCGAGGCCGGCTTCTACTACCTGCCCACGGTGCTCGACGGCGTCCGGCGCGGCAGCTCCGCCGTCGTCGAGGAGGCGTTCGGCCCGGTCGTGACCGTCGAGACGTTCCGGGACGAGGACGAGGCCGTCGAGATCGCCAACGACACCATCTACGGGCTGGCGGGCGCCGTCTGGTCCCAGGACGCGGGCAAGGCCCAGCGTGTGGCGAACCGGCTGCGGCACGGCACCATCTGGATCAACGACTACCACCCCTACCTGCCGCAGGCGGAGTGGGGCGGCTACCGGCAGTCCGGCTTCGGGCGGGAGCTGGGCGTCGCCGGTCTGGCCGAGTACCAGGAGTCCAAGCACATCTACCAGAACCTGCGCCCGGCGGTGACCGGGTGGTTCGGCAGCACCGACGACCTCGGAGGCAGCGATGACTGAGCAGCCCGCGGCGCAGCCCGTCACAGCGACCGCTGACAGCACCTTCGACTACGTGGTGGTGGGTGGCGGCTCCGCCGGTGCCGCCGTCGCCGCTCGGCTCAGCGAGGACCCGGCGGTCTCCGTGACCCTCCTGGAAGCCGGCCCGTCCGACGTCGGGGACGACGCGATCCTGCGGCTCGACCGCTGGATGGGGCTGCTGGAGTCGGGGTACGACTGGGACTACCTGATCGAGCCCCAGGAGAACGGCAACTCGTTCATGCGGCAGGCCCGCGCCAAGGTGCTGGGCGGGTGCTCGTCGCACAACTCGTGCATCGCGTTCTGGGCCCCCGCGGAGGACCTGGACCACTGGGCAGAGCTGGGCGCCACCGGCTGGGGCGCCGCCGAGTCCCTCCCGTACTACACGCGGCTCGAGAACAACGACCAGCCCGGCGAGCACCACGGGCACGACGGCCCGGTGCGGATCCGCCAGATCCCGCCGGCCGACCCGTGCGGGGTCGCGGTGCTCGACGCGTGCGAGCAGGCCGGCATCCCCCGCGTGCAGTTCAACGACGGGACCACCGTGGTCACGGGCGCGAACTTCTTCCAGATCAACGCCCGGGAGGACGGCGTCCGCTCGTCGTCGTCCGTCAGCTACCTGCACCCGGTGCTGGACCGGCCGAACCTGACGATCCTCACCGAGCACCGTGCCAAGCGGCTGGTCTTCGACGGCACCCGGTGCACGGGCGTCGAGGTGCTCGGGCCGGACCTGATCCATCACCGTACGTTCACCGCACGGCACGAGGTGGTGCTGTCCGCCGGCGCGATCGACTCCCCCAAGCTGCTCATGCTGTCGGGCATCGGGCCGGCCGAGCACCTCGCGGAGTTCGGCATCGACGCACTGGTGGACGCGCCCGGCGTCGGCTCGCACATGCAGGACCACCCCGAGGCGGTGATCCAGTGGGAGGCGAAGCAGCCCATGACCACCACGTCGACGCAGTGGTGGGAGATCGGCATCTTCGCGGGTACCGAGCCGGGACTGGACCGGCCGGACCTGATGATGCACTACGGGTCGGTGCCGTTCGACATGCACACCGCCCGCCAGGGGTACCCCACCACGGAGAACGGGTTCTGCCTCACGCCGAACGTGACGCACGCCCGTTCGCGCGGCACGGTGCGGCTGCGTTCTCGCGACTTCCGGGACAAGCCGAGGGTGGACCCGCGCTACTTCACCGACCCCTACGACATGCAGGTCATGATCAAGGGCATCAAGCTCGCGCGGGAGATCGTGGCCCAGCCCGCGATGCGCGAGTGGGCGGGCGCCGAGCTGTACCCGGGTCCGGACGTGCAGACCGACGAGGAGATCGCCGACTACATCACCCGCACGCACAACACGGTCTACCACCCGACCGGGTCGGTGCGCATGGGTGCGCCGGACGACGGCTCGTCGCCGCTGGACCCGCGGCTGCGGGTCAAGGGGGTGACGGGGCTGCGGGTCGCCGACGCCTCCGTGATGCCGGAGATCACCTCGGTCAACCCGAACATCACGGTGATGATGATCGGCGAGCGGTGCGCGGACTTCCTGAAGGAGGACCGCGGGTCCTGACGCGGCGGCGCGACCGTGCGTACGGGTCGCTGAGCGTGAAGGGTGTGCGGGCGGCCGACCGGCTGAGCGTCAGAGGTACGTGCTCAGCCCTGGAGCGCCGCCAGCACCTCCTGCTCCTCGTCGCGGGTCAGGCCCGTGACCGTGGCGTCCGGCGTGACACGGAGCCAGGCAAGCGTGTCCCGGGCGGTCTCGGCGAACGGCCGGATCGTCAGCCCGGCCTCCAGCGACGACGCGACGTCGTGAGCCATGAAGCCGGCGTCGGCCAGGTCCGCGACCCAGAACGGGATCGACCGCGGACCTGACCACGGCCGCACGTCGTGCTCCGCGAGCACCTCCGGGGCGACGGGGACCAGATCGGGCTCCGCACCGGCAGCGCGGGCCACCTCGGTGAGCAGCTCCGACCGGGGCACCGGCGGGCAGACGGCGTCGAAGTCGCCGGTGGTGCCCTGCTCCGCGGCCGTGATGATCCACTCCGCGAGGTCTCGGACGTCCACGAGCTGGACCGAGGCGTCGACCGGTTCCGGGACAAGGACCGGGAGGCCATCCGTGGCAGCCTCCGCGAACCGGGCCGGCCAGTAGGTGAACCGACCGCTCGGGTCACCGGGGCCGACGATCAGGCCCGGCCGGATCACCAGCGCCGCCGCGGCGCCCGCTCGCACCACGTTCTCGCACGCCACCTTCATGGCGCCGTAGGTCTCGGGACCGGAGGCGGGGTCCTCGTCGGTCTCGACGGGGACGAGCAGCGGGAGCGTGTCCGGCGTACCGCCGACCACGGACGAGTCCGCGTAGACGTTGACCGTGGACACGAACGTCCAGTGCGCGTCCGGGAACGCCGCCACGGCACGGCGCACGTGCGAAGGGACGCGGGAGACGTCGACGACGGCGTCGAACCCCGCATCCGTCAGCCCCATGGGCACCTCCTCGGCGCGGTCCCAGCGCACCAGGACCGCGCCGTCGGGCACCGTGCCGCTCAGGCCACGGGCCGCGCACGTGACGTCGTGCCCGTGGGCGACGGCGGCAGCGGCGACCGCGCGGGAGAGGAAGACCGTTCCACCGAGAACCAGGATTCGCATGCTCACACCGAACCGCACGGCGCGCCGGCTCGTCACGCGAATCTGCTCGTGGCGAAGGAGGGCCGCCCCCCTTCCTCGGGAAGCGCATTCCCACAGGCGCCCAAAGGACCTACGGTGGTGCCGTACCTCCCCCTGAAAGGACTCTCCATGCCCGAGACCTCGACCTTCGTCGCCGGACCGTCGTACGACGGCTGGCTGCCCGGCGTCGACCACATCTGCTACGGCGGCGACTACAACCCGGAGCAGTGGCCCGAGGAGGTCTGGGCGGAGGACGTCCGGCTGATGAACGAGGCGGGTGTGAACCTCGTGAGCCTGGGGATCTTCAGCTGGGCCCTGCTGGAGCCGCGCGAGGGCGAGTTCGATCTCGCCTGGCTGGACCGCGTCATCGAGCTGCTGCACGCGGGTGGCATCCGCGTGCTGCTCGCGACGCCCACGGCGGCGCCGCCCGCCTGGCTGTTCGCGGCCCACCCGGACGCTCGCGTGGTCGACCGGAACGGTACGCCCCTGGGGCCGGGCAGCCGAGGGCTCATGGCGCCCACCGCGCCCGCGTACCGGGCGGCGGCGCTGCGCATCACCACGCGGCTCGCCGAACGGTACGGCGCGCACCCCGCCGTGGCGGGGTGGCACGTGCACAACGAGTACGGCGCACCGGTCACGCACGACTACTCGGTGCACGCCCAGCGCGCGTTCCGGGTGTGGCTGCGCGCCCGGTACGGCTCGCTCGACGCCCTGAACGCCGCGTGGGGCACCGCGTTCTGGGGCCAGCACTACGCCGACTGGGAGCACGTGCAGGTGCCGGCCGCGGCGCCGACGTCGGTCAATCCCGCGCAGCAGCTCGACTTCGCACGCTTCTCCGACGCCGCGCTCCGGGACTGCTTCGTCGCCGAGCGGGACGCGATCCGCGAGCACTCGTCGGCCCCGGTCACCACGAACTTCATGGCGGGCACCAACCTGTCCACCGACCTGTTCGCGTGGGCCCGGGAGGTGGACATCGTCTCCAACGACCACTACCTGGAGGCCGCCGACCCGCGCGCACATGTAGGCCTCGCGATGGCAGCCGACCTGACCCGGTCCGTGGCCGGCGGCAAGCCGTGGCTGCTGCTGGAGCACTCGACGTCGGCCGTGAACTGGCAGCCGCGCAACGTCGCCAAGCGGCCCGGGGAGCTGGCACGCAACTCCTTCTCCCACCTGGGCCGGGGCGCGGACTCGATCATGTTCTTCCAGTGGCGTGCCTCCCGCTCCGGCGCCGAGAAGTTCCACTCCGCGATGCTGCCGCACGCCGGCACCGGCTCCCGGGTCTGGCGTGAGGTCACCGCGCTCGGCGCGAACCTCGGCCGGCTCGCGGAGCTGCGCGGCACCCGGGTGCGGGCCGAGGTGGCGGTGCTGTGGGACTACGAGTCGTTCTGGGCGCAGGACCTCGAGCACCGCCCCAGCGAGGGCACCACCCACCGCGAGCGTGTCAACACCTTCTACGACCGTCTCTGGCGGGACGGCCACACGGTCGACCTGGTCCGTCCGGGACAGGACCTGTCGTCCTACCGGCTCGTCGTCGCCCCGGCGTCGTACCTGCTCTCGGCGGCCGACGCCGCGAACCTGACCGCGTACGTCGAGGCGGGCGGCACGCTGCTCGTGAGCTACTTCAGCGGCATCGTCGACGAGCACGACGCCGTGCACCCGGGCGGGTTCATGGCACCGCTGCGCGAGGCGCTCGGTGTGTGGGTCGAGGAGTTCCTGCCGCTGCGCGAGGGCGACACGCTGACCGTCGGGTACCGGGCGGGCGCGGCGGGGGCCGGGAGCGCGAGCACCGACGTCGTCCGCCTGACGGGCGCGGTGTGGGCCGACGACCTGGTGCTCGACGGCGCCGAGCCCGTCGGCACCTACGCCGACGGCCCCAAGCCGGGCGGCGCGGCGATCACCCGCCACCGCCACGGCGCCGGCACGGGCTGGTACGTGTCGACCGCCCTGGACGCCGATGCCCTGGCCACGGTCATGGCCGACGTCTACGCGGGCGCGGGCCTGGCACCGTCGGGCCTCGTGGAGGACCTGGAGGTGGTGCGGCGCACGACGGACGGCGCCGAGTACGCCGTGGCGATCAACCACACGGACGACGACGTGCGGATGCCCCTGGGTGCACCCGCCACGGACCTGCTCACCGGCGACACGTTGACGGACGAGGCGGAGGTCCCCGCGGGCGCGGTCCGGGTGCTGCGCACCACCACCCCCTAGCGCCGAGAGAGAATGTGGCCCATGACTGAACCGCAGTGGCTCGAGGCCTGGACCGCCGAGGACGGCGCGCGCCGGGTCGAGGAGCTCTTCACCCGTTCGTTCGACGGCTCCCCCGAAGGCGTCTGGTCCGCCCCCGGCCGGGTCAACCTCATCGGCGAGCACACCGACTACAACGCCGGCCTGTGCCTGCCGACGGCGCTGCCGCACCGCACGTACATCGCGCTCCGGCCCCGCGAGGACGACCTGGTCCGGCTGGTCTCGGCGCAGGCGGAGGGCGTGTGGGAGGCGTCCCTCGCCGACGTCGCACCCGGCGCGGTGAACGGCTGGGGCGCCTACGTCGCAGGCGTCGCCTGGGCCCTGAACGAGGCGGGTCACAAGATCGGCGGCTTCGACGCCGCCGTCGACTCGTGCGTGCCCTTCGGGGCGGGGCTCAGCTCGTCGGCGGCGCTGGAGGCCGCGGCGGCGGTCGCCCTCGACGCGGTGGCGGGCCTCGGCCTCGCGGCGTCCGACGGCGGGCGGGCCGTGCTGGTCGACGCCAGCCGCCTCGCGGAGAACGAGATCGCCGGCGCGCCCACGGGGGGTCTCGACCAGTCCGCGTCGCTGCGCTGCCGCGAGGGCCACGCGCTCCTGCTCGACTTCCGGCCGGGCCTGAACCCGCTGGAGTCCGGAGTACCCGTGCCGTTCGACCTGGCCTCGGCCGGTCTGACGCTGCTGGTCGTGGACACCAAGGCCGAGCACTCCCACGTGGACGGCGAGTACGGTGCCCGGCGCGCCTCCTGCGAGCAGGCCGCGCGGCTGCTCGGGCTGGACTCGCTCCGCGACATCGCGCCGACCCTCGGCGGCATGGGCATCGACCGCGCGCTCGCAGAGCTCGAGCCGCACGACCCCGACGGCGTGCTGCGCCGCCGGGTGCGGCACGTGGTGTCCGAGATCGATCGCACAGCGCGGTTCGCCGACCTGGTGCGCGAGGGCCGCGTCGCCGACGTCGGCCCGTTCATGGTGGCGTCGCACGCCTCCCTGCGCGACGACTACGAGGTCTCGTGCCGCGAGCTCGACCTCGTGGTCGACACCGCCCTGGCGGCGGGCGCGCTCGGCGCGCGGATGACCGGCGGCGGTTTCGGCGGCAGCGCCATCGCCCTGGTCCGCCTGTCCGGCGTCGACACGGTCGCCCGGGCGGTCGCGGACGCGTTCGCCGAGGCCGGACTGACGGCCCCGGCGTTCCTGCTGGCGCCGCCGTCGGCGCCGGCGGGCTGAGCGCCGCTCGACCAGCTGCGCGCGAGGGCCCCGCACCTTCTGGTGCGAGGCCCTCGTGCGCAAAGTCTTGGTTTCACCCCGTCGTTCCATCCTGTGGCACCGGGTACCTGCACTACTGTCCACCACGCTGCCACTGCGCAGAGCTCACCTTCCCCGCCGCGAGGAGCCCCCGTGGGTGCTGTCCGCCAGTACGTCTTCCCCACCGTCCGGATCATCATCTGGGCAGTCATCGCCGCCGCCCTGGTGGCGCTGGCGCTCAAGGGCGCCGACCTCGACCCGCCCGACGCGCTGCAGCCGACCGGCGAGATCACCGAGGCCGTGATCGCCGTCGAGAAGGGCTCGGTCACCAACGCGGTCACCGTGCCGGCCTCCGTGGTCTCCGACCCGCCGGTGGAGATCAAGGCCACCGCCGACGGCGTCGTCGCCGAGATCCAGGTGGACGACACCAAGGTGGGCAAGGACGTGCGCGTGCTCTGGATCAAGAGCGAGAAGCCCGTGGACCCCGTCGTCGAGGTCGACGAGGAGACCGGCGAGGAAACCGTCACCGAGAAGGAGCCCGAGGTCACCTGGACCTCCGTCCTCGCGCCGATCTCCGGCACCGTCGACGTCACCGCGCTCAAGGACCAGGCCGTCGCCGTGGGCGAGGTGCTCGGCACGGTCTCCCCCGGGACCCTCTCGGTCTCCGGCACCCTGACCGCCGACCAGCAGTACCGGCTGGTCGGTGCCAAGGGTTCGGCCGAGGTGACGCTCAAGGGCGGACCCGCGCCGTTCACGTGCACCGGGCTCACGATCGGCGAGGCGCCTGCCGGCACGGCCGGCGGGGAGGCCGAGGGCGGCACCGAGACCGCCACGGGTGCGGTCCGCTGCTCCATCCCACCCAAGGTCAAGGCGTTCTCGGGCCTGGGCGCGGAGATCGAGATCACCAACGGTGACGCGAAGGACGTCGTCGTGGTGCCGATCAGCGCCGTGCTCGGCACGTCGCAGACCGGCAAGGTGTGGACGGTCGCCGAGGAGGGCGCGGCGCCCGAGCCGCGCGAGGTCACCCTGGGTCTGACCGACGGGCTGCAGGTCGAGGTCACCAAGGGGCTCAAGGCCGGCGAGCAGATCCTGGAGTTCACGCCTGTCGAGGACGGCACGGAGGGCGGCGTCGACTGCGACGACACCACCGCGTACGACCAGGCGGCGACGGAGGGCGACATGGCCGTGATGCAGTCGTTCGAGGAGGAGTGCTTCGGATGACCGGCGCCCCGCTCGTCGACCTGCAGGCCGTGACCCGGCACGTGGAGCTCCCGGACGGGAGCACGCTGGAGATCCTTCGCGGGGTCGACCTGACGGTCGGCCCCGGGGAGCACGTCGCGATCGTCGGCCGCTCCGGCACCGGCAAGTCGACCCTGCTGAACATCCTGGGCCTGCTCGACTCGCCCACCTCCGGCGAGTACCTCCTGGAGGGCGAGCCGGTCGGTCGCCTGCGGAGCCGGGCACTGGCCCGTCGCCGCGGCGACGACTTCGGCTTCGTGTTCCAGCAGTTCAACCTGCTCCAGGGGCGTACGGCGCTCGAGAACGTCGCTGCACCCCTCCTGTACGCGCGCGGCAAGCAGTTCTGGAACCGGACGCGGCTCGCCGCGCAGTCGCTCGAACGGGTCGGCCTGGGCGAGCGCCTCGACACCCGGCCCGAGAAGCTCTCCGGCGGGGAGCAGCAGCGCGTCGCGATCGCCCGCGCCCTCGTGCGCGGGCCACGCGTCATCCTCGCCGACGAACCCACCGGCGCGCTCGACGTCGAGACCGGGCAGGCGATCATGACACTGCTCGACGACGCCGCGAGCGAGACCGGCTCGGCACTGGTGACGATCACGCACGACCTGGCCATCGCGGCGCGCGCGGACCGTCAGTTCCGGCTGGCGGACGGTGTGCTGGTGCCGATCCACCTCGACGCGCCCGCCGGGGTGGCCGAGACCGCTTCCCTGCCCCCGGCCGCCGAGGTCGTCGCATGACCGGCGTCGTGGGGGCGATCGTCGAGGCCTGGGACGAGCTGCGGATCCACCGGGTGCGGGTGCTGCTCGCGCTGATCGGCGTGGCCTGCGCCGTCACCGCGATCACCGGCATCACGGCCGCGGTCACGATGTTCGGGCAGGCCATGCAGGAGCAGGACGAGCGTATGACGGGCCGGGACACGACGCTGGAGGCCTGGGCGTCGGGCATGGGCACGACGACGGCGTCGCCCGCCGAGACCGACGCGGTCGTCGACGCCGTCGCCGCGCGGCACAAGATCTCGTACCACTCGGTGCGGGCCTACACCGACCTCACGGTGCGGGGCGGCACGGACGCCGAGTACGTCGAATGGTCGGCCGTCGACGTCGACGCCGGGGTGATCACGCGCCAGCCCCTCGACGACGGACGATGGTTCACCCACGCGGACGCCGAGCGCCTGGCGCCCGTGATCGTGGTCAACCGCCCGTTCCTCGACGCCTACGCCGACGGTGCCCGGGCCTCCGCCCACCCGACGGTGGTGATCGAGGGCGAGTCCCAGGTCGCCGCCACGGTGATCGGCGAGATCCCCGTGCAGTGGAACGACGAGGGCCCCCGGGCGCTGCTGCTGTTCGACCAGGCCGTGCGCTGGTTCCCTGACCGGGTGTCCGTCGACAGCTACCGGTTCTGGGTGCAGCCGGAGCTCGGGGAACAGTTCGCCGGGGTGCTGAGCCGCGACCTCAGAGCGGCGGGCGCGCCGTTCGACGTGCAGCCCCCGATGGGTGAGGACTTCGTGATCGACAAGGTGCTGCAGTACCTGGTGCTCGGCGTGGGCGGTTTCGCGCTGCTGCTGGGCGGGCTCGGGCTGCTCAACATCGCGCTGGTCACCGTGCGCTACCGGATCCGGGAGATCGGCATCCGCCGCTCCTTCGGGGCCACGAGCGGACGCGTGTTCTTCGGCGTCCTCATGGAGTCGGTCGTCGCCACCACCGTGGCGGGCGTGGTCGGCGTGGTGATCGCGGTCGCGGTGATCAAGAACATCCCGATCGACCTCATCTTCGGCCGGCCGATCGACGACCTGCCCGGCTTCCCGTTCGACGCTGCTCTGGTGGGCATGGCATGCGCCGTCGGGATCGGTGCGCTGGCCGGGCTGATCCCCGCGATCTACGCGGTGCGCGTCAAGGTGATCGACGCGATCCGCTACTGACGGGTGCTCAGAGCTCGTACGTGGCCACGACCGGGGCGTGGTCGCTCCAGCGCTCGGCGTAGGTGGGCGCGCGGTCGACCTCGATCTTGCGGCACGCACCGGCGAGCGCCCGGTTGGCGAGCTGGTAGTCGATGCGCCAGCCCGCGTCGTTGTCGAACGCCTTGCCGCGCCACGACCACCACGTGTACGGGCCGGGGCCGTCACCCGCGTGCACACGCCCCAGGTCGGTCCAGCCGTGCTCGTCGATCCAGCGGGTCACGTAGGCCCGCTCCTCCGGCAGGAAGCCGGCGCTCTTCACGTTGCCCTTCCAGTTCTTGATGTCCGCGTTCTGGTGCGCGATGTTGAGGTCGCCGGCCAGCACGGCCGGCGTCTCCGCCGCCGACAGCTCCGCCAGTCGCGCCGTGACCTTCTCCAGGTAGGCGTACTTGGCCACCATCGTGTGCTCCTGGCCCGGGTTGGTCGACCCGGAGTGCAGGTAGGCGGAGATCGCGGTCAGCGTGCCGCCGTCGGGCAGCGCGACGTCGGCCTCGACCCAGCGGCCGGTGTCGGCGCCGGCCTCGACCACTCCGGCGGGCCCGTGCCCCGCCAGGCCTGTCCGCACCTCGCCGAGCGGCAGCCGGGACGCGACCAGCACGCCGGCGCGGCCCTTGACCTCGCTCTCCGCGTGCGCGACGTGCCAGCCGTCGAGCACCTCACGGACCAGCTCGTCGGGCGCGCGCACCTCCTGCAGCAGCAGGACGTCCGGGGTGCGGGTGGCGATCCAGGACTCCATGCCGCGGCGGACGGCGGCACGGATCCCGTTGACATTGGCGGTGGCGACGATCAGGGGCACCGGGGAAGCCTAACGGCCACCCCTGACACCGGCCGCAGCCGCTCCCCGGTGCTGCGCCTTCCCGCGTGCACGCCCTGTGGTCACGCCCCGTCGTGCGCCGCCCGAAGTGCCGCGACGTCGATCTTGCCCATGGTGAGCATCGCCTTCATCGTGGCGATCTCGGCCGGGGTGGAGTACGCGCCGCTGAGCTGCTCCAGCGCCTTCGGGATCACCTGCCAGGACACCCCGAACCGGTCCTTGCACCAGCCGCACGGTCCGGGCGCGCCGCCGTCCGCGGTCAGCAGGCCCCAGTAGTGGTCCACCTCCTCCTGGCCCTCGACCAGGAGATAGAAGGAGAAGGCGTCGTCGAGCGTGAGGGACGGCCCGGCGCTCAGCCCGATCACCGGCTGTCCGGCCACGGTGAACTCGACAACGAAGTCGGCGCCGGGCTCGACGCCCGGCACACCCTCGGGTGCCTGCACCACGCGCTCGACCGACGAGTTCGGGATGTGCTCGGCGTAGAACGCGGCGGCCTCCGCGGCCTTGTTGTTCCCGAACCAGAGATGGGGTCGTACGGTCACCATGACGTCCTCCAGAGTCCCGCGGGACCGAGCAGCCCCGCCCTCACTCCGTTCAGACGCCGACCCCCGCCGCAACTCATCGCTGCTCGCTCCCGGGGACGTCGACCACAGCAGTTCCTGCCCGGAACGACGCCCGCCTGGCAGGAACTGCTGTGGTCGACGCAGTCGTGGTCGACACCGGTCAACCGGTCAGGACAGCGCCCGCTCCGCCGACTCCACGACGTTGGCCAGCAGCATCGCCCGTGTCATGGGGCCGACACCGCCCGGGTTGGGCGACACCCAGCCCGCGATCTCCGCCGCCTCGGGCGACACGTCGCCGACGACCCGCGACTTGCCCGTCTCCGGGTCGGTCTCGCGGGAGACGCCGACGTCGATCAGCACGGCGCCGGGCTTGACCATCTCACCGGTCACGATGCCCTTGACGCCCGCGGCGGCCACGACGACGTCGGCCCGCCGGACCAGGGCCGCGAGGTCCTGGGTGCCGGTGTGGGTCAGGGTGACCGTGGCGTTGACGGCGCGCCGCGTGAGCAGCAGGCCGATCGGGCGGCCCACGGTGACGCCGCGGCCCAGGACCACGATCTCCTTGCCCGCGAGCTTGATGCCGTGCCGCTCGACGAGCTCGATGATGCCGCGCGGCGTGCAGGGCAGCGAGGACGTGATCTCCTCGTTGACCCGCAGCACCAGGCGCCCCAGGTTGGTGGGGTGCAGGCCGTCGGCGTCCTTGTCGGGGTCGACGAGCTCCAGCACGCGGTTCGTGTCGATGCCCTTCGGCAGCGGGAGCTGCACGATGTACCCGGTGCAGGCCGGGTCCTCGTTCAGTCGGCGCACCGCGACCTCGATGTCCTCCTGTGTGGCGTCGGCCGGGAGGTCCTCCCGGATCGACGCGATGCCGACCTCGGCGCAGTCGCGGTGCTTGCCCGCGACGTACCACTGCGAGCCCGGGTCGTCACCCACCAGCAGCGTGCCCAGCCCGGGCACGACGCCCCGCTCGCGCAGCGCCGTCACGCGGCCCTTGAGCTCCGACTTGATGGCGGCGGCCGTGGCCTTCCCGTCCAGGATCTGTGCGGTCATCGGCTCAGAGCCCCGGGTAGAGGGGGAACTCGGCGGTCAGCTTCGCGACCCGCGCGGAGAGGGCGTCGAGGTCGGTCGTGGCACCGTCGCGCAGGGCGGTCGCGATGATGTCCGCGACCTCCGTGAACTCGGCGTCCCCGAACCCCCGGGTGGCGAGCGCCGGCGTACCGATGCGCAGGCCCGAGGTGACACGCGGCGGACGCGGGTCGAACGGGACCGCGTTGCGGTTCACGGTGATGCCCGCGTCGTGCAGGAGGTCCTCGGCCTGCTGACCGTCGAGCTGGGAGTTGCGCAGGTCCACGAGCACGAGGTGCACGTCGGTGCCGCCGGTCAGCACGGAGGCTCCGGCCGCGGCGACGTCGGGCTGCGAGAGACGCTCGGCGATGATCGACGCACCGCGGAGCGTGCGCTCCTGGCGGTCCTTGAACGACTCGGTGGCCGCGACCTTGAACGAGACGGCCTTGGCGGCGATCACGTGCATGAGGGGGCCGCCCTGCTGGCCAGGGAACACGGCGGAGTCGATCTTCTTGGCGTACTCACCCTTGGACAGGATGAAGCCGGAGCGCGGCCCGCCGATCGTCTTGTGCACGGTCGAGGAGACCACGTCGGCGTGCGGCACGGGCGACGGGTGCAGACCGGCCGCGACCAGACCGGCGAAATGCGCCATGTCGACCCACAGCTTGGCGCCGACCTCGTCCGCGACCTCGCGGAACGCGGCGAAGTCGAGCTGCCGCGGGTACGCGGACCAGCCGGCGATGATCACGTCGGGCCGGTGCTCCAGCGCCTTCTTGCGCACCTCGTCCATCTCGATGCGGTACGACTGCGGGTCCACGCCGTAGGCGCCGACGTCGTACAGCTTGCCGCTGAAGTTGATCTTCATGCCGTGCGTGAGGTGGCCGCCGTGGGCCAGCTCCAGGCCGAGGATCTTGTCGCCGGCGTTGATCAGTGCGTGCAGCACCGCCGCGTTGGCCTGGGCGCCGGAGTGCGGCTGGACGTTGACGTGGTCGGCGCCGAACAGGTCCTTGGCACGGGCGATCGCGAGGTTCTCCGCGATGTCGACCTGCTCGCAGCCGCCGTAGTACCGGCGACCCGGGTAGCCCTCGGCGTACTTGTTGGTCAGGACCGAGCCCTGGGCCTCCAGGACGGCACGTGGCACGAAGTTCTCGGACGCGATCATCTCGAGAGTGTCGCGCTGGCGGGCCAGCTCACCGTCCAGGACGGCGGCGATCTCGGGGTCGAGCTCGGCCAGCGGGGTGGAGAGCGGGTCGGGAGTCGATGCGCTCATAGCTCCTCGATTCATGCGGGACGGGGAATGCTCGGACGGCGGTGGAGGGCACACGCGCCGTGACACGACTGCCCGGGCGCGCACCTTTCACGAGGTGACCCAGGGCCCAGGCGAACGACCCGTCGTCGGCATGACTCGTCGCTCCCCGGTGGTGATCCACCTGACGCCAGTCGCGACCAGAAGATCCTAGCAGCGGGCGTCGCACCCCGGGCCCGGCGCCCAGGTGCCTGCACGACAGGTCCTCGAGAACCCCGGTTTCTCAACGAAAGTACCTGAGACCTTTTGCTATTTACCCCTACGTCGCTAGTGTGCCGCTCATGCCTTCCCCCGTGTCACCGGACGCAGGTGTTCCGGAACACCAGCCAGACCAGCGCCGCCCCCGGACCAGTTCTCTGCCCCGCGAGGCGCAGTTCGCGACCCGCCCCGGGACGGCCGCGCCCCCGCCCGGCTTCGGCCGCGCGCCCGCGGCGCCTGCGGGCGATGGCCACCACGACGACACGGGGCGCAGGGGCGCCAGCGCGCGGGACCGGATGTGGATCGTCGTCGCGTTCGTGGTCGCCGCGGCCGTCATCGCCGCGGTCGGGTTCTACTTCTTCGGGCCCGACGCCGCCGAGGAGCCCACCACCGCGTGGGCCGTCGAGTCGTGCGCCGGACCTGACCCGACCGCGCAGGACACCGGCGCGGCCACCGACACCTACCGACCGCTGTCCTGCGACGACCCCGAGGCGACCGTCACGGTGCTCGACATCCAGGACGCCGTGCGGGTGGAACAGGTGCACTGCCCCGCCGGCACCGACGTCCTCTTCCAGAAGGAGGGCAAGGCCGGCGGCGAGACGCAGGCGGTCTGCGCCCGCAACCTGTCCGACGACCACCCCGGTGACGCCGGGCGGGGCGGCGGGCAGCTGCTCGCGGGCGACTGCGTCAACGGTGACGGCGGCGAGGTCGCGTGCTCGGCCGACGGCGCGCGCAAGGTCGTCGGTCTGGTCATCGGCGGCATCGAGTGCCCTGAGGGGACCGCCGACCAGCTCGAGCTGGGCTTCGACGCGAACCGCAGCTACGAGACGATCTGCCTCGGCAAGTAGCTGACCTGCGGCGTTACCGCGCTGACGAGAAAATGGACCCATTTGTTGCCGTTCATTGGTTAGATTCGAGCATATGGGCCGTCGCCAGCAGACCGTTTTTGAGCGCAACATCCCGGCCAGGTTCGTCGTCGACCATGCGCTGCAGGGGTCGCGGCACGCGGTCTTCTGGCTGGACGACGCGGCCGAGCGCACCGGCCTGCCCGCCCTGCCGGCGCCCGCCCTGCCCGCCCTGCCGGCGCCCATCCGGGCCGACATCGTCGTGGTCGGCGGTGGGTACACCGGCCTGTGGTCAGCGCTGCTCGCCAAGCAGCACCGACCGGGAGCCCGGGTGGTGCTCGTCGAGGCACGGACCGTGGGCTGGGCGGCGTCGGGCCGGAGCGACGGCTTCTGCGAGGCGGGCCTCCTGCCCGACCATGCGGTCTGGCGCGGCGGGTCCGGCGAGGCCGAGACCCTGACCCGGCTCGGCCAGGAGAACCTGGCGGCCATGGAGACGGCGATGGACGAGCTGGGCCTGGACTGCCAGTGGGAGCGGACCGGGCTGATCGACCTGGCGATCGAGCCCTACCAGGTCGACCGGCTGCAGGACCTCGCCGCGCGGAACGCCCGCGCCGGCGTCCCGCACACGTACCTGGACCGCGCGAAGGTGCGCGCCGAGGTCGCGAGCCCGGTCTACGAGGCGGGCCTGGTCCGCCCGCACGACGCCGCGCTGGTCCACCCCGCGCTGCTGGCCGCGGAGCTCACGCGGGTGGCGGGCGAGCTCGGCGTGGAGGTCTTCGAGCAGACACGGGTCACCCGGCTGGCCCTCCCGGACCGGAGCCCGGGCGGCGACGTCGTGCTGCGGACCGCCTCGCCCACGGGTGAGGCGGACGTGCGGGCGGACCGTGTGATCCTCGCGACCGGTGCGTTCCCGTCCCTGCTGCGGCGCTACGCCCGGCACACGGTCGCCGTCCGCGACCACACCCTCGTCACGGAGCCGCTGCCCGCCGAGCTGCTGCGCGCCATCGGCTGGCGCGGCCGGCAGGGCCTGAGCGACGTCGCGAACCAGCCGCACTACTCCCGGTTGACCGCCGACGACCGCCTGGTGTTCGGCGCGCACGACGTCGTCCGCCGCCGCAGGGGCGCGAGCGGCGACCGCCGCAGCGCGCCTGAACCGTTCCGGCGACTCACCGAGCACCTCCTGACCACGTTCCCGCAGCTCGAGGGCATACGGCTGACGCACCGGTGGTCCGGCGCGGTCGACACGTCCACGCGGTCCGGCCTGTTCTTCGGCCAGGCCGCCGACGGACGCGTGCAGCACGCGGCGGGACTCGCGCGCCGGGGCATCTCCGCCGCCCACTTCGCCGCCCAGGTGATGCTCGACCGGCTGGACGTCGTGGACGGTGCGCCCGGCACCGAGCGCACCGCGCTGCCCCTGGTGCAGCAGGAGCCGCCGCCGTTCCCGTCCGGGCCGGCCGCGCCCGCGAGCGTGGGGGCCGTCCGCTGGTCACTGGACCAGGCCGACCACCAGGCGGGGCGCCGGAACCTGCTGCTCCGGTCGCTGGACGCGTTTGGCCTGGGCCTCGATACCTGATTGGCTGCTCGAAACGTCCGACGTCGAAGGAGCACACAGTGGCCACGCCTCCGGTCCCCGAGAGCATCGAGCGCGTCCTGGAACGCCCCAACCCCGCGGTGATGGCGACGCTCCGGCCGGACGGCGCTCCCGTCTCGGTGGCCACCTGGTACCTGTACGAAGACGGCAGGGTGCTGCTCAACCTCGACGGTACCCGCAAGCGCCTGGAGCACCTGCGCGCCGACCCCCGCGTCTCGCTGACGGTGCTCGACGGCGACAGCTGGTACCGGCACATCAGCCTGCAGGGGCGCGTGACGCTCACACCCGACGAGGACCTGGCAGGCATCGACCGGCTCTCGGTCCACTACGGGGGCAAGCCGTACCCGGACCGCGTGAGCCCGCGGTTCGACGCGTGGCTGGAGATCGAGTCCTTCCACGCCTGGGGGTACTGAGCGCTGCCGCTCAGCCCTGCTGCGAAACGGTCTGCGCACCCGCGGCGTTCAGCACCCGGCGCAGGTAGGTGTAGGTCAGGTCGCCCGCGGCCTTGTCGTACTGCTCCTCGTAACCGTGCTTGGTGTAGAGCGCGAGGTTCTGCTTCGAGTCCTTGCCCGTGAACACCCAGATCTCCGTGGTCTGCTCCGGCAGGTAGGGGAGCACCGCGAAGAGCATCTCGGTGCCGATGCCCCGCGCCTGCTTGTCCGGCGCCACGGCGAGCCGGCCGAGCGTCGCCTTCTCGCCCTCGATCTCGACGCGCACGGAGCCGATCATCCGGTGGCCCTCCCAGGCGCCGATCGTCACCACGTCGTCGCGCGCCAGGTCTTCCCGCAGCTCGGCGAGGGTCTGCGTCAGGGGCGGGATGTGCGGGTCGTCGTACAGCTGTGCCTCGGTCACGAACGCGGCGCGCCGCAGTGTGAGGAGCTCGCCCGCATGGTCGTCCTCGACCAGCGCGATCGTCGTGGTGGAGTTGCTCATGGGTCCATGGTGTCAGAGGTGACACGCCCCGGTCGACGGGGACCACGGCTCGAACGGATGTCAGTGGTGCGGCGTAGGTTCAGGCCATGAGCAGCGTGCGACCCCGCTGGCCGGAGGGAACCGAGGTGCGGGTCGAGGTGCGCCCCGCCGTCGGGCGGTACGACGACTTCTACGAGGTGGTGGGTGTCAAGAAGCCGGGCGGCGGGGGCTGCTGGTGCATGAGCTACAGGGACAGCCGGGTCCGCAACGACGACCGCCCCGGCTACATGCGGAACCTCTGCGAGACCGAGCCCGGCCCCGGTGTGCTGGTCTACGTCGACGACGTCGTGGCGGGCTGGTGCTCGATCGCGCCCCGCTCGACGTACCGCCGGCTCATGAACAGCCGCACCATCCCGTTCGTCGATGACCGTGACGCCTGGGTGGCGGTGTGCTTCGTGGTCCGCGCGGGGTACCGCAAGCGCGGGCTGATGCACCATCTCCTCACCGGGGCCGTGGAGCACGCACGCGCACACGGCGCCGAGGTGGTCGAGGGTTACCCGGCCGACGTCGGACCGGAGCGCGTCGACGTGATCAGCGGCTACGTCGGGACGGTGCGCATGTTCGAGGCCGCAGGCTTCCATCGCGCCGCAGAGACGACCGGCGTGAGCGGTGGCCGGCGGCGCTGGGTGATGCGCAAGGAGCTCACCGCGGACGGCGGAGCCGCCCCGGCCACGGCGGGTTAGCCTGACCGCGTGAACGACGCGACCCCGGCCACCCACTGGATCCTCACCCTGTCCTGCCCGGACCAGCCGGGGATCGTGCACGCCGTGGCGGGCATGCTCGCCGAGCACGGCGGCAACATCACGGAGTCGCAGCAGTTCGGCGATCCGGCGTCAGGCCTGTTCTTCATGCGCGTGCAGGTCGAGTCCACGGCGTCCCGCGACGAGCTGACCGTCGCGATGACGCAGGTGGCTGGACGCTTCGAGATGACCTGGACCCTCGACGTCGTCGGCCGGCGCATCCGCACGCTGATCATGGTGTCCAAGGCGGCGCACTGCCTGGTCGACCTGCTGTACCGGGAGCGGTCGCAGCGTATGCCGATCGACGTGGTCGGCGTGGTGGGCAACCACCGCGACCTCGAGGACATCGCCGCGTTCTACGGCAAACCGTTCCACCACGTGCCGGTCACCAAGGACACCAAGCACGACGCCGAGGCGACGCTGCGCGGCCTGGTCAAGGAGCTCGACGTCGAGGTCGTGGTACTCGCCCGCTACATGCAGATCCTCTCGGACGAGCTGTGCCGCGACCTCAGCGGGCAGATCATCAACATCCACCACTCGTTCCTGCCGTCGTTCAAGGGCGCGGGGCCGTACCGGCAGGCCCACGACCGCGGCGTGAAGATCATCGGCGCCACGTCCCACTACGTGACCGGAGACCTCGACGAGGGCCCGATCATCGAGCAGGACGTCGAGCGCGTGGACCACTCCCGCACGGTCGAGGACCTGGTGGGCATCGGCGAGGACGTCGAGCGGCGCACCCTCGCGCGCGCCGTCCGCTGGCATGCGGAGCGCCGGGTGCTGCTGGACGGACGGCGCACGGTCGTCTTCCGCTGATCGGTCGCTGATCGGTCGCTGATCGGTCGGCCGAACGGTCACCGTGGGTGCCGAACCACCACCGTGGGGGCCGAACCGCAAGCTGATCGTCATTCCGGCCGGCGAACCGCAACTTCCTCGTCACTCTGGGCGCCGAGCCGCAAGGTACGTGTCGATCCGAGCTCATATCGACACGTACCTTGCGGCTCGACCGGGTAGACGACGTCTAGGTTGCGGCTCGGCAGGCGGGACGACGGCCAACTTGCGGTTCGGTGACCGGACCACGGCCAACTTGCGGTTCGGTGACCGGACCACGCTGAACTTGCGGCTCGGCCGCCGAACCGCAACTTCCTCGTCACCCTGGGTGCCGAGCCGCAAGGTAACCGTCGATCCGAGCTCATATCGACACGTACCTTGCGGCTCGACCGAGTAGACGACGTCCAGGTTGCGGCTCGGCAGGCCGAACCACGGCCAGCTTGCGGTTCGGTGACCAGACCACGGCCAACTTGCGGTTCGGTGACCGGACCACGCTGAACTTGCGGCTCGGCCGCCGAACCGCAACACCCTCGTCACCCTGGGTGCCGAGCCGCAAGGTAACCGTCGATCCGAGCTCATATCGACACGTACCTTGCGGCTCGACCGAGTAGACGACGTCCAGGTTGCGGCTCGGCACCCATGAAGACGGTCAACTTGCGGCTCGGCACCGCCCGAGTCAGCCCTTCACCGCTCCCGCCAGCGCGAACGCGGAGCCGGAGATCCTCGTGACCAGCACGTACAGGCCCAGCACCGGCGCCGCATAGAGCAGTGAGTACGCCGCGAGCTGGCCGTACGCCACCGACCCGTACTGCCCGAAGAACGCGAAGATGCTCACGGCCGCCGGCTGCTTCTCCGGGGAGAGCAGCAGCACGAACGGGACGAAGAAGTTCCCCCACGCCTGCACGAACACGAAGATGAACACCACCGCGATACCGGGCCGCATGAGCGGCAGCACCACACGGCGCAGCGCCTGCATGGCCGAGGCGCCCTCGGTCCAGGCCGCCTCCTCCAGCGAGATCGGCACCGAGTCCATGAAGTTCTTGGTCATCCAGATCGCCATGGGCAGCGAGGTCGCCGCCATGAAGAAGATGGTTCCCGGCAGCGAGTCCAGCAGGTTGAGCTGCACGAACAGCGCGTACACCGGGACCATGATGGCCGTGATCGGCAGGCAGGTGCCGAACAGCACCGAGTACAGGAAGTACTTGCCGAACCGCATGCGGTACCGCGACAACGGGTAGGCCGCGAGCACCGCGACGACCACGGTGATGGCTCCCGAGCCCGCGGACAGCACGAACGCGTTCCACAGCGGCAGCCAGGTCAGCTCCGGCGTCATGATCGCCGAGAAGTTCGCGGTGGTCACGGCGTCGGGCAGGCCGAACGAGAGCGTCGCCTCCGCGTCGAACGACGCGACGAGCACCCACGCCATCGGGAGCACGAAGAGCAGCGCGATCGCGAGCAGCACCAGGTTCGCCGCGACCTTGGTCGCCTTGATACGCGGCCCAGCCAGCCGGCCGACCGCTCCGCCGTCCGGCGCTGTCCGGGCGGGTGCCGTCATCTGGGCGGCCATCAGTCCACCTCCGGTCGGAGTGCGCGGATGTAGATCACTGAGAAGACCGCGCCCACGATGATCATCACCGTCGCGATGGCCGTGCCGTAGCCGACCTGCGCGAACTTGAACGCCTCCTGGTAGGCAAGGATCGGCAGCGTCGAGCTGTCGGTCCCGGGACCACCACCGGTCATCACGTAGATCAGCGTGAACACGGAGAGGGTCTGCAGCGTGGTGAGCATGAGGTTGGTCGAGATGCTGCGCCGGATGACAGGCAGGGTGACCCAGGCCAGCCGCTGCATCCCGTTGGCGCCGTCGAGCTGGGCGGCCTCGGTGAGCTCCGGCGGCACCTCGGCGAGCGCCGCCGAGTAGACCATCATGGAGAACGCCGTACCGCGCCAGATGTTGGCGAGGATGACCGCGAGCATCGGCGTCGAGTAGAGCCAGTCCGGCCCGGTGATCCCGACGCCGGCGAGCATCGTGTTGAGCGTGCCCTCGGAGTGGAAGAACGCGTAGGCGGCGAAGGCCGCGACGATCTCGGGCAGCACCCACGCTGCCACCACGACGGTCGAGGTGATGGACCGCACCGGCTTGACCGCCGAGCGCAGCAGCCCGGCCAGGGCGATGCCCATCACGTTCTGCCCCACGACGGCGGAGAGGAACACGAAGACGACGGTCAGCCAGAGCGACTTGGGGAAGTCCGGGTCACCGATCAGTGCGACGTAGTTGTCGAACCCGATCCACTCCGGGTTGAGTGCAGCGGGCCCGGTGAGCGCGGCGTTCGTGAACGATCCGTAGAACGACCAGACCACGGGGCCCAGCATGAAGAGCGCGAGAAGGACGACGGCGGGCGCGAGTGGAACCACCCGCGCCGCGCCGCGGGACGTGACGGCCACAGGTCAGCCCTGGACCGTGTTCTCGTCGCCGACGATGCCCGCCACGGCTTCGTCGTAGGCAGCGGCCGCCTCCTCGGGCGTCTGCTGACCGGTCATCACGGCCTCCATCGCGACCATGATCTCGTTCGAGACCTTCGGGTAGTCCGACGTCGCCGGCCGGAAGTTGGTCACGTCGACGAGGTCGGTGAAGAACTCGGTGGTCGGGTTGGTCTTCGTGTACTCCGGGTCCTCGGCGACGTCGGTGCGCACCGCGATCTGGCTGTTCGCGACGTCGAACCAGAGGGAGTTCTCTCGGTTGAGCGCCATCGAGATGAACTCGAACGCGGCGTCCGGGTTCTTGGAGCCCGATCCCATCGCGAGGGTCCAGCCGCCCGACATGCTCACGGCACCCGGGTCGGCGCCGTCCTGCGTCGGCATGGGCGCGGTGCCCATCTTCTCGGACCACTCGGGCCACGGCGCGACGCCGGACTCGAGCCAGTTGCCCGCCACCCAGGAGCCGTCGAGCGCGATGCCGACCTTGCCGTCGGGGAGCCACTCGCCCTGCACGGTGTTGCCGATGTTGGTGTCGAGCGCCTGCTGCGGGGTGGGCGCGAGGCCCTCGGTGAACACGGTCTGGACGAACCCGAGCGCATCGACGAAGCCCTGCGAGCCGAGCACCCACTTGCCGTCCTCGTAGAGCGTGTCGCCCGTGCCGTACAAGAGCATCTCGAAGCCCTGCATCACCGCGGCCTCACCCTGGGGCTTGCCGGAGTACATGTTGAAGGGCACGACGTCGGGGTCGGACTCCTTGATGGTCCGAGCTGCCTCGAGCAGGTCGTCCCAGGACTTCGGCGCCCAGTCCTCGGGCAGCCCGGCCTTGGCCAGCACGTCCTTGTTGAACCAGAGGCCGCGCGTGTCGGTGCCCATGGAGACGCCGTAGGTCTTGCCGTCGTCGCCCGCGCCGGCCTCCTTGGCGCTGTCGACGAACTGGTCCCACTCGTCCCACTCGGCCAGGTAGTCGTCCAGCGGGGCCAGGTAGCCGGCCTCGACGTCGGACTTGATCATGTACGTGTCCTCGTACATGACGTCCGGCGCGGTGCTGGGCGAGCGGTTCATCAGCGCGAGCTTGGTGAAGTAGTCGTTCTGCTGCGCCTCGATGGGCACCAGCTCGACGGTGGTCCCGGGGTTGGCCTCCTCGAAGTCGGCCTTGACGTCCTTGAACAGCTCGTCGGCCTGCGTGAAGTTGCCGAACTTCTGGTAGGCGACCTTGATCGTGGAGTCGTCGGAACCACCGCCGCCGGAGCCGCAGGCACCGAGCGAGAGGGCAAGTGCCGCCGCCGTGACGGGTGCGATGAGGAATCGTGCCGTGCGCATGAAGCTCCCTTGCGTCGTGCGAGCCCGGCTACACCGCCGGACCAACTGACGCACACGATTCACCCCCGGGCGGCCGGAGTCAAGAGACGTACCGGCAGAATTGTCAGCGCTGTCACCCACCCCGGCCGACCACTGGCTGCTGAGCAGGCCCTGACCAGGCGGAAGGCGACCGCAACAGGCCTCGTCACGGTCGTCTCCCGCCTGGTGGGTATGTGCTCAGCGACCCCGGGGGTCCGTCAGGACCGCCACCGTGCGGGGCGGGACCGTGACGGTCGCCGACGCGGCGTCCCAGTCCGTCTGCCGCACCACCGGGTCCACGCCGCGCGCCTGCACCCGGGAGAGGGCGTAGTCCCGGCCTGCGAGCTCGGGCACCTCCACCGTGGCCGACGTCGGCGACGCGTTGAACACCACGAGCACCCCGTCCAGCTTCCGGTCGACGTCGGACCTGCCCGCCCGGTCGTCGATCGACATGGTGATGACGCCGGGCACCGCGTCCGGTCCCGAACCCGGGAACGTCACCTTCTCCCGGATGAGCCGCGCCGAGCCCAACCGGAACAGGTCGGTCGAGTGCCGGAGCTCCAGCAGCTCGCTCGCCTGCGCCGACGCGAACGCGATGTCGTCCGGCCCCGGCTTGAGCGTGGCGTCGGCCAGGAGCGGGCCCTGGAGCGACCACTTGTCCTCGTTGTCGGCGGCCATCGGCAGCCCACGCCCGAACCCGTTGTCGCGGCCCGACCAGTCGATGGCGTTGAACCAGTCACCGGAGTCGTACGAGTTCCGGTCCAGCGACTTGGACCGCAGCAGGTCCGTGCCCGCGTGCCAGAACGACGGCGACTGCGACAGGGCGGTGGTAGCCAGCGAGACCGTGTTCATGCGGACCCGGTCGGTCATCGACGTGTCCGTCGGCAGCTTGAGCGTGAGCAGGTCGAACAGCGTCTCGTTGTCGTGCGCGTCGACGTACGTGACGACCTCCTCGGGCGAGTCCGCGTAGCCGGCGGGCGCACCCCGGTAGTCGAGCTCGTCACCCCGCACCCGCTCCCCCGACGAGGCTGTGAGCTCGTAGGCCCGCAGGTTGCCGGCCAGCCCGAGCTTCACCAGGTCGCTCTGGTGGCCCAGGTCCGCCGCCTCGTCCGCCCCGCCGTCGTTGACCGACGTCGGGTCGGCGAGCCGTGCCTCCCTGCCGTTCGGGTCGGTGAACAGCCCGGTGCCGAACCCCTGCGTGAACAGCGACGCGCCGTCGACCGGCGACCCACCGTGGACGGCGTCGCGCAGCCGGTCGCTGAACGTGCCGATCCCCGTGCCGCCGAGCTGGCCCTGTGTGGCCTGCTCGAACCGGGCGTTGCCCGCGACCTCGCCGAAGTCCCAGCCCTCGCCGTACAGATAGACGGACGTGCCGTCGACGCCGTCCCGGCGGAGCGTGAGCTCGTCCAGGCCGGCGCGGACCGCCTCCATGTTCGCGCGCGAGTGGTGGCCCATGAGGTCGAACCGGAAGCCGTCCACGTGGTAGTCGCGGGCCCAGGTGACCACGGAGTCGACCATGAGCTTCTGCGCCATGGCGTGCTCCGTGGCGACGTTCTGGCAGCAGGTGCTGGTCTCGACCGCGCCGCTGACCGGGTTCTGCCGGTGGTAGTAGCCGGGCACCACGCGGTCCAGCACCGACTTCGGGTCCTGGCCCGACGCCGCGGTGTGGTTGAACACCTGGTCCAGCACCACCTGGAGGCCCGCGCCGTGCAGGTTGCCGACCATGGAGCGGAACTCGGCGACCCGGTGGCCGCCGTCGGCCCGCACCGCGTACGAACCCTCCGGCGCCATGAAGTGGTACGGGTCGTAGCCCCAGTTGAAGCCGTCCTGCGCCTGGACCTCGGCCACCGCGGCCTGCTGCTCCGGGCTGTCCGGCGCGAAGCCCGACAGGTCACCGGTCGTGGCCTGCTCCGCACGGTCCCCGGGGATCGTCGCGATGTCGAACGTCGGCAGCAGGTGCACGGTGGTCAGACCGGCGTCGGCCAGCGAGCGCAGGTGCCGCATGCCGTCGGAGCCGCGCACCCCGAACGCGCCGTACGTGCCGCGCAACCGCTCGGGCACGGTCTCGTCCGACATCGAGAAGTCGCGCACGTGCAGCTCGTAGATCGTCTGGTCCACGGCCCGCTCGACCCGCGGGGCGGGCGTGGAGCGCCAGACCTTGGGCCGCCAGTCGGCGTCGTCCAGTTCGAGCGCCACCGAGTGTGTCGAGTCGAGCGTGAGGCCCACCGAGTAGGGGTCGGTCACCACGTTGGTCTCGACCTGGCCGGTGCTCGGCACGTACACCTCGACGACGTACCGGTACCGAGCCCCCTGCCAGCCCGTTCGGTGGTGGAGCTTGTCGAGACCTCGCAGGCCGGGACCCCGCCCGCCCTCGTACGTCCACGCGCCGTCCCGCTGGCGCTTCATCGTGAACGTCCGCGGCTCGGCGTCGAGCGCGGTGCCCGCGGGCCAGGCCTGCAGCGTCACCGCGCGGGCCGTGGGCGCCCACAGCGCGAACGACGCGTGCCTGCCGCCCCGCCAGGTCACGCCCAGCGTGCGGTCGGTGGCGAACAGGTCGTCCAGCACCCCCGGGATCTGCACACCGGTGGCCGCGGTGAGCGTCTCGCCGTCGTGCCGGGTGATCCGGAGCGCTCCGCGCAGGGCCGACGTCGCCGCGGCCCGGTTCATGCCCTCGACCTCCAGGGCGAGGTGCCCGGCCAGGTGGGGGAAGTCCTCGGCCACGTCGGCGGGCACGTCACCCGCGTGCAGCAGCGGGTACGACGTCGGATGCTCCGCGTCGCCGGTCTCGAGGGTCCAGCGGTCACCGGCGCCGAAGCCCTCGGCGGGCACCAGCACGAGGTCCTCGCGCACCCAGTGCGCGGCCTGCTGCCCCTCGCCCGGCGTTCCCGGGGTACCGACCTGGACGGTGGGCACCTTGGTCTCCGGGTCCCAGGTGAACGTCACCGGGCCACCCCCGGTGGAGTACGGGATGTTGGCGCCGTCGCGCACGCCGTCGGCACCGTAGTTCTCGGCCCAGGAGCCGTTGAGGGCCACCTTGAACTCGTACGACCCGGCGGGCAGCTCGAACGTGCCCGTGTAGGTGCCGTCGTCGGCGAGCGTGAGGCGGGCCGCCTCGCAGTCCGGGGTCCAGTCGCCGGCACAGCCCATCTCGCTGTTGTGCGAGCCGGCGACAGTGACCATGTCGATGTCGGGGTCGGTGCCGTCGTCCACCACGCCGCTCACGTCGATGCCCACCGACGCGAAGGAGCTCGCGGCGGCGCGGTCGCCGTCGGCGTCCCGGGTCACGGCGCGGTACTCGACGAGCGTGCCCTCGGGCAGGTCGGCGCCGTCGGGTGAGACGTCGTGGAAGACCCGGGGGGACGTGTCCTCCGCCGTGCCGAGGTGGTGCCACGCGTCGGTGCCGACCGCGCGCCAGGCGAAGGAGGTCTCGGCCCAGGCGTCGTCGATACCCGCGGCGACCGGGGCGACGCCGGACAGTGCGGCACCCGCCCGGGCACCGGTGCCCGGGACCACGGTGACCGTGCCCGCCGCGTCCGCCCCGACCGTGCGGTCGGCGACCAGCACGATCGCGGAGCGCGCCGGGACGGTCAGCGTGACGGCGCCGTCGGCGTCGGCCACGACCGTCGTGTCGGTGCCGTACAGCGGGGCGAACGTCGCGCCCGGGGTCAGTGTGTCGAGGGTGACGGTGCGCTCCGCGGCCGCGTTGTTCGCGGCGACCAGGTGCTCGACCTGCTCGTCGCGCTGCACGCGGGAGAACGCGTAGACACCCGCGCCGTTCTCGGCATAACGCTCGATCTGCGCGCCGGTCGCGAGGGCCGGGTGTTCCTCGCGGAGCGCGGCCAGGGCGGCGATGTGCTCGTACAGCGGCGCGTCGGTGGCGTAGCGGTCGATGCTCCCGGCCTGCTCACCGGTCACGAGCGGCTGGTCCGCATACTCGTCGACCTCGGTGGCGAATAGGGTCTGCCGGGCGTCCTTGTCGCCGCCGGTACCCGCGAAGCCCTGCTCGTCGCCGTAGTAGACCACCGGCTGGCCGCGCGTGAGATACATCAGCTCGTGCGCCAGCTCGTCGCGTGCGAGCGGGTCGTCACTGCCGGCCAGCATGTAGCCCACACGGCCCATGTCGTGGTTGCCGAGGAACGTCGGCAGTGCGGAACCGCTGCTGTGCGGCGTGGTGTACAGGTCGTCGGACGCGTACAGGTCGGCGAGCCGCTGTGCGCTGTTGCCGCTCGCGTAGCTCGTGGCCGCGGACTGGAACGAGAAGTCGAGCACCGAGCTCATGTCGGTCCGCCGCACGTACGGGGAGGTCTTGGCGGCGTCGGCGTCGTACACCTCGCCGAACGTGAAGAACTCGTCCTTGCCCTGCTCCCGCGCGTAGTCCTGGATCTCGGTGCTCCACTCCTCCCAGAACTCGAAGTTGACGTGCTTGACCGTGTCGATGCGGAAGCCGTCGATGCCGAGGTCGATCCAGGCCTTGTAGATCTCCTCGAAGCCGTCGACGACCGTGGGGTGCTCGGTCATGAGGTCGTCCAGGCCGCTGAAGTCGCCGTAGGTGACGGACTCCCCCTCCCACGTCGAGTCGCCGCGGTTGTGGTAGAGCGTGGGGTCGTTGAGCCAGGCCGGGACCTTGACGTCCTGGTCGGCCGGGTCGACGACGGGCGTGTACGGGAAGCTGGTCGCGGCGTCGAGCTCGGGGAAGCTGCCCGTGCCGGCGTGGTCGGCCGGGTCGAACGGGTTGCCGGCCGCGTCCGTGTACGGGCTGGTCGCCTGGTCCACGTAGTCGTAGGTGCCCTCGGCGTAGTCGATGACGTCGGCCGTGTGGTTGGTGATGATGTCGAAGTAGACCTTGAGGCCGCGGTCGTGGGCGTCGTCGATCAGCGCCTCGAGCTCCTCGTTGGTGCCCAGGTGTGGGTCGATCCGTGTGAAGTCGGTGATCCAGTAGCCGTGGTAGCCGGCGCTGACGTCATCACCCGTGCCCTGCACCGGCCGGTTGAGGAAGCTCGGGGTGAGCCAGATCGCCGTGGTGCCCAGGTTCTCGATGTAGTCGAGGTTCTGGCGCAGGCCCGCGAGGTCGCCGCCCTGGTAGAAGCCCTTGTCCTCGGGGTCGAAGCCGGTGGCGAGGCGGTCGCCGTCGAGGCCGCCCTCATCGTTCGTGGGATCGCCGTTGGCGAACCGGTCGGTCATCACGAAGTAGAAGCGCTCGTCGCTGCCGGGCTGGCGGACGGGATCCTGGACGAGGGCGTCGTCGGCCTCGGTGAAACCGCCGGCGAGGTCGAGCGGCGTGAGGGCGGTGCGGTGCGTCGTGTCGTCGTAGGTGACGCGCACGGTCGCGGCTCCGGCGAGGTGGAGCGGGGCGTTGTCCTGGCCGCCGTCGCGCCCGTAGGACTCGTCCCACGCGTCGTCCAGGGCGACCTTGTACTCGTAGGTGCCCGCAGGGATCTCGAGGTCGGCAGTGAAGGTGCCGTCGCCCTGGGCCACGAGCTCCGTGTCGGCGCACGCCGGATCCCAGTCGGCGGCGCAGCCGAGCTCGTCCTGGAGGCTGCCGACGAGGGCGGCGGTGCGGTCCGCCGTCACGGTCGCGGCACGGGTCGCGGTGCCGGTCAGTGCGGACGCCGACGCGGCGAGCCCGACCGAGACCGCGAGGGCCGTCGCGACGGCAGCCGCGCCGAGCTGTGTGAGGAGGCGCGGGCGCGCGGTGCGAGACATGGAAGACCCCTTCGTCGTCCTGGACCCAGTGTGAGCCGATCGTGACTGTAACGCTTGCAGAAGTTTGCAGCAAGGTTCCAGATCGACCAATGTGGCCGGACCGAGAGGGCCGCCGAGCTCGGAGGGGGAGACCTCAGAGCGGGAGCTTGAAGCCCTCGTGCGACTGCTCGTACCCGAGGCCGCGGTAGAACCGGTGCGCGTCCGGCCGCTGCTTGTCCGACGTGAGCTGCGCCAGCGCGCAGCCCCGCGCCCGACCGCGCTCGTGGGCGTGCTCCATCAGCCGGCGGCCGATGCCCTGGCCACGCCGATCCTTGCTCACGCGCACGGCCTCGACCAGCAGGCGGGAGGCACCGTTGCGCGAGATGCCCGGGATGAACGTCAGCTGCATGACGCCGATCACCTCGCCGCCCTGCTCGACGACGACGAGCTCGTTGTCAGGGCTGGCCGCGATGGCCTCGAAGCCCCGCACGTGCGCCTCCCCGTAGGCCCCGGTGCGGCGGGCGGCGACGACGTCGTCCGCGATGAGCTCGACGATGCGCTCCAGGTCCGCGCGCTGGGCCTCACGAAAGATCAGATCCATGCGGTCACCCTAGGCAGGCGCTCTCCCCCGCGGCGAGCAGGCAAGTACTTGTGCGAGAGTAGTTTTCGTGAGCTCCATCCGCCTCTTCGTCCTCGGTTCGCTCGACCGGCGCGGACCCATGCACGGCCACCAGATGCGCCTTCTCGCGGAGGAGGAACACATCGACATGTGGACCGGGATCACCGTGGGCGCCGTCTACGGCGCGCTCAAACGCCTCGAGTCGGAGAAGCTCATCACCGCCGTCCGCACGGAGCGGTCGGGCAACTACCCCGAACGCAGGGTCTTCGACATCACGCAGGCCGGGCGCGAGGCTCTGGCCGAGGTGCGCGCGGAGACGCTGACCCGGATCGAGATCCGGCACGACCCCGTGGACCTCGCCCTCACCCGCCTCGACCTGGACTCACTCGACGAGCTGGCGGGTGTGGTCAGCGACCGCCTGGACGAGTACCGGCGTCGTCTCACGGAACGCGAGGAGCATCTCGCCGCCATCGCCACGTACCTCACGACCGCCGAGCTCGTCACCGTCACGCACGCGACAGACCTCCTCCGCGCGGAGATCACCTTCCACGAACGACTTTCCGCCGCCGTGCCGCAGATCGTGGCCGACGAGCTGAGCCGAAAGGACCAGTCATGACCGGCACCACGCCGCCCTCCCCGGATCCCGGGCAGGCACCGCCAGCCGCCCCGGGCGCCGAGCCCACCCCACGCAGCTCGTGGATCGCGCTCGCCGTGCTCATCCTCGGCGTCTCGATGGCCCTGCTCGACACGACGATCGTGAACGTCGCACTGCCGACCATCCGCACCTCGCTCGACGCCTCCGAGGGCACGCTGTCGTGGATCATCTCCGGGTACGCGCTCGCCTACGGCCTGGCCCTCATCCCCGCCGGCCGCATCGGTGACCGGGTGGGCCACAAGTGGGTCTTCGTCGTCGGCCTGGCCGGGTTCACGCTCGCCAGCCTGTGGTGCGGCCTCGCCGACGGTGCCACCGAGCTGATCATGGCGCGCGTGGTCCAGGGTCTGTGCGGCGGCATCTTCTTCCCTGCCGTGACCGCGCTGATCCAGCTCATGTTCACCGGCCGCACGCGGGGCAAGGCATTCGCTGTCATGGGCGCGGCCATCGGGTTCTCCACCGCGCTCGGACCGATCATCGGCGGCCTGCTCATCGAGGCGTTCGGCGAGGCCGAGGGCTGGCGCTCGATCTTCTTCGTCAACCTGCCCTTCGGTGTGATCGCCGTGGCCGCGGCCGTCGTGCTGCTGCCCCGCATCGTCGTGGGTTCCACCTCACGCGGGGTCGACCTCGTCGGGCTGCTGCTGGTCTCGGTGGCCCTGCTCGCCGTCCTCGTGCCGCTCATCGAGGGTGAGGACGCAGGCTGGCCGTGGTGGACCTGGACGTCCCTGGTCGGCGGCCTGCTGCTGCTGGTCGCCTTCGCGGCCTGGGAGCGTCGCATCGCGGCACGCGGCGGCAACCCGCTGGTACCGCCGCGACTGTTCGCACACTCTGCGTTCACCGGCGGTGTCATCCTCGCGCTCGTCTACTTCGCGGCGTTCACCAGCATCTTCTTCACGATCTCGATCTTCTGGCAGGCCGGGCTGGGCCACACCGCCCTGGAGTCCGGCATCGTCTCGGTGCCGTTCGCGATCGGGTCGATCGTGGGCGCCTCGCAGAGCGAGCGGCTGGCCCACCGCCTCGGCCGGATGGTGCTCGTGATCGGCACGGCCATGGTCGCCGTCGGGCTCGTGTCGCTGTGGCTCGTGCTCTGGCTGGTGCCCACCGGCGACCTCACCCACTGGACCCTCGCGGCGCCGCTCCTGGTGGGTGGTGTCGGCAGCGGCCTGTTCATCGCACCGAACGCCCAGTTCATCGTCGCGACCGTGGAGCGCGACCAGGCGGGGGCGGCGTCCGGCGTGATCGGCACCATGCAACGCGTCGGCTCGGCCGCCGGGATCGCCGTCGTCGGCTCCGTGCTGTTCGGTTCGCTCAGGTTCCCGCCGGGCCGCCCGACGCCAGACGTGGTGGCCGATGCCTTCGCCCACGCCGCGACCATGGCGATGGGCACCAGCGCCGCGCTCGCCGTGGTGGCGTTCCTGCTGGTCTTCACGCTGCCGAGACGGGTCGACAATCGGGTGCGGTCCGCCTAGGTCGTGTCCGGTGAATCGCGAAGCCAGAGGACGATCGCGGCGAGGGTGAGTTCGGTGCGGTAGTAGGCGGCGCGTTTGGTGTAGCGGGTGGCCAGGGCCCGGAACTGCTTGAGCCGGT
>Ga0233375_1000041_pt1 | contig 90204 bp, 80 predicted proteins | sample ElkDunMinimDraft_10_FD_191539 | JGI IMG/M metagenome (GOLD analysis project Ga0233375, IMG submission 191539) | Fecal eukaryotic communites from dung pellets of Tule Elk in California, USA - Elk Dung E16 | ecosystem: Host-associated > Mammals > Digestive system > Large intestine > Fecal | place...
CACGACCATCGCGCGCGAGCTCGAGGACCAGACCGTCCGCGAGCAGCAGGACCTGCGCGGCCTCCTCACGGGGACGTGGGGGCGTATCCGCAGCGGTGACCTCGGCGCCCTGCCGGTCCTCGCGGGTCTGCTCATCATCGCGGTGATCTTCCAGTCGCTGAACTCCAACTTCCTGTCTCCGGCCAACCTGGTGAACCTGCTCCTGCAGTCCGCCGCGGTCGGCGTCATCGCGCTCGGCATCGTCTGCGTGCTGCTGGTCGGCCAGATCGACCTCTCGGTCGGGTCCGTCAGCGGGCTCGCGGCGGCCTGCTTCGCGACGCTCTTCGTGAAGCAGGGCTGGCCCCTCGTGTTCGCGGTGGTGGGCGCGGTGGCGGTCGGTGCCGCGATCGGCTGGGTGTACGGGCAGGTGTTCAACCGCTTCGGGGTCCCGTCCTTCGTGATCACCCTCGGTGGCCTGCTCGGGTTCCTCGGTCTGCAGCTGTTCGTGCTCGGTCCGTCGGGCACGATCAACCTCCCGTACGACTCGTGGCTCGTGCAGTTCGGTCAGCTGGACTTCGTTCCTGCCTGGCTCTCGTACGTGCTGGTCGTCGCGGCGTCCGGCGGCTACTTCGTGTCTCAGTGGCTGTTGGCTCGTGAGCGGCGCCGGCGCCGCCTGATCGCGAAGTCCGTCCAGGTGATGACCGTCCAGGCCGTGGTCCTGCTGGTCGCGCTGCTGTTCGCCGTCTGGTACCTCAACCAGTCGCGAGGCGTCGGCTGGATGTTCGTCTTCTTCGTCGCGCTGGTCCTGGTGATGAACTACGCCCTGACCCGGACGAGCTGGGGACGTCACGTCTTCGCCGTCGGCGGGAGCGTCGAGGCGGCCCGTCGCGCGGGCATCAACGTGCGGCGGATCTACACGTCGGTGTTCGTGATCTGCTCGACGCTGGCCGCGGTCGGCGGACTTCTGGCGGCGGGCCGGATCGCCGCCGCGTCGCAGAGCAGCGGCACGGGCGACGTGAACCTCAACGCGATCGCCGCCGCGGTGATCGGCGGGACGAGCCTGTTCGGCGGTCGCGGGTCGGCGTTCTCGGCCCTGCTGGGGATCCTGGTGATCCAGTCGATCTCGAGCGGTCTGATCCTCCTGAACCTGAGCTCGTCGCTGCGGTTCATGGTCACCGGGGCGGTCCTGGTGCTCGCGGTGATGGTCGACTCGCTGTCGCGTCGTAGCCGTACCGAGCACGGGCGAGGGTAGCCCGCTCGGCCCCTGCCTACGGGTCACCGCACGCGTCGGCGGCCTGGCGTCCACGAGCGCGCGCGACGTGGACGCCGAGGCACCGACACTCGCTGGTGCTGAGGAACGTCGGTGGCGCAGCGTCCAGGGGTCTCGGCGTAGTGGACGCGGATCCACCAACGCGAGACGTCGGTGCCCGGCCTCGAGAGGTGAACCCCCGTTTGACTCCTTCGAACATGTGTTCGAACATGGAGGAGTGACAGGTGCAGCCGTTCTCGACCAGCTCGCCGCGCGGGTCCGCGCGATGGAGGGCACAGCGCCTGTACGCGATCGCCTGCCGACGCTGCCGGCGCTGAGCCAGGTCGTCCCCGGCGGCGTGCTCCGCGGAGCGACGTACGAGGTGAGTGCGTCGCTCAGCCTCTCCACCGCGCTCGTGGCGGGTCCTTCGGCCGCCGGCGCGTGGTGCGCGGTCGTCGGTGTCCCGGAGCTGGGGGTCGAGGCGGCCGCCGCGCTCGGCGTGGCGCTGGAGCGGACGATCCTGGTCCCGGCGCCCGGTGAGCACTGGCCGCACGTCGTGAGCGCGCTGGCCGACGTGACCGACGCGATCCTCCTGCGTCCGCCCACGCCCGTACGCGACGGCGAGGCGCAGCGGGTCGCGGCCCGGCTCCGCCAGCACCGGACGACCCTGGTCGTCCTCGCGGCCCGTCCGGGAGCGTGGCCGCGACCCCAAGGGCGGTTGGAGGTCACCGAGAGCCGCTGGACGGGTGTGGGCGAGGGGTTCGGCCACCTCCAGCGCCGCCGGGTGACTGTCTCGGCGACCAGCCGTGGGGGGCGTCCGCACCGGACCCGGCTATGGCTGGACACCGTGGCCGAGCCGGATGCCTCCGTCGTCGTGGCCGAGGCGGCCAAGGCGGATTCCTCCGTCGTCGCGTGGCGCCGGCCGGGCCGCTTCGAGGTGGCGAGCTGATGACGCGGACCCTCGTGCTGTGGTGCCCGGACTGGCCGGTCCGCGCCGTGACGCACACCGGGGCCGGCGTCGACCTGCCACGGGCGGCGCCGGTCGCGCTGTTCGAGCGCGGCGAGGTGATGGCGTGCTCCGCATCGGCGCGTGCCGACGGCGTACGCCGCGGTCAGCGGATGCGTGACGCCCAGGCACGCTGTCCCGCACTCGTGACGCTCGACTACGACCCTGCTCTGGACGTCCGTGCGTTCGAGCCGGTGCTGGCGGCCGTGGAGGAGATCGCGCCGGGTGTGCAACCGCTGCGGCCGGGGACGTGCGCCGTACGCGTGAGCGGTCCGGGCCGCTACTTCGGTGGCGAGGAGCACGCGGCGGCGGTGCTGGCGGAGCGCCTCGTCGCGCTCGGGATCGACGACGTGCGGTTCGGTGTCGCCGACGCGGTGTTCGCGGCGGAGCAGGCCGCGCGGCAGGCGCTCCCGCAGGACAGCGTGGTCGTCCCTCCGGGGGAGGGCGGTGCGTTCCTTCATGACCTGCCGGTCGGGGTCCTCGACCGGCCCGAGCTGGTGAGCCTGCTGCAGCGGCTCGGGCTGCGGACGCTCGGTGCGTTCGCCGCGGTGCCGCACGCCGACGTCCTCACCCGGTTCGGCCATGACGGCGCGCTCGCGCACCGGCTCGCCCGGGGAGTGGACGACCGGCCGTTCGCGGGGCGGCGGCCTCCGTCGGACCTGGAGCGCGAGGTGCGGTTCGAGCCGCCGCTCGAGGATTCCGAGGCGGTCGCCTTCAGCGTGCGCCGGACCGCCGAGGCCTTCGTGGCCGCGATCGCCGCGCGGCAGATGGTGTGCACCAGCGTCTGGGTCGAGGTGCACACCGACCGGGGCGAGACCTCCGAGCGGCAGTGGCTGCACCCTCGCTGGTTCGACGCCGCCGACCTCGTCGACCGGGTCCGCTGGCAGCTGCAGGCGCGTCCCGGGCCCGCCGGTGCCGTGTCGGCGGTGGCGGCACCGGTGAGTGCGGTGAGGTTCGTCCCCGCCGATGTCGCCCCGGTCACCGACCACGCCGACGGCTTGTGGGGGAGCGGAGCCGACGCGCGGGTCCACCGGGCGGCGTCGAAGGTGCAGAGCATGCTCGGGAGAGAGGCGGTGCTGTCGGCGGTGGTCGGCGGAGGACGAGGGCCGGCGGACCGGCAGACCCTGGTGCCCTGGGGTGATCCGCCCACGGCCGAGCGGGCGGCGAGCCCTCCGTGGCCGGGGAGCATGCCTGCGCCTGCGCCCGCGACCGTGTACGACCCGCCACGGCCGGCGCAGGTGGTCGGCGCGTCGGGTCAGCAGGTCGCGGTGAGCGAGCGGGGGATGGTGACGGCGGCACCGGCACGGTTCGGCGTGGAGGGTCTCGACACGGCGGCTCCGTCGTCGCTCGCCACCCGGTCGGCGGAGCGGTTGCAGCCCGTCGCCGCGTGGGCAGGGCCGTGGCCGGTCGACGAGCGCTGGTGGGACGCCGAGCAGGCGGTGCGAGCGGCGCGCTTCCAGGTGGTCGGGGTCGACGGCAGCGCCTGGCTGCTCCGGGTGAGCGACGGTGCCTGGTGCGTCGAGGCGCGGTACGACTGACCGCCACCACCGGCCGGGACGCCACCACCGGTCGGGACGTCATACGGAACGGGGGTCCCGACCCGCAGAACGTATGACGTCAGGGAGGGGAGAAGGGAAAGGAGGAGGGCTGATGGGGTTCAACAACCCGGACATGCCGTGGTCGGAGCTCGAGCGACGCCTGTCGGGCCGGCTTCTGCCCGAGGAGCAGGCAGGGTTCGACGTCCCTGACGGCGGTGACGGCCCTGCGTTCTCGCGCAAGCGCGCCCCGTACGAGCCGTCCGACGCGCTCGACACCCCCGCACCCGCCGAGCCGTACGTCCCGTACGCGGAGCTGCACGCGCACTCCGACTTCAGCTTCCTCGACGGGGCGAGCAGCCCGGAGGCGTTGGTCGAGGAGGCGGTGCGGCTGCGGCTGACCGGGCTCGCGCTGACCGACCACGACGGCTTCTACGGGGTGGTGCGGATGGCGGAGGCCGCGGCGATGCACGGCCTGCCGACCGTGTTCGGGGCGGAGCTGTCCTTGGGGCTCACCGGTCCGCAGAACGGCAGCGCCGACCCCGCCGGCACCCACCTCTTGGTCCTCGCGCGCGGACAGGAGGGCTACCACCGGCTCGCCGCAGCACTCACCGCTGCGCACCTGGCCGGTGGCGAGAAGGGGCGGCCGTCGTACGACGTCGACGACCTCGCCGACCGCCTCGGCCGGCACGCGGTGGTGCTGACGGGGTGCCGCAAGGGTGCTGTACGCCAGGCGCTCGTGGGCCCGTCCGGCACCGAGGTCGACGACGTCGCGGCGGAGAAGGAGGTGCGGGCGCTGCTCGACCGCTTCGGCGCCGACCAGGTCCTCGTCGAGCTCACCGATCACGGCGACCCGTACGACTCGGTCCGCAACGACGCGCTCGCGGCGGTCGCTGCACGCCTGGGCCTGCCCGTCGTGGCCACCGGCAACGTCCATGCGGCGACGCCGGACGACCGCCGGCTCGCCGGGGCGGTGGCCGCGGTGCGGGCGCGGCGCAGCCTGGACGCGATGGACGGGTGGCTGCCTGCGGCCGGACCGCCGTACCTGCGCTCGGGGGCGGAGATGGCCCGCCTGTTCGCCCGCTATCCGGGGGCGGTCGAGCGGACCACCGAGGTCGCCGCCGATCTCGCGTTCGAGCTGCGGCGGGCCAAGCCGCGGCTGCCGAAGCAGAAGGTCCCTGCCGGCCACACCCCGATGTCGTGGCTTCGCGAGCTCGTACGCCGGGGTGCCGCCGAGCTCTACCGCGACGCCCCGCCGAGCACGTACGAGCGGCTGGAGGCGGAGCTGCGGGTGATCGAGGAGCTCGACTTCCCGGGCTACTTCCTCATCGTCCACGACATCGTCGCGTACGCGAAGAGCCGCGGGATCCTCTGCCAGGGGCGAGGCTCGGCGGCGAACTCGGCGGTCTGCTACGCGTTGGGCATCACGGCGGTCGACTCGGTGAAGTTCGACCTGCCGTTCGAGCGGTTCCTGTCGGCGAGCCGCGAGGAGGAGCCCGACATCGACGTGGACTTCGACTCCGACCGGCGCGAGGAGGTGATCCAGTGGGTGTACGAGCAGTACGGGCGCCACAACGCCGCACAGGTCGCGAACGTCATCTCGTACCGGCCGAAGTCGGCAGTCCGTGACATGGCCAAGGCGCTCGGCTACTCCCAGGGGCAGCAGGACGCGTGGTCCAAGCAGATCGACCGGTGGAGCAGCCTACCCCGCGACGAGGCGACCGAGGACGTGCCCGAGCCGGTGCTCGACCTGGCCGAGCAGCTCCTCAAGGCGCCGCGCCACCTCGGCATCCACTCCGGCGGCATGGTGCTCACCGACCGGCCGGTGGGGGAGGTGTGCCCGATCGAGCACGCCCGCATGGAGAACCGCACCGTCCTGCAGTGGGACAAGGACGACTGCGCCTGGATGGGCCTGGTCAAGTTCGACCTGCTCGGCCTCGGGATGCTCGGCGCGATCCAGCACACGTTCGACATCGTCGCCGAGCACACCGGTGAGCAGTGGAGCCTGGCGTCGATCCCGAAGGAGGAGAGGGGCGTCTACGACCAGCTCTGCCGCGGTGACTCGGTCGGGGTGTTCCAGGTGGAGAGCCGTGCGCAGATCGGGACGCTGCCGCGGCTGAAGCCGCGTGAGTTCTACGACCTGGTGTGCGAGATCGCGCTGATCCGGCCCGGGCCGATCCAGGGTGGTGCGGTGCACCCGTTCATCCGGCGGCGGACGGGGGAGGAGGCGATCACGTACCTCCACCCGGCGCTCGAGCCGGTGCTCCGTCGCACGCTCGGGGTGCCGCTGTTCCAGGAGCAGCTGATGCAGATCGCGATGCAGATCGGTGGTTGCACGGGCGACGACGCCGACCTGCTGCGCCGCGCGATGGGGTCGAAGCGCGGGGTGGAGAAGATCGAGCGGCTACGCGCGAAGCTGTACGCGGGCATGGCCGCGCACGGCATCACCGGCGACCTGGCCGACGAGATCTACCTGCGGATCGAGGCGTTCGCGAGCTTCGGGTTCGCCGAGTCGCACTCGATCAGCTTCGCGCTGCTGGTGTACGCGAGCACGTGGCTGCGGCTGCACTATCCGGGCGCGTTCCTCGCGGGGCTGCTGCGGGCACAGCCGATGGGGTTCTACTCGCCGGCGAGCCTGGTCTCGGACGCGCGGCGCCACGGCGTGGAGGTGCTGCGGCCCGACGTGAACCTGTCCGGCGCCGACGCGGACCTGGAGCGGGCGGGTCTCGGTACGGGCTCCGTTGGCGCTCCGCCCTACTCGACCAGCGGGGGTGGGGCGACCGGACACGACGCGTGCCTCGTCCAGGACCAGCCGTCGGTCGGGGAGTTCGACGCGAGCGTCCCCTTCGACCACGCGTGGCACCGCCGCGACGGACGGTTCGTCGTGCGCCTCGGGCTCGCGGGCGTGACCTCGGTGGGCAAGGACGCCGCCGAGCGGATCGTGTCCGAGCGCGAGTGCGGCGGACCGTACGCGTCGATGACCGACCTCACTCGGAGGGTCGCGCTGACGTCGGCGCAGGTCGAGGCGCTGGCGACGGCGGGGGCGTTCGACGGGTTCGGGCTGTCGCGGCGCGAGGCGCTGTGGTCCGCCGGGCCTGCCGCGCAGGAGAGCCCGGGGCAGCTCGAGGGGACGACGGTGCTCAGCGAGGCTCCGACACTGCCGGGGATGAGCGAGGCCGAGACCACGATGGCCGACCTGTGGGCGACGGCGATCGCGCCGGACAGCCACCCGATGGACCACGTCCGGGACGCGATGCGCGTACGAGGGGTGCTGCGGGTGTCGGATCTCGGGGAAGTGGATCCGGGGAAGCGGGTCGAGGTTGCGGGGCTCGTGACGCACCGGCAGCGGCCGGCGACCGCGGGCGGCGTCACGTTCCTCAACCTCGAGGACGAGACCGGGATGCTCAACGTGATCTGCACGGCGGGCCTGTGGTCGCGCTACCGGCGGATCGCCCGTGACTCCAGCGCGCTCGTGGTCCGCGGGATCGTGGAGCGGCGCGACGGGGCGATCAACCTGCACGCCGACCGGCTGGAGCGCCTCCCGATCACGATGCGGACGACGTCCCGCGACTTCCACTGAGGGCGGGCGTTCCGGTCGGCCTGAGCGAAACGAGGGGGGACCAGAAGATCTGCTGGGATGCGGCCGAGGACGCGTAAACCGTCTGGCACACTGAGGCGCGTGTCCAAGATCACACCGGACGGCGATACCGCGACCGGCCTCCCGTACGCCGTCATCGGCGCCGGCCCGTCGGGCCTCGCGGCGACCCGGGCACTGACGAAGCGCGGCTTCGACGTCCTCGGGTACGAGATGAACGTCGACGTCGGTGGTCTCTGGGACATCGACGGCCCGCGCAGCACGATGTACGAGTCGGCGCACCTCATCTCGTCCAAGACGACGACGCAGTTCGCGGAGCACCCGATGGGTGACGACGTCGCCGACTACCCGAGCCATCGTGAGCTCAAGCGCTACTTCCACTCGTACGCCGACCGGTTCGGCCTGCGGGCGCACTACCGCTTCGGCACCGAGGTGACGCGGGCCGAGCCGCACACCGACGGGGGATGGGTCGTCGAGAGCCGCCCGGTCGGCACCGGCGACACGGCACCCACGACCGACCGCGTGGCGGGTGTGATCATCGCGAACGGCACGCTGTCCGAGCCGAACGTGCCGCAGCTCAACGGCCACTTCGACGGCCAGGTCTTTCACACCAGCGCGTACAAGCAGGCCACCGTCTTCGCTGGCAAGCGCGTCCTCGTCATCGGCGCCGGCAACTCCGGCTGCGACATCGCCGTCGACGCCGTCCACCACGCCGAGTCGGTCGACATGAGCGTGCGGCGCGGCTACTACTTCGTCCCGAAGTACCTGTTCGGCAAGCCCGCCGACACCCTCAACCAGGGCAAGCCGCTCCCGCCGCGGATCAAGCAGGCGATCGACACCCGTGTGCTCAAGCTCTTCACCGGCGACCCGGTCACGCTCGGCTTCCCCAAGCCCGACCACAAGATCTACGAGTCCCACCCGATCGTGAACTCGCTGATCCTCCACCACCTCGGCCACGGTGATCTCAGCGTCAAACCTGACGTCGACCACGTGGACGGCTCGACGGTGCACTTCCGCGACGGCACGACCCGCGACTACGACACCATCGTGCTGGCCACCGGCTACACGCTGCACTACCCGTTCGTCGATCCTGCCCTGCTGAGGTGGAACGGCTGGTCTCCGCAGCTGTACCTCAACATCTTCACGCCCGTCGCCGACGGCCTCTTCGTGATGGGCATGGTCGAGGCGTCCGGCCTCGGCTGGCAGGGTCGGTACGAGCAGGCGGAGCTCATCGCGTCGTACCTCGACGCCAGGCGGCGCCGCCCCTCCCAGGCGGCAGCGTTCGAGGCCAGGACCCGCGGCCCGCTCCCGGACCTGTCGGGCGGCTACCGCTACCTCGGCCTGGAGCGCATGTCGTACTACGTCAACAAAGACGCCTACCGTACGGCGGTCCGCGCCGCGATCGAGGAGCTCTCATGACCGATCTCGCCTTCCTGGCAGCCGCCGACGTCGACGCGATCAGCATCTCGTTCAGCGAGTCGTCGCTGACGCTGCTCAAGATCGTCATCGGCGCGATCCTCTTCGGCATCGCGCTCGACACCCGGCTGGAGGACTTCCGGGCCGCCGCTCGCAAGCCGCTGGCGATGGGGGTCGCGATCGCCGGGCAGTTCCTCCTGCTGCCCGCGATCACGTTCGTCCTCACGCTGGCGCTGAACGTCCGCGGCTCCGTCGCGCTCGGCATGATCCTCGTCGCGTGCTGCCCACCGGGCAACGTGTCGAACATCCTGACGCACCGCGCACGCGGCGACGTCGCGCTGTCGGTCGCGATGACGTCGGTCGGCAACGTGCTGGCGATCTTCTTGATGCCGCTGAACTTCGCCTTCTGGGGTGGCCTCCACCCGACCGGGCAGGACTTCCTCGCCGACATCGAGGTGAGCCCGTGGGACATGCTGAGCGAGGTCCTCCTCGTGATCGGCCTGCCCTTCGTCCTGGGCATCACCATCGCGCGGCTGTGGCCGCGGGTCGCCGCCCGTGCCCACGGCATCGTGAGCAAGGTGGCGTTCCTCGCGCTCGGGGCGATCATCCTGGTCGGGATCTCGAGCAACTGGGACGTGTTCGTCGACTACATCGGCGTCGTCGTCATCGCCGTCTTCCTCCACGACGCCCTCGCGATGGCGCTGGGGTACGGCGTCGCGCGCGGTGCGCGTCTGTCCGACCGTTCGACGCGGGCGATGACCTTCGAGGTCGGCATCCGCAACGCCGGGCTCGGACTGCTGCTGGTGTTCGAGTTCTTCGACGGGCTCGGCGGCATGGCGCTCGTCGCCGCCTGGTGGGGGATCTGGGACATCATCGCGGGTCTGGTCGTCGCGTCCTTGTGGGCTCGCAGACCCGTGCGTGGTGAGAAGGTCGAGGTGCCGTCGTGAGCCGCCGGGTCCTCGTCACCGGCGGCTCCGGCTTCCTCGGGTCGTCGGTCGTCCCCGGTCTCGTGGCCGATCCGGGTGTCGCGCTGGTGGTGAGCGGCGACATCCGCGATCCGCGCGAGCGCGTCGACGGTGTCACGTACGTCCCGCTCGACGTCACCGATGCCGCGGCGGTCTCCGACACGGTCGCCTCGTACGCGGTCGACACGATCGTCCACCTCGCCTCGATCGTGAACCCGCCGCCCGGCATGACCGACGACGTGGCCTACCGCGTCGACGTCGACGGCAGCCGTCACGTCGTGGAGGCGGCGCTCGCTCACGGCGTACGCCGCGTGATCGTGTCCTCCAGCGGCGCCGCGTACGGCTACCACGCCGACAACCCGGCGTGGATCACCGAGGACCAGCCTGTACGAGGCAACGACGCCTTCGCGTACAGCCGGCACAAGCGGCTCGTCGAGGAGATGCTCGCCGAGGCGCGCCGCGACCATCCCGAGCTGGAGCAGACCGTGCTGCGCATCGGCACGATCCTCGGGGAGCGGGTCGACAACCAGATCACCGACCTGTTCCGCAAGAAGCGCCTCCTGAAGATCGCCGGGGCGGAGTCTCCGTTCGTCTTCGTCTGGGACACCGATCTGACCGCCATCGTGGTCCGCGCCGTGACCACCGAGGTGACGGGCATCTTCAACGTCGCAGGCGACGGGGCGCTGACGATCGACGAGATCGCGGCGCGGCTCGGGCGCGGGACGCTGCCGGTCCCGGAGGTGGTGCTGCGCGCGGCCCTGGCGGTGGCGAAGCCGCTGCGGCTCACGCAGTACGGGCCGGAGCAGACGAAGTTCCTGCAGTACCGGCCGGTCCTCGACAACACGCGGCTCAAGACGGTGTTCGGGTACGACCCCGCGTACACCTCTGCCGAGGCCTTCGACGCGTGGAGGGCCGCGCAGGGGTTGTGACCGTGGTCGGCGACCACCGCGTCGGTGCGTCAGCGTCCACACGCGCGCCGCAGGTGGACGCCGAGCCACCGACGAAGGGGACGAGAGTCATCCGGCGTGGGACAGCGCGGCCGCCGGCTCCGCCACGTGCTCGACGACGCCGCGGGCGAACTCGACCACGTCCGGCTCCGGCGGCATCACGAACACCTCGTCGACACCCAGCTCCGCGTACGGGGCAAGGGTGTCGGTGAAGGAGCCGTCGAACGGCACCGGTCCGTTCCACAGGATCGTCTTGCGGATCTCGTCGTACGGTCGCCCGACGTCGTCGCAGTGCGCACGCAGGACGTCGAGCTTGTGCGCGACCCCCTCCGTCCCGTGGCCCGGCTGCGCGAACAGGTTGCACGCATCCCCGTACGTGGCGACGAGCCGCAGCGTCTTGCGCTCCCCGCCTCCGCCGACCATCACCGGCACCGGACCGAGCGGCTTCGGCGAGCACAGCGTCTCGGCGAGCTGGTAGTAGCGCCCCTCGTACGGGCCGTCGTCGTCGCCGAACATCTGCGCGACGATCTGCAGCGTCTCCTCGAGCCGGGCCAGCCGTTCACCGGCCGGCCACACCGGGAGCCCCAGCCCGCGCTGCTCCCGGTCGTACCAGCCGGCGCCGATGCCGAGCGCGGCCCGGCCGCCGCTCAGGACGTCCAGCGTCGCGACGATCTTCGCGAGCAGACCCGGGTGGCGGTACGGGACCCCGGTGACGAGCACCTGGAGCCCGACGCGTTCGGTGTGCGCCGCCAGGAACCCCAGCGTCGTGTACGCCTCGAGCATCGGGTCGGGCGCGCCGCCGGCGTAGTGCTCCATCTGGAAGTAGTGGTCCATCACCGACAGTGACCGCAGACCGCCCTCGTCGGCGACCGTGGCGACCTCGGCGTACACCGGCGCGACCGCCGCTGCACCGCCCGCGACGTCGAAGCGGGGGAGGTGCAGCGACACCTCCATGTCAGGCTGCCGCGTCCAGCTCGGCGACGGTGGACGCGTCGAGGACGAGGTCGGCCGCCGCCATGTTCTCCTCCAGGTGCGCGACCGAGCCCGTCCCCGGGATCGGCAGCATCACCGGTGATGTCTGGAGCAGCCACGCGAGCGCGACCTGGGCCGGCGTGGCGTCGTAGGTCTCCGCGGCGCGCGCGACAGGGCCGTCGGGCGCGGCCAGCTCGCCCGCGTCGACCGGCGCCCAGGGGATGAAGCCGATGCCGTGCTGGGTGCAGTACTCCAGGACGTCGGCGGAGGAGCGGTCGACGAGGTTGTACCGGTTCTGCACCGTCACCACCGGGACGTACTTCTGCGCCTCCTCGATGTCCGCCACGCTCACCTGGGACAGGCCGACGGCGCGCACCTTGCCGTCCTCGCGCAGCTGGGCGAGCGTCTCGAACTGCTCCTCGCGCGGTGTCTTCGCGTCGATCCGGTGCAGCTGGAAGAGGTCGATCACGTCGGTGCGCAACCGCCACAGGCTCGTCTCGACCTGCTGCTGGAGGTACTCGCGGCGACCGACCGGCCACCACTCGTCCGGACCCGTACGGACGAGGCCTGCCTTCGTCGCGATCTTCACGCCCGAGTCGTACGGTGCGAGCGCCTCGGCGATGATCTCCTCGCTCACGAAGGGCCCGTACGAGTCCGCCGTGTCGATGAAGTCGGCACCGAGCTCGACGGCGCGACGCACCACCGCGCGAGCGACCTCGCGGTCGGCGGGCTCACCCCAGATGCCGGGACCTGTGATGCGCATCGCCCCGAAGCCCAGCCGGTTGACCGTGCCCACCCCGTCGATGTCGAACGTGCTCATCTCACTCCTCGTCGCCGGCGGCGAGCGTCTCGTAGTACGCCCGTCCTGCAGGGTAGTAGGCGCCCCACGTCGGCTCCACCTCCCCAGCCATCCGGGCGACCAGCCGGTCGAGGAGGAAGTCCCCGCGCGGGCCGCGCTCGCCGAGCGTCGTCGCGTCGACCTCGTGGAGCACGAGCTGGAGGTCGGTGGACCCGTCGTCCCGGGCGCGCAGGTAGACGTCCATGACCTCGCCGGCCTCCTCGCCGGCCTCGTCCTCGCCGGCGAAGGCGATGCGGACGGTCGCGTGGCCCGGCGGGTCGGTCGTGAGGAGGGTCGCGTTCTCGTCGCCGAAGGGCGGAGTGGTCATCGCCTGGTCCCACGCCTCGGCCAGCTCCGCCGGGAGGATCCGGGTGTAGACGATGTCCGCATGGTCCTCGTGCCGGCGGGTCCGCCCAGTGGGGAGGTGCTTCATCCGCTCAGCCTGGCACCCGGCGGCCGTCCGCACACGTGTGGTGGGCGACTAGTCTGGATTCGTCATGACTTCCGTCTCCGCCCCGCTCACCTACCTCGACCACGCGGCCACCACGCCGATGGTCCCCGAGGCGATCGCGGCGATGAACGCGACGATGCTCCAGGGCGGCAACCCGTCCTCGCTGCACGGCTCCGGACGCTCGGCCCGGCGGACGGTCGAGGAGGCCCGCGAGCTCATCGCGCAGCTCCTCGGTGCGCGGCCGAGCGAGGTGGTCTTCATGTCCGGCGGGACCGAGGCCGACAACCTCGCGGTGAAGGGCCTGTACTGGGCACGCCGCAAGACAGATCCGTCGCGGCGCCGGGTGATCGCGTCGTCCGTCGAGCACCACGCCCTTCTCGATCCCCTCGTCTGGCTCGCGAAGGACGAGGGGGCGGTGGCCGACCTCGCCGCGGTCGACGCACGGTGCCGACTCGACCTCGACGCCTTCCGCGCGCAGCTCGAGCGTGACCCGTCCGACGTCGCGCTCGTCAGCTGCATGTGGGCGAACAACGAGGTCGGGACGGTCCAGCCGATCGCCGACGTGGTCGCCCTCGCCTCCGCGTACGGCATCCCGGTCCACAGCGACGCCGTCCAGGCTGTCGGGCACCTCCCGGTCGACTTCGCCGCCAGCGGCCTCGACGCGATGACGGTCTCCTCGCACAAGCTGGGCGGTCCGACCGGCGTCGGCGCGCTCGTCGTCCGCCGAGAGCTCGATGCGGTCCCGCTGCTGCACGGGGGCGGACAGGAGCGCGACCTGCGCTCGGGCACGCTCAACACCGCTGCCATCGCCGCCTTCGCCGCCGCGCTCGACGTCGCGGTCGGACGGCGCACCGAGGAGTCGGCACGCCTCGAGGCGCTGCGCGCACGGCTGGTCGACGGGATCCGTACGGCCGCCCCCGAGGCCGTCGTCAACGGCGACCCGCAGGCCGGACCCGAGCACCGGCTCCCGCACATCGCCCACGTGACGTTCCCGGGATGCGAGGGCGACTCGCTGCTCATGCTGCTCGACGCGCAGGGCATCGAGTGCTCGACGGGCTCGGCGTGCTCGGCGGGCGTCCCGCAGGCGAGCCACGTCCTCCTCGCCATGGGCATGGACGAGCCGGCCGCCCGCGGATCGCTGCGCTTCAGCCTCGGGCACACGACCACGGAGGCCGAGGTCGACCGCCTGCTCGCCGCGCTGCCCGCCGTCCACGAGCGGGCACGCGCCGCTGCCCGCGTCGGAGGGAGAGGCTGATGCGCGTCATCGCCGCGATGTCCGGCGGGGTCGACTCCGCCGTCGCCGCCGCGCGCGCCAAGGACGCCGGGCACGACGTGACCGGGGTGCACCTGGCCCTCTCGCGCAACCCCCAGTCGTACCGCACGGGTGCCCGCGGCTGCTGCTCGATCGAGGACAGCAACGACGCGCGCCGCGCCGCGGACGTGATCGGCATCCCGTTCTACGTGTGGGACATGAGCGACGAGTTCCACGACGAGGTCGTCGAGGACTTCGTCGCCGAGTACACCGCCGGACGTACGCCCAACCCGTGCCTGCGCTGCAACGAGAAGATCAAGTTCGCCGCGGTGCTCGACCGGGCGCTCGCGCTCGGGTTCGACGCCGTGGTGACCGGCCACTACGCGCGGCTGGAGACCGGATGCGACGGCACGGTCGCGATGCACCGGGCCGCCGACCACGCCAAGGACCAGTCGTACGTGCTCGGCGTGCTCACCGCGGAGCAGCTCGCCCACTCGTTGTTCCCCCTCGGCACCGACACCAAGGACGAGGTGCGCCGAGAGGCGGAGCGTCGCGGCCTCCAGGTCGCGCACAAGCCCGACAGCCACGACATCTGCTTCGTCGCGGACGGCGACACCCCGGGGTGGCTCCACGACAAGCTCGGCACGAAGCCGGGCGTGATCGTCGACGAGGCCGGTGAGGTCCTCCGCGAGCACGAGGGCGCGTTCGCGTACACGATCGGGCAGCGCCGTGGCCTTCGCCTCGGCCGTCCTGCCGCCGACGGCAAGCCGCGGTTCGTCCTCGACATCGAGCCGGTCTCGGGCACGGTGACCGTCGGTCCGCGCGAGCACCTCGCCGTCGGGACGCTCGAGGGGATCCGCCCGTTGTGGTGCGGGACTCCGCCGGAGGGCGAGCTCTCCTGCACCGTCCAGCTGCGCGCGCACGGCGACGAGCACCGCGCGACGGTCCGCGTCGAGCCCCGCGAGGACGGCGACCGGGTGCACGTGACGCTCCACGACCCCGCGTACGGGATCGCGCCGGGGCAGGCCGTCGTCCTCTACGAGGGGAGCCGCGTCGTCGGCTCGGCCACGATCGCGTCCACGACCCGCGCCACCTCCGCCGCCTCCGCTCCTGCCGCCGCTCCCGCCACCGCGGCCGAGCAGTGAGCTGTGGGGCGTACGGCGGTACGCAGTCCCCAGGATCCACCGCCCGGCAGGTGCTGCGTGAGCGGTGACCTGTGGGCGACCCGTTTCAACGTGAAGGAGTACGGATGAGGGCGACCGGCGTCGGGTCCATGCCGGGGGAGGACTTCCGTGGCGTCGTACGCTTCGTCGTCGAGACCTGCGCGGACCTTCCCTTCCTCCCCGAGCTGCCCGCAAGGGGCGACGGTGCGGGGATGATCGGGCGCGGGGCTGCGCTGCTCGACGGCATCGGCGCCGACCTCCAGCCGGCGGGCTGGCGACTCACCGACCGTCCGGGGCACGACCAGCGTCGAGCCCGCTCACTGCTCGCCCAGGACCTGGACGTCCTGGAGGAAGAGCTCCAGGGGTACGAGGGCGACCTCAAGATCCAGGTCCCGGGACCGTGGACGCTCTCCGCCACGATCGAGCGCCCGCGCGGCGACCGGATCCTCGCGGACCACGGCGCGCGCCGGGAGCTCGCGCAGTCGCTGGCCTCCGGCATCGCCACCCACGTCGTCGAGGTCGGCCGACGGGTCCCCGGGGCCTCGGTGGTCGTCCAGGTCGACGAGCCGGCGCTGCGGCTGGTCCTCGACGGGCAGATCCCGACCGCCAGCGGCATCGGGCGGCACCGCCGGATCCACGACCCTGAGGCCGACGCCGCCCTGCACGACGTCGTCGCCGCGATCCGCAGCGCGGGAGCGCGGCCGGTCGTCCACAGCTGCGCCGAGGCCCTCCCGGTGTCCCTCCTCACCGGTGCCGGTTTCGCGGCGATCTCGTTCGACCTGCGGCTGGTGGGGCCGCCGGCGTACGACACGTTCGCCGCCGCCTTCGAGGCCGGGGTGGACCTCTGGCCGGGCACTCCCGATACGGATCTGGACCCCAGCGCGCTGCGCCGGAGGGTCGACGGATTCTTCGTCGCCCTGGGCTTCGGCGATGCCGACGCGATCCCGAGGGCCGTCGTCACGCCGACGTGCGGACTTGCGGGGAGTGCCCCCGACCAGGCGCGAAGGATCCTGCGAGCGCTGGTGGACGCGACACGCCTCTGACCGCGTTCCAAGTAGCGGTGCAGGATCCCTCACGTAGCCTGCCTTGAGGAACACACGTTGGGGGAGCTAGATGACGTCTCGGATCAAGGCCGCGCTCGCTGTGCTGCCGATGGCAGTGGCAGGACTCGTCGCGGTCCCGGTGATCGCCTGGAACGACACGGTGGTCGTCGGGTCGACGCCCGACCCGCACCGCTACGCGCTCGCCGCGTACGCGGTCGACAACACGCACGGTCCGAGCGCTGAGCCGCCGGTCGAGGGCGCGCTCGCGCAGGACGGCACGCCCGCACCTGATCCCACCCGCGAGGTCGCGACCGCCGTCGACACCCCGAAGCTGCCGACGGACGAGTTCCGCGTTGCCGGAGTGACGTGGGACGCGGGCTCGGTCGAGGGTGAGGTCCTGACGTACGTCCGAACGCGCGAGGAGTCGGGCTGGACCGACTGGTACCGGCTCGACGACGTCTCGGACGACGGCCCCGACCCGGGCACCCGCGAGGCTGCGAAGGCCCGGGCGGGCACCGCCCCGCTGGTCGTCGGCCCGTCCGACGCCGTCCAGGTGAAGGTCGCTACGTCCGACGGCGACGCTCCCGCGGACGTCCAGGTCGATCTCCTCGATCTCGGCAAGACCACGACGACCACCGAGTCCAAGCCGCTCGCCGCCGCCGAGGCCGCGACGCCGATGCCGACCATCCGCTCACGCGCGGCCTGGGGTGCCGACGAGAGGATCCGCGACAAGTCGGCGCCCGACTACGGCAAGGTGCAAGGCGCGGTCGTGCACCACACCGCCGGCTCCAACTCGTACACGCAGGCCGAGGTGCCCTCGGTCATCCGCGCGATCTACGCGTACCACGTGAAGGCGCTGAAGTGGCGCGACATCGGTTACAACGTCGTCGTCGACAAGTGGGGCCGCGCGTGGGAGGGCCGGTGGGGCGGTCTGACCCGCAACGTCGTGGGCGCGCACGCGCTGAACAACAACACCACGACGTTCGGCGTCTCGGTGCTCGGCAACTTCGAGTCGGCCGCTGCGTCGTCGGCGGTCGTCGAGACCGTCTCGCGCGTCATCGCCTGGAAGTTCTCCCTCAACCACGTCGTCCCCACCGGCACCCGGACGTTCACGACCAACACGGGCAAGAAGGTCGTCAAGCCCAAGATCGTCGGCCACCGCGACGTCGGTCAGACGGCCTGCCCAGGGCGCAACCTCTACGCCAAGATGGGCACGATCCGCACCAGGGTCGGCTCCGTCATGAAGAACTCCGGGCTCAAGCCCACGATCACCGCCTCGGCGGTCCCGACGACCTACACCGTCGGCGGCAACCGTACGGACGTCGCCATCGGCGTGACGGCCGCCGGCCGGGTCCCGACGGGGTCCGTGCAGGTCGTCGACACCCAGCGTGGTGACGTGCTCGGCGAGGCCACGCTCGACGCGGCCGGCAAGGCCTCGATCAAGCTGCCCAAGCTGATGTACGCCGGCGCGCGTCGCCTCGCCGTGCTCTACAGCGGCGACTCCGCAGTCGCCTGGGCGCAGAGCGGGACCTTCGTCGTCACGGTGGTCCGCGCCGCGACGACCACATCGGCCACGTACGACAAGACCTCGGTGACGTCGGGGGACCAGGTGACGGCGCGGGTCACGGTGAACGGGGTCAACGTCAAGCCACGAGGCACGGTGACGATCTTGTCCGGCTCGACGGTGATGGGGCGGGCGACCGTGGCGATGTCGTCGACGGGGGACTTCTCCACCGCCACGGTGAAGTTGCGCCGAGACCTCGCCGCAGGGACCCACCGCCTCGTCGCACGGTACGACGGGCACTACGCGATCGCGCCGTCGTCAGCGAGGAGCGCGGCGACGCTCGTGGTCGCCAAGGGACGCAGCGCGCTGTCCGCCTCGTACGTCGGCGTGCCCCGCTGGCGTGCGAAGCCGGTGCTGCGGGTCCGGGCCACGGCCAACGGTCAGCAGCCGAGGGGAACCGTCGTCGTCCGCGAAGGCGGCAAGGTCGTCGGCCAGAAGGCGCTGTCCGGCGGCAAGGCCGACGTGCGCCTCACCGCCAGCCGGACGAAGCGTCGCAGCGTGACCGTCTCGTACGGCGGTTCGGCGAACCTCCATGCGGCGCCGGTGATCACCAAGACCGCCACGATCCACAAGGCCAAGCTGAAGGTCTCCCGCAAGCTGAGCGACAAGAAGGTGAAGCGCGGCAAGAAGGTCGTCCTCCGGGTCAAGGCGACGGCACCGGGCTACTCCCGCATCACGGGTCGTGTCTCGGTCTACCGCGGCGGGAAGGTGCTGCGTTCGGCGTCGATGACCAAGCGGCTCAAGAACAAGGTCGCGCTCCGGATCCCGACCTCGCGCAAGGGCACGCAGAAGCTGCGCGTGCAGATCGAGCCGAAGGGCTACATCCTCCCGTACCGCTCGAAGACCCTCACGCTGAAGGTCCGCTGACGGCGGACGGGTTCACGGCGACGCCGAGCGAGAGCGCCGCCAAGAACCTCGGCGCGCCCTCCTCGTAGAAGCTGTCGGCCTCCGCGAGCTCGAACCCGGCGTCGGTGATGCTGGCGACGATCTCGCGGGTGAGGTGACAGCCGCCGGCGACCCGCTTCTGGAGCGGCTCGAGTCGACGCTGCCAACGGCGTACGGACTCGTCGGGGGCGAGGCCGTGCTCCACGAAGTGCAGCGTGCCGCCCGGGCGCAGGACTCGCCGCAGCTCCGCGAGCGCGGCGTCGAGGTCGGGGATCGTGCACATCGTCCACGTGCTCAGGGCCGAGTCGACCGAGCCGTCCGCCATCGGCAGTGCCTGGCCGTCGAGCCCGGCCCGCTGGATCGGGACCGCCGACGCCTGCACGCGCGGCTGCGCCAGCCGCCATGCGAGGTCGGCCGGCTCTACCGCGGCGACCGAGCGTACGGAGGGCGGGTAGAAGCGGGTGTTGAGGCCGCTTCCGAACCCGATCTCGACCATGTCGCCCGAGAGCCCTGTGCATACCCGCTCACGGGTCGCGTCGGTGTTCTTCGTGCCGCACGCGACGTCGACGATGCGGGGGACCACGTGCTCGCGGTACCAGCCCATGGGTGCCTCCTCCGGCCTCATTCTCCTCGGACCCGTGTCGGTGTCCAGGGGTAGATTGTCGCCGTGCCCAGCTTGGATGAACCCGATACGGATCAGCCCATCGAGAGCCCGCCCGACGAGGCCGCGGCGCGAGCGCGCCATGCTGAGCTGAGCGAGATCATCGAGCAGGCACGCACCCGCTACTTCGTCGACGACACGCCGACCATCTCCGATGCCGAGTACGACCGCCACATGGTCGAGCTGCGCGAGCTCGAGGAGGCGTTCCCGCAGCTGCGGACCCCCGACTCGCCGACGCAGACCGTCGGAGGCACGGTGTCCGAAGCGTTCTCGCCCGTGCGTCACCGCCGCCGGATGGAGAGCCTCGACAACTGCTTCTCGTTCGAGGAGCTCGCCGCCTGGGGTGCGCGCGTGGAGAAGGAGGCCGGCACCGAGAGCGACTTCCTGGTCGAGCTCAAGGTCGACGGCCTCGCGATCAACCTCACGTACGAGGGCGGTCGGCTCGTGCGCGCCGCGACGCGTGGTGACGGCACGGTCGGCGAGGACGTGACGGCGAACGTCCGGACCATCGACGGCATCCCGCACCGCCTGACGCCCTCTGACGAGCACCCGGTGCCGGCGCTGCTCGAGGTGCGCGGCGAGATCTACTTCCCCACCCAGGCGTTCGAGGAGTTCAACACCGCGTGGAGCGAGGCAGGGAACACCCCGTTCTCCAACCCCCGCAACGCGGCCGCGGGGTCGCTGCGCCAGAAGGACCCGCGGGTGACCGCGACCCGGCCGCTGCGGATGGTCTGCCACGGCATCGGCGACCGCGAGGGCTACCTCCCCGAGCGCCAGTCCGAGGCGTACGCCGCCCTCGCCGCGTGGGGCCTCCCGACCAGCGACCGCATGAAGGTGCTCCCGACGATGGGGGAGGTCGAGGAGTTCATCGGCTACTACGGTGAGCACCGGCACGACGTCGAGCACGACATCGACGGCATCGTCGTCAAGGTCGACCAGATCGCGCTCCAACGAGCGCTCGGGTCGACGTCGCGCGCGCCACGGTGGGCGATCGCGTACAAGTACCCGCCCGAGGAGGTCAACACCAGGCTCCTCGAGATCCGCGTCAACGTCGGTCGTACGGGCCGCGTCACGCCGTACGGGGTGATGGAGCCCGTGCTCGTCTCCGGGTCCACCGTCGAGATGGCGACGCTGCACAACGCCTCGGAGGTCGCGCGCAAGAACGTCCGGCCCGGAGACACCGTGGTGCTCCGCAAGGCCGGCGACGTGATCCCGGAGATCGTCGGGCCGGTGCTCGCGCTGCGCCCCGACGACGCCGAGCCGTGGGTGATGCCGACGGTCTGCCCCTCGTGCGAGACGCCGCTGGCGCCCGCGAAGGAGGGGGACGCCGACCTGCGCTGCCCCAACACGCGCCACTGCCCGGCGCAGCTGCGCGAGCGACTCTTCCACGTCGGCAGCCGAGGTGCCCTCGACATCGAGGTGCTCGGCTACGAGGCTGCGAGCGCACTGCTGGACGCGAACGTGCTCGAGGACGAGGGACGGCTCTTCGCTCTCGGTGAGGCCGACCTCCTGCGGGTGCCGATGTTCACCCGCGCTGCCAAGAAGACCGAGAAGGAGGCAGGGGCAGGCGACCGCGTGCTCTCGGCGAACGGGCGCCGCTTCCTCGACAACCTCGGCAACGCCAAGCAGCAGCCGCTCTGGCGGGTGATCGTCGCGCTCTCGATCCGTCACGTCGGACCGACGGCGGCGCGCGCACTGGCGGCTGAGCTCGGCAGCCTCGACGCGATCCGTGCCGCCGACGCCGAGACGCTGGCCGCGGTCGACGGTGTGGGGCCGACGATCGCCGCGTCGGTGGCCGAGTGGTTCACCGTCGACTGGCACCGCGAGATCGTCGAGCAGTGGGCTGCCGCGGGGGTCCGGATGGCCGACGAGCGGGACGCGTCGATCGCGCGGACGCTCGAAGGGCTCACGATCGTGGTCACCGGCTCGCTCCAGGGCTTCACCCGCGACGAGGCCAAGGAGGCGATCCTGGCGCGCGGCGGCAAGTCCGCGGGCTCGGTCTCCAAGAAGACGAGCTTCGTGGTGGTGGGCGAGGCCGCAGGGTCCAAGGCTGCGAAGGCTGAGGAGCTCGGGCTCACGATCCTCGACGAGGAGGGGTTCGTCGACCTGCTGCGGGACGGCCCTCCTCCGGCCGACGAGCCCTCTGCGACAGACGCCTGATCGTCCGCCCCCCGCGGCGTCGGAGACGGCGTGCCGCTGGTCCACAATGGAGCGCACCCTTCCCCGGAGGACCGATGTCGAACCCGAACGGCCCGCAGCCGCCTGTCCCGCCCCAGGGCCCGTCTCCCGAGGGCGAGCCGCCGCGCGGTGGCCGATCGCAGGGGCCTCCCACGCAGAGCTGGGGCCCGCCGCCGCAGGGCCCGCCGCCGCAGGGCCCACCGGCGCAGGGCTGGGGCCCGCCGCCGCAGGGCCCACCGGCGCAGGGCTGGGGTCCGCCGCCGCCGCAGGGGCCGCCGCCGCAGGGAGCACCATGGGCCTCGTACGGTCCGCCTCCCGGTCAGGGCGGCTACCCCACGCAGCCCGGCTATCCCTCAGCGCCAGGGCAGGGCACGGCACAGTGGGCGCCTGAAGGCGTCACCAGCCGTGGCAACCACGGACGCAAGATCGCGTTCGTCACCGGGGGTGTCGTCCTCGTCGTCGCACTGATCGTGGCGATGGTCTTCGTGGGCATGACGGTGCTCGGTGGCGACGATGACTCCAGCGGGTCGGTCGGGTCCACCTCGAGCGCGACCGACGACGACTCGTCGTCGGGCGACTCCGGGCCGGCGTCCGAGGGGGACGGCGACCACAAGCCGATGACGGAGGGGGCGGCCACGGCCTTGACCGCTGCACTGGGCGAGGAGGAGGGGTGGACCTGCTACGTCTCGGTCCCGGGCTCCCCGAACTCGCTGACGCGGTGCCACTACTTCGTTGCTGGGGAGAAGCCGCAGCGCGCGTCGTTGCGGATCGACATGGCCGATGGTGCCGTCAAGACCGTCAGTCTCCTCGCCTATGGCGTCGACGACCCGGCTCCGATCACCGAGGCCGTCGCCCGCGTGGTCGGTGACACGTTGTTCGACGGGCGCGGCGACGTCGTCGTCGCGGCCGCCCGCAGCGAAGCGACGCTGAGGGCGGAGGAGCTGGGCGCCGAGGCCTCTCTCTCCACCTACGGTGACGGCCTCCAGGTCCGTGCTTCCGACGCCCCGTCGATCCCCCCGAACGGGCCGTCTCCGGCCTCCACCGCGGCGTTGAAGCCGACCCTCACCGCGCAGGGCTACACCTGCGAGGTCACCGACTCGGGCTCGCTCGCGTGCGGGAAGGAGAAGGGTGCAGCGACGGTCCGCATGATGGGGATGGACCACACGACCTCGTCCGCCACCTCCGCCACCTGGAACCTCTCCGTCCGCAGCGCGTCGTACGACGCCCCGCTCGACGAGCAGCAGGCTCGCGCCCTCGCGGGGAAGGAGCTGGTGGCGCTCGGACTCACCGACGAGGCCGGTGCCGCGTTCCTGGGAACCGCCGCAGCCCGTCAGGAGGGCGACTTCAAGAGCTACCTGCTGGCCTTCGACTCCTACGGCTCCCGCGGCGCAGGCGCGTACCTGTCGGTCATGGTGAGTCAGATCCGGTGAGCGCGAGCACCGGCCGTCTCGGGCGACGCCCTAGGATGGATCGGTAATCCCCACCCACGCTCGAAGGGACGCCTCCTTGTCCGACGGGATCTCGCGTGCCGACGTCGCCCACCTGGCGAACCTCGCACGCATCGACCTCACCGACGCCGAGCTCGACCGGCTCACACCGGAGCTGACGGTCATTCTCGAGTCGGTCGCCCAGGTAGCCGAGGTGGCCGACGCCGACGTCCCGCCGACCTCGCACGCCGTGCCGCTGGCCAACGTTTTCCGTGAGGACGTCGTCACGCCCGGCCTCACACCGGAGCAGGCGCTCGCGGGAGCACCCGCCGTCGAGCAGCAGCGCTTCGCGGTCCCGCGGATCCTGGGGGAGGAGGCATGAGCACCATCCGTCTCAGCGCCGCCGAGATCGCGGCCAGGCTCGCCGCGGGCGACGTGTCGTCCGCCGACGTGACGCAGGAGCACCTCGACCGCATCGCCGAGGTCGACGGCGACCTCAACGCCTTCCTCGCGCTCGACGCCGAGGGCGCCCTCGCCACCGCCCGCGACGTCGACGCCCGACGCGCTGCAGGAGAGACGCTCCACCCGCTGGCCGGAGTGCCGATCGCCGTCAAGGACGTCGTCGCCACCGAGGGCATCGCGACCACCGCCGGCTCCAAGATCCTCGAGGGCTGGGTCCCGCCGTACGACGCCTTCCTCACCCGGCGTCTCCGCGCTGCCGGCCTGCCGATCCTGGGCAAGACCAACATGGACGAGTTCGCGATGGGCAGCTCGACCGAGCACTCCGCGTACGGGCCGACCCGCAACCCGTGGGACCGCGACCGCATCCCGGGTGGCTCCGGAGGCGGCTCGGCAGCCGCTGTCGGAGCGTACGAGGCCCCGCTCGCGATCGGCACCGACACGGGTGGCTCGATCCGCCAGCCTGCCGCGGTCACCGGCACGGTCGGCGTGAAGCCGACGTACGGGGGAGTGTCGCGCTACGGGCTCATCGCGATGGCGAGCTCGCTCGACCAGGCCGGACCCGTCACCCGGACCGTCCTCGACGCCGCCCTGCTCCACGAGCTGATCGGCGGTCACGACCCGCTCGACTCCACCAGCATCGACGCGCCGGTTCCGCCGGTCGTCGAGGCGGCCCGGCGCGCCGACGTCTCCGGGATGCGCATCGGCATCGTCACCGAGCTGAACGGCGAGGGCTACCAGCCGGGAGTGCGCGCACGCTTCGACGAGGCCGTCGCGCTCCTGACCAAGGCGGGTGCCGAGATCGTGGAGGTCTCGTGCCCCAGCTTCGCGTACGCGCTGTCGACGTACTACCTCGTGATGCCGGCCGAGGCGAGCAGCAACCTCGCGCGGTTCGACGCGATGCGCTACGGCCTTCGCGTCGCCCCCGCGGGCGTGCCCTCCCCGAGCGCCGAGCAGGTGATGTCCGCGACCCGCGAGGCCGGGTTCGGCGACGAGGTGAAGCGCCGCATCATCATCGGGACGTACGCGCTGTCGAGCGGCTACTACGACGCCTACTACGGCTCGGCCCAGAAGGTCCGCACGCTCATCGCCCGCGACTTCGAGGCCGCGTTCGGGTCCGTCGACGTCCTGATCTCGCCCACCTCGCCGACGACGGCGTTCCCGCTGGGGAGCAAGCTCGACGACCCGATGTCGATGTACCTGCAGGACGTGGCGACGATCCCGGCGAACCTCGCCGGCATCCCCGGCCTGTCGTTGCCCGTGGGCGTCACGGACGAGGACGGCCTGCCGGTCGGCCTCCAGGTGCTCGCGCCGGCGATGGCCGACGACCGTCTCTACAACGTCGGTGCCGCCCTCGAGCGACTCCTCGTCGAGCAGTGGGGTGGCCCGCTGCTCAGCAGGGCGCCCGAGCTCGGCACCGCTGCGACCTCGAGGGCTGCGTCCTCGAAGGAGGGGAAGGCATGACCGCGACCCGTACCGAGCTGGTCCCGTTCGACCGGGCGCTCGAGACGTACGACCCCGTGATGGGCCTCGAGGTCCACGTCGAGCTCAGCACCGCGTCCAAGATGTTCTGCGGCTGCTCGACGGTCTTCGGTGCCGAGCCGAACACGCAGGTGTGCCCGACGTGCCTCGGCATGCCGGGGTCGCTCCCGGTCGTCAACGGCAAGGCGGTCGAGTCGGCGATCCGGATCGGCCTCGCGCTGAACTGCTCGATCGCTCCGTGGTCGCGGTTCGCCCGCAAGAACTACTTCTACCCGGACATGCCGAAGAACTTCCAGACCTCGCAGTACGACGAGCCGATCGCGTACGAGGGCTGGACCGAGGTCACCATCGAGACCGACGAGGGCCCGAAGGCCTTCCGCGTCGAGATCGAGCGGGCCCACATGGAGGAGGACACCGGCAAGTCGCTGCACGTCGGCGGCTCGACCGGGCGCATCCACGGCGCCGACTACTCGCTCGTCGACTACAACCGTGCCGGCATCCCGCTCATCGAGATCGTCACGAAGCCGATCGTCGGTGCGGGGAAGTACGCGCCGCAGGTCGCGCGCGCGTACGTCGCCTCGTTGCGCGAGCTCGTCAAGGCGCTCGACGTCTCCGACGCCCGGATGGAGCAGGGCTCGATGCGCTGCGACGTCAACCTCTCGCTCATGCGCAAGGATGCCGAGGTCTTCGGCACCCGTTCGGAGACCAAGAACGTCAACTCCCTGCGGTCGGTGGAGCGGGCCGTGCGCTACGAGGTGGAGCGTCACGCGGGCATCCTCGACGCCGGTCAGAAGATCGTCCAGGAGACGCGTCACTGGCACGAGGACACCGGCGTGACCACCTCGGGCCGTGAGAAGTCCGACGCCGAGGACTACCGCTACTTCCCCGAGCCGGACCTCGTCCCGGTCGCACCGACCGACGCGTGGGTGGAGGAGCTGCGGGCCACGCTGCCCGAGCCGCCGGCTGCGCGCCGTGCCCGGCTGCAGGAGGAGTGGGGCTACTCCGACCTCGAGATGCGTGACGTCGTCGGCGCGGGTGCGGTGGATCTCATCGAGGCGACCGTCGCTGCCGGCGCGACACCGACCGCTGCGCGCAAGTGGTGGCTCGGTGACCTCGCCCGTCGCGCGAACGACACCGGCGCCCCCATCGACGCTCTCGGAGTCACTCCCGTGCAGGTCGCCGAGGTGCAGGCGCTCGTGGACGCCAAGCGGATCAACGACAAGCTGGCGCGTCAGGTGTTCGACGGGCTCGTCGCCGGCGAGGGGACGCCCGAGGAGATCGTGGTCGCGCGCGGGCTCGAGGTCGTCTCGGACGACGGTGCGCTCGCGGCTGCCGTGGAGCGTGCGATCGAGGCGAACCCTGACGTCGCTGACAAGATCCGCGACGGCAAGGTCGCGGCTGCAGGGGCGCTGATCGGGGCGGTCATGAAGGAGATGCGTGGCCAGGCGGACGCCGGGCGCGTCCGCGAGCTGATCCTCGAGAAGCTGGCCTGACCCACCCCCTTTCCTTCCCGCTCGCGAGTCACCGTATGCGTGCTCGCGAGTCACCGTGTGCGCACTGGCGAGTCACCGTGTGCGCGCGACTGGCTCGCGAGCCCGCAGGTAGTGGCTCGCGGGTGCGCGCAGAGTGGCTCGCGGTCAGGTGGCGGCGCGGTCGAGCAGCGCGAGGAGCTCGGCGTGCACGGCCTCCGGCTGCTCGAGCGTGATGAAGTGCGACGCGTCGAGCTCGACGTAGCGGGCTCCGGTGATGCGCGCGGCAGCGCTGCGCATCTGCCGCGCTCCCGTGAGCACGTCCCATCGCGCCCCGATGAGGGTCGTGGGCTGCGTGACCTTCGAGAGGCTCACGCGCTCGTGGCGTGACGCGTGGAGCGCGAGGTGCATGTACCAACGCCAGTCCATCGCGAAGAACGCCGTCAGCGTCTCCTTCGCCGCGTCCCGGTCGGCGGCGGGCAGCATGAGGCCGGTGTGGCGGGCGACGACGTCGAAGAGGTACGGGACGTGGTGCATCCGCTGCGTGATCGGGTTGAGCGCCGCGCCCGCGGCCTGGACGACCCGCGTGGCCGAGACCATGGCCGTACGGGCGACGGGGCCGGGGATCCGTGTCGGGGCGAGCATCGTCGCGAACGTGTCTCCGGGGACACCCGCCACGGCGAGCACGGCGTCGACACGCTCGGGCCACCGCACCGCGAGCTCGAACGCCAGGTTGACGCCGATCGACCAGCCGACGACCGGCGCGTGCTCGATACCGTCGTCACGCATGACCGCGAGGGCGTCCTCGAGGTGTGCGTCGATGCCGACGCGGGAACGGTCGTGTGGCCGCTCCGAGCCGCCGATCCCGCGGTGGTACCACGACACGACCCGTACCCCGCAGTCCGGATCGAGCAGGGCCGGCCACGCGTACGGGCTGGTCCCCAGTCCGTTGCAGAGGAGCACCGTGGGGCCTTCGGCGTCGTTCGTCCACGCGCGGATCCGTGTGCCGTCCTCGCTGATGACGTCCCAGTGCCGGACCCGGGGTGGGGCCACCGCGGGGGTCGACCCTCGTACGTTCACAGCAAAACGCTACAGCACCGCTGTCACAGTCAGAGTGTCAAGGGGTCGGCCCTAGGGTGTCCTCCATGCCGCTCGTCCTGTCACCCTTCCCCTCCGACGCTTTCGAGGTCCCGCCCGGCGTGGACCTCGTCTCGTACTCCGGCGCCCTCACCGACCTCCCGGCCGACGACGTCCTCGCCGACGTCACGATGTGGGTGCTGTCGTACGACCTGTCGGCCGACCTCCGCCCTGCGCTCGCGCGGATGCCCCGCCTCGAGGTGGTCCAGGCCCAGTCCGCCGGGACGGACGGCATCGTCGCCCAGATCCCCGACGGCGTGACCCTGTGCAACGCGCGTGGCGTGCACGACGCGGCGACCGCCGAGCTGGGTGTCGGACTGATCCTCGCCTCGCTGCGCGGCATCCCCGCGTTCGTGCGGGCCCAGGAGGAGCAGCGCTGGCTCGCGTACCGGTGGTGGGACGCGCTGGCCGACAAGACGGTCATGATCGTCGGCTACGGCAGCATCGGTGCGGCGCTCGAGCGGAGGCTCGCGGGGTTCGAGGTCGAGGTGGTCCGGGTCGCACGCACGGCGCGGGACGGGATCCACGCGACGAGCGAGCTCCCCGAGCTCCTTCCGCACGCGGACGTGGTCGTGCTCCTCACGCCGCTGACCGACCAGACGCGCCACCTCGCCGACGCGCAGTTCCTCGCCGCGATGAAGGACGGCGCGCTGCTCGTCAACCTCGCACGGGGACCCGTCGTCGACACCGACGCCCTGCTCGCCGAGACAGAGACGGGTCGCCTGCGCGCGGCCCTCGACGTCACTGATCCCGAGCCGCTTCCCGACGGGCACCCGCTCTGGAGCGCACCGGGGGTCCTCATCAGCCCGCACGTCGCCGGCGGGACCACAGCGATGCGCCCGCGCGTCCTCTCGCTCGTCCGGGAGCAGGTACGCCGTGTCGCGGCGGGCGAGGAGCTCCTCAACCAGGTGCCGCGTCAGCCCTGACGGCCCGGACCGGACCCGGCCGACTGTGCTGGCTCCTCGAACGTCGAGGGTGCCTGCATCGCCCATCGGATGGTGCTCGTCGCCGCACCACCCGCAGCCCTGAACGCGGTCGCCTCCGTGATCGGCAGCCATGGCAGGTGCAGCGGCCGCCGTGCCCAGACCGGGAGCAGGCCGACCGCCGCGGCGCCGAGCGCGGTGTAGCCGGCACGCAGGGTCCACGGCACCGGCGGCGTCAGCAGGATGAAGCGCGCCGCCTCGCGCGCCGCCCGGGTCGAGACCAGCTCCGGCCGGAAGGCCTCCAGCCGCGCCTGCAGCCCGTCGGTGTCGGTCGGCGGGTCGTCGGCCCCGAGCGCGGACGCGACCTCGGCCGTCTGCGCGACGTACGTGTCGCGCTCCGCGGCCGTGAGCCGGCGCGCGCCGTACCGGTCGTGCGCGCGCAGGAAGCTGTCGGCCTCCGCGACGTGCACCCACGTCAGCAGGTGCGGGTCGTCGGCGGCGTACGGACGACCGTCCGGTGCGGTCCCGCGGATACGCCCGTGGATCGCGCGGACGATGCGGACGGCGCGCTCGGCGGTCTCGACCGTGCCGAAGGTGGTCTCCGCCAGGAATCCGCTCGTCCGCTGGAGCCGGCCCCACGGGTCGCCCCGGTAGCCGGAGTGCTGGTCGACGGCCGCCATCGCGAGCGGGTGCAGCGACTGGAGCAGGAGCGCACGGATCCCGCCGACGAACATCGACGCGTCACCGTGGACCCTCCAGATCGGGTCGTCGGGCCCGAAGCGGCGGGGCCCGACCTCGCCGTGGATGCGGGTACGGCGGTCGGGGCCGTCGTCACCCGCGACCCGGGTGAAGACCGCCTCTGCGAGCAGCTCTCGGACGCCCATGGATCCAGCGTACGGGCGGAACGCTCAGAGGCGACCCATCGAAGCCACGGACGCGGTGACCGCCTTGGCGAACGTGGCCGCGGCCCCGTCGACGTAGGGCAGGAAGAGCGCAGGCTCGGTGAGTTCGAGCTCCATCACCTGCGGTGTCCCGTCGGCGCCGGTGACAAGGTCGACCCGCGCGTAGAGCAGGTCGAGGCCGCCGCCCAGCGACTTGCGGGCCGCCCGCAGCGCCTGGCCGGCGACGGTGAGCTGCTCGGCCGTCGGGCTGGTGGCGGTGAGGTGCTCGCGGGCGTCGCGACCCTCGCGCAGGCCCTCACCCGGGGCGAGCATCGCCGCCTTGACGACCGCGTGCGAGTACTCGCCACCGGCGAACAGCACCGCGGTCTCGCCCTCGGCGTCGACCGTGCTGACGTACGGCTGGAGCATCGACGTGCGACCGGCCTCGACCAGGCTGCGGCTGTGCTGCAGGGCGTCGGCCGGATCGGCCCAGCGTGCGGTGTCGGCCGACCCTGCGGACACCGCGGGCTTGACGACCCACTCGACGTCGTCGACGGCGAGACCGAGGGTGGTGGCGTGGGCGGTGAGCGCTGCCTCGTCGGTGACGTCCCAGGCGGTCGGGATGATCGGGCAGCCGTGCTCCGCGAGGTCGCGCAGGTAGGTCTTGTGGGTGTTCCAGGTGAGGACGTCGGCACGGTTGCGCAGGCGCGGGACCCTGCGGGCCCAGGTGAGGAACTCGTCGCGGCGCGGGGTGTAGTCCCACGTGGTGCGGACGACGGTCACGGCGTAGCGGTGCCAGTCGACGTCCGGGTCGTCCCAGACCTCGACGCCGACCTCGTGACCCAGCGCGACGAGCTCCTCGCTCAGGAGCTTGATCTCGGGGTCGTCGGTGGTGGAGGCGGCGCTGGCCAGGGCGATGAGGGCCACGGTGTTCCTTCGTACGGGACTGCAGGGGCGGGTACGACGCTACGTGACGGCCTCGGCGTCGCTGTCGGCCACCTGCGTACGCAGCTGCGCAGAGATGGCCGACTCGCTGGCGAAGTAGGCCAGTCCCCAGTCCGCGACACGGGCCGGTGAGCTCAGCCGGGGGTCGTCTCCGAGAGACTCGCGTACGGCACGCAGCTCGGCGGTCCGCTCCTCGAGCTGCGCGATGTAGGAGGAGAGCCACTTCTCCACCTGCTCGGGTCCGACGAGGTGCCCGAACATCAGCCGCAGCGCCACCGGGTGCTTGAGTACGGGGAAGTCCGGCTCGGTCGTCGACAGCCACGTCAGGAGGCGCTCACGTCCGGTGTCGTTCAGCGCGTACCGGCGGGTGCTCCGCCGCCCGTTCTCCGCCTCCGTCGCCGCGACGAGGTCGAGGCGGGCCAGCCGTGCGAGCTCGGTGTAGACCTGGCTGGTCGCGGGCGAGACCCAGTAGTAGCGCATCGTCTGGTCGCACCGCTGCTTGAGCTCGTAGCCGGTGAGTCCCTCGGCCGCGTCGTCGGGATGGAGCGCGAGGAGGCCGAGGAGTGCGTACGAGGTCGTTGACAGGTCTGCCGCCATGTCCTTAGCGTAGCGAGTATTCCAATTAGGAATATGGCGGAGGAGTGCGTGATGGATGCGGTGCTGCTGATCGGGACGCGCAAGGGCTTGTGGATCGGACGGTCGGCCGACCGGGTCGCCTGGGAGCTGGAGGGGCCCGTCTTCCCGATGACGGCCGTCTACGCGACGTGCGTCGACACGCGTCGAGACGGTGAGCGTGGCGACGGCACCCGCTTGCTGGTCGGCACGATGAGCGAGCACTGGGGTCCGCAGGTCAGCTGGTCCGACGACCTGGGCGCGACCTGGTCCGAGAAGGCCGGTGGCGGCATCCGGTTCCCGGAGGGGACGGGTGCGGCACTCGAGCAGGTCTGGCAGCTGACGCCGGGCGCGCAGCCTGACGAGGTGTGGGCCGGGACGCAGCCGTCCGCGCTGTTCCGGTCGACCGACCGGGGCGAGACGTTCTCGCTCGTGCAGAGCCTGTGGGACCACCCGCACCGCCCGGATTGGGGTGCGGGCTTCGGGGGGCAGGCGATCCACACGATCGTCCCCGACCCGGCAGACCCCGACCGTGTCACGGTGGCGATGTCGACCGGCGGCGTCTACCGCACGGAGGACGGCGGCGGGTCGTGGTCGCCGCACAACACCGGCATCTCGGCGTACTTCTTCCCGGATCCCTTGCCGGAGTTCGGGCAGTGCGTGCACAAGGTCGCTACCCACCCGCAGCGCTCCGACCTCCTCTACGCCCAGAACCATCACGGGGTCTACCGCTCCACCGACGGTGGTGACACCTGGGTCTCGATCGCGGACGGCCTGCCGAGCGACTTCGGGTTCCCGATCGTGGTGCATCCCGGTCGCCCGGAGACCGTCTACGTCTTCCCCCTCGTCGCCGACTCCGACCGCATGCCGCCGGGCGGGGTGCCGCGGGTGTGGCGTTCGGACGACGCGGGGGAGACCTGGCGCGAGCTCGGCAAGGGGCTCCCGGACACCTCGTACGCCGCCGTCATGCGGGACGCGTTCTCGGCCGACGACGGGCCCTCCCACGGGCTCGCCGCCGGGCTCTACCTCGGGGCGCGCGACGGGACGGTCCACGCCAGCGATGACGAAGGGGAGTCGTGGCGCGAGGTGGCTGCGCACCTTCCCGACGTCATGAGCGTCCGGGCTGCCATGGTGTGAGGCGTAATCAATCCTCCATCATTGATTTGATTCAATCCAATTCTCAGGATTGATTCTCAGGGATCAATGCTCAATGTTTGATATGCTCGGCGCATGTACGTGATGACGCTCGACCAGCGCGACAGCCGCCGCGGCCGTGATGCCGTGCCCGAGCTCCTCGAGGCGCTCGCTGACCTGGTCGAGCCCGTGCGCACGTTCGAACGCACGGCGGGAGACGAGGTCCAAGGTCTGCTCGACTCTCCGGAGGACGTGGTCAGGATCGTGGTCCACGCTCTGCGCGACGGCCGGTGGTGGATCGGTGTCGGCGTCGGGGAGGTCGAGGGGCCGCTGCCGGAGACGACCCGTGCCGGCCGCGGGCCCGCGTACGTGCGTGCCCGTACGGCGGTCGAGCGCGCCAAGGCCGAGCCTCAGCCCGTCGCCGTCCGCGCCGAAGACGCCGAGGCGGCCGACGACGCCGAGACCGCGCTCTGGTTGCTCGCGAGTCTGCTGGGCCGCCGCACCGACGCCGGATGGGAGGCGGTCGACGCCATGGAGGCCGCCGACGTCACGCAGCGCGACGCCGCTGCGGCGCTGGGCATCTCCGCGCAGGCGATGAGCCGCCGACTCGCCGTCGCAGGGTGGACCGAGGAGCGCCGGGGCCGTACGCTCGCGGCGCACCTGCTGGCCGCGAGCGACCCCGAGCAGAAGGCGAGCCGATGAGGACGGACTACTGATGACCGCGTACGTGATCGTGATCGCTGCTGCGGCGGTAGCCCTGGTCGGAGGGGCGTTCGCCCGGACGACGACCGTTCGGCTCGTGACCGGCGGTGCGCTCGCCGTCGCGCTGGCCCTCGCGGTGGTGGCGACGATCTTCGAGGACCCCGTCACGGGGTCACGGCACGACGTGATGGTGCTGTTCGCGCTCGTCCTCGCCGTGTGCGGGGGAGCGGTCGTGACGACCGCCGTGTTCGAGGCGATCGACGCGGCGCGGCCTTTCGAGGTCCAGGGCACCACGGTGACGGCGGCTGCCGACGTCCTGCGCGGCGGCACCTGGATCGGCGCGCTGGAGCGGCTCGCCGTCTTCGGGGCGCTCGCCGCCCGGTGGCCGGAGGGCGTCGCGATCGTCCTCGCGGTGAAAGGGCTCGGCCGCTACCCGGAGCTGCGGGCTCAGGAGGAGACTGCCCGCGCGCATCCGGGTGAGCTGCGCTCGGGCGCCGCCGAGCGCTTCATCATCGGGACGATGGTCAGCGTGATCTGGGCGGTGGCGTGCGTCTACGTCGCGTTCGCCCCGTACGTCGTGGGCGAGCGCTGACCCGCTGACAGAGGTCCGGCGCCCCGCGAAGGCGAGGCGCCGGACGAGCGCGACGGTTCAGCAGGTGCGGCTCAGGAGGCGCCGAGCGAGCGCCAGTAGGAGTTGAGAGCGCCGTTCGTCTTGATGAACCACACGAGCGGGCCGATGACGATGAAGCATCCCGGGAAGTACCAGAGGCCTGTGGCGCCGCCGACCGGCTTGCGCTGGCCGCGACGCTCGTACAGGCCGCCCACCTCGCTCGGCGTGACGTACGCGAGGACGATGGGCAGGAAGATCGCCAGCAGCAGCGCGACACCGCCACCGAGTCCCGAGCCGTTGTGGCGCTTCATCTCGGCGTGCGTCTTGTACCACCACACCCAGGTGTAGATCCCGAACGTGATGACGGCGAGCAGGATGCAGACGCCGGTGGAGCGGACGGTGCCGATTGGGCCGAGCTGTCCGCCCGGCGTCGTCGGAGGGTAGGGGTAGGTGTTCTGAGCGGGGGTGTCGTTCACGGTCGTCCTTCGTCGGATTAAGGGTCGGACGGACCGTAGCGGCTGGCGCGGTCAAGCGGAGGCGGATTGGTCGAAGCTTCTCGCAGAGCGGTCCCGCGGCGCTGTGACGTGCGGTGCAGCCGTAATCTTGCAGCATGGCGTCCGAGACCCCCGACATCAAGCCCCGCAGCCGCGACGTGACCGACGGACTCGAGAGTGCTGCCTCGCGCGGCATGCTCCGCGCCGTCGGCATGGGAGACGAGGACTGGGAGAAGCCCCAGATCGGCGTCGCGTCGAGCTGGAACGAGATCACGCCCTGCAACCTCTCCCTCGACCGCCTGTCGGACGCGGTGAAGAACGGCGTGCACGCGGCCGGCGGCTATCCGCTGGAGTTCGGCACGATCTCGGTCTCCGACGGCATCTCGATGGGCCACGAGGGGATGCACTACTCGCTCGTGTCGCGCGAGGTCATCGCCGATTCGGTGGAGACCGTCATGATGGCCGAGCGGCTGGACGGCTCGGTTCTGCTCGCCGGCTGCGACAAGAGCCTGCCCGGCATGCTGATGGCCGCCGCACGCCTCGACCTGTCGAGCGTCTTCCTGTACGCCGGGTCGACGATGCCGGGGCAGGTCGACGGCAAGGACGTCACGATCATCGACGCGTTCGAGGCCGTCGGCGCCTGCCTCAAGGGTCTGATCTCGCGCGACGAGGTCGACCGCATCGAGCGGGCGATCTGTCCAGGCGAGGGCGCCTGCGGTGGCATGTACACCGCCAACACGATGGCGTCGGTCGCCGAGGCGCTCGGCATGTCGCTGCCCGGCTCGGCCGCGCCGCCGGCCGTGGACAGCCGCCGCGACGGGTTCGCCCGCCGCTCCGGCGAGGCCGTCGTCAACCTGCTCCGCGAGGGCATCACGGCACGTCAGATCCTCACCAAGCCAGCTTTCGAGAACGCGATCGCCGTCGTCATGGCGCTCGGGGGTTCCACGAACGCGGTCCTCCACCTGCTGGCGATCGCGCGCGAGGCCGAGGTCGACCTGACCCTCGACGACTTCGTGCGCATCGGCGAGAAGGTCCCGCACCTGGGTGACCTCAAGCCGTTCGGCCGGTACGTGATGAACGACGTCGACAAGGTCGGCGGGATCCCCGTGATCATGAAGGCGCTTCTCGACGCCGGGCTGATGAACGGCGAGACCATGACGGTGACCGGCAAGACGATGGCCGAGAACCTCGAGGCGCTCGTGACGACCGCGGTGGACGGCGACGTCATCCGCAGGCTCGACAACCCCATCCACGCGACCGGCGGCCTGACGATCCTTGAGGGCACGCTGGCTCCGCAGGGTGCGGTCGTCAAGAGCGCAGGCTTCGACGAGAGCGTGTTCACCGGCACGGCGCGTGTCTTCGACGGCGAGAAGGCCGCGATGGCGGCGCTCGCCGACGGCACGGTGACGGCCGGCGACGTCGTCGTCATCCGGTACGAGGGCCCCAAGGGTGGCCCCGGCATGCGCGAGATGCTCGCCATCACCGGCGCGATCAAGGGCGCGGGCCTCGGCAAGGACGTCCTCCTGCTCACCGACGGACGGTTCTCCGGCGGCACGACCGGCCTGTGTGTCGGACACGTCGCGCCCGAGGCCGTCGACGGTGGCCCGATCGCCTTCGTGGCCGACGGTGACCCGATCACCCTCGACGTGGCCAACCGCCGTCTCGACGTGGACATCGACCCCGACGAGCTGGCGCGGCGCAAGGAGGGTTGGGCTCCCAAGCTCCCGGTGGTGCCGCCGCGTGGAGTGCTGGCCAAGTACGCGAAGCTCGTCGGCTCCGCGGCCGACGGCGCCGTCCTCGGCTGAGCCGCGGCCGTGCTTCGCGAGGGCGCGTTCCGACCCGTTGACGGGTCGGAACGCGCCTACGCCCCAGGCACCCCGGGGAGCGCGCCGCGATGTGGGACGCCGATCTCATCATGTGAGATCACGTCGAGGCTGGCTTGACCCCCACAGGCGGGTCGCGCACTCTTGACTCGTGCGCAACCTCCTTCTCGTACGTCACTGACGCGCGACCGGCTTCCCGGTCCCGCGTCACCCCTCGAATGCCCAGGTGGGCCGGGGGGTTTTTTCTTGTCAGCAACGCCTTGTCACGAGCAGGCAGTCAGCAGCACGAGGGGCACCCGCCCCCACCCGAGGTACCGGCGCCGAGGCCGGTCGGCATGAAGGGACAGCGATGACCGAGCAGATCACCGGGGCTCAGAGCCTCGTCCGAGCGTTGGAGCACGCTGGGGTCGAGGTCGTCTTCGGCATCCCTGGCGGCGCGATCCTCCCGGCGTACGACCCGTTGATGGACTCCGAGAAGATCCGCCACATCCTCGTGCGTCACGAGCAGGGCGCGGGCCACGCGGCACAGGGCTACGCCGTCGCGAGCGGCAAGGTCGGGGTCTGCATGGCGACGTCGGGGCCTGGCGCCACGAATCTCGTGACCGCCATCGCCGACGCGTACATGGACTCCGTCCCGATCGTCGCCGTCACCGGCCAGGTCGCCAGTCGCGCGATCGGCACCGACGCCTTCCAAGAGGCCGACATCCGCGGCATCACGATGCCGATCACCAAGCACAGCTACCTGGTCACGGACGCCGCCGAGATCCCGCGCGCGGTCGCCGAGGCCTTCCACATCGCCTCCTCCGGGCGTCCCGGACCGGTCCTCGTGGACGTCTCCAAGGACGCCCTCCAGGCGATGACGACGTTCGAGTGGCCGACCGAGCTCCACCTGCCGGGCTACCGACCGACGACCAAGCCCCACGGCAAGCAGGTGCGTGAGGCCGCGCGGCTCATCGCCGAGGCGGAGCGTCCCGTGCTGTACGTGGGCGGCGGCGTCGTCAAGGCGAACGCCTCCACGGAGCTCAAGGTGCTCGCCGAGATGACCGGCATCCCGGTGGTCACGACGCTGATGGCCCGCGGCGCGTTCCCCGACAGCCATCCGCTGCACCTCGGCATGCCCGGCATGCACGGCACGGTGGCAGCCGTCGGCGCACTCCAGAAGAGCGATCTGCTGATCTCGCTCGGAGCCCGCTTCGACGACCGGGTGACCGGTGACCTGGCCTCGTTCGCTCCCGAGGCGAAGGTCATCCACGCCGACATCGACCCGGCCGAGATCTCCAAGAACCGTACGGCGGACGTGCCGATCGTCGGTGACGCCCGCGAGGTGATCGCCGACCTCGTGGTCGCGCTCCAGGCCGAGTACGCCCGGCACCCCGCCGACTACAGCGCGTGGCAGGACCAGGTCCAGAGCGTGGCGAAGCGCTTCCCGCTCGGGTACGACGAGCCGTCCGACGGCACGATGTCTCCGCAGCGCGTCATCCAGCGCATCGGGGAGATCGCCGGCCCCGACGCCACCTACACCGCCGGCGTCGGCCAGCACCAGATGTGGGCGGCGAACTTCATCGGCCACGAGCGTCCCGCCCGCTGGATCAACTCCGGTGGCATGGGCACGATGGGCTTCTCCGTGCCGGCGGCGATGGGTGCGCAGGTCGCGCGACCCGGTGAGGTCGTGTGGGCGATCGACGGGGACGGCTGCTTCCAGATGACCAACCAGGAGCTCGCGACCTGTGCGCTCGAGGGCATCCCCATCAAGGTCGCGGTCATCAACAACTCGTCACTGGGCATGGTGCGGCAGTGGCAGACGCTGTTCTACGAGGGCCGCTACTCCAACACCGATCTGCAGACGGGCTCCGACGCGGCGCGCATCCCCGACTTCGTCAAGCTCGCCGACGCCTACGGGTGCGTCGGGCTGCGGTGCGAGAGCCCCGAAGACCTCGACGACGTGATCGAGAAGGCGATGTCGATCACCGACGTCCCCGTCGTCATCGACTTCGTCGTGCACCGCGACGCGATGGTGTGGCCGATGGTCCCCGCCGGCACCAGCAACGACATGATCCAGATCGCGCGTGACATGGCACCCGACTTCGGCGAGGACGAGCTGTGAACGACGTGAGCGCAAGTCCCTACCGAGCATCCAGCACTGCGCCGACGAGGAGCTGACCGTCCCATGACCAAGCACACGCTGTCCGTCCTGGTCGAGAACACCCCCGGTGTCCTCGCCCGGGTCGCGAGCCTCTTCATGCGGCGCGGCTTCAACATCGAGTCGCTCGCGGTCGGCCCGACCGAGATCCCCGAGATCTCGCGCATGACGATCGTCGTGAACGTCGACGAGCTCCCGCTCGAGCAGGTCACGAAGCAGCTCAACAAGCTCGTGAACGTCCTCAAGATCGTCGAGCTCGAGCCCTCCGTGGCCGTCGAGCGCGAGCTCATGCTGATCAAGGTCCGTGCCGACTCGCAGACCCGAGGCCAGGTGCTCGAGACCGTCCAGCTCTTCCGCGCGAAGGTCGTCGACGTGGCGGTGGACGCCGTCACCGTCGAGGCCACGGGCGACCCGGGCAAGCTCTCAGCGATGCTGAGGGTGCTCGAGCCGTTCGGCATCCGCGAGATCGCCCAGTCCGGGCGGGTCGCGATCGGACGTGGTGGGCGGTCGATCACAGACCGCACCCTGCGCTCCGTCCCCGGCGGGTCCAGCCAGACCGCCTGAGCGTACGGTCGTACCCACGGCCGTGCCTGACTACCCCTGGCACCGACAGGTGTCACTCGGCACCACCAAGAAGGAGTTTCCCCGTGCCTGAGCTGTTCTACGACGACGACGCCGACCTGGGCGTGATCCAAGGCCGCAGCGTGGCCGTCCTCGGCTACGGCAGCCAGGGCCACGCCCACGCGCTGTCGCTGCGCGACTCCGGCGTCGACGTCCGCGTCGGCCTGCCCGAGGGCTCGAAGAGCCGCGCCAAGGCCGAGGCCGAGGGGCTGCGCGTGCTTGCTCCCGCCGAGGCGGTCGCCGAGGCCGACGTCATCGTCGTCCTCGCACCCGACCCGGTCCAGCGCACGCTCTACACCGAGGCGATCGAGCCCAACCTCAACGACGGCGACGCGCTGATCTTCGGGCACGGCTTCAACATCCGCTACGGCTACGTCAAGCCGCCGGCCGGTGTCGACGTCGGCATGATCGCGCCGAAGGGCCCGGGTCACCTGGTCCGCCGCGAGTACGTCGAGGGTCGTGGCGTGCCGGTGCTCGTCGCCGTGGAGCAGGACGCGACCGGCAACGCCTGGCCGCTGGTCCTCTCGTACGCGAAGGCGATCGGCGGACTGCGCGCCGGCGGCATCAAGACGACCTTCACCGAGGAGACCGAGACGGATCTCTTCGGCGAGCAGGCCGTCCTGTGCGGTGGCGTGTCCGCGCTCGTCCAGGCCGGCTTCGAGACGCTGACCGAGGCCGGCTACCAGCCCGAGGTCGCGTACTTCGAGTGCCTCCACGAGCTGAAGCTGATCGTCGACCTCATGTACGAGGGCGGCATCGCCAAGCAGCGCTGGTCGGTCTCCGACACCGCCGAGTACGGCGACTACGTGTCGGGCCCGCGGGTCGTCGACGCGCAGGTCAAGGAGAACATGAAGGCCGTCCTCGACGACATCCGCAACGGCGCGTTCGCCGAGCGCTTCATCGCCGACCAGGACGCCGACGGACCGGAGTTCAAGAAGCTCCGCGCCGAGGGCGAGCAGCACCCGATCGAGGCCACCGGCCGCGAGCTGCGCAAGCTGATGTCGTGGGTCAAGAGCGCCGACGACGACTACACCGAGGGCACCGCAGCGCGCTGACCCTCGTACGTCCGCCCGACGGCGGTGAGTCCCCCCACGCAGCACACGGCGTGGGGGGACTCACCGCCGTCGGCGTTTGGGGGGCCTGGGGATCTCGCCGGGATAGATGAGGCGGGCGAGCCAGCGGCGGGACGCGAGATAGACCTCGCGCGCACCTCCACGGCGCCATGCGCGACGGACGCGACGGGCGGAAGCCATGCGTACCCCTCGGGGGAAGGAGTCTGGTGGGTTGCCCGCACCGTACCGGTCGCGACGACACTGCGGAAGGGCTCCGGCGGGGTCTGTTATCGTCGCCAGCAGTTGCAAGGCCGGGGTGCCCGAAGGGCTGAGAACACACCCGCCGAACCTGATCCGGGTCATACCGGCGAGAGGGAGCCTGATGCTCGATCCACGTACCGCTGTCCACGTCCACGACCAGCTTCGGGCCACGGGTCCGCTGGTGCAGGTCATCACCAACTACGTCTCCATGGACATCGCCGCCAACCTGCTCAACGCAGCAGGCGCCTCCCCGGCGATGGTCCACGACGCCCGTGAGGCCGGCGAGTTCGCCGGCATCGCGCAGGCCGTCGTCGCCAACATCGGCACGCTGTCGCCTCCGTGGGTCGAGGGCATGCTCGCCGCGGTCGAGGCAGCGGGCGCAGCGGGCAAGCCGTGGGTCCTCGACCCGGTGGCGGTCGGCGCCACGGCGTACCGGCGCGAGACGGCCGCGGCCCTGATCGAACGCCGACCGACGGTGATCCGGGGCAACGCCAGCGAGATCCTCTCGATCGCGACCTCGACCGGCGCAGGTCGCGGGGTCGACGCCGACGCCGACACCGCCGACGTCCGTACGGATGCGGAGGCACTGGCGTCCAAGCTGGAGACCGTCGTCGCGATGACCGGTGCCGTCGACATCGTCACCGACGGCGCCCGTACGGCGGAGATCCGTGGGGGCGACGCAAGGGCACCGATGATCACGGCGCTCGGATGCTCGGCGAGCGCCCTGGTCGGAGCCGCGTGCGCGGTCCACGACGATGCGTTCGAGGCGTCGGCGAGCGCGCTGGCGATCCTCACCGCCGCGATCGAGCAGGCCGCGCCGCACGCCGAGGGGCCGGGCTCGCTGCGGTGGCGCCTGCTGGACGCGCTGTCCACGTTGTCGTCCGACGCCGTGGCCGAGGTCGTCGCGCGCTGATGCGGGGACAGGCTGGGGACGTCCGCCTCTACCTCGTGACCGGGCCCGTTCTTCCGGGAGCCGACCTGGCCGACGTCGTCGCGGACGCGGTCGACGGGGGAGTGACCATGGTGCAGCTCCGCGACAAGGACGCGACCACCGACGACCTCGTCCGCCTGGGTGAGCGGCTCACCGAGCGGATCGGCACCCGCGCGACATTCGTGCTCAACGACGACCTCCAGGCGGCCCGTGCGCTTCCGGGCGCGGGGTTGCACGTCGGTCCTGACGACCTCCATCCGGCGCGTGCGCGGGAGGTGCTCGGCGACGACGCGGTGGTCGGGTGGTCGCTCCACCACGTCGACCAGCTGAAGGACGAGGCCGCGGTGGCGGCGTGCAGCTACCTCGCGGTGAGCCCTGTCTGGCCGACTCCGACGAAGACGGACACGACGGCGCCGTGGGGCCTCGACGGCGTACGGCGGCTGCGTGACGTCGTTCCCGCAGACCTGCCGCTGGTCGCGATCGGCGGCATCTCGGCAACCAACGCCGCGTCCGTCGTCGAGGCCGGCGCGGACGGGGTCTGCGTCGTCTCCGCGATCTGCTCGTCCCCGGACCCGGGCGACGCCGCGCACACGTTGCGCGAGACCGTCGACGCCGCCCTCGCCGCACGAGCGGAGGAGGGCCGATGAGCCCGGTGCCCGTGGTGCTCTCCATCGCCGGGTCCGACCCGTCCGGCGGAGCGGGGATCCAGGCGGACCTCAAGACCGCGTCCGCACTGGGTGTGTACGGAGCGGCAGCGTTGACCGCGCTGACCGTCCAGAACACCCGGGGCGTCAGCGGCATCCACGCTGTGCCACCGGAGTTCGTGGCCGCGCAGGTCCGCGCCGTCCTCGACGACCTGGAGGTCGGCGCCGTCAAGATCGGCATGCTCGGCACCGCCGACGTCGTGGCTGCGGTGGCGGAGGTTCTCGCGACGACGGACGTGCCGATCGTGCTCGACCCGGTGATGGTCGCGACGTCGGGCGACCGCCTCGTCCCCGAGGACGCGATCCTTGCCCTCCGTACGAGCCTGCTGCCGTTGGTCACCGTGGTGACGCCCAACGTGCCGGAGGCGGCCGTTCTCGCCGGGGCACCCGAGGCGACGGACGCAGACGGTCTGGAGGTGGCGGCGCGCGATCTGCGCGTGCTCGGTGGCACGCGCGCGGTGCTCGTGAAGGGCGGGCACCTCGGCGGAGACGAGAGCATCGACGTCCTCGCCGACGAGGACGGCGTGCGGTCCTACCCGGCGCCGCGGATCGACACCCCGAACACCCACGGGACCGGGTGCTCGCTGTCGACGGCGATCGCCTCCCACCTTGCTCTCGGGATGCCGCTGCGCGAGGCGGTAGGGGAGGCCAAGGAGTACGTGACCGGTGCGCTGCGCAGCGGCGCGACGTACTCGGTCGGGCAGGGCAACGGTCCGATCGACCACCTGTGGCGCGCGCGATGACTTCAGCCGCGGGCTTCTCGCAGGTGGCGTGGCTGCACGTCGCGGACTGGTACGACGCGATCCTGAGGCACCCTTTCGTGGCCGGACTGGCCGACGGCACGCTCGCGGAGGACGTGTTCGCGCGCTACCTCGTGGACGATGCGCACTACCTGTCCCGGTACGGCAGTGCGCTCGCGATGCTGGCGGCGCGTGCCGGTGACCCGGCGCTGTCGGCCGAGCTCGCGCGCGCGGCGGCCGACGCCATCGAGGCGGAGCGGCTGATGCACGCGGAGTTCCTCGTGCCCCGGGGCCTCGATCCCGACGGCCCGGGTGCGGCAGAGCCCACCCCTACCTGCCGCGCGTACGCGGGTGCGCTGCTCGCCGATGCTGCGTACGCGCCGGTCGAGGTCGGGCTCGCCGGCCTGCTGCCGTGCTTCCGGGTCTACCTGGAGGTCGGGCGCGCGGTCGCGGCACGGGCGACCGACGCTGCGCACCCGTACCGCGCCTGGATCGACACCTACGCGGACCCTGCCTTCGACGCCGCGGTCACGCGGGCCGAGGGGTGGACCGACCGGCTCGCGGCCGCGGCGACGCCGGAGCGGCGTGCGGACATGCTGGCCGCGTACGAGCGCGCGACGCGGTTCGAGTGGATGTTCTGGGACGCGTCGTGGCGCGGGGAGACCTGGCCGACGGCCTGACCTCCCCGCACCACGGGCCGTCACAGACAGCCGGAGATCTCGCGGATCTTGAGGGTCGGGGCGCCCTCGGCGACGGCGTCGGCGACCGCCCGCACTCCGTCGGCGTACTCGCCCCCGGCGTCCATCGGCGCGAGCAGCGGCCAGTCGCGGGCACCGACGAGCGCGTCGGTCGCCGTACGGCGGGCCGCCGCGTCCCCCGCGTCCTCGGCGCGCTGGAGCTCGCCGACCCAGCCGCACACGACCGGCTCGAGCACCTGGGCGCTGAGCTGGTAGCGGTCGTTCGTGCCGAGGTCGTCGAGCGCCGCGCGGTCGAGGCCGGGTGGGACCGGCACCCCGGTGAGGAGCTCGTCGACCACCTGCGACGCCTTGTCGGGCGTGACGATCTCGGGCGGCATCGCGGCGAGCCAGTCCTCGACCGAGACTGCTCGGATCGTGCGCAGGACCGCGACGATCTCTGCACGGTCCTTCCACCCGCCGATGCCCGTGCGGATCTCGGAGAACGTGCCGCCGGACGGGCGGAGCATCACGGCGATGTCGCGGGACGAGTACCGGAACTCGCTGCCTTCCTGCCCGTCGATCGAGAACGGCGTCGGCGCGGAGACGTCGAGCCGATCCTCGTAGTAGCCGTCGTAGCCGTCCGCGGGATACCAGGTCATGTCGAGCTCGCGCTCGCCGTTCGCGAAGACGATCGTGCCCTCGTCGGCGCGGAACCCGTAGACGTGGGCCACCTTCCAGCCGGGATCGCCGATCAGCAGGCGAGGCTGGCTGCGGGCGACCTCCACGACGGCGGCGGCGTAGGCGACGGGGGTCGTGACCACGGGCGGCTCGGAGGAAGCCGGAGGTGCGGCCGGTGTCGTCTCCGGATCGCCACCGGAGCCCACCCACGCGGGGACCACCAGGGCGGCGGTGAGGACGGCGGCGGTCGCGACCACTCCCGCCAGCGGCAGCTTCCAGGATCGCGGGGACCGCTGGGGACGCGGAGACCGTTGCAGATCGGCGTTCACGATCTCCTCCAGGAGCACGCGGTCGGCTCCCCGCAGGTCGAGCAGCGCGGTGTCGACGTACGGGTCGGCGGATCCAAGCAGACGATCGAGGTCGAAGTCGTTGTCGTTCATCGTCCCTCCTCGGGACTGGGTACGGTGCGGATGCTCATCTCGTGTCCGGCAACGGGTTCGGCGTCACCGAGGGCGTCGCGGAGCCTTCGGCGGGCGCGCGACAGACGGGTCCGTACGGCGGTGGGACTGATGTCGAGGACGTGGGCGATCTCGCGGGGCTCGAGTCCCTCCCACGACGACAGCATCAGGAGCTCGCGGTCGCCCGCTCCCAGTCGTTGCAGAGCCGCGCGTACGTCGGCGTGCTCGGTGACCTGGGTCGCCGGATCGGGAGCGAACGCGTCGGTGAGCTGGTGACGCAGTCGCTCGCCGAGACGCTCCCGGCGCCGCCCGCTGCGTTCGGCGTTGGACCGCACGTGGCGCGCGACCACGTACAGCCACAGGCGGCTGTCCTCCCCGGCCGGCATCGCGTCCAAGCGCCGCCAGGCGACGAGGAACGTCTCCGCGACGAGGTCGGAAGCGTCGTCAGGATGGCGCGTGCGGCGTACGGCGTACGCGAGGAGCGCGTCGAAGTGGGCGGCGTAGAGCTCGCGAAAGCGCTCCTCGCGAGCCGGGTCAGGTTTCGTCACGTCATGTCATGTCCGGTGCGCGCCCGATCGTGACACGCCACCTCGTCCGCTGTCGACCCGCCGCGGTCCGTGCGTTGGTGCGTCAGCGTCCACTCCGGCCGCACTCCCGTCCGCGGCGGTGGCTCAGCGTCCACCCGATCGCAGCCGGTGGACGCCCAGGCACCGGCGGTGCGGTGCGGTGGACGCCCAGGCACCGGCGGGTGGGCACGGGCTTACGCCGTCAGCGCCGGGCGGCGGCGTGCCGGTGCGGCCGGGGTCGCGCGGCCGGCGAGCACGGAGTCCCACGCGAGTGCGAGCCGGTCGACCGCGTCGGCGAGGTGCTCGGCGCTGCGGGCGTACGGGAGACGCAGCGACGTCTCGCCACCCCCGTCGGGAAAGAACCGCGGTCCCGCCGTGAGCAGCAGGTCGCGCGCTTCCGCAGCGACGGCGAGGCGGCTCGAGGCACGCGACGGCAGACGGATCCACAGCGACAGGCCACCGACGGGGGAGTTGAGCCCCCAGTCGGGGAGGCGGTCCCGAAGGGCGGTCACCAGCTCCTGGCGGCGGGCGCGAAGCCGCTCGCGACGGCCGTCGAGCAGCACCTCGCGGACGCGCAGCAGCTCGGCGACGGCGAGCTGCTCAAGGACCGGCGTGCCGATGTCGAAGGTCTCACGTGCCGCCACGAGCCGGGGGACGACGGCGTGCGGTGCGCGGATCCACCCGATGCGCAGCCCTCCCCAGAACGTCTTGCTCGCGGACCCGAGCGTGATCGCGCCGGGATGGTGCGCGGCGAGCGGGACGGGCATCGCCGTCTCGTCCACGTCGAGGGCGAGCTCGGCCATCGTCTCGTCCACGACCGGGATGGTCGTCGACCGCCGCAGGATCGACGCCACCTCCTGACGCGTGACGTCGTCCATGAGGGCGCCGGTCGGGTTCTGGAAGTCGGGGATCAGGTACGCCCAGGCGACCGGCGCCGCCCGGACGGTCGCGGCCAGCGCGTCGACGTCGAGCCGGTGGCCGTCGTGCGGGACCCCGAGGACGCGGAGGCCGGAGCGCCGTAGGGAGTCGATGGCGTTGGGGTACGTCGGGCTCTCCACGACGACCCGGTCGCCTCGCGCGGCGAGCGTACGGGCGACGAGGTTGAGCGCCGACTGCGCTCCGGAGGTCACGAGGATCTGGTCAGGATCGGTCGGCAGCCCACGTTCGGCGTAGCGCTGCGCGAGCATCTCGCGCAGCACCGGCACGCCCACCGTCTCGTACCCGGTCTGGGCGAGGTACTCCGGGAGCTGTTCGAGCGCGCGTCCGTAGGCCAGCCCGACTCCCGGGGCCGCCTGGCCAGCGGCGATCGTCCAGCCGACCATGCTCGAGCCGGCGGGAGGCGTGTACGGGGGGCGGGTGCCGCGGGGGAGCGTGACGACGCTGCCCGAGCCGCGGCGCGAGACCAGCAGCCCGGCCTCGCGCAGGACCCCGTACGCTCGGGTGACCGTCGTCCGGCTCACGGGAAGGACGGCCGTGAGCTCGCGCTCGCTCGGGAGGCGGGTCCCGGCGGGGATGCGCCCGTCGAGGACGAGAAGCCGTACGAGGTCGGCCAGCTCGCGGTAGCCCGGGGGATCGTCCGGGGCGATGTCGAGCAACGCGTGCAAGCGGCTGGCGGAGAGGCTGGCGACGGCCATGTGAGCCACTCTCGCACGATTGGCTATCGAACGGTAGTCCACTCATGCTTCAGGATGAGCGCATGGCCCGCGCCCCGTACACCCCCAGCACTCACTCACCCCTGGACCAGCTCCGGTCGGGCAAGCTTGGGCGCCGGCTCCCGCAGCTCGTGTTCGGCCTGATGCTCTACGGCTGGTCGATGTCGCTGATGATCGAGGCGGGCCTCGGCCTGGACCCGTGGGACGTGTTCCACGAGGGCCTCACGCTGTACGTGCCGCTCACGTTCGGGCAGGTCACGATCCTCGTCGGCGCCGCCGTCCTGCTGCTGTGGATCCCGCTGCGACAGTGGCCCGGTGTCGGCACGATCCTCAACGTGATCCTCATCGGCCTCGCCGTCGACCAGGGACTCTGGCTCCTCGCGCAGCCCGACTCGCTCACCCTGCGCATCGTGATGCTGATCGCCGGTGTGGTGCTCAACGCTCTCGCCGGCGCCCTCTACATCGGGGCGCACCTCGGGCCGGGTCCGCGGGACGGGCTCTTCCTCGGCCTCGTACGCCGCACCGGTTACAGCGTGCGGCTGATGCGGACGTCGGTCGAGGTCGCCGTGCTCGGACTAGGCTGGTTGCTCGGCGGGACCGTCGGTGTGGGCACCGTGCTCTACGCCCTCGCGATCGGCCCGCTCGTGCAGGCCTTCCTGCCGCTCGTCCAGGTGCAGGTGCCCGAGCCGGAACCCGCGCCCGAGCCCGCCTGATCCGGAGGCCTCAGATGCGGGTGGCGAGGATGACCGACGCGTCCTCGGCGACCATCACCTCGACGGCGATGAACCGCTCGTCGGTCAGCCACTGCTCGCGGACGACGTCCACACGGCCCTCGTAGATCGGCGGCCACGTGTGGGACGGCGTGAAGTCGTCGAGCAGCGCGATGCCGCCAGGCTCCAGCAGGTCGGCGACGAGGTCGACGCTGCGCTTGACGTCGCGGACGTCGATGAACAGCAGCGAGAACGGCGCGTGCTGCTCGAGCGCACTCCAGTCGCCGGACGTGACCTCGACCGACGGCGTGTCGGAGAACAGATCCTGGACGGCCTCCGCGAGGGTCGGATCGAGCTCGGCGCTGACGATCCGCGAGCCCTTCACGACGCCGCTCGACAACCAGGCCGATCCGACGCCGCACCCCGTGCCGAGCTCGGCGAGCGTGCCGGTGCGCGAGGCGGCGAGCGCTGCGAGCAGACGACCCGTCTCGTTGCGCGTGGCCGTGATGAAGCCCTTGCGCCTCGAGAGGTCGAGGGCGCGCGCGACGAGAGGGGGTACTTCGGTGGGGGCGCTCACAAGAGGAGTCTTTCACATGTCAGGCCTCGGACAAGGGTCTCAAGCAGCGAGATGATTTCTCGAAGCGGTGGCAAGCGCGCGACGTGCCCACTACAGTCGACCCCATCATGCGGATTCAGGTCGTATTCCTCGGCTGCCGCGGCGAGGCCTCTTAGGCCAACACCTCGCCGCGGAGTCTTGGCGTTGGCCGACGACCCGCAGCGAGGATCACGCACCACCTTCTCATCTCCTCCCGTTCGGGGACTCGGTCCGCCCTCGGCCACCGCTCCCTTCGAGCCACAAGGCTCGCCACCGAAGAGGAGAGACCGATGTACGAGATGCAGTACTCAGAGTGGGGCCCGAGCCGCCACTGGTCCGAGGGTCAGGCAGCTGACGGTTCGCGCGGCGACGGCCCGCGCAACCCTGTCCAGACCGCGCTGGACCTGCGCGACAACGGAGGTCCGCGCCCGGACGACAACTGATCCTCTGGCGTGACCGCAGAGTGAGATCTCGATATCAGATGCTGGGACCAGTACGAGTAGAGTGCGAGCCATGACACGCAGCTTTTCCCTGGCCGTGATCCCCGGAGACGGGATCGGCCCCGAGGTCATCTCCGAGGCGACCCGCGTCCTCGACGAGGTCGCACGCGCCCACGACGTGACGTTCAGGCAGACGCCGTACGTCCTGGGTGCCGAGCACTACCTCGAGACGGGAGAGGTCCTGCCCGACGAGACTCTCGCCGAGATCCGTGGCCACGACGCCATCCTTCTCGGTGCGATCGGCGGCAAGCCGGGCGATCCCCGACTGCCCGCCGGCCTCCTGGAGCGCAGCCTGCTGCTCCGTCTGCGCTTCGAGCTCGACCACTACGTGAACCTCCGTCCGACCAAGACGTACTCGCAGGTCGACTCCCCGCTCCGCAACCCTGGAGACGTCGACTTCGTGGTGGTCCGCGAGGGGACCGAGGGCCCGTACGTGGGCAACGGTGGGCGGTTCCGGGCCGACACGCCCCACGAGGTGGCGACCGAGGTCAGCCTCAACACCGCGTTCGGCGTCGAGCGCGTCGTCCGTGACGCCTTCGCTCGCGCCCAGGCCCGGCGCAAGAAGCTCACACTGGTCCACAAGACCAACGTCCTCGTCCACTCCGGCAGCCTCTGGTCGCGCATCGTCGCCGCCGTCGCCCCGGAGTTCCCCGACGTCACCGTCGACTACCTCCACGTCGACGCCGCGACGATCTTCATGGTCACCGACCCCGCGCGCTTCGACGTGATCGTCACCGACAACCTCTTCGGCGACATCCTCACCGACCTCGCAGGTGCCATCTCCGGGGGCATCGGCCTCGCGGCGAGCGGCAACATCAACCCTGACCGTACGGCGCCGAGCATGTTCGAGCCGGTCCACGGCTCCGCGCCCGACATCGCGGGCCAGGGCATCGCCGACCCGACGGCGGCCATCGGCTCCGTCGCGCTCCTCCTCGACCACCTGGGTGTGCCCGAGGCTGCTGCGCAGATCGACCGCGCGATCGCCGCCGACATCAGCGCACGCACGGGCAAGCGGACCACCAAGGAGGTGGGGGAGGCCATCGCGGCGCGCGTGGCCGGTGACGTAGCCGGGGAGTGAACGCCCTCCCCTCTCGTCACCGTCCGAAAGGTCAAGTACCGTGCCATCCATGACCACCTCCGCCGACGCCACGTTCTCGTACGCGCTGGAGCCGACGCCTTCGCCCGTGCCAGAGCAGCGTCGCGCCGAGATCCTCGCCAACCCCGGGTTCGGGCTGCACTTCACCGACCACATGTTCACCGCCGAGTGGACGCCGGAGACCGGCTGGGCCGCTCCGACGGTCAAGCAGTACGGCCCTCTCCAGCTCGATCCCGCGACCGCCGTCCTGCACTACGCCCAGGAGATCTTCGAGGGTCTCAAGGCGTACGCGCACGAGGACGGGTCCGTCTGGACGTTCCGGCCGCAGGCCAATGCCGAGCGTTTCCAGCGTTCGGCGCACCGTCTCGCGCTTCCTGAGCTCCCCGTCGACTGGTTCGTCGGGTCGATCGACGCCCTGGTGCAGGCCGACCGCGCGTGGGTGCCGACCGGCGGCGAGACCAGCCTCTACCTGCGGCCGTTCATGTTCGCCTCCGAGGCCTTCCTCGGGGTGCGTCCGAGCAAGCACGTCACCTACTGCGTGATCGCCTCGCCGGCGGGCGCCTACTTCGCCGGAGGCGTCAAGCCCGTCAACATCTGGCTCTCCCGCGAGTACGCCCGTGCGGGTGCGGGCGGCACCGGTGCGGCGAAGTGCGGCGGCAACTACGCGTCCAGCCTGCTGCCTCAGCAGATCGCCGCCGAGCACGGCTGCGAGCAGGTGGTGTTCCTCGACTCCGAGCAGCACACCTACATCGAGGAGCTCGGCGGGATGAACCTCTACTTCGTCCACGACGACGGCACGATCGTCACGCCGGCGAGCGACTCGATCCTCGAGGGCATCACGCGGGACGCGATCGGCACCATCGCCGGCGACCTCGGCCACACGGTCGAGGAGCGCCGCTTCGGCATCGACGAGTGGATCGACGGTGTGTCGAGCGGGCGTGTCACCGAGGTGTTCGCCTGCGGCACCGCCGCGGTCGTCACGCCGGTCGGCGCGCTGCGCTGGGACGGTGGCGAGGTCGTGAGCAGCGACGGCGAGGGCGGCAAGGTGACGATGGCGATCCGCGAGGCGCTGATCGACCTGCAGTACGGCCGCACGCCGGACACCCACGGGTGGATGCACCGCGTCGCCTGATCTGAACGAGAAGACTGTGCCGGTCGAGAAGACTGAGCCGGTCTAGAAGAACAGTGCCGAGGCCGGATCGTCGTGCAGGCTGACGACGATCCGGTCTTCGACGTCGTCGTAGGCCAGCGTCACCGCCACGCTGCGCGACAGCGTCGGGTCGTCACCGCCGGCCGAGGCGTCGCCGTACCCTCGGGCCACGTCGCGCAGCGTGATGGTCGCCGGTCCGACGGGATCGTTGTCGGGCCACTCCTCGATCATGCGCTGCGCGATGCCGGTGAGCACCGCGTCGTACATCGGCAGCAGGCTCGCCTCCACCCCTGACACGATCAGCTCCGGCAGCCCGAACCGCGTCAGGCCATGCGTGGTCGACACGTCCTCGGCCGGGTGCTCCAGGACGAACCAGTCGCTCGCGCGGACGAGGTCGGGGTGCGGGGGAGCCGACAGAAGGCGAGGGACCGCCGCATCGACGACGACACCGACGTGCTCGGCGGCCAGCGCACGGGCCGCCTCCTGCGCACGCCGCTGCGTGTCCAGCGCGTCACCGGGTGCCGACTCGGCGGACACGGCGGTCGCGTACGGGAGCGTCTCGGCGAAGCGCACGGCCTTCGGGCTCGACCCACGTGCCAGCAGCAGGCTCGGAGGCGGGACGGGCGGTGCGGCGGCGTCGGGGTCCAGCGGCTCGTCGGTGAGCACCACGTACAGCGCAGAGACGGACTCCGGGACGGGGACGGGACCGCTCACGAGGCGGTCGTCGCGGCCGGAGGGCCTGCCGTCGGGTCGTCGCCGACCTTGATCACGAGCTTGCCGAAGTTGTCACCGCGCAGCATCCCGATGAACGCGTCGGGGGCATTCTCGAGACCCTCGACGACGTCCTCGCGATAACGCACCTTGCCGTTGGTCAGCCAGTCCGCCATGTCCTGCTGGAAGTCGCGGTAGTGCGCGCGAACGAACTCGCGCTGGATGAAGCCGCGGACGGTGAGGCTCTTGGTGAGGATGCGGCTCATGAGCATCGGGACGCGGTCGGGGCCGTCCGGCAGCGAGGTGGCGTTGTACTGCGAGACCAGCCCGCACACCGGGATGCGCCCGAACTCGTTCATGCGAGGCAGCACCGCGTCGAAGACCGCGCCACCGACGTTCTCGAAGTAGACGTCGATGCCCTCCGGCGTCGCCGCTGCGAGAGCGTCGACGAAGTCGGGGGAGCGGTGGTCGAGCGCGACCTCGAAGCCGAGCTCCTTCTTGAGGTACTCGACCTTGGCGGGGCCGCCCGCGATCCCGACCGCGCGAGCGCCCTTGATCTGCGCGATCTGACCGACTGCGGACCCGACTGGCCCGGCGGCCGCCGCGACGACGACCGTCTCCGACGGCTTCGGGTCGCCGATGACGAGCAGCCCGGCGTACGCGGTGAAGCCGGGCATCCCGAGAACGCCCAGCGCGGTCGTGATGGGAGCCCGGGTCGGGTCGATCTTGCGGACCACGCGGTCGGAGGCGACGGCGTACTGCTGCCAACCGGTGTGCGCGAGGACGATGTCACCCACGTCGAACATGTCGGTGTTCGCGGCCATCACCTCGCAGACGGTCCCGCCCTCCATCACGCCGCCGACCGGCACCGGCGCGGCGTACGACTCGGCCTCGGACATCCGGCCACGCATGTACGGGTCGAGCGACAGGTAGATCGTCCGCAGCAGCAGCTCGTTGTCGCGAGGTGTCGGAAGCGACTCCTCGGCCGTCGCGAAGTTCTCGGGGGTCGGCTCACCCTCGGGACGGCTCGCCAGGCGCACCGTCAGGTTGGATGCCGACTCGGGGGTTGTCATGGAAGTCATGGTCGAACCAGTCTAGGGTGGGCTCATGCTTTCCGTGTTCGGCGTCGTCATTAGTCAGCGCGTCTGACCCACCTCCCGGGTCCGACGCGCAGCCTCTCGTACTCCGAGGGGCATTTTTTATGGGCGGGCACGCCAGTCCGCTCGGGAGGAGTCGCCGGAACCACGCCCTGAGCAGGAGAACGAGATGACCGAGTCCGTGCAGACCCAGACGGATCCCGCCTTCCACGTGTACGACACGACGCTGCGCGACGGCGCCCAGCAGGAGGGGCTCAACCTCTCCGTCGCCGACAAGCTGGTGATCTCGCGCCACCTCGACGAGCTCGGGGTCGGCTACATCGAAGGCGGGTGGCCAGGCTCCAACCCGAAGGACACCGCGTTCTTCGCCCGGGCCCGTACGGAGCTGACGCTGCGGCACGCGACCCTCGCGGCGTTCGGTGCGACGCGACGGGCCGGTGTCGCCGCCGCAGACGACCCCCTGGTGGCGGCGCTGCGCGAGTCCGGTGCCTCCGTGGTGACGCTGGTGGCGAAGAGCCACGACCGTCACGTCGAGCTGGCGCTGCGCACCTCGCTCGAGGAGAACCTCGCGATGGTCCGCGACACGGTGAGCCACCTGCGTGCGAACGGCCAGCGGGTCTTCCTCGACTGCGAGCACTTCTTCGACGGCTACCGGACCAACCGCGCGTACGCCCTGGAGGTCGTCCGTACGGCAGCGGAGGCCGGTGCGGAGGTCGTCGTGCTGTGCGACACCAACGGCGGGATGCTCCCGCACTGGGTCGGCGAGATCGTCGCGGACGTCGCGGCGGAGACCGGTGCACGCCTCGGCATCCACGCGCACAACGACACCGGCTGTGCGGTCGCGAACTCGCTCGCCGCCGTCGCCGCCGGAGCGAGCCACCTGCAGGGCTGCGTCAACGGGTACGGCGAGCGGACCGGCAACGCCGACCTGGTGACGTGCGTGGCGAACCTCGAGCTCAAGCTCGGGCAGAAGGTCCTTCCCGCAGGGGCGTTGCGCGAGGCCAGCCGGATCGCGCACGCCGTCGCGGAGGTGACGAACTATCCGCCTGCGGCTCGCCAGCCGTACACGGGCGTCTCCGCGTTCGCGCACAAGGCGGGCCTGCACGCGAGCGCGATCCGCGTCGATCCCGACCTGTACCAGCACATCGACCCCGAGCTCGTCGGCAACGACATGCGCCTCCTGGTCTCCGAGATGGCGGGCCGGGCGACGATCGAGCTCAAGGGCAAGGAGCTCGGGTTCGACCTCGCCGGCGACACCGAGACGCTCGGACGGGTCACCGACGTCGTCAAGGAGCGCGAGCAGGCCGGCTACACCTTCGAGGCGGCCGACGCGTCGTTCGAGCTGTTGCTCGCCGAGATGGTCGAGGGTGAGCGCCCGTCCTACTTCGACGTCCAGTCGTGGCGTGTCATCACCGAGTCGCACCACGCGGCCGGGGAGGAGGCCCCTTCGGAGGCGACGGTCAAGATCGTGGCCGGTGGGCAGCGCTACGTGGTGACGGGGGAGGGCAACGGGCCGGTCTCGGCGTTGGACCACGCGCTCCGGCAGGCGATCGAGCGGGCGTTCCCGGGCGTCGCGTCGTTCGGGCTGAACGACTACCGCGTCCGCATCCTCGACGAGAGCGGTGGCACCGACGCCGGGATCCGCGTGCTCATCAGCACCACCGACGGCACCGACACGTGGACGACGGTCGGCGTCGGGCACAACATCGTGGAGGCGTCGTGGGAGGCGCTGCTCGACGCGTTCACGTACGGGCTGCGCCGCCACGCCTCCTGACATCTTCCCGACGAACGTCTCGACATCGCCGTTGCTCCGGCGTACGCGATGTCGAGACGTTCGTCGTCGAGACGCTCGTCAGCGGGTCACCAGTTCGTGGCGCCGCGGGGGAGCTTCACGTGGGACGGGTGGTAGAGGTACGAGACGCCGCCGGTCGAGTCCTGCCACACCTTCTCGAAGTTCTCGCGGGTGTAGACGTTGCGGACCGCCTCGTTGCTGCTCGACGCCGGATCGTTGAGGATCGGGTCGCCGTCCGCGGTGAAGCCGACGATCACCATGAGGTGGCCGTTGGTCTCGTACCCGGCCTCGGGCATCTCGTCCAGGTCCCACGACAGCGACGTGATCACGGGGATGCCGGCCGCGACGAGGCGCTCCGCCTCCGCCAGCGACCTCAGCCGCGTCACGAACGTGTCGAGCCCGAAGGTGTGGGCGTACGCAGCGTTGAAGGGCCAGTTGCCGGCTCCCTCGTACGTGTAGTCCCAGGTCTTGATCGCGGCGTAGTCGACCTGCGGGTCGCCGTTGGGCGCGACGATGTCACGCAGCTCGCTGCGCGGGACCTCGTACCGCTTGCCCCAGTAGTACTGGACCATCGTGGTCGAGGTGGGGGAGCACCAGACCTGACCGCCGCCGCCGAACTCCGGGTACTCGCCCTTGTGGATGTTCTGCGAGAACCGCGGCACGGCGAGCTCGACGTGCCGTCCGAGCGTGAAGTCGCTGGTGACCCCGTCGTCCCCGCCGAGGAGCTCGTTGGTCATCGTCGTGACGCCGTCGAGCCGGGGAGTCGCGCGGCTGCCCTCGGGGCGCAGGAGCGTCACGCGAGTCTGGTAGGCGACGGGCTCCTTGCCGGTCCGCGCCGAGAACGTGTCGGTCCAGATGTTGGCGTCTGCGTCGCCCTGACCGTCGAGCGAGGTGCGGTGGATGTCGCCCGCCGCAAAGTCGTCGCCGGATGCCCAGCGCCCCATGACGTACCACTTCGTCCACGTGCCGTCGGGGCGCTGTCCCCGGAACGTGGTCTCGACGAAGGTGCCGGTCGGGGTGATCGCGTTCCAGGAGGTGATCGACTCGTCGATCTTGTAGCCGGGGGTGACGACCGGTGAGGTCCAGCTGCCGTACTCGTACGTCTTGGCGGTGCCGTCGCCGTACGGGTCGGTGTACGTGGTGGTCTGGTCCGTACGTGGTGAGACGACCAGGGCGCCCCCGGCTCCCGGCCGGACGCCGTCCCAGGATCCCTGACGGAAGTCGGAGATCCCGTCCCAGTGCTTGGTGGTGATCTTGGACGGGACGTCGACCGCGACCGCTGCCGCAGCTGCGGCGCTCGGCTGTGTCGTGGCGCTCGCCGGTGCAGACACGGCGAGGAGTGTGGCGATACTTGCGATACCGATGGATGTGCGCGGAAACATGGCCGCTCCTCGTGCTGGGCAGTGCTGGGATCCTCTCGCAGCAGCATCCTGGCAGGGAAGAAGTCGTCTCGCCCCTCGGGACTCGGCGGGACCTCGATGTCACCAGATGAGGAACGTATCTGTGCGCGCCTCAGGCAGGCTGGAGGCGGACCGGTCCACTCGTGGTCCGTGCGCGGCGTGCATTGCGGGTGCGCTGGAGAAGGCGCTCGTGGCGGTCCAGCGCCGCCAGCGGGTCGCGGTAGATCGGTCCGAGCGCGATCGCGCCCGCCGCCGCGGCCTGGACCTCGGCACCGAACCGCGACAGCGTGATCGGCACAGGCCCGAGCCCGGTGGTGCGGCGGAAGGACTCGAGCACGACCGACGCGGCTGCCGGGTACGCCGTGAACGCCTGGCCCGCGAGGACGACGCGGTCGGGGTCGAGGAGGTCGCGGACGACGGCGACCGCACGGCCGAGGTGCTCGGCGCGCTCGACGAGGAGGGCGTGCGCGGCGAGGTCGCCCGCGAGCGCCGCCGCATGGACCAGCTCGACGTCCGGCCGCTCGACGAGTCCGGCGGCGGCAGCCCGGGGGCCGATCGCGGCGACGGTGGCGCCGAGGCACCCACGCGCGCCGCAGGAGCAGACGGCGTCTGACGTGGTCGGGAGGTGCGTGACGCTCCCCGTACGACGCCCGCCGGAGGGGATCACGCCGTCGTGCACGGTGGCGACCCCCACCGTCTCGCGGGCGTACACGTACGTGGTCGTGCCGTGCCCGTGCTCGGGGGAGTAGAGGAGGTCGGCCGCGGCGACCGCGGCGACGTGGTCGGCGGTCGACGTCGGCAGCGTCGTGGTGTCGCGCAGCGTCCTGCCCGCCACGGCCGGCGAGCGGTCGAGGGCCTCCCACGGGGCGACGACCGCCGCAGCGATGAGGGTGCGGTCGCCGATTCCGGCGTGCAGCCCGATCAGGCGACGGGCCGCGGCCTTCACCAGGTCGGCATCGTTGCCGCGGGTGGGGAGGTGCGAGACGCCCAGGACCCGCCCGTGCAGGTCCGTGACGGCGACCGTGGTGACCAGCCGGCCGATGTGGACGGCGCCGGTCGCGAGCAGGCGGTCGTCGACCTCGACGGGGATGCTCGGACGTCCGACGTGCCCCGACCGGGTGCAGTCGGGGCGCTCGCGCAACAGTCCGCGGCGGACGAGGGCCGTCACCTGGCGTCCGATCGTGGCGGCACTGAGCCCGGTGGCCTCGGCGATCTGGTCGCGGAAGGCAACCCCCTGGTGCAGCACCGTGCGGAGCACCAGCCCGGGTGTCGAGCTGTCCTGCGTCAAGGTGTTCACGTGCCCTCGCTTCTCCCCGGGGTGCCAGGCGTCGTCTCGCTGAGCGTTCACTAAGTAGATAAACTTAGGTGACAAGAGAGACCTTAGCGGGACAACGGGGTGGTGTGCAGGCGTCTCGTCCGCGGAACGGACGCGTCACGGTTGCGGTCAGCCCGAGCAGAACCCTGACCGTCACCCGCCGAAGGCGGCACCGTGGGCAGGGCGGCGCGGATGGAGAGCAGACGGCGGCTCTCCATCCGCGCGGTCTCGGCCGCCGAGCGCCGCCCGGGGCGTCATGCGGATCGAGGGTCGGAACCCACCGTGCGTATGACGTTGCGGGCCAGGTCAGGCCGCGGCCAGCACCCGGTCGAAGTCGGCGAGCAGGCGGGTGCGGAGGTCAGCAGCACGTTCCGCATGGGCCCGCTGCAGCCGGACGTACTCCGCCTTGCCGTCGACCGTCTCGATCCGTACGGGTGGGTAGCCGAGCGCGGCCAGGTCGTACGGTGCGGCGCGCATGTCGAGCTCGCGGACGTCGCGAGCGAGGGCGAAGCAGTCGAGGAGGAGGTCGGAGTCCCCGTACGGGGCGAGCTTCATCGCCCACTTGTAAAGATCCATGGTGGCGTGGAGGCAGCCCGGCTGCTCCAGCGCCTGCTGCGTCGCGCGGCTCGGTGCCATCGTGTTGCGCGGCGCCGCGTCGGGCGTGAAGAACCGGTAGGCGTCGACGTGGCTGCAGCGCAGCTGGTGCGCCTCGACGACGGCGTCGGTCCCGGCGGAGCCCAGGCGCAGCGGCCACGCCGTGTGGCGGACCTCCTCGGGAGTCTGCCGATAGACCATCGCCCACTCGTGGAGGCCGAAGCAGTCCAGCCGCGCCGGACGCCCGGCTGTCGCGGCGAGCAGCCCGCGGATCCACTCGAGGCCCTCCCGTCGCCCGGCGAGCCGGCCGGTGTCCGCGCCCACCGCCGTCCGGCCGTCGTCGAGGGTGACCGTGCGGTACGACCCCAGCGCCGCGTACTCGGAGACGTCCCCGGTGAGCAGCACGCCGACCCCGGGGTGCCAACGGCTCAGACGGGCGGGGGAGTAGCCGTAGTACTCGAAGAGGAAGTCGTCGACCGGGTGCTTCTCGCCGCGGGAGCGCCGGTCCCGCCGACCGGCGACGAACGGCTCGGCGCGGTCACGGTATGCCGCTGCTCGCTGCCGCCAGTCGGCCTCGTCGAGGATCACGCACACCGGTCGCAGGTCCCGAAGATCTCGAGGGTGTGCGACATCTGCCGGAAGCCGTGGTCGCCACCGACCTGCTCGACCCACCGCTCGAGCGCGGGCCCCGACACCTCCACGGTCCGGCCGCACTCACGGCAGACGAGGTGGTGGTGATGGTCGTCGGTGCGGCACCGGCGGTAGAGGGTCTCGCCGTCGTCGCTGCGCAGCTGGTCGACCTCGTCGGCATCGGCGAGCGCCTGGAGGTTGCGGTAGACGGTGGACAGTCCGACGGACTCGCCGCGGTCGCGCAGCACGTCGTGGATCTCGCGGGCGCTCGCGAAGCCGTCGAGGTCGTCCATCACCGCCGCCACGGCACGGCGCTGGCGGGTCGTGCGTACGGGCGTCTCTGTCATGCCGTCTCCTCCACGGGCTCGGCTGCGGGTGTCGGGGGGCGTCGGCGGGCGCGGACGAGGTGGCCGATCGGCGCCACGACGAGGAAGACCGCGAGCGCCACGATGACGATGGTCGGACCGGGCTGCGTGTTGATCTGGTAGCTGCCGAGGACGCCGGCGACGGCGGCCAGGGTGCCGATCACCATCGCCAGGAGGAACGTGCCGCGGAAGCTGCGGGTGACCTGCTGTGCGGCGGCGACCGGGATCACCATCAGGGCCGAGACCAGGAGCAGCCCGACCGTCCGCATGGAGACCGTGACGGTGACCGCGGCGAGCACGGCGATGAGCAGCGCGTACGCCCGGACGGGGACGCCGGAGACGCGGGCGTGCTCCTCGTCCTGGCACACGGCGAACAGCTGCGGCGACAGGCCTCCGGCGAGCACCATCACCACGGCGCCGAGGGCGACGACGATGACGAGGTCAGTGCTGTCGATCGTCGTGATCGACCCGAACAGGTAGCCGTTGAGCGTCGCCGCGGAGCCGCCGGCGAGGTTGGTGAGCATGACGCCACCGGCGATGCCGCCGTAGAAGAGCAGGGCGAGCGCGACGTCCCCGCTGGTCCGGCCGTACATGCGCAGCAGCTCGATCGTCACCGCACCGAGGATGCTCACGATCACGGCGGTCACCAGCGGCTGCGTGTTGGTGAGGAGGCCGGCCGCCACGCCGGTCAGGGCGATGTGGCCGATCCCGTCGCCGAGGAGGGCGAGTCGGCGCTGGACGAGGTACGTCCCGATCGCCGGAGCGGTCAGGCCGGTGATGACGGCAGCCAGGAGCGCCATCCGCATGAAGTCGTACGAGAGGATCTCGTTCATGCCGGCCACGCTCCCGACTCCTCGATGCCCACGTGGTGCTGGGGGACCGTGAGGTGCGGATGGTGCTGGTTGTGGGGCTCGGCCTCTGCGGCGAGGTCGCCGCCGGAGCAGGGCCCGTCGTAGGCGATCCTCCCGTCGCGCAGAACGACCGCACGGTCGATCATCGGCTCGAACGGGCCCAGCTCGTGGGCGACCATGAAGATCGTGCGTCCCTCGGACAGCAGCCGGCCGAACAGCTCGGCGAGCCCGAGCTGGCTCCGGGCGTCGACGCCGGCCGTCGGCTCGTCCATCACGAGCAGGTCCGGGCGGGACGCGAGCCCTCTCGCGATCATGACGCGCTGCTGCTGCCCGCCGGACAGCTCGGAGGCGGGCGTCTTCGCGTACTCGGAGAGATCGACGAGCGCGAGCGCCTCGTCGACGGCGGCCTTGTCGTCGCGCGAGGCCAGGCCGGCGAACGGCCGGCGCGAGAGGCGGCCGCTCATCACGACCTCGTGCACGGTGGACGGCACGCCCGCGGCCGCTGTGGACCGCTGCGGGACGTAGCCGATGCGCTGGTGCTGGCGGAACCGGCGCAGCGGTGTGCCGAAGAGCCGTACCTCTCCGGAGGCCGCCGGGATCACCCCCATCGCGGCCCGCATCAACGTCGTCTTGCCTGAGCCGTTGCTCCCGAGAAGCACGACGAACTGCCCCGGCGCGATCGTCAGCGACACGCCGCGTACGACCTCGCGGGCGGCGAGGGAGACGTGCAGGTCCTTGACGGCGAGCGGGGCGGCTTCGGTCATGAGCAACGGTTCGCCTTCTTGAGGGCAGCGAGGTTCTGCCGCATGAGCGAGAGGTAGGTCTCGTCCTCCGTGTCGTCGCTCAGTCCCTCGATGGGGGAGAGGACGGCGGTCGTCACGCCCGCCTCACGGGCGATCGTGTCCGCCGTCCGAGGGCTCGTGAGCTCCTCGGTGAAGACGGTCGTGATTCCGGCGGACTTCACGAGGTCGACGATCGCGGCGAGCTGCTGGGTCGACGGCTCGGTGTTGGGCTCGATCCCTGCGATCGCGACCTGCTCCAGGTCGTACGCGTCTGCGAGGTAGCCGAAGGCGGCGTGGCTCGTGACGAAGGTGCGGGTCTCGCACTGTGCCAGGCCCGTACGGAAGTCGGAGTCGAGCGCGGTCAGCTCCTCGTCGAAGGTGGCCGCGTTCTCGCGGTAGGTCTCGGCGTTGTCGGGATCGAGGTCTGCCAGGCGGTCGGCGACGGCGTCGGCGACGGCCTTCATGCGCATCGGGTCCAGCCACACGTGGGGGTCGACCGCCCCGTGGTCGTGACCCTCGTCGGCGTGGTCCTCGTCTGCATGGTCCTCCTCGCCCTCGACGTGGGTGTGACCGTCGTCGGAGGCGTCGAGGAGCGTCACCACGTCGGCGACGTCGAGGAGGGCCTGCTTGTCGAGGTCCGCCTGCTCGATCGCGGCGTCGACCTGCGGCTGGAAGCCGTCGAGGAAGACCACCAGGTCGGAGTCGCGGATCTCGCCGAGCTGGCGCGGCGTCAGCTCCGCGTCGTGCGGCTCCACGCCGGGACTGGTCAGGTTGTCCACGTCCACCATCGTGCCTCCGATGCGCTCGGCCGCGTACGCGAACGGATACGCCGCGGCCGAGATCCGCAGGGTGTCGTCCGCGCCGCCCGAACCGTCGGATCCGCACGCTGCCAGCCCGACGGTGAGGGGAACGACGGAGAGCGTGGCGAGGACGCGCTGGGAGAGCGCGCGTCGCACTGAGGATCCGGGAAGCATGAGCTCAGGCTATTGCACTTGGGAATCATTCCCAAAATGGATTTGGCGTGCTTCATGTCACGGCGCCGACGAGCCTTCCGGCCAGCAGCGCGAGGAGGATCCCGAGGACGAGGAGCCGCAACCGGTCGAGGCCCGGGCCGCGAACGGGGGAGCGCAGCGCCAGCCACCCGACGAACACGACCAGCACGACCAGCGCGGGGATCGCCAGCAGGGGTCGCGCGGAGAGGCCGACGACCAGCAGGACCGCCCCGACGAGCGGGAGCGCGATCCGTGCTCCGCGTGCGGACTGCAGACGCTCGTACCGATCGCTCATGGCCGCCATCCTGCCGTACGGGCGCAGCCGCCACTAGGCTGCGCGCGTGCTCGTCATCACCCGCTTCCGCGCCCCGTCCGAGAGTCCGGACTCCTTCGCCGCCGCGCTCCGCGCCGCGGTCGACGCGTTCGCCGCCCGTCCCGGATACGTCGACGGCTTCGCCGGCCGCAACCTCGACGACCCGGCGCTGTGGACGCTCACCACCCGGTGGGCGAACGTCGGTGCCTACCGCCGCGCGCTCTCCGCGTACGAGGTCAAGGTCGCGACGGCCGCCCCGTACGCGCACGCGGTCGAGGAGCCGAGCGCCTACACCGACGCCTACCAGGACGTCGTCGGCAGCGACGCGCCGTCGGACGGGAATAGGTGAGCGTCGTCACGTCTTGGCCGTCGGTATGAGCGTCGACGAGATCACCCTGGGAGACGGGCTGCGCACCAGCCCTCAAGGCTTCGGCGCGATGGCGCTGACCACCGTGTACGGCGGCACCGACCCCGACAGCGCGCTGTCGACGCTGGAGCACGCGGTGGACGCGGGAGTGACGTTCGTCGACACGGCGAACGTGTACGGCAACGGCACCAACGAGGAGCTCGTCGGCCGGCTGCTCACCCGTCGCCCCGGTCAGGTTCAGGTCGCGACGAAGTTCGGCGTCGCCGGCAACATCCGGGTCGGTGAGCGTGCCGCCCGCGGTGACGCCCCGTACGTCCGCGAGTGCGCCGAGGAGTCGCTGCGCCGGCTGGGCACCGACGTGATCGACCTCTACTACCTGCACCGCGTCGACACCCGCGTGGCCCTCGAGGAGACGGTGGGCGCGATGGCCGAGCTCGTCGCCGAGGGCAAGGTCCGCCATCTCGGCCTGTCCGAGGTCACCGCGGACGAGCTGCGACGCGCGCACGCCGTCCACCCGATCACCGCCGTCCAGAGCGAGTGGTCGATCTGGAGCCGCGACGTCGAGCGGCACGTCGTGCCGGCAGCGGCCGAGCTCGGCGTCGGCTTCGTGCCGTACTCGCCGCTCGGGCGCGGCTTCCTCGCCGGGTCGGTCGGCACGGAGATCCCCGAGGGCGACATGCGCCGGACGTTCCCCCGCTTCGAGGCGGGCAACCTCGACGCCAACCAGGTCGTCGTCGAGACCGTGCGCCGGGTCGCGAGCACGCTCGGTGCGACTCCGGCGCAGGTCGCGCTCGCCTGGGTCCACGCGCAGGCGGAACGGTGGGGCCTGCCCGTCGTGCCGATCCCGGGCACCCGCCGCGCCGAGCGCGTCGACGAGAACCTCGGCGCCCTCGGCGTACGGCTCGACGCCGGCGCGATGACGGCGCTCGACGAGGTCTCGGCTGCCGTGGTCGGCGGTCGGTCGGCCGATCCGACGTGGGTGTCGGCGGGACGCGAGGACGTCACGTCGGCGTGACCCGGGAACGGGTCGGTCCAGGACGGGGCGGGAGTGCCGTCCGGTAGCCTGGACCGGCCCACTCGGGCGCGGGACACCACGGTGCTCCGCCCATGCCCGCCGACACCCAGCCGGAAAGCGAGTTCTCTCGTGCCTGCCTCCGTCATCGACACCGTCGTCAGCCTCTCCAAGCGTCGGGGATTCGTCTTCCCCAGCGGTGAGATCTACGGAGGAACCCGCTCCGCCTGGGACTACGGTCCGCTCGGCGTCGAGCTCAAGGAGAACATCAAGCGCCAGTGGTGGCGCTCGATGGTGCAGCGCCGCGACGACGTCGTCGGCCTCGACTCGTCGGTCATCCTGCCCCGCAAGGTGTGGGAGGCCTCCGGCCACGTCGACGTGTTCACCGACCCGCTGGTCGAGTGCCAGCACTGCCACAAGCGCTTCCGTGAGGACCACCTCCAGGAGGCGTACGCGGAGAAGAAGGGCATCGCCGATCCGGACGACGTCGCGATGTCCGACGTCGTGTGCCCCCACTGCGGCACGCGTGGACAGTGGACCGAGCCGCGCCAGTTCTCCGGCCTGCTCAAGACCTTCCTCGGCCCGGTCGACTCCGAGGAGGGCATGCACTTCCTGCGCCCGGAGACCGCTCAGGGCATCTTCGTCAACTTCGCGCTCGTGATGGCCGCCGCCCGCAAGAAGCCGCCGTTCGGCATCGCCCAGATGGGCAAGTCGTTCCGCAACGAGATCACGCCCGGCAACTTCATCTTCCGCACCCGTGAGTTCGAGCAGATGGAGATGGAGTTCTTCGTCAAGCCCGGCACCGACGAGGAGTGGCACCAGTACTGGATCGACGAGCGCATGCGCTGGTACACCGACCTCGGTGTCTCGGCCGACAACCTGCGCCTGTACGAGCACCCGTCGGAGAAGCTCTCGCACTACTCCAAGCGGACCGTCGACATCGAGTACCGCTTCCGCTTCGCGGGCTCGGAGTGGGGCGAGCTCGAGGGCGTCGCGAACCGGACCGACTTCGACCTCGGGACGCACTCCAAGCACTCGGGCAACGACCTGACGTACTTCGACCAGGAGCTCGGCGAGCGCTGGACCCCGTACGTCATCGAGCCCGCAGCAGGTGTCAACCGGTCGCTCATGGCGTTCCTGGTCGACGCCTACCGCGAGGACGAGGCCCCCAACGCCAAGGGCGGCGTCGACAAGCGCACCGTCCTCGCGCTCGACCCGCGCCTGTCGCCGGTCAAGGCCGCGGTCCTTCCGCTGTCGCGCAACGAGCGCCTCAGCCCTGCGGCGCGCGACCTCGCCGCCGAGCTGCGTCAGAGCTGGAACGTGGACTTCGACGACGCCGGTGCGATCGGCCGTCGCTACCGTCGCCAGGACGAGATCGGCACGCCGTTCTGCATCACCGTCGACTTCGACACCCTCGACGACAACGCGGTGACGATCCGCGAGCGCGACACGATGGCGCAGGAGCGGGTGGCCCTCGACCAGGTCACGGCCTACCTCGCGACGCGCCTGATCGGCGCATGACGGCGTCGCGTACCGGCCGGCGCGCGGCGGTCGTCGCTCTGGCCGGTGCGGTGGTGCTCACGCTCGGCGGGTGCAGCGGCGCAGACGAGAAGCCCTCCGGCGGGTCCGCGACGTCGACCTCGGCGGTCGACCTCCCGGACGGCGTGACGCTCACCGAGGCGGGCGCCGAGGTCGCGGTCGGCAAGCCCGCGACGGTCGGCTACCCGGTCGGTGAGGCCGCGAGCGCGCTCACGGTCACGGTGTCGTCGGTGAAGGCCGGCCGTGCCAGCGACCTGTCCGGCTACGTCCTCGACGCCGCCGCCGCTGCCTCGACGCCGTACTACGTGTCGGTGGACGTGCGCAACGACGGGCCCGACCCGCTCGGCGGCGCCGCCGTCCCGGTGTACGGGTTCGACTCGACCAAGACGTACTTCCCGCCGACGACGTTCGCGGGGGAGCCGTTCGAGCGGTGCCCGGGCGGCGCGCTCCCCAAGACGTTCGACAAGGGCGCGACGGCGAAGGCGTGCTTCGTGCTGCTCGTGCCGGAGGGCGCGAAGCTCACTGCGGTGCAGCTGCGGACCGAGGACCTCTCGAAGCCGGTCTCCTGGCCCGTGCCCTGAGTCACGCTGGCATGCTGTGTGCATGCGCGAGGTGATGCAGTCGACGAAGCTGGCGGACGTCCTGTACGACATCCGGGGGCCGGTGCTGGAGGAGGCCAAGCGCCTCGAGGACGAGGGTCACCGGATCCTCAAGCTCAACATCGGCAACCCGGCGCCGTTCGGCTTCGACGCGCCCGACGAGATCCTCGTCGACATGATCGCGAACCTCCACCAGGCCCAGGGCTACAGCGACTCGCAGGGCCTGATGCCGGCGCGTCGCGCGGTCGTGCAGCACTACGAGGAGCGGGTGCCCGGGATCGACGTCGACGACGTCTACCTCGGCAACGGCGTCTCGGAGCTCATCGTCATGGCGATGCAAGCACTGCTCGACGACGGCGACGAGGTGCTCGTGCCGATGCCCGACTACCCGCTGTGGACGGCTGCGGTCAGCCTCGCGGGCGGGACGGCGGTGCACTACCGCTGCGACGAGGAGTCCGACTGGAACCCCGACCTCGACGACGTCCGTGCCAAGGTGACCGACCGGACGAAGGCGATCGTCGTCATCAACCCGAACAACCCCACGGGCGCCGTCTACACGCCGGACGTGCTGCGTGACCTGGTCCAGGTCGCGCGCGAGAACAACCTGATCGTCTACGCGGACGAGATCTACGACAAGATCCTGTACGACGACGCCGAGCACACCTGTGTCGCGTCGCTCGCCGAGGACCTCCTCTGCGTCACCTTCAACGGCCTGTCCAAGGCGTACCGGGTGGCGGGGTTCCGCAGCGGCTGGATGATCCTCTCCGGCCCGAAGCACCATGCCCGGTCGTACGTCGAGGGCCTCAACATGCTCGCGAACATGCGGCTGTGCCCCAACGTGCCGTCGCAGTACGCCATCGCGACGGCGCTCGGTGGGCGGCAGTCGATCAACGACCTCCTCCTTCCGGGCGGTCGGCTGCTCGAGCAGCGCAACCGGGCGTACGAGCTGTTGACCGCGATCCCCGGGGTCACGTGCGTGAAGCCGAAGGGAGCGCTGTACATGTTCCCGCGGCTCGACCCCGAGGTGTACCCGATCGCGGACGACGAGAAGTTCGCGTTCGACCTGCTGCGGGAGCAGAAGCTGCTCGTCGTCCAGGGGACGGGCTTCAACTGGCCCCAGCCGGATCACTTCCGCCTCGTCACGCTGCCCCGGGTCGAGGATCTGGAGGACGCGATCGGTCGCATCGCGACGTTCCTGGCGACCTACGCAGCCTGAGCCGCCCGAGGTCGAGCGACCGAGCCCCCGGTTGCCCGCGCCTGAGAGGATGGACGTCATGCCCACCACCGCTCCCGTACGCCCGCCGCTGCGTCTCGGTGACCTCGAGGTCGCGACGCCGGTGGTGCTCGCGCCGATGGCGGGAGTGACCAACGCGGCGTTCCGGCAGCTGTGCGCGGAGCAGGGCGCCGGCCTCTACGTGTGCGAGATGATCACGTCGCGCGGCATCGTCGAGGGCGACCCGGTGAGCCTGCGGATGCTCAGCTTCGCCGAGGCGGAGTCGGTCCGGTCGGTGCAGCTGTACGGCATCGACCCCGTCTACATCGGCAAGGCCGTCCGGATCCTGTGCGAGCAGTACGGGGTCGGCCACGTCGACCTCAACTTCGGATGTCCCGTCCCGAAGGTGACCCGCAAGGGCGGCGGTGCCGCGCTCCCGTGGAAGGCGACGCTGCTCGGGGAGATCCTCACCGAGGCCGTCCGCGCCGCCCGGCCGTACGGGGTCCCGGTGACGATGAAGACGCGGAAGGGCATCGACGACGACCACCTGACGTACCTCGACGCCGGACGCATCGCCCAGGACGCCGGTTGCGCCGCGATCGCGCTGCACGGTCGTACGGCGGCGCAGCACTACTCCGGGCGTGCCGACTGGGAGTCGATCGCGACGCTCAAGCAGGCCGTCGACATCCCGGTCCTCGGCAACGGGGACATCTGGGAGGCGGCGGACGCGCTCGCGATGGTCGAGCAGACCGGCGCCGACGGTGTCGTCGTCGGGCGCGGTTGCCTCGGGCGTCCCTGGCTGTTCCGCGACCTCGCGGCTGCCTTCGCCGGTGACACGCGGACGGTGATGCCCACCTTGGGGGAGGTCGCCGGGTGGATGCGACGCCATGCCGAGCTGCTCGCGGCCGACATGGGGGAGGAGCGCGGGTGCATCGAGTTCCGCAAGCACATCGCGTGGTACCTCAAGGGCTTCCGCGCCGGTGGCCAGATGCGTCACGCGCTGGCGACGATCAGCACCCTGGCCGACCTCGATGCGCTGCTGGCCGACCTGGACCACGACGAGCCGTACCCCGAGGCGGAGCTCGGCAAGCCACGCGGACGCCAGGGCAGCCCGAAGCGCGTCGCGCTTCCCGACGGCTGGCTGGCCTCCCGCGAGGTCGCCCGCATCGACCCCGCAGCCGAGGACGCGACCTCCGGCGGCTGACGGTCCCGGCCCCGAATTGAAGGGTTCGGGACGGAATCCGGCCCGCTATTCCGGCCCGAACCCTTCACATCGCGGACGGGGAGGTCTCGCGTGCGTGACGGGCCCGAGCCAGCTGCGTCGTGGCGAGCGCGCGGACGTCGTCTGCCGCCAGCGACCGGCCCGTCGCGTCGACCGGCCCGTCCGGCGTGTGCACGACGAGGTCGGCGACGCCGCGCCACCGCTGGAGCGGACCCTGGGTGACGGCGACCGACTGCGTCTTGGCATGCGGGACCACGTCGGTGCGGTGCGTGACCCATCCCCGCTCGGCGACGAACGCCCGCTCGTCCGACCCGGCGGCACGGAACCGCCACCCGATCGGCGCGAACGGCCACGAGCGCCTCGGGGCCCGCGTGCGGGGGACGACGGCAGGGTCGACGTCGGCGAAGAGCTCTCCGAGGACCATCCGCACCTCGTCCGGGGTCGCCACCGGGACGAGCGTCGCGCTGCTGCCACCGCTGTCGGTGTCGCGCGAGGCCCCGGCGACAGTGACGTCGGCACGCTGGAGGTGCAGCGGGCGCCACAGCGCGGCCTGGTGCACGACCACCGCCTGCACCCGGTCGTACGGGACGGTCTGGGAGATCCGCGAGAGCAGCCCGCGCGTCACGTGGAGGCCGGTGGGCGCACGTCTGAGCGTGAAGTCCCACTGCGCGACGACCCGCGACATGATCACCTGCGCCACCCAGAACAGGAACGGAAGCAGACCCACGATGACGAAGCCGGGGAAGAGCATCCCGGCCACGAGCAGCGCGGCCATGATCAGCGTGGGAACGAGGAACTCCGCCGACAGCAGGGTCGCGACCACCAACCGCAGCGGTCGGACGACGAGGATCGGCGGAGACAGGTCGACGTGGGGTCCGAGCGCCGGGCCGCTGGTGGGTCCGCCCTCGGCGTGGCCCTCGACCGACCCGCCGTCCGTCGTCGCGCCTGCCACAGGCGCACCCACGGCCTGGGAGCCCGCCTCGTACGCACGCTGGAGCAGCAGGTGGCGCAGACGGTCGGCGTCGCTGTGGCGCAGGTACTGCAAGGACAGCCGCGAGTCGTCACCGCCCGCGAGCTCGATGCGCAGCTCGCAGAGCCGGAAGATCCGCGCGGCGAAGGGCTCTGCGATGTCCACGGACTGGATGCGCTCGTACGGGGCGCGCCTCGACCTGCGCGTCAGGATCCCGCTCTCGATACGGATCTCGCGTCCGTCGATGAAGTACCGGGTGAAGCGCCACGACAGGTAGCCGAAGACGACACCCAGCAGGGCCGCCGCGCCGACGAGCGCCAGGCCGACCCACAGGGCGGAGAGCAGGCTGCGGTCTCCACCGCTCTCCACGAGGTCGCGGCCGAACGCGAACAGGCCCGCCGCGACCCAGAGCCAGACGCGAACGAAGGCGCTGGCCGGATGGGTGCGCTGCCCCTGCGTCACCGCCGGCCTCTCCGGCTCGTACGGGGCCGGTCGTGGGGACTCAGATCCCGGAGCCACGGGTCTTGCCCAGCTCGGTCAGGCGGTCACGCAGGCGGACGGCGTCGTCGGCGGGGACGCCCGGGATGACCGCCGAGGTCGAGGACGACGCCGTGTGGAGCGAGACGGTGGCGATGCCGTACGCCCGCTGGAGAGGGCCGGCCGTCACGTCGACGTACTGGACGCGGCCGTACGGCACGGCGACGAGGCGCTTCCACGCCACCCCACGGCGGATCCACAGGTCCTCGGCGTTCTCCGCGAAGCCCCAGGCGGCCTGGGAGCGGGCGGCCCAGAACCAGCCCCAGACGATGCCCGCGACGCCTGCCGCTGCCAGCACCGCGACCAGCCACCACCACTGGAGGACGAGAGCGACCGCGACGCACGCGATCGCCGTGGGTACCCCGATCCAGATGACGAACATGAGCCGGTGGAGCGTGCGCAGCGCGACCGAGACCGGCTGCCATGCCTCGGCCGGCGGGTCGAAGAGGGAGTCCACGCGCCGACACTACCCGCATGCCTATGGGGGACCGTGGGCCCGGGATCACGATTCGGAACGAACCATGGACGGAATAAGTCTTCCTCGGCAACAATGGCCGCAGGCCCACCCGGGTCGTCTCCACTTCACTCGGATCGTGCGGCACGTTCCTGCCGCTGAAGGGATGTATCCACCATGGCACCTGTCACCTTCCAGAAGGCGACCCGCATCTTTCCGGGCCAGGAGCGCCCGGCTGTCGACCAGCTCGAGCTCGAGGTCACCGACGGGGAGCTGCTCGTCCTCGTCGGGCCGTCGGGCTGCGGCAAGTCCACCTCGCTGCGGATGCTCGCAGGTCTCGAGGACGTCGACGCCGGCCGGATCCTCATCGGCGACCGCGACGTGACCGACCTCCCGCCGAAGTCGCGCGACATCGCGATGGTCTTCCAGAACTACGCGCTGTACCCGCACATGTCGGTCGCCGAGAACATGGGCTTCGCGCTCAAGATCGCCGGCACGTCGAAGTCCGAGATCAAGAAGCGCGTGGCCGAGGCGGCCACGATGCTGGGCCTCACCGAGTACCTCGACCGCAAGCCGAAGGCGTTGTCCGGCGGCCAGCGCCAGCGCGTCGCCATGGGACGCGCGATCGTCCGCTCGCCGCAGGTCTTCCTCATGGACGAGCCCTTGTCGAACCTCGACGCGAAGCTCCGTGTGCAGACCCGCGCCCAGATCGCTCAGCTGCAGCAGCGTCTCGAGACCACGACGGTGTACGTCACCCACGACCAGGTCGAGGCGATGACGCTCGGTGACCGCGTCGCGGTGATGAAGGACGGCCTGCTCCAGCAGATCGACACGCCGCGCGCCACGTACGACCGGCCCGACAACGTGTTCGTCGCGGGGTTCCTCGGCTCGCCGGCCATGAACCTCTTCGAGGTGCCGGTCGTCGACGGCGGGGTGAAGGTCGGCGACACCATCGTGCCGGTGGCTCGTGAGGTGCTCGCGCAGACCGACGCCTCCACCGTGACGCTCGGTGTCCGCCCGGAGGACATGGCGCTCGGCGACCGCGGCATCGCGACCGTCGTCGACGTGGTCGAGGAGCTGGGCTCGGACGCGTTCGCCTACGGCCACACCAAGCACGGCGACAACGACCAGACCCTGGTCAGCCGGGTCAACTGGCGCACCCCGCCGCGCATCGGCGAGGTCGTCAACCTGACCGCCGACCCGGAGCGCGTGCACGTCTTCTCGACGGAGACCGGACTCCGTCTCGGCTGAGGGAGGGGGCCCCGGACCGCCGGGGCCCCTGCTCAGAACGGCTGCCAGGCCGGCTTGTGGGCGAGAGCGTGGCGGTAGTACGCCGCGAAGTCGAGGCACGACGCCGCGGCCTCGTCGACGAACACGGTCGCATGGGGGTGCCATTGAAGGATCGACGCCGGACAGCGTGCCGACAACGGTCCCTCGACGGCCGCCGCGACGGCCTCGGCCTTGTCCTCGCCGGTGGCGACGAGCACGAGGTGTCGCGCCTCGAGGATCGTGCCGAGTCCCTGGGTCAGGACATGGGTGGGCACCTCGTCCACCGAGGCGAAGAAGCGGGCGTTGTCCTCGCGGGTCTGCTGGGTCAGCGTCTTGAGCCGAGTACGTGACGACAGCGACGACATCGGCTCGTTGAACCCCACGTGACCGTCGGTGCCGATCCCGAGGAGCTGGAGGTCCACGCCGCCGGACGCGGCGATCGCCGCGTCGTACCGAGCGCACTCGGCCACGAGGTCGTCGGCCTCGCCGTGCGGCGAGTGCACCCTCGCGGGGTCGAGATCGAGGTGGTCGGTGAGCTCGCGCCGGATCACCGCCGCGTACGACTCCGGGTGCGCCGCGGGCAGTCCGACGTACTCATCGAGGAGGTACGCCGTCGCGTGCGCGAACGAGAGCCCGTCGTCTCGGTGACGCCGGATCAGCTCCTGGTACGCGGCCAGCGGAGAGGAACCGGTCGCCAACCCGATCACCGGAGCCGGGAGGCGGAGCACTGCCTCGTACGCGTCGGCGACGTGTCGTCCGATCTCCTCGGCGCTCTCGCAGATCACAACTTCCACGCCGCCTGCCCTTCTTCGTCGAGAGTGTGTGCGGGCACCGCCAGCGCGGCGGCCCCGAGCGCAGCGGCCGGGTAGTCCGGCGGCAGGGCGAGGGTGCGCTCGCGCAGCCTGAGGCTGGCGACGAACGGCGACACCGACTCCGCCGCCTCGAACGCGGCGAACAGCGGCACGACCACGCGAGGTCCGAGCCGCATCACGCCCCCGGTGAGCACGACGCGTGCAGGGTCCACGCTGAGCGTGACGATGCGGATCGCCTCGCCGAGCCAGTGCACGAACGACTGCCGGACCGCGAGCGCCGCCTCGTCTCCGGCATCGGCGGCGTCGAAGAGCGCCAGCGGGAGCGGGTCAGGGCCCTCGTACGGCCACTGGCGGGCGAGTCCGCGGCCCGAGGCATACATCTCGAGGCACCCGCGCTGCCCGCAGGTGCATCGCGGACCGTCGTCGACGACGGAGAGGTGGCCCACCTCGCCCGCCACCCCGTACGCTCCGCGTCGCAGGCGTCCCTCCAGCACCAGGCCTGCCGCCAGTCCGGTGCCGACGGAGAGGAGCGCGACGTCCTGCGGCTCACCGCGGTCGCCGAGCCACGACGCCACGCCGCGAGCAGCGGCGTTGACGTCGTTGTTCACGGTGACCGGCACGGACAGTGCCTCTGACAGGGCTCCGCGCAGGTCGAGCGGCTCGACGATCGCCAGGTTGACGGCGTTGGCGATGACGCCGGATGCGTCGACCGCTCCGGGGATGCCGGCACCCACGGCAGCCAGCGTCGTCCCGGCCGGGAGCAGCTCGGTGAGCTCCTGGACCACCTCGAGCGCGGTCGTGACGACCCCCGCGGGGCCGATGAGCGTGGGCCTTCGGACGTCGGCGAGGACCTCTCCGGGGTGCGCCACGTCGGCGGCGATCCCGTGAACCTTCGTCCCGCCGATGTCGAGCCCGATCCTGACGGCGCTCATGCTTCCTCTCCGGTCGACGCGGCGAGCGCGGACATGATCACGTCCCCGACCGCGTGCGAAACCGCCGCCGAGGCTCCCCAACCACGCACGACCCGAGGGAGTGCTTCGAGCTCGGGCGCGGGCCAGCCGAGCTCCACGACGAGGGTGTCAGGGCGATGCTCCACGAGGGAGCGTAGCCATGTCCAGGCCCGGTCGTCGGAGGACGCCGCCCGCGCCACGACGACGACCGGGCCGTCGTGCGCGGAGAGCGCCACGACGTCGGGCAGGTTCTCGACACCGACGGTCCGCTCGAGCGGGCCGAGGCCGAGGTCGCCCCAGGTGGCGTGTCCGACGGCTATGTTGGCGCCGGTGTCGATCCTGACCACGCGAGGCGTGCCGGGACGCAGCGGGCCGACGGCGTCCAGCACCGCGGCGGCTGCCGTACGCCCGGCGGTGAGGCCGCGCTCGACGACAGCGGGGCCGACGTCGACGGTGCCCGTCCCGTACGTGGCGGCGAGCGCGTCGACCCGTGCGGCGGCGTCGAGCAGACGCTCGGTGGACAGGTGGCCGGAACCGACTGCCGCGAGGATCGCCTCGACGACCTCCAGGATGTCGCCGGGTCCGCGACCGCGCAGCGACGGCCCGAGGCACAGCAGGTCGGCGCCGGCGACCAACGACGCCACGGCGGCAGCGGGGATCCCGATCGCGGCGCTCGCGCCGGCCATGTCGAGGGCGTCGGTGACGATGACGCCGTCGAAGCCGAGCTCCTCACGCAGCAGTCCGGTGAGGATCGTGCGGCTGAGCGTCGCCGGCGCCGTGGGGTCGAGCGCGGGAAGCAGGAGGTGGGAGGTCATGACCGTGGCGGCGCCGGCCTCGATCGCCGCGACGAACGGCACGAGCTCCCGCCCCCGCAGCGTCGCGAGGTCCGCATCGACGCGGGGCAGCGCGAGGTGGGAGTCGGCCTCGGTGTCGCCGTGCCCGGGGAAGTGCTTCACGCACGCCGCGACGCCCTGCGCCTGAAGCCCGCCGACCCAGGCCGCGGTGTGCCGGGCGACGACCTCGGGGGTGTCTCCGAAGCTGCGCGTCCCGATCACGGGGTTGTGCGGGTTGGAGTTGATGTCGGCGTCGGGTGCGAGGTCGAGCCAGATGCCGGCGGCCTTGAGCTCCGCGCCGATCGCCGCGGCCACGTCCGCCGTCGTTGCAGGATCGTCGTACCGGCCGAGGACGGCGTTGCCCGGGAACGGGCTGCCGGTCCCGTAGTGCAGCCGCGTGACGTCGCCGCCCTCCTCGTCCAGCGTGACCACGAGGGCGGGGGAGAGGGTGCCGACCTGGCCGGCGAGCGCGAGCACATCGGCAGGGCGTGCTGTCAGGTTGTTGCCGTACAGGCAGATCCCGCCCAGACCGTCCTCGACGAGCGTGGGCAGCCAGGCGGGCACCTCGCTGCCCTCGAAGGCCCCGAGAACGACCCGGTGCGCGGCGCGGCGCATCGCGGGACCGGTGGTGGCGCGCGCGAACACGGTCGTTAGTTCAGCGGACGAACAAACCCCCGGTCAAGCCTGACGGTCATCTCGCGCCCCTCCGGGATGCCTGACCACCCCGAGCGTGGACGTCAGCGAGGCCACATTGACCCGGTACGTCAACGGGTGCGACACTGGGAGACGGCGTAAACCGCCGTCCTGGTGCGGTTTCGTGGACGTGCGGGTACGCCGCACCGATCACTCCCGATGCGAAGGATTCCGATGGCCAAGGCTCTCCTCGGCTACGTGGCGACGCCGAACGTTCACCAGGCCCGCGAGGCGCAGCTCCGGCGGCGCATCGCCGATCTCGAGGCCGAGGTGACCCGGCTCAAGAACGAGAACGACGAGCTGGCCTCGACCGCCGACCTCGGCTCCGTGGACCTCTCGACCGCCGATCTCTTCGAGCCTGCCGGCTCCTGATCCGTCGTCCCAGCACGCGGCAACGTCGCGCTGCCCGGGCGTGGCGTGGCGGCTCGACGCCGTCCGTCACCTACGCTGACAGCGGCATCCTTCCCCGCTGCCCGTAGTCACCCGGCTGCACCTCAGTGCCGTCCGACTGTCGTCGTGCGAAGGAGCATGGCTTGCATCTCAAGAGCCTGACGCTGCGTGGCTTCAAGTCCTTCGCGTCCGCCACCCACCTCCAGCTCGAGCCCGGCATCACCTGTGTCGTCGGCCCCAACGGCTCCGGCAAGTCCAACGTCGTCGACGCGCTCGCGTGGGTGATGGGGGAGCAGGGCGCGAAGTCGTTGCGCGGCGGCAAGATGGAGGACGTCATCTTCGCCGGGACCTCCGGCCGCGCCCCGCTGGGACGCGCCGAGGTGGTCCTCACCATCGACAACAGCGACGGCGCTCTGCCGATCGACTACGCCGAGGTGACGATCTCGCGGACGATGTTCCGCAACGGCGGCTCCGAGTACGCCATCAACGGCAGCTCGTGCCGTCTCCTCGACGTCCAGGAGCTGTTGAGCGACTCGGGCATCGGTCGGGAGATGCACGTCATCGTCGGCCAGGGCCAGCTCGACTCGGTCCTCCACGCCTCGCCCGAGGACCGCCGCGGCTTCATCGAGGAGGCGGCCGGTGTCCTCAAGCACCGCAAGCGCAAGGAGAAGGCGCTCCGCAAACTCGACGCGACCGAGGGCAACCTCACGCGTCTCCAGGACCTGCTCGCCGAGATCCGTCGCCAGCTGAAGCCGCTCGGCCGCCAGGCAGAGGTCGCCCGCCGGGCTGCTGTCGTCCAGGCGGACGTCCGTGACGCCCGTGCTCGCCTGCTCGCCGACGACGTCCTGCGTGCCCGCGAGCAGCTCGAGTCCGAGCTCGCCGACGAGGAGGCGCTGCGACTCAAGCGGACCGCCGTCGAAGGCTCCGTCGCACAGATGCGTGCGGAGGAGGCCGCGCTCGAGGACGCGCTGCGCGAGGACGCGCCGCGGCTGCAGGCCGCGCAGGACACCTGGTACGGGCTGAACAACCTGCGCGACCGCATCCAGGGCACCGCGAGCCTGGCCGCAGAGCGCGTCCGCAACGCGGCGGCGATGCCCGCCGACGAACGCCGTGGACGTGATCCTGAGGAGCTCGAGGAGGAGGCCGGGCGCTTCGAGGCGCAGGAGAAGGCCATCTCCGCCGAGGTCGCCGCCGCCGAGAAGGGCCTCGAGGACGCCATCGCGGTCCGCAAGGCCGCCGAGACCGCGTACCAGGCCGAGGACCGGCGCATCACCGACCTGCTCCGCGCCGCATCCGACCGCCGCGAGGGGCTCGCCCGCCTGACCGGCCAGGTCAACACCCTCCGTACCCGGGTGCTCGCGGCCGAGGAGGAGATCGGCAGGCTCGAGGAGAACCGCGCTCTCGCCGAGAAGCGTGCGGAGCGTGCCCAGCACGAGTTCACCGTCGCCGAGACCCAGGTCGCCGGTCTCGACTCCGGCGGGACCGGGCTCGCCGCCGAGATCGAGGCCGCCGAGGCCGCGCTCGCCGACATCACCGACCGGCTCGCCAAGACGACGGACGCGGTCCACGCCACGGACCGTGAGCGCGCCGGCCTGGAGGCACGCAAGGAAGCCCTCGAGATGGGGCTCGCGCGCAAGGACGGCGCAGGCGCGGTCCTCGGCGCCGCCGACCGCCTCGGCGGCGTGCTCGGGTCGGTCGCCGCCGTGGTCACCGTGCGGGCGGGGTACGAGGCAGCGGTCGCCGCGGCGCTCGGGCCCGCCGCCGATGCTGTGGCGGTGGACTCGCTGCGCACCGCGCTGTCTGCCGTCGAGTCGCTGAAGGCCTCCGAGGACGGCCGAGCCGGGCTGGTCGTGGGATCGGCGCCGGCGCCCGAGCGCGCGGACTGGCCGTCGCTGCCCAGCGGTGCCTCGTACGCGCTCGACGTCGTCGATGCCCCGGCAGGAGTCCGTGCCGCCTTGGCGCGGCTCCTCGAGCGCACCGCGGTCGTCGACGACCTCGCGACCGCGCACGCGCTCGTCGACCGGGAGCCGTCGGTCACCGCCGTCACACGCGAGGGTGACGTGGTCGGCAGCCACTACGTCGCTGGCGGGTCGCAGGACGTCCCCAGCCTCATCGAGGTGCAGGCGGCCGTCGACAAGGCGACCGACGGGCTGCGCGACGTGGGCCTGCGGCGCGGGGAGCTGGACGCCGAGGTCGGCGACCTCCGGACTCAGCGCGAGGAGGCCAAGCAGCGACTCGAGGTGGCGACGGCCAAGCGGCGCGAGTCGGAGGCGAAGGCCAACGCGCTCACCGAGAAGCTCGCGCAGCTGGGGTCGACCGTCAAGGCGGCGCGCGACGAGGCGGCTCGCGTCACCACCGCCATCGCGAACGCCCAGCGGGCGCGCGACGAAGCCTCGTCCGGCCTGGCCTCGCTCGAGCAGCGGCTCAGCGATGCCGAGAGCGCACCCGAGGACGAGCCGGACACCGAGACCAGGGAGTCTCTCGCCGAGACGGCCAGACAGCGCCGTGCGGAGGAGACCGAGTCCCGCCTCGCGCTGCGGACCAGCGAAGAGCGCGCACGGGCGATCTCCGGTCGTGCCGCCGGACTGCGACGCCGCGCGGCCGAGGAACGGGCGGCGCGAGAGCGCGACCGCGCACGGCGCGAGCGCATGCGTCGCGAGGGCGCCGCCGCACGCGCCGTGGGCGAGGCGACGCAGGTGGTGCTGGAGCACCTCGCGGTGTCCCTCGCTGCCGCCAGGACCGCCCGTGACTCCATCACCGCGGCGCGTGCCGAGCGCGAGCAGAAGCTCGCCGACGTCCGTCGAAGACTGCGCGACCTCTCGGTCGACCTGGCCCGCCTCACCGACTCCGTCCACCGCGATGAGGTCGCACGGGCTGAGCAGCGGCTGCGGATCGAGGCCTTGGAGACGCGGGCGCGCGAGGAGATCGGTATCGAGCCCCAGTCCCTCGTGTCCGAGTACGGTCCCGACGCCCTCGTCCCCGTGCCCCGACCCGTCGACGCCGCCGAGGACGATCCCGATCCTGAGCCGGTCCCGTACGTGCGGGCGGAGCAGGAGAAGCGGCTCAAGACCGCCGAGAAGGCCCTCGCGCTGCTCGGCAAGGTCAACCCGCTGGCGCTGGAGGAGTTCTCGGCGCTCGAAGAGCGGCACAAGTTCCTCTCCGAGCAGCTGGAGGACCTGCGCAAGACGCGCAAGGACCTCCTCGACATCGTCACCGAGGTCGACCAGCGGGTCGAGCAGGTCTTCACCAGTGCGTGGCACGACGTGTCGCGCGAGTTCGAGGGCGTGTTCTCGCGGCTGTTCCCGGGCGGGGAGGGACGCTTGATCCTCACCGACCCGTCCTCGATGCTCACGACAGGCATCGAGGTCGAGGCGCGTCCTCCGGGCAAGAAGGTGAAGCGCCTGTCGCTGCTGTCCGGCGGTGAGCGGTCGCTGGTCGCGGTCGCCTTCCTCGTGGCGTTGTTCAAGGCGCGGCCGAGCCCGTTCTACATCCTCGACGAGGTCGAGGCGGCGCTCGACGACACCAACCTCGGGCGTCTGCTGGAGATCTACGAGGAGCTGCGCGAGAACAGCCAGCTCATCGTCATCACGCACCAGAAGCGCACCATGGAGGTCGCGGACGCGCTGTACGGCGTCTCGATGCGCGGTGACGGGGTGTCCGCGGTGATCAGCCAGCGGATGCGCGAGGCGGAGCCGGCTTAGCCTTCGGCACTCTGCGTTGGCCTTGGGCACTCTGCGTTGGCCCCCACGGAAAGTGTCGGCCCCACCTGTCGTTCGCGGTGGGGCGTCGCGTCTGCGGAGGGGGGCCGAGTCGCGGCCGCGTGGACCCCTCCTTGCCACGGGACGACCGCCGTGACCGCTAGGGTCGGCGCGTGAGTGCCACTCCCGCAGCTCCCCGCAGCCTGACCCGCGACGACTTCCCGGTCGTCCGTCGTATCACGACGCGCTGGTCGGACGAGGACGTGTACGGCCACGTGAACAACGTGACCTACTACTCCTACTTCGACACCGCGGTGAACGGCTACCTGATCGACGCCACCGGCACCGACATCCGCCGGCTCGACGCGATCGGCCTGGTCGTGGAGACCGGCTGCCGGTTCACGCGGGAGCTCGGGTTCCCGGAGGACGTGGAGGTCGGGCTCGCCGTCGAGAGGCTCGGCACCTCGTCGATCGTGTACGAGATCGGGCTCTTCCAGGGCGAGTCACCGGACCCGGCCGCGATCGGACGCTTCGTCCACGTGTATGTCACCCGCGACGACCGCACCGTCACCCCGGTACCCGACGCGATCCGCGCCGCGGTGACCCCACTCGTACGAAACTGACCGCACGCGGTCGGGACACGTCCGTACGCGTCGCTCGGGAGCGCCCACCCACTCCCGTCAGGGCCTGCGCACCGGCCGGTCGTACACGAGCTCGAGCCCGTCCTCCTCGTCCCACTGCTCACCGACGTGGACGAACCCGAACGGGAGGGCGAGGTCGCGCGACGGCGTGTTGTCCGGGGCGATCGTGACGCGCACGACCCGTACGTCGGGATCGGCGTCGGCGCGAGCCACCAGAGCCCCGAGGGCCGCGCGCGCGTAGCCACGGCGCCGGTACGCCGGATCGATCTCGTACCCGATCTCCACCATCCCCTGGGCGTCCGGCGGCCCGTGGAACCCCGCACGGCCGACCGCCACCGCGGCGCGTTCGTCCCAGACGACCCCGGTCACCCAGCCTGCGGCCGCGGGGTCCTCCGCGACCTGACGTGCGCGCATCCGCCAGACCGCCCGGAAGCTGTCCTCGACGAACGCCGCGGACAGCGGTACGGGCGACGTGGTGCTCACCGCCGCCAGGTCGCCGTCGGCGAGCGCGGCGATCGTCTCTGGCGGCAGGTGGACGATACGGACATCGGGGAGGGGCACGCGCCGATCGTACGGGTGGGCGACGACGCGACCGCCGGACGCGGCCTTTGACAAGTATCGCCTCGGGCTCCGCCGTGGCGCGTTGCGCTGCCGGGCGTGGACCGATATCCAGGAGAGTCAGCGTTCACGATTCATCCCCCGAAAGGTCCGCAAATGCGCAAAACCGCCTCCATCGCCTCGATCCTCCTGGGCGCGATCATGATCGTCGCAGCGGTCGCCACCTGGGTCGTCGTGTCCTCGACGCTCTCCGACCAGAAGATCGTCGTGGCCGATGACGCGGACTGCGCCGCCGGCTCGACCGTCGCAGGCCCGATCAGCGCGTACTGCCAGGCCAAGGTGATCGACAAGCACACGCTCGAGGCGACGGACGGGCGCACGTACGCCGAGCTCGACCGGGAGGACCCGCTGCGGGAGACCGCGATGGACTCCGCCTTCCTGCAGGCGTCCCTGTTCACCTCCGTCGTCGCCTTCGGCGTCGCCGCGATGGCTGCCGCGATGGGTGTGATCTTCATCCTCATCGGTCTCGGCATCCGCGACGTCAGCACCCGAGCGGCGTCCCGTACGGACGCCACCAGCACCGACTGACCCTCCTGGGGTGACTCAGGTCACCCCGACCTCGATCAGTGGACGGACTGCCCGTGTGAGAGCCTGAAGCAGTCCGTTTACGACCGATCTCGGGGGTCCGCACCACATGTCGTCGGCAGTCGTCATCGTGCCCGTCATGCTGCTCATCGTCATCGCCGCCGGCCTGCTGGCGGCAGTGCTCGCCTACCCGTACCGGGGGCGCTCCGTACCCGGGGCCGTCCCCGGTTCGGCGGCTCTCGACCGCCTGCTCGTGGCGATCGCGGAGTGGGCCGGGATCGGGCACCACCCCGACGCCGACCGTGGTGACGATGTCAGCTCAAAGTTGCCCACGCTGAACTCATCCACGGCACCGCGAGACTGATCGTCGGACCGACGACGACCACGGCCGCCACCAGGTAGCAGGCGAACGCCTCCCACCGGCCGGCCCCGTCCTCCTCGAGCCGCTCGATGCGCCGCACGAGCGTGCTCGTCGCGCCCAACGTCCCCGCGGGCGCGGGCTGCATGCCCATCTTGACGAGGGCGCGGGCGAGGGCAGTGGTGCCGCTCGCGCGACGTGCGCGGTCGTCGGCGAGGAGCTCGACGAGGACCCGCGTGGAGGCCAGTGCCGCCTCGCTGCGCAGGACCCGGGGGAACGCCCGGTGGAGCGCTGTGAACGCGTCGAGGACGAGGTCGTGGCGGGCGCGCAGGTGCGCCCGCTCATGAGCGAGGACGGCGCCGAGCTCGGCGTCGTCCAACGACGAGACGGCGCCGCGCGACAGGACGACCCGCGCGTCCATGCCAGGCAGGCAGTAGGCGAAGGTCTCCGCGGCGTCGAGGATCCGCACGGAGCGTCGTTCGGCGTCGCGGGTCGCGACCAGGTCGACGAGCGTCCGGTGGCGACGGCGGACGGTACGTACCTCGATCGCGACCGTGACCATCGACCACGCCGTGCGGAAGACCACGACCAGCGTGAGCGCGAGGAACGCGACGTGCAGTGCGACCCGCCACGCGCCGGGCTCGGGGTTGGGTGCGCCCTCGTGGACCACCAGCCACAGCGAGGCGGAGAGTCCGGCGCCCGTGACCGCCAGGATCGCGGCGAGAGCGAGGGACTGCCAGAGGACGATCGCGGCGCGCGGAGCGCGGTACGGCCACTCCATACGGGCCAGCACGGCCGGGACGGGCTGAGCGAGGGCGAGGCCGATCAGCCCCAGCAGGAGGGGGGTGGTCATGGGCTAGCGGCGGGCTCGACCGACGGGGTCGTCGACGAGTGCTTCGCCTCGATCCGGGCGAGCGCGTCGCGCAGCGCCTGGGCGTCGTCGACGCTCGCGGTCTCCGCGAAGTGGACGAGCGCCGCCGTACGGTCGTCGCCGGCCGAGGCGAGCACCTCGTGCATGAGCGTCACCGTCAGCTCGTCGCGCCCGACGCGGGGCGCGTACGTGAAGGCGCGGCCCCGGCGCTCGCGCGCGACGACGTCCTTGCGGGCGAGCCGGTCGAGGATCGTCGTGACCGTCGTGTACGCGAGGTCGCGGGTGGGACTGAGGAGGTCGAGGACCTCGCGTCCGGTGAGCGGTTCGTCCGCTGCCCAGAGGAGGTCCATCACCTCGCGCTCGAGCTCGCCAAGTCGTGCCACAGGGCAAGTGTACGGGGCGCTACGACGCCGCGTCGTACCCTCTCTGTCGATCTACGACAGTGCGTAGTAGGTTTGCTCCTACAGCGTGTCGTAGATGCGTGACTCTGGGTCGCCGGGTCGGACCGCTGGTACTAGCGTGAAGTTTGAGCCACGGGAGAGACATGGAAGCACTCGAGTTGGCGCGGTGGCAGTTCGGCATCACGACCGTCTACCACTTCTTCTTCGTACCGATCACCATCGGACTGTCGTTCCTCGTCGCGGGCCTCGAGCTGGCCTGGGTGAGGACGCGCGACGAGAAGTGGCTGCGACTTACGAAGTTCTTCGGGAAGCTCTTCCTGATCAACTTCGCGATGGGGATCGTCACCGGCATCGTTCAGGAGTTCCAGTTCGGCATGAACTGGTCCGACTACTCACGCTTCGTCGGCGACATCTTCGGAGCCCCGCTCGCGGTCGAGGGTCTGCTGGCCTTCTTCCTCGAGTCGACCTTCCTCGGCCTGTGGATCTTCGGGTGGGACAAGCTCTCGCCCGCTTTGCACAACGCCTGCATGTGGATCGCGGCGATCGGCACCGCTCTCTCCGCGTACTTCATCCTCGCGGCGAACTCCTTCATGCAGAACCCCGTGGGGTACACGTTCAACGCCGAGCGCGGACGTGCGGAGCTGGAGAGCTTCACCGACGTCCTGACCAACAAGGTCGTCCTCATCACGCTGCCGCACACGCTCTTCGGCGCCTTCATGGTGGCGGGCGGCCTCATGGCCGCGGTCTCGATGTGGTGGCTGATCCGACGCAAGCCCGTCGATGCGGACGCGTTCCGCTCCACCCTGCGTCTGGGCGCCGTGACCCTGCTCGTCGCCGGGCTCGGCACCGTCGTCACCGGTGACATCCAGGGCAAGGTCATGACTGAGGTCCAGCCGATGAAGATGGCGGCGGCCGAGGCGCTCTACGAGACCCAGCAGCCGGCACCGTTCTCGATCCTCACGGTCGGCTCGCTCGACGGTGACAAGCCGTTCTACCAGCTCGAGGTGCCGCACCTCCTGTCGTACCTGGCCACCGGCACCTGGAACGGCGAGGTCCAGGGCATCAACAACCTCCAGGCCGAGTACGAGGAGACGTACGGCCCCGGCAACTACAAGCCGTACATCCCTGTCACGTACTGGTCGTTCCGGCTGATGATCACCTGCGGCGCGCTCGCGATGGCGATCGGTGCCTGGATGCTCTGGGTCACCCGGAAGGGCCGCGTTCCTCGCAGCGAGTGGCGCTGGCCGATCTGGCTCGCCGTCGCGTCGACGCTGCTGCCGCTGTTCGCGAACTCGTTCGGCTGGATCTTCACCGAGATGGGCCGTCAGCCCTGGATCGTCTTCGGTCTGATGCGCACCGAGGCCGGTGTCTCGCCGAACGTCGGGGCCGGCACCGTGCTCACCTCCCTGATCGTCTTCACCCTCCTGTACGGAGCGCTGGCGGTCGTCGAGGTCAAGCTGCTGCTCTCGGCGATCAAGAAGGGGCTGCCGGACGTCGATCCTGACAACGAGACCGGCAAACAGCCCGAAGACAAGCCGATGGCGTTCGCCTACTAGGAAGGAGAGGAATCATGGAGCTCACCACCGTCTGGTTCTGCCTCGTCGCGTTCCTCTTCATCGGGTACTTCGTACTCGAGGGATTCGACTTCGGCGTCGGCATGCTGCTGCCCTTCCTGGGCCGCGACGACCGTGAACGCCGCACGATGATCAACACGATCGGCCCGCTCTGGGACGGCAACGAGGTCTGGTTGATCGTTGCCGGCGCGAGCATCTTCGCCGCGTTCCCCGAGTGGTACGCGACGTTGTTCAGCGGGTTCTACCTTCCGCTGCTGCTGATCCTGGTCGCGCTGATCGTGCGTGGCGTGGCCTTCGAGTACCGCCACCAGCGCGAGGACGCCGCCTGGAAGCAGCGCTGGGACGCCGCGATCATCTTCGGCTCGTTCGTCCCCGCCCTGCTGTGGGGAGTGGCGTTCGGCAACATCGTGCGTGGCGTGGAGATCGACGCCGACAAGAACTACGTCGGCTCGTTCTTCGACCTGCTCAACCCGTACGCGCTGCTCGCCGGGGCGGTCACGCTGACCCTGTTCCTGACGCACGGCGCGAACTTCCTGGCGCTCAAGACCCGCGGCGTCATCCACGAGCGGGCCCGTGAGGCCTCGCTGAAGGTGGGTCTGGTCGCCGCCGTGCTCGCGGTCGCGTTCCTGCTCTGGACGTGCCTCGACCACGACGACGTCTGGGTGTGGGTGCTGTCCGGCCTTGCCGCGCTCGCCTTCGTCGGTGGGCTCGCCGCCGCCTGGGCTCGTCGCGACGGCTGGGCCTTCGTCGGCACGATGGCGGCGATCGGACTTGCGGTCACCGCCCTGTTCGTGGCGCTGTTCCCCGACGTGATGCCCTCGACGCTCGACCCGGCGTACAGCCTGACCGTCGAGAACGCGGCGTCGACGCCGAAGACGCTCGGGATCATGAGCTGGGTCGCCGTGGTCTTCGTGCCGATCGTCATCGGATACCAGGCCTGGAGCTACTGGGTGTTCCGCAAGCGGATCAGCGTGGAGTCCATCGCGGCGGACGTGCCGGTGGAGCACACGCCGGCATGAGCAGTACGGCGGTACGCACTGGGTCGACCCGCCCGCTGGACCCGAGACTGGTACGTCGCTCGCGTGCGGTGCGTGCGTACCTGGTGACCAGCATCGCCCTCGCGACCGTCATGGCCGCGCTGGTGGTCGCCCAGTCCTGGTTGATCGCGCGGATCGTGTCGGAGGGGTTCGAGGGCTCGGGCCTCGTCCCCGCCGTCACGGCCGCGGTGACGGGTCTTGCGCTAGCGGTCCTGGCCCGCGCGGGGCTCGGCTGGGCCCACGAGGTGGCCTCGGCCCGCGCCGCCGTCCGGGTCAAGACGCAGCTGCGCGACGAGGTCGTCGCCAGCCTTCTGGACGGCACCCCGAGACGCGGACCGCGGCCGGAGTCGAGCCACGTCGTGACGCTGCTCGGCCCGGGCCTGGACAAGCTCGACACGTACTTCGCCCGCTACCTCCCGCAGCTGGCGCTCGCGCTCACGGTGCCCGCGGTCGTGGTCGTCGCCGTGTTCGTGGCCGATCCGCTGTCCGGGATCACGATCGCGGTGACGCTGCCGCTGATCGTGCTGTTCATGGTGCTCGTCGGCTACGTGACGCGTGACCGTACGGAGCGGCGCTGGCGCGCGATGGTGCGGCTCGGGCACCACTTCTCCGACGTCCTCGACGGCCTCGTGGTGCTCAAGGTGTTCGGCCGTTCGCGCCGCCAGACCAAGGGCATCGCCGAGGTGGGCGAGCGCAACCGGGAGGAGACGATGGGGGCGCTGCGGCTGGCGTTCCTGTCGTCCTTCGTCCTCGAGCTGGTCGCGACGATCTCGGTGGCGCTGGTCGCCGTCTCGATCGGCCTGCGGATCGTCGAGGGCCACATGACGCTGATGACGGGCCTGTTCGTCCTGGTGCTCGCCCCGGACGCATACCTCCCGCTGCGGCAGGTCGGAGCGCACTTCCACGACTCGGCGGAAGGTCAGTCGGTGGCCGACGACGTGTACGCGATCCTCGACGACGACGCCGCTTCCGAGGGGCGAGCAGCGGGCGAGGCGCTGGCCGAGCGCGCGTACCGAGACCACCCCGCGCCCGACCTCACCGGCGCCACGATCGCCGTCGACGGCGTGAGCGTGTCGTACGAGGGGCGCAGCGTCCCGGCGCTCCCGCCGACCACGCTGACCCTCGAGCCGGGACGCATCACGGCCCTGACGGGTCCCTCCGGCTGCGGCAAGAGCACCGTCGTCGACGTCCTCATGGGATTCGTCGTGCCCACCGCCGGACGCGTGACCGTGACGGCCGCCGACGGCACGTCGTGCGACCTGGCCGACCTCGACCTCGCCTCCTGGCGGTCTCGGATCGCCTGGGTCCCCCAGGTGCCCGGGGTCCTGGAGGGGACGGTCGCCACGAACGTCCGGCTGGGCGCGCCCGACGCGTCCGACACCGAGGTCGCCCAGGCGCTTCGCGACGCCGGTGCCGGGGACCTTGCCCCCTGGCGCGAGGTCCACGAGGAGGGGGCGAACCTCTCGGCGGGCGAGCGCCGCCGGCTCGCGGTCGCCCGCGCCCTGCTGCGTGTCCGCCGTGGGGGAGCAGCCGTGATGCTGCTCGACGAGCCCACCGCCGGCCTCGACGCGGCCACCGAGCGGGAGGTACGCCGCAGCCTGCGCGACGCGCGCGTGACCGTCCTGGTGGTCGCCCACCGTGCCGCCCTGGTCGAGGACGCCGACGTGGTCGTCGACCTCGCCGCACCCCTGGGAGCGTCCGCATGACGACCGCACGCCGCCGCCTGCTGCTCGGAGGATTCTTCGGGCTGCTCGCCAGCCTCGCGTCGATCGGCCTGCTGCTGGTGTCGGCCTGGCTGATCTCGCGAGCCGCCCAGCACCCGCCGGTGCTCTACCTCATGGTCGCGATCGTGGCCGTCCGCGCGTTCGGCATCGCACGCGCCGCGCTGCGCTACGTCGAGCGGCTCTACACCCACGACGGCGCGCTCCGGATCGGGACGGAGATCCGGCTCGCGGTCTACGAGCGGCTCGAGCGCCTGTCGCCGTCGACCCTCGCGGCCGGTCGTCGTGGCGAGCGCATCGCGAGGATCGTCTCCGACGTCGACGCGCTCCAGGACCGGATCGTCCGCGTGGTGATCCCGCGGGTCGTCACCGCACTGTCCGCCGCGGTGGTCGTGGGCCTCGTCCTCGCGGTGTTCCCGCTGGGAGGGGTGATCCTCGCCGGCGCCGTCGTCGTCGCCTGGTGCGGCGTCCTGCTGGCGGTCCGCCTCGGCGGTGCCGAGTCCAACGCCACGACCGCAGAGCTGCGGGGCGCGCTCGCCGCCGACGTCTCCCAGACCGTACGCTCCGCCCGCGATCTCGTCGCCTACGGTGCGGGGGAACAGGCGCGCGACGCCCTGACCCGTACCGGTGACCGGCTGGCCACCGCCGAGCGGCGGTCGGCCTTCCTCGACGGGCTCGGCGTGCTGATCGTCCGGGTCTGCCTCGGTGCGGCGACCTGCGCGATCGCGTGGGCCGGAGTCGTCGCCGTCGCCGACGGTGCCCTCGCGCCGGTGCTCCTGGCGGTCGTCGTCCTCGCCCCGGTCGCGCTCGCCGAGCCCCTCGAGGGCTTGAGCGCGATCGCGCAGCAGGACCTTCGCTCGGCAGCGTCACGGCGACGGGTCGACGAGCTGGTCTCCGCTCCGGAGGACGTCGTGGATCCTGACGCGCCGGCCCCGGACCCGGTCGGCTTCGACCTGCAGGTGCGCGACCTGGCCCTCGGATGGGGCGATGCACCCGACCTCGTCCACGGGTTCGACCTCGACCTTCCCGAAGGGGCCGTGGTCGCCGTCGCAGGTCCGAGCGGGTCGGGCAAGTCGACGCTGGCGGCGGTGCTCCTGCGTCTCGCGGCCCCGCGTGCCGGCACCGTCACGCTCGGCGGCACGCCGATCGACGCGCTGACCGGCGAGCAGGTCCGACGGGTCGTCGCGACGCTCCGCCAGGACGAGCACGTCTTCGACACGACGATCCGCGAGAACCTGCGCATCGCCGACCCCGGCGCCGATGACGCGATGATGCGGGCGGCCCTCGACGCCGCCGGGCTCGGGGCGTTCGTCGCAGCGCTCCCCGACGGTCTCGACACCGAGGTCGGGGAGAACGGCAACCGGTTGTCCGGGGGAGAGCGCCAGCGACTCGGCCTGGCACGGCTGCTGCTCGGCGACCACCGTGTCCTCGTCCTCGACGAACCGACCGAGCACCTCGACGCCGCCACCGCCGAGGCTCTGCTCCGCGACCTCGTCGCGCTCGCCCCGTACCGGTCGATCCTGCTGGTCAGCCACGACGAGCGGGCGCTCGCGGCCGCGTCGCACGTCGTACGGCTCGATGCTCCGACTAGGATCGTTGACCGTGTCTGACCCCACGCTCTACCTCTTCATCGGTCTGGTCGTCGCTGTCCTCGTGATCGGCGGGATCGCCGCCTTCGTGGTCGGCTCCCGCGGCAAGGCCCTGCCTCCCGCCGACACGGTCGACCGTCGGCTCGACGACCTCCGTGAGCACCCCGAGCAAGAGCCCACCCCGACCGGTGACGGGCTCGAACCGGTCCTGCCCGAACCCGGCGAGATCGACGAGTCCGACGCCGACAACGAGCCGGGTGCCGTCGCCACCGCGGAGGCGCCGACCGCGCCGGAGCTCGAGCAGCCGGCGCCCACGGCCGGTCGCCTGGTGCGGCTGCGCGAGCGCCTCTCGCGCTCGCAGTCGTCGCTCGGACGCGGCCTGCTCGCGCTCCTCGGACGCGACCGCCTCGACGAGGACACGTGGGAGGAGATCGAGGACACGCTCCTCGCCGCCGACGTCGGTGTCGCGCCGACGCAGGAGCTCGTCGAGCGGCTCCGCACCCGGATCAAGGTGGAGGGCGTCGCCGACCCTGCTCGCGCGAAGGCGATCCTGCGTGAGGAGCTCGTGGCGCTCGTCGACCCGTCGTACGACCGCGCGGTCGCGGCGGCAGGTGTCGACGGGACACCGGGTGTCGTGCTCGTCGTCGGTGTCAACGGCACCGGCAAGACCACGACCGTCGGACGCCTGGCGCGCGTGCTGGTCGCCGACGGTGACACTGTCCTGCTCGGCGCGGCCGACACCTTCCGAGCTGCGGCTGCCGACCAGCTCCAGACCTGGGGCGAGCGCGTGGGTGTCCCGACCGTACGCGGGCCCGAGGGGGGCGATCCGGCCTCGGTCGCGTTCGACGCGGTGAAGACCGGCAAGGAGGGTGGCTACGACACCGTCGTCGTCGACACCGCCGGCCGGCTTCACACGAAGGCAGGGCTCATGGACGAGCTCGGCAAGGTCAAGCGGGTCATCGAGAAGCAGGCACCGGTCACCGAGGTGCTGCTCGTCATCGACGCCACGACGGGACAGAACGGCCTGACGCAGGCGCGCGTCTTCGCCGAGGTCGTCAAGGTCACGGGCATCGTCCTGACGAAGCTCGACGGTACGGCCAAGGGCGGCATCGTCATCGCCGTGCAGCGGGAGCTCGGCGTCCCCGTCAAGCTCGTGGGGCTCGGCGAGGGTGCCGACGACCTGGCGCCGTTCGAGCCTGAGGAGTTCGTGGACGCGCTGCTGTCCTGACGCGGCTCAGCCCACCCTTCTCCCGCCCGCGAGCCACTTCTGGTGCTGCCGCGAGCCACTTCCGGTGCTGCCGCGAGCCACTCCCGGTGCTGCCGCGAGTCACCCGAGTCGCCACGCGGTGGCTCGCGAGGGCGCACGAGGTGGCTCGCGAGGGCGCACGGGGTGGCTCGCGAGGGCGCACGAGGTGGCTCGCGAGGGCGCGCAGGGTGGCTCGCGGGTCAGCGGGCGCCGGCGAGGAACCGCTTGAGCAGCGGACCTGCCGTCTGCGATCCTGACTCGCCGGTCTCCACGAACACCGCCACCGCGAGGTCGCCCTTGGTGGCGACCATCCACGCGTGCGTCTTGACGGGGGAGCCGTACTCCGCAGTCCCGGTCTTGGCGCCGACCCCGCCACCGAGGCTCGCCAGCCCGCGCCCGCTGCCGTTGGTGACGACGCGCCGCATCAGCGCCTGAAGCTGACGGGCCTCGCCTGCGGTGAGCGTCGACTCGACCGTCGGCGCAGCGACGTCAGGAAGCAGGACGGGGACGACCGTCCGCCCAGCGGCGACCGACGCAGAGACCGTCGCCATCGTGAACGGCGAGGCGAGCACCTTGCCCTGACCGATCATCGAGGCCGCGTGCTCGGTCGCGGGAGCCTCCGTGGGCACGGATCCGAAGTACGACGGGAACCCGAGGTCCTTGTCGACCCCCATCCCCAGCGAGGCGGCGGCCGAGGCGAGATCGGACTGGGCGACCTCGTCACGCAACCCGATCATCGACGTGTTGCACGACTGGGCGAACGCCTCGGCGAACGGGATGCGACCGAGGGAGCTCGAGGGGTAGTCGTCGTAGTTCTTGAACGACTTGCCGTCGACCACGGTCGTCGCGGGGCACGGCGTCGTGGTCTTCGGTGTGACCCCGTCGCGGAGCGCCGCGAGCGCGGTCACGATCTTGAACGTCGAGCCGGGCGCGTACTGCCCGGTCGTCGCGATCGCCTGTCCGGAGGCCCCCGGTCCGGTCGCCGCCGCAAGGAGCGCGCCGTCGGAGGGGCGGATCGCCACGAGCGCGCTCGCGGGCTTGACGCCGGCGAGGACCTGCTCGCCGAGCTCCTGCATGCGCAGGTCGAGCGTCGTACGGAGCGGCTTGCCCGGCACCGGCTCCTGCTCGAAGACGGGAACGTCCTTCATCTCGGGGGACGGGTTCGCCGGGTCGTCGACGGCCTCGCTGACCACCTCCACCACGTACCCGTTACGGCCTCGTAGCGTGTCGTCATAACGGCGCTGGAGGCCGGACAGGCCCGTCGTGTCACCCGGGCGGAGCCGTCCGTCGCTCTCGTCGACGAGCTCCTTCGTGGCCTCGCCGACGGATCCGAGGATCGCCGCCGCGAAGGTCCGTGTGGGCGCCAGCGGCAGCGTGTCCGAGAGGACCGCACCGCCCTGCACCGCCTCGACGGCGCCGAGCGGCGGCGCCTGCTCCGTACGGACGACGAGGGCCTCCACGAACGCCTTCGGTCCGGACTGTGTGACCTTCTTCGCGTACGTGGCCGCGTCGATCCCCACCAGCTGGGCGATCGCGCGCGCCGAGCTGTCCAGCCGTGCCGCGTCGAGAGCGGCCTTGTCGAGCCCGATCCGCAGCACCGAGCGCTCGGTCACCAGGGCGGTGCCCTCGCCGCCCATGATGTCGCCGCGGGCAGGAGCGACCGTCCGTACGCGCAGACGCTGGCCCTCACCGAGATCCGGCGCGACGAGGGACGGGTCCCAGGCGACGGTCCACGCGTCGTCCTCGCGCGTCATCGATGCCTCGGTCTTGTACGACCAGGTCACCTCGGGTCCGAGCGTCCACGTGTACGCGAGGGTCGCCGTCGCGCGGTCGTCGTCCTCCTCGACGCCCTCGACCTTCACCGTCGGCTTCAGGTCGTCCATGCCGCGCGTGAT
>Ga0233375_1000044_pt1 | contig 87999 bp, 80 predicted proteins | sample ElkDunMinimDraft_10_FD_191539 | JGI IMG/M metagenome (GOLD analysis project Ga0233375, IMG submission 191539) | Fecal eukaryotic communites from dung pellets of Tule Elk in California, USA - Elk Dung E16 | ecosystem: Host-associated > Mammals > Digestive system > Large intestine > Fecal | place...
GCCGTGACGCCGCCGGCGATCCACCACAGGGTGCGGCCCGAGCCCTTCGAGGCGTCCGCCTTGGCGGCATCGGCCGCCGCCTTGTCGGCCGCGGCGGCGAGCTTCGCCGCCGCCTTGTCCGCGTGCTTCGCCGCCTTCTTGCCGGCCTTGCCCGCGGACTTCCGCGCGTGCTTCGCAGCCGCGTCGGCCGCCTTCTTGCCCTGCTTGGCGAGCTTGCGCGCCTTCCGGCCCGTAGCCGCCGCCGTCGCGGCGGCAGCGGCCGCGGAGGCCGTGGCGGCGTCGTCGGCGGCGCGCTGCGCGGAGTCCGCGGCACTCGAGGCGGCGGCGTTGAAGCTCGCGACGATCTTCGGCAGCACCTCCTCCACGAGCTTGTCGTGCGCCGTGTCGATCGCAGGGGCCGCCTTGCCGGCGGCCTTCTCGACGCGGGGCGCCGCGGCCTGGATGCTGTCCTGCCACGCCTTCTCGACGCGCGGCTGCAGCCACTCGAGGAAGGCCTCGACCCTGGGTGCGCCCCACTCCTTGGCCTGCACGGCGGCGTCCTTGGCCTGGTCCGCGAGCTGTCCGGCCGCGGTCTGCGCGGTCGCGACCGCCTCGGCGGCCTGGGTCTTGAGCTTGTCGGTGTCGACCGACCCGAGCGCCTCCTTGACGGAGTCGCTCGTTGAGCGAGTACGGGTCATGCGTGCTCCCCGGGTTCGTCGTCGTCCGGCTCGGACGATGTGGCGGATGCGATGGGCGTTTCCGCCCACTCTGCCACCACAACGTCCGCCCCGCGAGACAACGGGCCGGACCGGTCCGGGGCGGGTCTCGTGGGAGGATGGTGACCATGTTCGCAACCCTCCACACGACCGCAGGTGACATCCGGATCGAGCTCCTGCCGAACCACGCCCCCAAGACGGTGGCGAACTTCGTCGGGCTCGCGCAGGGCACCACGACGTGGTCCGACCCGCGCACGGGCGCAGAGCGCAACGAGCCCTTCTACGACGGCCTGATCTTCCACCGCGTGATCAAGGACTTCATGATCCAGGGCGGCTGCCCGCTCGGCACGGGCACGGGCGGTCCCGGCTACACGTTCAACGACGAGATCCACCCCGAGCTCCAGTTCGACCGCCCCTACCTGCTGGCCATGGCCAACGCGGGTGTGCGCCGCAACCCGGTCACGGGCGAGGCCGAGGGCACCAACGGCTCCCAGTTCTTCATCTCGACGGTCCCCACGCCGTGGCTCAACGGCAAGCACACGATCTTCGGCGAGGTCGCGGACGACGAGTCCCGCGCCGTCGTGGACGCCATCAACACGACGCCCACGCGCCCCGGCGACCGTCCTCAGCAGGACATCGTCATCACGTCGGTCACCATCGAGGACTGATCATCTCGACGACACCCCCCGGGCCTCCCGGCCCGCCGGCGTACGGGACGGCCGGACCGCACGACGGTCCCGCCGTCCCGCCGGTGTGCCCGCGGCACCCGGACCGGGTGTCGTACGTGCGCTGCCAGCGCTGCGGGCGTCCTGCGTGCCCCGAGTGCCAGCGTCCCGCCGCCGTCGGGATCCAGTGCGTCGACTGCGTGCGCGAGAGCGCGCGCCAGGCCCCGACGATCCGGACCTCGCTCGGCGGGAAGGTCCGCTCGGGGCCGCCGGTCGTGACGTTCACGCTCATCGGCCTGTGCGTGGTGAGCTGGATCCTCCAGCTCGTCACGGGCGGGACGTGGACGAGCATGCTCGCCTTCGCGCCGTGGGTCGGGGAGCTCCAGCCCTACCGCTTCCTCACGGCGGCGTTCCTGCACTCGACGAGCCCGCTGCACATCCTGTTCAACATGTACGCGCTGTGGATCACCGGACCGTTCCTCGAGCAGCAGCTCGGGCGGGCGCGGTTCACGGCGCTCTACCTGCTGTCCGCGCTCGGTGGGTCCGTCGGGTACCTCGTCCTCGCGGGCGGCCCGACGGCGGACGCCTGGTACACGCCGGTCGTCGGCGCCTCGGGCGCGGTGTTCGGGCTCTTCGGCGCGATCCTGCTCGTGCTGCGACGCACAGGGCGGAACGCGATGCAGATCGTCGTGCTGATCGGCATCAACTTCGCGATCGGCTTCTTCGTCGGCGGGATCGCGTGGCAGGCGCACCTGGGCGGCCTCGTGGTCGGCCTCGTCCTGGGCGCCGCCTACGCGTACGCGCCCAAGGAGCGGCGCACGCTCGTCGCCGTCGGCGCCACCGTCGTGGTGGCGGTCGCGCTCGTCGCCGCCTCGTGGCTCACCTACGCGGCGGCGGACCAGTTCGCCCATCTCGCGGGCTAGGGCGACGCTCCGCGAAAAGTTATCCCCAGGGTTACTCACAGGTGTGGAACTACACCCGTGTGGTTCCCCTCGCGCCCACGACGCCCGCGCCCGGCCGCCGGGCTCGGGCGTCGTGCGCGCGCTACTTCCAGCGTGTGGTGAGCGCGAAGCCCGCGATGATGAACGCGAAGCCGACGGCGAGGTTCCACGCCCCCAGCGGGGGCACGGGCAGCTGTGCGGGTCCGCTGAGGTAGAACAGGACGATCCACGCCAGGCCGACGAGCATGAGCCCCAGCATCGTGGGTACCAGCCAGCGCGGGTTGCCCGACTCGGGCTTGGGCACGCTCGGCGGGCGGGGCGCCTTGGGCTTCTTGCGGGACTTCGACTCGGGCACGAGGGAGGGCTCCTGTCCTGGTGGGGTCCGCTGCGGACGACGTCGGGACGCGCCGCGGGTGCGGACGCCTGCCGTCGTCGTGCAGGAACCGTGCATGGCTCGGGTGAAGGTCGTCGACGCACGGGCGGGCTCCGTGGGAGCACGGTTCCGTCACGAACGTGGACGACGTTCGTCGACTAGCGTAGTGGGCGCACACAATAGGCGGTGACACCGGCGGCTCCGGTGGACGAACACTGCCCGCCCCCTGGAAGGAGACGGCCGCGTGAGCAGCACCGACCCCGTCGCGGCGCGACCCTCGCCCGAGGGCGCCGAACCGCGCGAGAGCGGGTCGACGGCGCGCGGCCGGCGTGTGCGCTCGGCGGTCACCGTCGCGCTCGTCCTCGCCCTCGCCGGCCTGATGTTCACCGCCAACGCGCGCCTCGCGCGCGGCGAGGAGTCGCGGCACCCCGAGAACCTCGCGCAGCTCGTGGACCGCGAGTCCGACCGCGTGGCTGACCTCGCCTCGCAGGTCGACGCGCTCACGCGGGAGATCGACGGCCTCTCCTCGACGAGCGACGTCCCGACGGGCGTCGACCCCGACCTCGCCTCCCGCACCGCCGTCGCCGCGGGCACGGTCCCGGTCCGCGGAACGGGGCTGAGCGTCATGCTCGACGACGCCCCGCCCGAGGGGAGCTACCCGGCGCAGATCCGGCCCGACGACCTCGTCGTGCACCAGCAGGACATCCAGTCCGTCGTCAACGCCCTGTGGGCCGGCGGCGCCGAGGCCATGACCCTGCAGGGCCAGCGCGTCACCGCGACGTCGGCGTTCCGCTGCGCGGGCAACATCCTCCTGCTGCACGGTCGCGTCTACTCGCCGCCGTACGTCGTCGAGGCGGTCGGCGACCCCGACGCCCTGCGCGCAGCGCTCGAGCGGTCCCCGGGCGTGCAGGTCTACCAGGAGTACGTCGACGCCGTGAACCTCGGGTGGTCGGTCCAGGACCACGACGACCTCGAGCTCCCGGGCTACGAGGGCGCGCTCGAGCTCCGCTACGCGCGGCCCTCGGGTGCGGTGTCGTCGTGACCGCGGTGCAGACCGGCCCCGTCCGGCACGCCGGGCGCAGCGGCTCCGGCCGGGGCGCGGTCTCCGCGACCGTCGGCGTGGTGGGCGAGCTGCTCATCACGCTCGGTGTGCTGCTCGGCCTCTACGTGGTGTGGCAGCTGTGGTGGACCGACGTCCAGGCCGACCGCGTCCAGGCCGAGGTGCTCTCCGAGATGGACGCGCCCACCCCGGACCCCGCCGACGTCGCCCCCGAGACCGCGGTGCGCCGCGACGAGCCGCCCGTCCTCGCCGCGCCCGCGGCAGGTGAGGTGTGGGGCACGCTGTACGTGCCGCGCTGGGACGGCAAGATGATGCCGATCGCCGAGGGGACGGACAAGCGCTCGATCCTCGACCAGGGTCAGGCCGGGCACTACCCCGAGACGGTCATGCCCGGCGGCGTCGGGAACTTCTCGCTCGCGGGTCACCGCCAGACCTACGGGAAGATCTTCCACGACGTCGAGGAGCTGCAGGTCGGCGACCCGATCGTCGTCGAGGCGGGCGGCGTCTGGTACGTGTACCGGGTCGACCACATGCAGGCCGTGAAGCCGGACCAGGTCGAGGCGATCGCTCCTGTCCCGTGGCAGCCCGGCGTGGAGCCCACCGAGCGGTACCTCACCCTGACGACCTGCCACCCGATCGGGCTCAACTCGCTCATCGCCCGGTTCATCGTCAACGCGAAGCTCGACTACTGGATGCCCGTCGAGGACGGCACCCCGCCCGACCTCGTCGGGCAGACGGCGCCCGCGGAGGCTGCCGCCCTGCCGGGCACGACCCCCGACGGGAGCCTGTGATGTACGGAGCCCTGTGGCGCGCGCTGCCCGGCCCCGCGTGGGTCCGCGCGCTCCTCCTCCTCGTCCTCGCGGCCGCCGTCGTGCTGGCGTGCTTCGAGTGGCTGTTCCCGGTCCTGTCCGAGTACATGCCGTTCAACGACCCCAACATCCAGACGGACGCCGCCGGCGCCGTGTCCGTGGAGGCACACCGATGACCCGCATCCTCGTCGTGGACAACTACGACTCGTTCGTCTACACGATCGTCGGCTACCTCGACCAGCTCGGGGCGCAGACGGTCGTCGTGCGCAACGACGCCGTCCCGGAGCCCGACGCCGACGGTCGTTTCCGCGACGTCGACGGCACGGTGTTCGACGGCGTCCTCGTCTCCCCCGGTCCCGGTACCCCGAAGGAGGCCGGCCAGAGCGAGCAGGTGATCCGTGCGTGCGCCGCGTCGCGCACGCCGATGCTGGGCGTGTGCCTCGGGCACCAGGCCCTCGCCGAGGTGTACGGGGCGACGGTCACGCACGCGCCGGAGCTGATGCACGGCAAGACGAGCCTCGTCGAGCACGAGGGCGAGGGAGTGCTCGCAGGCCTCCCGGCCCCGTTCACCGCGACGCGGTACCACTCGCTCGCCGTCGTGAACGACACCGTGCCCGCCGAGCTCGAGGTCACCGCCGCGACCGCCGGCGGGGTGATCATGGGCCTGCAGCACCGCGACCTGCCCCTGCACGGCGTGCAGTTCCACCCCGAGTCCGTGCTCACCGAGGGCGGGCACCGCCTCCTCGCGAACTGGCTCGAGGCCTGCGGCCTCGCCGGCGCCGTCGAGCGCTCCGCGGGCATGGCGCCGCTCGTGCGGCAGTAGCCCGCCGCCGGTGGCTCCGGCTGCCGGACGACGACGGGCCCCCACCCTCGCGAGGGTGGGGGCCCGTCGTGCGTCACAGGGGTCGTGACACGGCGCGGGAGGGTCAGCCCTCGTCGTCGTCGCCACCGCCGCCGGGGCCGCCGCCCCCGCCGGGCCCACCGCCACCGTTCGACGGGCCGGGGCCCGTCGAGACGATCAGCGAGACCTTGGTCCCGACCTCGACCTCTCGACCACCCCCGGGGTCGGAGCCGATGACGACGCCGGCCGGCCACTGGTTCGACTCCTGGTTCTGCTGCGACCCGATGTTCAGCCCGGCACCGCCGAGCGCGTCCACGGCCTGCTCCAGGGTCATGCCGACGAGGTTGCCCGGGACGTTCGTGGTCTCCTTCGCGCGCGGGATCGCGACCTCGAGCGTCACCTCGGACCCCTGCGGGACGCTCCCCGCGTTGGGGCGCTGCGTGAGGACCTGGCCCTGGGGCTCGTCGGACTCCACCTCGTTGACCACGGGCGTGAGCCCGAGGCCGGTGATCGTCTGCTCGGCGGCCTGGCGCTGCTGGCCGGTGACGTCGGGCAGCGCCACGAGTCCGCTGGACGTGAAGATCTCCACGGTCGAGCCGCTGGGGACGGACTGGCCGGCGCCGGGGTTCGAGCGGGTCACGGCGTCCCGCGGGACGTCCTGCGAGTCCTCCGACCCGCCCGACGTGACGGTCAGGCCGAGCCCCTCGAGCGCCTGGCGCGCCTCGTCCTGCGACATGCCCTTGACGTCGGGGAGGGTCACCGCGTCGGGCCCGGCGGAGAAGAAGGCCGTCACGGTCGAGCCGAGGTCCGCCTCCGTGCCGCCCGCAGGGTCCTGCTTGCTGAAGGTGCCCTCGGGCGCGGTGGAGTCGGGGTCGATCGCCTGGGCGTACTCGAACCCGGCGTCCTCGATCTGCTGGCGCGCCTCTTCGGGGGTGACGGTCGCCGCGAGCGTCGGGACGCTGCCCGTCGTCGGCTCGTCAGGCTCGCTGTTGGCGTTGATGAGCAGCATGGTGATGATCGCCGCGAGGGCGACGACGCCCACCGCGATGAGCGTCCACATGAGGCCCTTGCGGCTCTTCGGCTCGTCCTCCTCGTCGGGCCCGCCCTCCCCGGGCGGGACGGCGGCGACGGCGGGAGCGGTCTGCGTCGCCCAGGGGTTCGCCGCCTGCGCGGGTGCGACCTGGGTGGGGCTCATGACCTGCGTGGCGGAGTCACCCATCGCCGGCTGGATCTGGGTCGCCGCGGCGGCGGCACCGAGTCCGGCGGCCGCGGCGGCCACGCCCAGCGCCGGGGCGGTGATCGCCCCGCCGCGCGCCGCGCTCTCCAGGTCGGCCCGGAACTCGGCGGCGCTCGAGTAGCGCGCCGTGCGGTCCTTCGCGAGCGCCTTGAGCGTGATGCGGTCGAGGACCTCGGGGACGTCGGGCGCCAGCGCGCTCGGCGTCGCGGGGGCCTCGCGCACGTGCTGGTAGGCGACCGCGACCGGCGAGTCGCCGATGAACGGCGGGCGGCCGGTGAGCAGCTCGTAGAGGAGGCAGCCCGTCGAGTAGAGGTCGGAGCGTGCGTCGACGGTCTCGCCGCGCGCCTGCTCCGGCGAGAGGTACTGCGCCGTGCCGATGACGGCCGACGTCTGGGTCATGGTCGCCGCCGAGTCGGCGACGGCACGCGCGATGCCGAAGTCCATCACCTTGACCGCGCCCGTGGGCGTGATCATGACGTTGGCGGGCTTGATGTCGCGGTGCACGATGCCGGCGTGGTGCGAGTACTCGAGCGCGGCGAGCACGCCCGCGGTGATCTCGACCGCCTCGTCGAGCGGGACGGCCTGGCCGTCGCGCAGGATGTCGCGGACCGTGTGGCCCTCGACGTACTCCATGACGATGAAGGGGACGTGCACCGAGTTCCCGGTCGGGTCGGAGTGCACGTCCTCACCCGTGTCGTACACGGCCACGATGGCGGGGTGGTTCAGCGACGCGGCCGCCTGCGCCTCGCGCCGGAAGCGGGCGAGGAACGACGGGTCACGGGCGAGGTCCGACCGCAGGATCTTGATCGCGACCGTACGACCGAGGCGGTTGTCGTGCCCGATGTGCACCTCGGCCATGCCACCGCGGCCGATGAGCTCACCGACCTGGTAGCGACCGGCAAGCACTCGGGGAGCGTTGTCCACCACTCATTCGTCCTTCGGTGTTGTCGGAGCCGCCGCGGGCGCGCCCGCGCACGGCACATCTGGCGCAATCATCCCACTCGCGGGAGTCCCCGAGTGCTGGAAACACAACGATGTCGTCACGATGTCACCCGCTCGGCGCGCTCGTCGCCCTCCCACGCCGTCGCCGACGCGGAGGTCCGGACGGCCGGCGCGGCCGGGGCCGCGTCGTCGTCCGAGCGGTCGTTGCCGAGCGAGATGATCGTGGCGACGAGGAGCACGAACAGGAGCCCGAGCAGCGCGACGAGCGGCCACGTGAGCCCGTTCGGCAGGCCGCCGAGTCGGCGGCCGGTCGTCGTGGAGGTCCGCCGTCCGGAGGTCGGGCGCGACGGCGCCGCCTGGGCCTGGCGTCGCACCTCGGCACGGGTCGCGGGTGCGCCCGACGACGTCTGCTCGCCCGGCCGGGCACCGTCGGCGCGGGTGCCGGCGCGAGCGCTGCTCCCGGGGCGGGAGCCGTTCCCGGGGCGCGACCCGCCCCGGGCAGGCTGCGGCCGGCGTGACCGGGTCTGCCCGTGCATCTCGCGCCGGGGCGGGTACGCGCGCGGGCTCGTGGTCTCGTCGACCGCCGAGGCGTCGGCCGGGACGGGGCGCTCCCACGGGAGCGCGGGCCCGGGTGCGGCAGCGCGGTCCGTGTGCCGCCCGGCGTCGTCGGCGTCGGGCGCCTCCGGCCGCTCCGGCGCGGGCGACGGTGCTCGCCAGGGCACGGCCGGGTCCACCGGGTCGGGGTCGCGCACCGCTGCCGGGATGACGAGCGGCGTGATGACGGGCGCGAGGTTCTCCGCGCGCTGCGCCGCGTCCTCCTCGGCGGAGGCGCGCGCCCGACGGGCGCGGCGCGGCGATGCAGGAGCCGTGACGCGGCCCGACCAGGGGTCGGCGGAGAGGCGCTCACCGATCCCGTCGAACACGCGCGCGAGGGCGTCGGCCGGGTGCGGGCGTGCGAGCGGGTCCTTCGCCAGCATGACCATGACGAGCTCGGACAGCTCGGGGTCGACGGAGGTCGGCAGCGGAGGGACCGGCTCGTTGACGTGCGCCACCGCGATGTCGACCGGGGTCGACCCGGTGAAGGGCCGGTTCCCCGCGATCGACTCGTACGCGACGATGCCGAGCGCGTAGATGTCCGACGCCCCGGTCGCCGCCTGGCCCACGGCCTGCTCGGGCGACAGGTACTGCGCCGTGCCCATGACCATGCCGGTGGCCGTCATCGGTACCTGGTTGGCGGCGAGCGAGACGCCGAAGTCGGTGATCTTCACCGTCCCGGAGCGGTCGATGAGGATGTTCCCCGGCTTCACGTCGCGGTGCACGACGCCGGACAGGTGGGCCGCGTTGAGCGCGAGGGCCGTCTGCGACAGGATCGGCAGGAGCTTCGTCGGCGGCAGCACGGGCTCGCGCTCGAGCAGGTCCGCCATGGGCTCGCCCACGACGAGCTCCATGACGAGGTAGCCGGAGCCGTTCTCCTCGCCGTAGTCGTACATCTGCGCGATGTTCGGGTGCGACAGGGCCGCGCTGTTGCGGGCCTCCGTCCGCAGCCGCTCGAGGAAGTCCTCGTTGCCCGCGTACTCCGCGCGCAGGACCTTGACCGCGACCTCGCGCCCGAGCGCGCCGTCCGCGGCGACCCACACCTCGCCCATGCCGCCGATGGCGATGCGGCGCACGAGGCGGTACCGCTCGCCGAGCGTCAGCCCCCTGACGGGCTTCATCCGTTCAACACCGCCTCCATGACCGCGCGGGCGATCGGGGCGGCGATGGCGCCACCGGTCGCCTCGCTGCCGATGGACCCGCCGTTCTCCACGATGACGGCGACAGCGACCTGGGGGTCGTCGGCCGGCGCGAAGGACGTGAACCAGGCGTGCGGCGCGGCCTCGCCGCCGGTCTCGGCCGTGCCGGTCTTGCCCGCGACCTGCACGCCCGGGATCTGCGCCGCGCTGCCCGAGCCGTTCTGCACGACGCCGACCATCATCTGGGTGAGCTGTTCGGCGGTCGACGTCGACACGGAGGTGCGCAGGCGGCGCGGCTGGTTCTGCTGCACGACGTCGAGGTCGGGGTTGCGGATCGTCTCCACGGTGTACGGGGCCATCTGGACGCCGTCGTTCGCGATCGCCGCGGCGACCATGGCCATCTGCAGCGGCGTCACCTTGACCTCGCCCTGGCCGATGCCGGCGCGGGCGATGCCGTCGGGCTGCGCCCCGTCGGTGCCCGGCGCGGGGAACTGGCTCGGGGTGACGTCCATCGGGATCTCGAGGCGCTGGTCGAAGCCGAAGTCCTCGGCCTGCTGCCGCATGACGTCCTCGCCGAGCGTCACGGAGAGGTTCGCGAACGCCGTGTTGCACGAGATGCGGAGCGCGTCCGCCAGCGTCATCTCGCCCGTCGGGGAGCAGCGCGAGCCGCCGAAGTTCTTCATCGTGTTGCTCGGCGCCTGGGGGTACGGGAACTCGTCCGGGGCCGGGATGACGCTCTCGGCCGTGTACTGGCCGCTCTCGATCGCCGCGGCCGACGTGACGATCTTGAACGTCGACCCCGGCGGGTACGTGTTGCCGCGGATCGCCCGGTTCGACATCGGGTTGCCGTCGGCGTTGAGCAGCTCCTGGTACGTCTCGCGCGCCAGCGCCGTGTCGTGCGTGGCGAGCGCGTTCGGGTCGTAGCTCGGCTTGGACACGAGCGCGAGCACGCGCCCGGTCGACGGCTCGATCGCGACGACGGCACCCCGCTGGTCCCCGAGCGCGTCCCACGCGGCCTGCTGCGCGGCCGGGTCGATCGTCAGCTCGACGGACGCGCCCTGGGGCTGCTCGCCGGTGAAGAGCGCGCTGAGCCGGTCCCACCACAGGGAGCTCGCCTCCCCGTTGAGGAAGTCGTTCTCCTTGTCCTCGATCTCGGTGCGCCCGTTCGTCAGGGACAGGAACCCGGTGATCGGGGCGTAGAGCGGGCCGCTCGAGTACGAGCGCTGGAAGCCGTACGCGTCGTCCACCGGGGTCGAGAAGGCGACGGCGTCACCGGCGACGACGATGGGGCCGCGGAACTTGTTGTACTCGCGGTAGATCGTGCGGGCGTTGCGCGGGTCGTTGTTGAGCGAGTCCGCCTGGACGAACTGGATGTACGTCGTCGACACCATGAGCGCGAGGAACATGACGAGGACGACCGTCGCGACGCGACGCAGCGGGACGTTCACCGGGCTCCTCCCCACGGACCCGCGGGATCGTTCGGGCGAGCGCCGTCGGAGCGACGGACGACCTCGGTGCGCATCTCGTCCGGGTGCTCCTCGGAGGAGGGGGCGGGCGACCCGACCGCGGGCTGGACGCCCGTCGTCGTCCGGACCGGGCCCGTGGACGTGGGGACCAGGCCCACCGTGGTGGGCGCGTCGTCGGGCCGGTCCCCGACGGCGCCCGCTCCCCCGCCGACGACGGCGACCGGCTCCGACTCGGGGCGCGACCTGGCCCCTCCCGGCGCGACCTGTCCGCGCACGGGCAGCGAGGACGGGCGCCGCGCGTCGTCGGAGATGCGCAGCAGCAGCCCGACGACGAGCCAGTTCGCCAGCAACGACGAACCGCCCTGGGCGACGAACGGCATGGTGAGGCCGGTCAGCGGGATGATGCGCGTGATCCCGCCGACGACGACGAACAGCTGCCACGCCATGACGAACGCGAGCCCGCCGGCGAGCAGCTTGCCGAACCCGTCGCGCACGCCGATCGCGGTACGCAGGCCGCGCTCCACGAGGACGAGGTAGCACACCAGGATGCCCAGGAGGCCGGTGAGGCCGAGCTCCTCGCCGAGCGAGGCGTAGATGAAGTCGGAGAACGCGTACGGCACGGTGCGCGGGTAGCCGGCTCCCCAGCCGGTGCCGAACAGGCCGCCGTTGCCGAGCGAGAACAGCCCGCCGACGAGCTGGCCGGACCCGCCCGGGCTGCGGCCGAAGATCTCGGGGTCGAACGGGTGCAGCCACACGTCGACGCGCGCCTGGACGTGGCCGAAGGTCGACGCCGCGAGGACAGCACCCACCGCGATGAGGATGAGACCGATGACGACCCAGCTCACGCGCTCGGTCGCGATGTAGAGCATCGCGATGAAGAGGCCGAAGAAGAGCAGGGACGTGCCGAGGTCGCGCTCGAACACGAGGATGGCGAGCGACACGAGCCACACGATGATGATCGGCCCGAGGTCGCGCGGGCGCGGGAGCTGCAGCCCGAGGATCTTGGGCCCGGCGAGCGCCAGGGTGTCGCGGTTGGTCACGAGGTACCCCGCGAAGAAGATCGCGAACGCGATCTTGGCGAACTCGGCCGGCTGGAGCGAGAACCCGAAGAGGTTGATCCAGATCTGGGCGCCGTTGATGCGTGTCCCGAGTCCCGGCACGAGCGGCAGCGCGACGAGCACGATCGCGGCGATCATCGCGGTGTACGTGTAGCGGCGCAGCGTGCGGTGGTCGCGCAGGAACCAGACCAGCGCGAACGCGCAGACGACACCGAGCGCGGTCCACTGGAGCTGGCGCGGCGCGAGGTCCTGCTGGCCGCCGGTGATCTGCGAGCCGAGGTCGAGCCGGAAGATCATGGCGAGGCCCATGCCGTTGAGCGCGACCGCGACCGGCAGGATCACCGGGTCCGCGTACGGCGCCCGCAGGCGCAGCACGACGTGCGCGGCGACCGCGAGGACGACGGTACCGACGCTGTAGACGTAGAAGCGGCCCGGGAGCTCGCCCGTCATCTTCAGCCCGACGAGCGCGTACGCGCCGATGCCGAGGGCGATCGCGAGCGCGAGCAGGCCGATCTCCGCACCCCGTCCGGGGCGCACCTCGGTGGTCTCCACCGTGGCCATCACTCCCCCGTGCCGGCGCCGTCGGTGCCGGCCGGGGTCTCCGTCGGCGTCTGGACCGGCTCCTCGGTGGTCGCGGTGCCGTCCGCCGGCTCGTCGCCCGTGCCGGCCTCGGACGCCTCGACGACGAGGCGCTCCGCGCGCGCCCGCGCGTCGTCGAGCGACTGCGCGGGGATGGCGGTCTCGAGCCGGTCGACGACGTAGCCCGGCAGGTCCTCGACCCGCGTGCCGGTCAGCTCGATGGGCGTCGAGAGGGTGAGCGGGCCCGCGCTCTCGGGGATGCCGCGGAACACCGCCACCTGGCCGTCCGCGACGCCCACGTAGTACTGCGACTGCGTCCAGCGGTACCCGGCCCAGGCGGCGACGCCCAGGCCCGCGACCACGAGCAGGATCGCGACGACGGTGATCCAGCGGCGCGGGGCGCGGCCCGGACGCACGTCCTCGCCGTCGGTCCCGGGCGTGCCCCCGTCGTCGTCCGCGCGGGGCCCGCCGTCGGCGTCCGGGTCGAGGTCGGCGTCCGCCTCGCCCGCCGCGCCGGAGGCCTTCGCCGCGCCGGCGCTCGCCACGAGGGCGGCGGCACGTGCGGCCGGGCCGTCCGCGGCCGCCGTCGGCACGTCGCGGTCGATCGCGGCCGACCCGACGACCTGGGCGCCCGTGCCGGGCGCGCCGCCGTCGGGCAGGGCGTCGACGTCCACGACGTCCGCGACCACGACGGTGACGTTGTCCGTGCTGCCCGCCCGCAGCGCGAGCTGGAGGAGGCGGTCGGCGCACTCGTCGAGGTCGGTCGTGTCGGCGAGCGTCTGCGCGATCGTCTCGGGGCTGACGAAGCCCGACAGGCCGTCCGAGCACAGGAGCCAGCGGTCGCCCGGCTTCGCCTCGCGCACCGACATGTCGGGTGTGAGATCGATGTCGAAGTCGCCGAGGACGCGCATGACGACGTTGCGCTGCGGGTGGGTCTCCGCCTCGTCGGCGGAGATGCGGCCCGTGTCCACGAGGTGCTGGACGAAGGTGTGGTCCGTCGTCACCTGGGTGAGGTCGCCGTCGCGCAGCAGGTACGCGCGCGAGTCGCCGAGGTGCGCCATCGCGAGCTTGTTCCCCGCGCGCAGGATCGCCGTGACCGTCGTGCCCATGCCGACGAGCTCGGGGTCGGTCACGCTGCGGTCGACGAGGTCCTGTCGCGCGTGGTCGATGGAGCGCTCGAGCTCGGCGAGCGCGTCGTCGGGCCCGTGGGACTCGCCGTCGAGCGGCGCCAGCGCCGCGATCGCGATCGACGACGCGACGTCGCCGCCCGCGTGGCCGCCCATGCCGTCCGCGACGACGAGCAGGTGCGGGCCCGCATAGCCGGAGTCCTGGTTGTTCGAACGCACGAGGCCCACGTCGGAGCGCGCGGCGTAGCGCAGGGCGATGTTCACTGCGGGCTACCTCTGCAGCTCGACGACGGACTGACCGATCCGCACCCGCGTCCCCGGACCGAGCGGCACCACCTGGGAGATGCGCTGGTCGTCGACGTACGTGCCGTTGGTGGAGCCGAGGTCCTCGACGAACCACCCGCCGTGCTGCGGGAAGATCCGCGCGTGGCGGGACGAGGAGTAGTCGTCGTCGAGGACGAGAGTGCAGCTCGGCGCGCGCCCGATGAGGATCGACGACGTCGTGAGGGGGATGGTCGTCCCCGTCAGCGGGCCGCCCGTGACCACGAGCCGGGAGGGGCCGGCGGGCGCGGCGGGGCGGGCGGGCTCGGGGGTGGCCGCGGGGGTGGGCTCCGACGCCGGTCGGGCCGTCGGCGCCGCGGGTGCGCCGCGGCGGCTGCGGCGCGGCGTGACCTTGGTGCCGTACAGGTCCCTCCGGAGCACCCCGATCGCGGAGAGCACGAACACCCAGAGCAGCACCAGGTAGCCCAGCCTCAGCAGGGTGAACGTCAGGTCGGTCATGCGGGCCGGATCACCACTCCTCGTTGTCGGACGCGCCGGTCCAGAACATGATGCGGGTACGGCCGATCGTCAGGGAGTTCCCGTCGAGGAGCGTCGCCGCGGGCACCTGGTGGCCCTCGACGAACAGGCCGTTCGTGGAGCCGAGGTCCGTCGCGATGACGCCCTCCGGCGTCACCCGGATCTCCAGGTGGCGGCGCGAGACCCCGGGGTCGTCGACGACGATGTCCGCCTCCGAGCCGCGGCCGATGACGGTGACCGGGCCTGTGAGCAGGTAGCGCTGGCCGTCGATGTCGACCAGCGGGTGGCGGGTGCTCGGGGACGCCGACGTCGCGGGTGCCACGTTGCCGCGCACGCTCGCCGAGCGGAGCTGGAAGCGACCGACGTCGAGCACGTCGTTCTGCTCGAAGCTCACGCTGACCGGCCCCACGAAGGCGTAGTGCTGCGACGCCGCGTACTGCGTGATGTTCGAGGCCAGCTCGTCGGCGAGCGTCTCCGCGCCCCACCCCTCGACCTGGCCGAAGTCGTCGACCGACAGCTCGATCGTGAACTCGTTGGGTACGACCGTGCGGTCGCGGTCCACGACGGCGGCGCGGTCGTCGACCTCGCGCCGCAGCGCGCTCGCGAGCTCCACGGGCTTGACCTCGCTCCGTCCGACCTTCGCGAACGCGTTGTTCACGACGCGCTCCACGCCCTTCTCGAAGCGATCCAGGACTCCCATGCCACCTCCTCCCTCGTGTCGCCCCCGCTCGGTGCACCACGACCCGCGTGATGCGGCATGGTGCGGCCGCGCGCACACTCGTGTCCGCGCAGACTACCTAGATCGTATCGATCACGTCTGCGCCGCCGGCCCGTTTCGTCGCACGTTCTCCGGACGGATGTGGCGCGTTCGGGGCGGAGGGTGTGAACGTCGGGCGCCCGCGCCCTCGCGCCGTCGCTCCCCGTCGTGGGCACGGCCCGGTGACCGTCCTGCCCCGGGGCCGACGCGATGCCGGGGTGGACCCCGTGCCGTGCTAGTCTTCTGCGGCACGCGCGAGTGGCGGAATAGGCAGACGCGCACGGTTCAGGTCCGTGTGCCCGAAAGGGCGTGGGGGTTCAACTCCCCCCTCGCGCACGTGAAGAGGGTTTCGGCTTCAGGGCCGGAACACCTTCGGAAAGTCCCGGTCAGGTTCTCCTGGCCGGGACTTTCTGCGTCCCGGAGCCCGTGCGGAGCGGTGGACGACGGCGCTCATGGCCGTGGTCGCATCGGTGTCCGGCCTGAACGTCGCGAGGCAGGGCCATCGGGCGCGCGTCCGCGCGACACCCCGGCAGACCTCCTGAGGGCCGGCCGCAGGACGACGCCGGGTCGGCCCGTGGCATGACGCCCGGCCCGGGACGGTCCCGCCACGGGCCGACGCGCCCCCGGGGCGGCACGGACGACGATCGGAGGCATGGTCACCGACACGTCTTCCCGTAACCGTCCCGTCCGCCCGCTCGTCGCTCTCGGCCTCGCCCTCTCCGCCTCGCTGCTCGCCGGCGCGTGCGGGATCATCCCGAGCGAGACGGCCGAGAAGAAGGCGAAGGACGGTGCCACCGGGAAGGAGTCCGGGCTGCTGGCGGAGTGGGTGCCGGACGACGCGACGGACGTCGTCGTGAAGCAGCGGACCACGGGCGCGGAGCGGCTGCTCACCGCGACCTACGACGGCGACCTGGCGGACGTGTGCGAGCCCGTCGGCGAGGAGGGCGCGCCGTCGAGGGACGAGCTCGTGGCCGCCTACGCGTCGGACGAGCGGACGCGTCGTCTGACGGTGGACGAGATGGCGACCGTGCGGACCCTGGAGGCGGACTGGTGGCCGGAGGGTCAGGAGGACCGGACGACACTGCTCTGCGGGCGGTGGTGGGTCAGCCAGGAGGACGGGACGATCTTCGCCTTCACGCCCGACCTGGCGACGGCGATCGACGGCGCGGCGCGGGACCGGTAGAAGGGGTGGGACGCGCGTACCGCCGGTCCGTAGACGCGGCCCGCCGACGTCGGTCCGACCGGAGCGGAGAGCTGGCACGTCCTCGCCGAACCGAGGGCAACGAGTTCTGCCTGCTGCGCTCTCGGGCGGCACGGGACGAGTGCGGTCGCACCGGTGGACGCTGGCCCCGACCCTAGATCTGCTAGGGTCGATACCCCTAGCACCACTAGGCATAGGAGTGCCATGCGTATCGACAAGGACCTCGTGGCCGCGTCCGCCACCCCGCTCGTCCTCGGGATCCTCGCCGACGGCGAGTCCTACGGCTACGCGATCCTCAAGCGCGTCGACGAGCTCTCGGGCGGCCGCATGCAGTGGACGGACGGCATGCTCTACCCCCTGCTCCACCGCCTGGAGCGCCTCGGGTACGTCGAGGCGTCGTGGGGCACGTCCGACGTCGGGCGCCGGCGCAAGCACTACGCCATCACCGTGGCCGGACGGGAGGCGCTCGTCGAGCGCCAGGAGCAGTGGGGCGTCGTCGCCGACGCGCTCCAGCAGGTCTGGAAGACGGCGCAGGACGGCCTCGCGCCGCCGCCGCGCGACGCGGAGGGGTGGGCCTGATGGCACCCGGGACGACGGCGGCCGGCACCGCCCCCGGAGCGCCCGGCCCCGCGCCGCACGCCGCGCTCGAGGCGCAGATCGACCAGTGGCGCGGGTACGTCCGGCGTCGCGAGGCCATCTCCGCGGCGGACGTCGACGAGATGGAGGACCACCTGCGCGAGCGCGTCGAGGACCTGCGCGCGACCGGGCTCGACGACGACGAGGCGTTCCTCGTCGCCGTGAAGCGCATGGGCACGCTCGACGACCTGTCGCGGGAGTTCGCGCAGGAGCACTCCGAGCGCCTGTGGAAGCAGCTCGTGCTCGTCGGGGAGCAGCCCACGGGCCGGACGCGGTCGTGGCGCGAGCTCGCCGTGGTGCTCGCGCTCGCCGTCGCCACGGGCGCCGCGGTGAAGACCGCGACGACGGTGCTCGACGAGCAGACCGTCGCGCTCAACGTCGGGCTCCTCGTCCTGCCGTTCCTCACGGCCTACCTCGCGTGGAAGCGGCAGGTCACCGCCCGCGTCGTCGGGGCGCTCGTCGTGCCCTTCGTGGTGCTCGGCGCCGTCCTCAACCTCTACCCGTTCGAGCCCACGGGCTCGACCCTCGTCCTCGCAGCGCTCAGCGCGCCGGTGACGCTGTGGGCCGTCGTCGGGCTCGCCTACGTCGGGGGACGCTGGCGCTCGGACCCGCGTCGCATGGACTTCGCGCGCTTCACCGGCGAGCTCGCGGTCTACTACACCCTCCTGGCGCTCGGGGGCGGCGTCCTCCTGGGGCTGACCGCCGGCGTCTTCTCCCTCGCGGACGTGGATCTCGAGCCGTACCTCGAGAACTGGATCCTGCCGCTGTGCGTCCCCGGGGCGCTCGTCGTCGCGGCGTGGCTCGTCGAGGCCAAGCAGAACGTCGTCGAGAACATCGCCCCCGTGCTCACGCGCGTGTTCACCCCGCTGACGCTCGTCATGCTGCTCGCCGTGTTCGTCGTCCTCGCGACCGCGGGCAACCTCGCCGCCGTGGACCGCGAGCTGCTCATCCTCATGGACGCGATCCTCGTCCTCGTGCTGTGCCTGCTCCTGTACTCGGTCTCGGCGCGCGACCCGTTGGCGCCGCCGTCGTTCTTCGACGGGCTGCAGGTCGCGCTCGTCGTCGCGGCGCTCGCGGTCGACGCCGTGGCGCTCACCGCGATGCTCACGCGCATCGCCGAGTTCGGCGTGAGCCCCAACAAGGCGGCCGCGCTCGGGCTCAACCTGCTCCTGCTCGTGCACCTCGCCTGGTCGGCGGTGCTCGCCGTGGCGTTCGTCCGGGGGCGGCGCCCGTTCGCCGACCTCGTGCGGTGGCAGACCCGCTACCTCCCGGTCTACGCGGCCTGGGCGGCGCTCGTCGGGGTCGTCTTCCCGCCGGTGTTCGGGTTCGTGTAGCCGCGAACGCGCGGAGGCGCCAGCCGACGAGGCGTCGGCGGCGCTGAGGGAAGCCGGCTCAGGGAAGTCGGCGCACCGGCGCCGGTGCCGCGTCCCGGGCGTAGCGTGGCCGCATGGCCGACCGCCCCGCCGACACGACGCTCGACGACCGGATCGTCGACTGGCTGCTCGACTCCGACCCGGCGCTGCGCTGGCAGGTCGAGCGCGACGTCGTGCACGCGCCGCCCGCGGTGTGGGAGGCGACCCGGGCGCGCGTGGCGACCGAGGGGTTCGGCGCCCGGCTGCTGGCGCTGCAGGACCCCGACGGCCAGTGGGCGGGCGGTGCGTACTTCCCGGCGGACGCCGGTGCCGTCGACGCCGAGGGCCGGCCCGAGGAGGGCCAGCCCTGGACCGCGACGACGTGGTCGCTCGTCGCGCTGCGCGAGTGGGGGCTCGACGCGGCGGTGCTCCGCGCGCGCCGCACGCCCGAGCTGCTCGCCGAGAACTCGCGCTGGGAGTACGACGACCTCCCCTACTGGGGCGGCGAGGTCGACTGGTGCATCAACGGGTACACGCTCGCGAACGGCGCGTGGCTGGGCGTCGACGTGTCGGGGCTCCTTGCCACTGTCCTCTCGGGGCAGCTGACCGACGGCGGGTGGAACTGCGCGTGGGTCGAGGGCGCCACGGTCGCGTCGTTCCACTCGACCCTCAACGCGCTGAAGGGCCTGCTGTCCTACCAGGCGACGACGGGCGACGGTGACGCCGTCCGGGCCGCGCGCCGCGCGGGCGAGGAGTACCTCCTGCGCCGCGGGCTGTTCCGACGCCTCTCGACCGGCGAGCCCGTCGCCGACTGGGTGGTGCGCCTCGCCTACCCGTTCCGCTGGTACTACAGCGTGCTCAACGCAGCGGTGTACTTCCGCCAGGCGTCGCTCCTCGACGGGACCGCGCCGGATCCCCGCATGGCCGACGCGATCGGACGGATCCGCGCCGCGCGGAGACCGGACGGGACATGGGTCCAGGAGCGCCGGCACCCCGGGCGCGTGTGGTTCGAGGTCGACGCCCCGGCCGGTGAGCCGTCGCGCTGGCTCACCTACCACGCCGCGACCGTGCTCGAGTGGTGGGACGACCGCACGGGGTGAGGCCCCGCCGTCGTGCACGACGGCGCGGGGTGGTGTCGCGGCGAGGTCAGGCGCGGCGAGGGCGACCCTCGGGGACGACGAGCGGGGTGCCGGTGACGGGGTCGTCGATGATGCGGCACGGCAGGCCGAACACGTCCTCCACGAGCTCGGCCGTCACGACGTCGCCCGGCGCGCCCTCGGCGACGATCGCGCCGTCCTTCATCGCGATGAGGTGGGTCGCGTAGCGGCACGCGTGGTTGAGGTCGTGCAGGACGGCGACGATCGTGCGGTCGCGCTCCCGGTTGAGGTCGGCGCACAGGTCGAGCAGCTCGATCTGGTGCGCGATGTCGAGGAACGTCGTCGGCTCGTCGAGGAGCAGGATCGGCGTCTCCTGGGCGAGGACCATCGCGACCCACACGCGCTGTCGCTGGCCACCGGAGAGCTCGTCGACGAGGCGGCCCGAGAGCGACGTCGTGCCCGTGGCCTCGAGCGCCCCGACGACCGCCGCCTCGTCCTCGCGCGACCACTGCTGCAGGAGCTTCTGGTGCGGGTAGCGCCCGCGGGCGACGAGGTCGGCCACCGTGATGCCCTCGGGCGCGATCGAGGTCTGCGGCAGCAGGCCGAGCCGCCGCGCGACCTCCTTCGCGGGGATGGAGGAGATGGACCGGCCGTCGAGCACGACCTGCCCCTGCGACGGCTTGAGCAGGCGGGCGAGCGCGCGCAGCAGCGTGGACTTGCCGCACGCGTTGGGCCCGACGATGACCGTGAACGACCCGTCCGGGATCGTCACGTCGAGGGCCGAGGAGATGACGCGGTCGTCGTAGCCGATGGTGACGGCCTCGGCGTGCAGGCGGTCGACGCCGCGCCCGCCGGCCGCGGGTTCGTGGTCCGCGCGGGGGGACGCGTCGCGCGGGGCGGTCACGGTGTCGCTGAGGGCCACGGGTGTCCTTCCGGGTCTCGGGGTCGGGGTCACTTGCGGGCCTCGCGCACGAGGAGCCACACGAGGTAGGCGCCGCCGACGCTCACCGTCACGACGCCCACGGGAAGCTGGGTCGGGGCGAACGCGCGCTGCGCGACGAGGTCGCTCGCGGCGAGGAGCACGGCGCCCATGGCGGCGGCGGGCAGGACACGCACGCCCGCGCTGCCGGTGAGGCGGCGGGCGAGCTGCGGCGCGGCGAGCGCGACGAACGCGATCGGGCCGGCCGCTGCGGTGGCCAGGGCGGTGAGCGCGACGCCGACGACCACGAGGGCGAGCCGTGTCCGCTCGGTGCCCAGCCCGAGCGCGGCGGCCGCGTCGTCCCCCAGCTCGAGCAGTCCCATGCGCGGGGCGAGCCACAGGAGCGGCAGCGCGACGAGCAGCGCGAGCACGCACGCGGGCGCGGCCTGCGCCCACGTCATGCCGTTGAGCGAGCCCGCGCCCCACACGGCGGCGGTCATCGCGGTCTCGAGGTCGGCCTTGATGATGAGCCACTGGTTGACCGACGCGAGCATCGCCGAGACCGCGATGCCGACGACGATGAGCCGGAAGCCCTGGACGCCGCGACGGTAGGCGAGGACGTAGACCACGCCGGCCGTGACGACCCCGCCCACGAGAGCGCCCGCCGCGACGCCCGCGTACCCGCCGCCGAGCAGCATGATCACGACGAGCGCGCCGGTGTAGGCGCCGGTGCTGAAGCCGAGGATGTCCGGGCTGCCCAGCGGGTTGCGCGTGAGCGACTGGAAGATCGCGCCGCTCGCGCCGAGCGCGGCGCCGAGCACGAGCGCCATGAGCGCGCGCGGGAGGCGCCACTCGACGACGACCATGTGCACGGGCCCGTCCGCAGCGCCGACGAGCGCCTGGAGCACCTGCGGCACGCTGAGCGGGTAGTCGCCCGTGGTCAGCGCGACGACGCCGGTCGCGAGGGCGACGAGCAGCAGGGCCGCGCACGCCGTGAGCGTGCGCAGGTCGAGCCGGTGGCTCGTGCGCCCGCCGAACCCGCGCACGACGCGCGTGGGGCGGCCGAAGTCCACGCGGTGGGGGCCGCCGTCGTGCGGACCGCTGCCGCGGCGCACGGGTGCGGGCGCGCTCACAGCCCGCTCGCCTTCGACCGGCGCACGAGCGCGATGAGGACGGGCGCACCGATGAACGCGGTGACGATGCCCACCTGGAGCTCCCCCGGCGCGACGACGACGCGCCCGACGACGTCGGACACGAGCAGCAGGACCGGCGCGAGCACCGCCGAGTAGAGCAGGATCCAGCGCTGGTCGGGCCCCACGGTCCACCGCGCGACGTGCGGCACCATGAGCCCGACGAACCCGATCGGCCCCGCGGCCGCCGTCGCCGCCCCGCACAGGAGGGTCACGGCGACGCCGACGAGCACGCGCGTGCGCCCGACGTGCGCGCCGAGCGAGCTCGCGAGGTCGTCGCCGAGCGCGACGGCGTTGAGCGGGCGCGCGACGAGGAGCGCGATGACGAGGCCGGCGGCGACGAACGGGGCGATCGTGCCGGCCATCTCCGTCGTGCGGCCCGCGAGCGACCCGGCGCCCCAGAACCGCATCCGGTCGAACGCCTGCGGGTCGAGCAGCGTGATGCCCTGCGAGATGCCGCCGAGCACGGCCGCGAGCGCGACGCCCGCGAGCGTCAGGCGCACGGGCGTCGCTCCCCCGCGGCCCTGCGACCCGACGGCGTAGACGGCGACCGTCGCGGCGACCGCCCCGGCGAACGCGAACCAGATGAACGACGAGATGTCGGTGAGCCCGAGGAAAGCGACGGCGAGCACGACGGCGAAGCCCGCGCCGGCGTTGACCCCGAGGATGCCGGGGTCGGCGAGCGGGTTGCGCGTCATGGCCTGGATGAGGGCGCCGGAGACGCCGAGCGCCGTGCCGACGAGCAGCCCGACGATCGTGCGCGGCAGGCGCAGGTCGCGGACGATCACGTGGTCGCCGGAGCCGTCGTAGCCGGTGAGGGCGTCCCACACGGTGCCGAGCGGGACGGGCTTCGACCCGACGACGAGGCTCAGGCCCACCGCGAGGACGAGGACCGCGACGGCGACGAGGAGACCGACGCTGCGCCCGGCGCCGGTGCGCGCGAGCCCGGCGGGACGGTCGCCGAGGCCCGTCGTCGTGCGGGGTGCGTCGGCCGGGGCGTCGGCGGTCGCGGACGTGGACATGGTGCTCGGATCTGCTCGGGGCGGTCTGTGAGGTTACCCTCACCTTAGGTCACGTCGCCGGGCCGCGGAAACGAGGTCCGGCACCGCTCGCGGCCGCGTCCCAGACAGGTTGCCCCGAGGGCACGGGCGTGTGCGAGAGTGACGGCATGACCACCCATGTCCCCGTCGCCGCCGACCACGTCGTCACGGTCGACGACCAGGGTCGTCGGACCGGCACCTTCGCGCGCGCCGCGGTCCACACCACCGAGACGCCGCTGCACCTCGCCTTCTCGTGCTACGTGCTCGACGACGCGGGCCGCCTGCTGCTCACGCGGCGCGCCCTCGCGAAGCGCACGTGGCCGGGCGTGTGGACCAACTCGTTCTGCGGCCACCCGCGCTGGACCGAGACGACAGAGGAGTCGATCGTCCGCCACGCGCGGCACGAGCTCGGCCTCGAGATCAGCGGCCTCGAGGCCGCCGTGCCGGGGTTCCGGTACCGCGCCGTCGACGCGTCCGGCGTCGTCGAGAACGAGATCTGCCCGGTGTACTCCGCCCGTGCGGTCGCGGACGTCGTGCCGAACCCGGACGAGGTCATGGAGGTCGCGTGGGCCGACCCGCGCGACGTCGCCCGTGCCGTCACCGCGACCCCGTGGGCGTTCAGCCCGTGGATGGTGCTCCAGGTGGCGGCGCTCGGCGGGGTGGATCCCGCGGGTGACGGTACGACGGCGCGGCTCGCGGCCGCGTTCGGCCCCACCGCCTCCTGACGTCGCGCGGGCTGCGTGCGGGCTCGGCGCGGGCTGCGCGCCGGCCGTCCCCCGCCCGGACCGTCCCTGCCCGCCGCGGCGCGTCCCCGCCCTCCGCGACACGCGTGGTCGGGCCATCGGTGCCGACGGGTGACAATCGATGCATGCCTGCCGCGGTGCCCGACCTCCCTGCCCCGACCGATCCGGCCCACGGTGCTCCCGTCCCGCCGCCGGGCGCGTCGTTCGAGGAGCACGTCGAGTGGGCCCGCGCGGTCCCCGTCGCCGGTCTCGACCTCGCACCCGTGGACGGTCGCGTCGTCGAGGACCCGCTGCCGTGGGACTACGCCGCGCTCGCGCGCGAGCTGGTCGGCAGCGGGCGCGGACCGGTCCTGGACCTGGGGACGGGCGGCGGCGCGCTCCTCGCGACGCTCGCTCCGCTGCCCGAGGGCTCGGCGGCCACGGAGGGCCGGGCACCGGACCTGCCGGTGGCCCGACGCCGGCTCGAGCCGCTCGGCGTCGACGTCCGGCCGGTCGGCGGGGACGAGGAGCAGCTCCTGCCGTTCTTCGACGGGCAGTTCGCCGTCGTGCTCGACCGCCACGAGGAGTTCGACCCGGACGAGGTGCTGCGTGTCCTCGAGCCCGGTGGCGTGTTCCTCACGCAGCAGGTCGACACGCGGGACGGTCTCCGGCTCAGCACTGCGCTCGGCGCCGAGGTGACGTGGGACCCGGACTCGGTGACGCTCGAGGCCGCGGTCGAGGTGCTGCGGGACGCAGGGTTCGTCGTCGACGTCGCGCGCGAGCACGAGGGGCTGCGCCGGTTCCACGACCTGTCGGCCGTGCTCTGGTACCTCAAGGCCGTCGCCTGGCAGGTCCCCGAGCTCGCGTCGCTGTCCCCCGCGGCGGTCGCCCGGTTCGAGGCGCCGTTGCGCGCGCTGCACCTGCACCTCGCCGCGGGGCACGAGTTCGTCGACGAGGCCCCGCGCTTCCTCGTCGTGGCGCGCAAGCCCTTCTGACCACCGCCACACCCCACCCCCTGAGTGCATGAAATAGTCGCGTCCGGGCCCGCCTGGCGCGACTATTTCATGCACTCACGGTGAGGCGGGGCCGGGGCGGGGTGGGGCGGTCGAGTCGCGGACGACGAGCTCGTGGTCGGTGCGCTTGCGCCGGGGCCGGGCCGACGGCGGTCGCAGCGCGAGCTCGAACGCCGTGGCGCCCATCTCGCTCATGGGCAGGCGCACGGTCGTCAGCGCCGGCGCGAGGTCCTGGGCGACCTGGATGTCGTCGAACCCGGTGACGGACATGTCGCGCGGGACGGCGACGCCGCGCTCGCGCAGGAGCGAGAGCACGCCCGTCGCCATGGCGTCGTTGAGCGCGAGGATCGCGGTGGTCTCCGGGCGATCGGCGAGGATGCGCCGCGTGGCGTCGCGCCCGCCCTCGCGCGTGAACGGCGCGTGCACGACGAACAGGTCCTCCGCGGCGAGCCCGTGCCGCACGACGGCGTCCCGGATGCCCGCCGTGCGGTCGGTGACGGTCGTGAGCCGCTCGGGCCCGGCGGCGATCGCGAGCCGGCGGTGGCCGAGCCCGAGGACGTGCGCGGCCAGGCTCGCCCCGGCGGCCTCGCTGTCCGGCACGACGGCGTCGCTGTGCAGGTGGTGTCGTCCGATGACGACGACGCGCCCCCCGGCCTCTTGGAACGCCTCGAGCTCGCGGGCGGCGTCCGCCTCCATGGCCGGCTCGACGTACCCGGACCCGGCGACGAGGATCGCGCCGACGCGGTGCGCGCGCATGAGGCGGATCTGCGTGACCTCCGCGCTCGGCTCGCGCTCGGTGTGGCTGATCTGCACGCTCCAGCCGTGCTCGGTCGCCACGCGCACGACGCCGCTCGCGATCTCGGAGAAGTACGGGTCGCCGATCTCGTAGACGAGCAGACCGGCGACCGACGTCGTGCCGCCGGCGAGGGTGCGCGCGTGCGGGTTCGCGATGTAGCCCAGCTCGGCGGCCACCTCGCGCACGTGCTCGGCGAGGACCTCGGAGACGCCGTCGCTCCCCGAGAGCGCCCGGGACGCGGTCGCGAGCGAGACGCCCGCCCGCTCCGCGACGTCGACGAGCCGCAGGGCGCTGCGACCCCGCGTGGTCCGGCCTTCTCGACGCACCGCTGCTCCGCTCTCCGTGCGTCGCCGGCCGGCGGCCACCGAAGCCCCCCGACGTGACGCTTGCCACATCTGCTCTCGGCACCGTACTCTAGCGGAAGCGCTTACGAAAGCGCTTTCGTACACCGAAGTACGACAGGTCTTCACTACGACGAAGTAGGGAGAGTCAGCCCCATGTCTCCACGGATGTCCCCTCGCACCCGCACGCAGCGTGCGCTCGCCGTCGCCGCCGGTGTCAGCGCGACGGCCCTCGTCCTCTCCGCCTGCTCCGGAGGGTCCGACGGCGAAGGCGGTGGCGGCGGCGGGTCCGACGACCCCATCGTCGTCGGCATCTCGCTCCCGCTCACCGGCGACTTCTCCGAGCCGGGCAAGGGGGTGCAGCGCGGCTACGAGGCCTGGGCGCAGTTCGTCAACGAGGACGGCGGGCTGCTCGGCCGTCAGGTCGAGCTGAAGATCCTCGACGACCAGTCCAACGCCGACCGCGTCGTCCAGGACTACGAGGCCCTCATCGCGCAGGACGAGGTCGACCTCGTGTTCGGGCCGTTCTCCACGCGACTGGTCGTGCCGAGCGCCCGCGTCGCCGAGGAGTACGGGATGCTCTTCGTCGAGCCCGCCGGCGCCGCCGCCGAGGTGTTCGAGCAGGGCTTCGAGAACCTCTTCTACGCCGCGCCGGCCGTCGCGGACGACCACTACAACTACCTCGCCGAGCACATCCTCGCGATGCCCGAGGGCGAGCGCCCGCAGACGGTCGCCGTCGCCGCGATGGACGACCCGTTCGCGCAGGGCACCGCGTACGGCCTGCGGGACAAGCTCGCCGACGCAGGGCTCGAGGTCGTGGTCGACGAGGTCTACCCGCCCAACACGACGGACTTCTCCTCGATCGCCGCGAAGATCAGCGACTCGGGCGCCGACATGGTCATCGGCGGCACGCAGTACCAGGACGCGGTGAACCTCATCGTCGCGCTGCAGCAGCTCAACTACCAGCCCGCGCTCGCCGCGTTCTCCACCGCGCCGACGAACCCCGAGTTCGCCACGGCGATCGGCTCGAAGACCGAGGGCATCCTCTCCCCCACGGGCTACACCGAGACGGCGAGCTGGCCCTCCAACGTCGACTTCGTCGAGCGGTACACGGCCCTCCACGGCAACCCGCCCGGCGAGGACGAGGCCAACGCGTTCACGACCGGCCAGGTCGTCGCGGCGGCGGTCGAGGCCGTCGGGTGCGCCGAGCAGGGCGAGTGCCAGCAGCAGCTCGTCGACTGGCTGCGCAACAACGAGGTGGACACCGTGGTCGGGCCGCTCACCTGGGACGAGACGGGCAAGCCGCAGGGCGCCCACCTCATCCAGCAGTACGTGGACGGCGAGATCCAGATCGTCCTGCCGCAGGACGCCCAGGAGGCCGACTTCGTCTTCCCCAAGCCGGCCTGGTGATCGCCTCGTGACGGGAACGCTCCTCTTCCAGAGCCTCGTGCTCGGCGTGCTGCTGGGAGGGCTCTACGCCCTCCTGGCAGCGGGCCTCACCCTGTACTTCGGCGTGATGCGGGTCGTGATGATCGCCCACTCGGCGTTCCTCATCCTCGCCGCGTACCTCGCCTGGTTCTTCAACCAGCAGACCGGCATGGACCCGCTGCTGTCCCTCGTCATCACGGTGCCGCTGTTCTTCCTCGTGGGCGTCGGGATGCAGCGCCTGCTCATCACGCGCCTGCGTCCCGTGACGCTCACCATGATGTCGGTGCTCCTCACGTTCGCAGTGGCCCTGTTCATCGAGGGGATGATCGGGTTCGTCTGGAGCGGCACGCAACGGCGCATCCAGCTGCCGTACTCGGGCGCGAGCATCGAGTTCTTCGGGGCGCGGATCGCCGTCGTGAAGCTCGTCGCCTTCGGGCTCGCGGCGCTCTCGCTCGCCCTGCTGTACCTGCTCATGAAGCACAGCCGGTTCGGCCAGGCGCTGCGCGCCACGATCCAGCACCGCGAGGCCGCGCAGCTCGTCGGCATCAAGACCGACCGCGTCGCGGGCTACGGGTTCGGCCTCGGGCTCGCGACCGCCGCGATCGGCGGCACCGCGCTGTCCCTCGACGCGACGATCTACCCGTCGCTGCACTGGCACTGGATCGGGCCGCTCATGGCGATCATCGTCGTCGGCGGGCTCGGCTCGATCCCGGGCGCCGCCGTGGCCGCCATGGTGCTCGGCGTCGGCCAGAGCCTGCTCCAGGTGCCGCTGGGCACCACGTGGGCGCAGACCATCTTCTACGTCGCGCTCTTCGCGACGCTGATGCTGCGGCCCCAGGGATTCTTCGGAGGTCGCCTTGCCCAACGCTTCTGACACCCGTCCCGCGCGCCGGTCCGCCGGCGGCCGAGCGAGCGCCACGCTGCCCGACGGCGCAGGCGCCCTCCCGGCCCCCGTCCCGCCGCCCGCGCGTCGCCCCGGGGGGCGCGTCGTCCGCCTCGCCGCGCTCGTCGTCGGCGTCGTGCTCGTCCTCGCGTTCCCCTCGATGGCGCCCAACGCCTACATCCTGTCTGCCGGCATCGTCGTCGCGAGCTACGCCTGCACGGCGACCGCCTGGAACTTCATGGGCGGCTTCACCGGATACGTCTCGCTCGGGCACGCCGCATTCTTCGGCCTCGGCGCCTACGCGACCGGCCTGCTCGTGCGCGACCTCGGGCTGCCGAGCTTCGTCGCGTGGCTCGTGGCCGGCGTGATCGTGCTGCTCGTGACGATCCCCGTCGGGATCGCCGCGCTGCGCGTGCGCGGCGCGTCGTTCGTCATCGTGTCGATCGCATTCGTCCTCATCCTGCTGCTCGTCTTCCAGGCGTGGGGCTCGTTCACGGGTGGCTCGGACGGCCTCGTCGTGCCGCGCCCGTTCCCCGACCTGCTGCGGCCCGAGCACCACCGCGTGTTCTTCTACCTGTTCGCCGCGCTGCTCGCCGTCATGCTCCTCGCGTGGTGGGCGATCGACCGCTCGCGCTTCGGCACGGGGCTGAAGGCCGTGCGCGAGGACGAGGACAAGGCCCAGGCGCTCGGCGTCCCGACGCGCAACTACAAGCTCGTCGCGTACGTCGTCTCGGCGACCTTCACCGGGCTCACGGGCGGCATGTACGCGCTGTGGTTCGGCGACCTGGACCCGATCTTCCAGTTCTCCATCATGCTCGGCGCCTACATGGTCCTCATGGCGCTGCTCGGTGGCGTCCGGCACCTGTTCGGCCCGCTCCTCGGCGCCGTCATCGTCGGCACCGGTCTGGAGTACTTCAAGCTCGAGTTCGGCGACACCCAGTTCCACCTCGTCGCGACCGCGCTGCTCCTCGGCCTCGTCGTCCTCTTCATGCCGGACGGGATCATCCCCGCGGGCATCGCCCTCCTCAAGCGCTTCGGACCGCAGGACTCCTCGATCCGCGAGATCAGCGCGGCCGAGCTCCTCGAGCGCAACCGCGCGGCAGCCGGCGGGCCGGCTGCCCCGGGCACGGGAGAGGACGCGGCGCCTCGTCCTCGGACGGGCCCGGACGCCACCCCCGACGACACGGAGCCGAGCGAGGACGACCGATGACGACGACGAACGCACCCCCCGCCACCCGCAACCTCGAGACCGTCGGGCTGACGAAGTCGTTCGGCGGCGTCCACGCCGTGCGCGACGCGACGGTCACGTTCCAGCACGGCAAGATCAACGCGCTCATCGGCCCGAACGGGTCGGGCAAGACGACGTTCTTCAACTGCGTCACGGGCATGATCAAGCCGGACTCGGGCTCCGTGACGTTCCGCGGCGAGGACATCACGCGCCGAGCGCCGCACAAGATCGCGCAGGCCGGGATCGGGCGAAGCTTCCAGCTCTGCCGGATCTTCCCGCGCATGACCGTCCTCGAGAACATGCTCGTCGCGGTCCGGCGCACGCGGGTGCGCGACCTGCTCGCGGGTGCGCGCAACCCGGAGGAGATCGACAAGGCGCGCGCGCTGCTCGTGCGCGTCGGCATCGACCACCTGGAGAACGCCGAGGCGCGCAACCTGTCCTACGGGCAGCAGAAGCTGCTCGAGCTCGCGGGCGTCCTCATGGGAGACCCGGACACGATCATGCTCGACGAGCCCGCGGGCGGCGTGAACCCGGCGCTCATCGGGCGCATCGGGACGCTCGTGCAGGAGCTCAACGCCGAGGGCCGCACGTTCCTCGTCGTCGAGCACAACATGGACATGGTCATGAGCCTGTCCCACCACGTCATCGTGTTCGACCGGGGTCGGCCGATCGCCGAGGGCAGCCCCGCCGTCGTGCAGTCCGACCCGCGAGTCCTGGAGGCCTACCTTGGTGTCTGACCCGACCCCCGGAACGGGGGCGCAGCAGGAGTACCTCCTCGAGCTGGACGACGTCCAGGCCGGGTACGGGCGCGCGGCGATGGTGCTGCGCGGGCTGACGATCAAGGTCCCGGCCTCGACGGTCGTGTGCCTCGTCGGGCCGAACGGCGCGGGCAAGTCGACGGTGCTCAAGGTCGCCAGCGGGCTGCTCAAGCCGCGCTCCGGCCGCATCCTCGTCGGCGGCCGCGACGTCACGGGCCAGGGCCCGCAGGAGATGCTCTCCTCCGGGCTGGCGCACGTGCTCCAGGGGCACAGCGTGTTCCGCGAGATGACCGTCGCGGAGAACGTGCTGCTCGGCGCGTACACCCTGCGCGACAAGCAGAAGGTCGCGGAGCGCGTGGCGTTCGTGCAGAACCTCTTCCCGATCGTCGGCGAGCGGTGGAAGCAGCTCGCCGGGCTGCTGTCCGGCGGGCAGCAGAAGCAGGTGGAGTTCGCGCGCTCGCTCATGGTCAGCCCGCAGGTCGTGCTGCTCGACGAGCCCTCGATGGGCCTCGACCCCAAGACGACGTCGACCGTGTTCGAGCAGGTCGTACGCATGCGCGACGCGGGCGTCGCGGTGCTGCTCGTCGAGCAGAACGCGCGCCGCGCGCTCGAGACCGCCGACATCGGGTGCGTGCTCGACCTCGGGTGCGTCCACATCACGGGCCCCGCGCCCGAGCTTCTCGCCGACCCCCAGCTCTCCGAGCTCTACCTCGGCGGACGCCCCGCCGAGCGCTCGCTCTCGCAGAACGGATGAACCGCTCCATGACCAGCCAGACCACGGGCGCTCCCGCGCCCGACCGCACCGTGCGCATCGTCATGAACGGTGTCACGGGGCGCATGGGCTACCGACAGCACCTCGTCCGCTCGATCCTCGCGATCCGGGACGACGGCGGGGTGGAGCTCGACGACGGCACGCGGCTGCAGGTCGAACCCGTGCTCGTGGGCCGCAACGGCGCGAAGCTCGCCGAGCTCGCGGCGCGCCACGACGTCGCAGAGTTCACGACCGACCTCGACGCTGCCCTCGCGGACCCCACGGCCACGGTCTACTTCGACGCGCAGGTCACGTCGGAGCGCACCAAGGCGATCCTCAAGGCGCTGGCCGCGGGCAAGCACGTGTACACCGAGAAGCCGATCGCGGAGTCGGTCGCCGACGGCGAGGAGCTCGCGGACGCGGCGCGCGCCGCCGGGGTGATCCACGGCGTCGTGCACGACAAGCTGTACCTGCCGGGCCTGATCAAGCTCAAGCGCCTGATCGACGGCGGCTTCTTCGGCCGCATCCTGTCGGTGCGGGGCGAGTTCGGGTACTGGGTGTTCGAGGGCGACTGGCAGCCCGCGCAGCGCCCGAGCTGGAACTATCGCGCCGAGGACGGCGGCGGCATGGTGCTCGACATGTTCTGCCACTGGAACTACGTCCTCGAGAACCTGTTCGGGCCCGTCGAGGCGGTCATGGCGAAGGCCGTGACCCACATCCCCGAGCGCTGGGACGAGCACGGGAAGCCGTACGCCGCGACGGCCGACGACGCGGCGTACGGGATCTTCGAGCTCGCCGGGACGGACGGGCCGATCGTCGCGCAGGTCAACTCCTCGTGGGCCGTGCGCGTCGACCGGGGCGAGCTCGTGGAGTTCCAGGTGGACGGCACGCACGGCTCGGCGGTCGCCGGCCTCTTCGGGTGCCGCATCCAGCCGCGCGCCCGGACGCCCAAGCCGGTGTGGAACCCGGACCTCCCGACGGACCAGGACTTCCGCGCCCAGTGGGAGCAGGTGCCCGACAACCAGGAGTTCGCCAACGGGTTCCGGGCGCAGTGGGAGGAGTACCTGCGCGACGTGCACGCCGGGCGTCCGCACCCGTACGACTTCGACGCCGGCGTGCGCGGGCTGCGGCTCGTGGACGCGGGGTACGCGTCGTCGCGCGAGGGCCGCCGTGTCGAGATGGGCGGCTCGGGCACCGGTGCGCCGGGTGCCGCGCGCGGCACCGAGGGAGCCGGGTCGTGAGCGCGGTCGTGGGCGGTGCGGTGCGGGTCCCGGCGGCCGACGGCGGGACGCGGGGCGTCGAGCTGCGCGCGCCCCGCGAGTGGGCCGACCACCCGGGGCCGTACGCCTCGCGCGTCGCGTTCGCGGCGGCGCACGTCGTGGCGGACCCGCGGGGTGAGAACGTGCCGGGCGCGCCGGCGGTGGTCGACTGGGACTCGACTCTCGCGTTCCGCCGCCACCTGTTCCGCTACGGGCTCGGCGTCGCCGAGGCGATGGACACCGCGCAGCGCAACATGGGCCTCGACTGGCCCGCGGTGCAGGAGCTCGTGTCGCGGAGCGCTGCGCAGGCCCGGGAGCTCGGCGCGCGCATCGCGTCGGGGGCCGGCACGGACCACCGCGGCGCGGACCAGCTGCGGACCGTCGAGGACGTGGTCGCCGCGTACGCCGAGCAGGTGGAGTTCGTCGAGGGTACCGGGTCGCAGGTCATCCTCATGGCGTCGCGGCACCTCGCCCGGGTCGCGACGTCGGCCGACGACTACCTGCGCGTGTACGACGCGATCCTGTCGCAGGTGCGCGAGCCCGTGGTCCTGCACTGGCTCGGCGAGGCGTTCGACCCGCACCTGGCCGGGTACTGGGGGTCGGCGGACGTCGCGACCGCGACGGCGACGTTCGTGGACCTGGTCCGCGCGCACGCGGACCGCGTCGACGGGGTCAAGGTCTCGCTGCTCTCCGCGTCGCACGAGGTCGGGCTGCGCGCTGTACTCCCGGACGGCGTCCGCTTGTACACCGGCGACGACTTCCACTACCCGGAGCTGATCCGCGGCGACGGCGAGCGGCACTCCGACGCGCTGCTCGGCGCTTTCGCGGCCGTCGCACCCGCGGCGTCGGCCGCGCTCGCGGCGCTCGACGACGGCGACCTGGACCGCTACGACGCCGAGATGGCGCCGACGATCGCGCTGTCCCGCCACGTCTTCGAGGCGCCGACGTACTACTACAAGACCGGCATCGCGTTCCTCGCGTGGCTGTCCGGCCACCAGCCCGGCTTCACGATGGTCGGCGGGCTGCAGTCGGCGCGGAGCGTCGTGCACCTCGCGCGCGCGTTCGAGCTCGCGAACGAGGCCCGGCTCCTGCCGGACCCGGAGCTGGCCGCCCACCGCCTCGGTCTCGTCCTCGCCGCGGCGGGCGTCGACGTCGGGACGGTGGTCGCGTGAGCACCGAGATCGCGGAGCGCGCGTCGCGCGTGCCCCGGGGCGCCGAGGTGGACGTGCCGAGCGGGCTGCCGGCCCGCGTGCCGACGCCGGGCCCGGGCGACCCGCGGCTCGCGCGCCTCTCGCTCAACCAGCGCACGACCGCGGGCTGGTCGCTGCGCGAGGCGGTCGACGGCTGCGTCGCCGCGGGGCTCCCGGCGATCGGCGTGTGGCGCGAGCCGGTCGCGGAGGTCGGGCTCGACACCGCGGTGCGGTGGGTGCGCGACGCCGGTCTGCGGGTGTCGTCCGTGTGCCGCGGCGGCTTCTTCACCGCGAGCGACCGCGACGCGCGCGCGGCCGCCCACGAGAGCAACCTGGCGGCGATCGCCGAGACGGCGGCGCTCGGCGCGCCGACGCTCGTGCTCGTGCCGGGGGGTCTGCCCGCGGGCGACCGCGACCTCGTCGGGGCGCGCTCCCGGGCCGCGGACGCGATCGCGGAGCTCGTCCCGCACGCCCGCGACGCCGGGGTGACGCTGGGCATCGAGCCCATGAACCCGATCTTCGCAGCCGACCGCGGTGTCGTCTCGACGCTCGAGCAGGCCCTCGACCTCGCCGAGCCGTTCGCACCCGAGGAGGTGGGCGTCGTCGTCGACACCTACCACCTGTGGTGGGAGCCGAAGGTCCACGATCAGGTCGCACGGGCCGGCGCGGCGGGCCGGATCGTCAGCTACCAGGTGTGCGACTGGATCACGCCGCTGCCCGCGGACACGCTGCTCGGCCGCGGGATGATGGGCGACGGCCACGTCGACTTCACGGCGTTCACCCGCGCCGTGGCCGCTGCCGGCTACGCGGGCGACGTGGAGGTGGAGATCTTCAACGCCGACGTGTGGGCCGCACCGGGCGCCGACGTCGTCGCGACCCTCGCGCGCCGCTACGTCGAGCTCGTGGAGCCCCACCTCACCACCCCGTGAGTGCATGAAATAGTCGCGACCCGGGCGTCCGGACGCGACTATTTCATGCACTCAGCGGTGGGTCAGAGGTCCTGGAGCGCCGCCTCGCGCTCGTCGTAGGCGCTGCGCGCGGCGGCGATGCGCTCCTGGTGCGCCTCCGTCCACACGACGAGCGCCTTGGTCGTCGCGTGGAGCGAGCGGCCCATCTCGGTGAGGGCGTAGTCGACGCGCGGCGGGACGGTCGGGTAGACCGTGCGCTCGACGATGCCGTCGCGCTCGAGCTGGCGCAGCGTGCGCGAGAGCATCCGCTGGCTGATCCCGTCGATCTCGCGCTTGAGCTCGGTGAAGCGCATGACGCGCCGGTCGAGCAGCGCGATGGCGAGCAGCGACCACTTGTCCGCGATGCGGTCGAGGATCTGCCGCACCTCGCAGTCCTCGCGCGAGTCCCACTGCCAGACGTCGACGTCGGTCTCCCACCTCGACGACGCACGGCCGGCATGCCCGTCGCTCGCGCCCGTCGCGGTATCCGCGGTGATACCAGGTGAGTCGGATGTGCCGTCTTCCATACCTCCTGATCCTGACCCACGATGGGCTCGGTATCAAGAGGTAACCGAGTACCGGCAGGTGCTCAGGAGAGGGGACGCCATGACCGACCCGACCACCGCCCGCCTCACGCTGCGCGACTGGGGTCTGCTCCTCGTGCTGTGCGGGGCGATCTTCCTCGAGGGCAGCGACATCGCGATGCTGTCCGTCGCGCTCCCGGGGATCCGTGCCGACCTCGGCCTCGCGACGGGCGAGCTCGGTGGCGTCGTGACCGCGTACGTCGTCGGCTACGGCGGGTTCATGCTCCTCGGCGGACGCGCGGCCGACCTGTACGGCCGGCGCCGGATGTTCGTGGTCTGGCTGCTCGTGTTCCTCGTCTTCTCCGGCCTCGGCGGCTTCGCGACCGAGGGGTGGATGCTCCTGCTCTCGCGCTTCGTCACGGGCGTCGCGGCCGGGTTCCTCACCCCGGCCGGCATGTCCCTCATCACGACGTCGTTCGCCGAGGGGCCACGCCGCAACCGAGCGCTCGTCGTCTACGGCGCGGCCGGCGCCGCCGGGTTCTCGCTCGGGCTCGTCGTGGGCGGTCTGCTGGCCGCGATCCACTGGCGGTGGGTCTTCTTCGCCCCGGTGATCCTCGCCGTCGTGCTCCTCGCTCTCGCCCTCGTGACGATCCGGCGAGACGCGGCGACACCCGGCCGCGGCACGCTCGACGTGCTCGGTGCGTTCCTCGCGACGGGCGCGATGGTCCTGCTCGCGGTCGGGATCGTGCGGCTCGAGCACCCCGGCAAGGGGCTCGCGTGGACGGTCGCGGCGCTCGCGGGCGGAGCGGTGCTCCTGGTGGCGTTCGTCGCCCGGCAGCGGCGGGTCGCGCACCCCCTCCTGCCGCTCCGGCTCTTCCGCTCGGCCGAGCTCGTCCGGGCGAACCTCACGGCCGTCCTCTTCGCCGGGGGGTTCTACGGCTTCCAGGTGCTCCTCACGCTCTACCTGCAGGAGCTCCGCGGGTGGACACCGCTGCAGACGGGGCTCGCGATGCTCCTCATGGCGGTCGACGTCGTCCTCGCGCCCGTGCTCACACCGCGCCTCGTCGACCGGTTCGGGGTGCCGCGCGTCATCGTGGCCGGTCTCGTCGCCGCTGCGCTCGCGGCGGCCTGGTTCCTCGCGAGCGGCCTCGACTGGGCGTACGCCGCCATGGTCCCGTCCATGGCGCTGGTCGGGGTGGCGTTCGCGCTCGTCTACGGGCCGATCGCGATCGCCGCGACGACGGGCGTCGGCGACGCGGAGCAGGGCGTGGCGGGCGGCGTCCTCAACACCTCGTTCCAGCTCGGCGCCGCCGTCGGCATCTCCGCGGCGACGGCGGTGAGCGTCCTCGCGCTCGGGAGCGGGACCTCCCGGGAGGCAGGCCTCGCCGCGTTCCACGCGGCGCTGTGGGTGCCGGTCGGGGCGTTCGCCCTCGCCGCGCTGGTCATGGCGGCGCCCCGCCGTCGGGCCGGGGCCGGGCCCTCGGCCCTCCCCGACGAGGCGACCCGCCGCCCGGAACCAGCACCAGCCACCCCCTGAAGAGCTCCTGAGTGCATGAAATAGTCGCGGTCGGCCCCCTCGACCGCGACTATTTCATGCACTCACGAGTCCCGGTGGGCAGCAAGAAGCCCGCGGGCTGGAGGAATCCTCCTGTCGTGCTGGACGAGGGCACGACACCCGCGGGCTCCGGTGGTTGCGTGGTACTCGCTCGCCGTCGAGGGCTCCCCTGGGGAGGCCCCGCCCGGTTCACGGGCTCACCGCATCCGGTCCGTTGCTGGATCGGTTGCGCGACGACTAGCGCGCAACCACCTCACGAGTCCGAAGAATCTTCACTTCCAGGACCACCTCCTTTCGCGTGTACGACGACGGTACGACGGCCCACCGGGACCGCGCCAGCGGATTTCGCCCATGGCGTGGAGGCACTCAGGCGGGCAGCAGGTGCGCCCACTCCTCCGGGTAGTCGTCGAGCCACGCGGCGAACGACTGCGCCGGCCGTTCGACGATCCGGGGCACAGTGTCGCTCACCCGGGCGAGCTCGCCCGCCGCGATCGCCGCGTACGACGAGACCCAGCCGTCGACCTCGAGACGGGGTGCGCCCAACCGCCGGCGCGACGCGTACGCCTCGTCGAGCGTCTCCGGGTGGTAGGTGATCTCCCGGCCGGTGACCGAGGACAGCAGCGCCGCGACCTCGTCGAGCGTGAGGGCCTCGGGGCCGGTCACGTCGTACGTGACGCCGTCGTGCCGCCGGGCGTCGTCGTCGAGGAGCACGTGGGTCGCGACGTCGGCGATGTCGTCGTGCGACACGGACGCGACGCGGCCGTCGCCCGCCGGGCCGCGGACGACGCCGTCGTCCCCCACCATGAGGGCGAGCCCACGGTGGTACAGGTTGTCGCGCAGGAACGTGTGGCGGACCCCCGTGGCGCGGATGTACTCCTCGGTGCGCCAGTGGTCGCGCGCGAACGTGAAGACGGCGTCGGGAGCCGCGCCCACGAACGAGACGTACACGATGCGGCGCACCCCGGCCGCGATCGCGGCGTCCACCGCAGCCCGGTGCTGGCTGACGCGGTCCGGCCCCTCGCGTGCCGAGACGAGGAGCACGGTGTCGGTCCCGGTGAGGGCCTCGACCATCGCGCGCGTGTCGGAGTACCCCGCGACGACGGCGACCTCCGCCTCGGGGAGCGGCTCCTCGCCCAGGCTCGGGGCCCGGGCGGCGTCGCGCACGACGAGCCGCTGCGGGGCACCCTCCGCGGCCAGGCGGAACGCGAGCTTCGAGCCCAGCATCCCGGTCGCGCCCGTGACGGCGGTCCGTCCCGACCCCGCCCTGATCGTCATGACCTCACGGTAGGCCCCGGCGTCGTGCGCCGCCCGGCGGCCCGCGCCTCGCGCAGAATGGTCGCCATGACCAGTGCCGAGGCCCCCGGGCCCTACCGCCTCATGACCGTCTGCACCGGGAACATCTGCCGCTCGCCCATGGCCGAGGTGGTGCTGCGCGCGCGCTTCGAGGCGGCGGGTCTCGGTGACCGCGTGGTCGTCGACTCGACCGGTGTGAGCGACGAGGAACGGGGCAACCCGATCGACCGCCGCGCCCGCGCGGTCCTCGTCGAGCACGGGTACGACGTCGACGGGACGCACCGGGCGCGCCAGGTCCGCCCGGACGACCTGACCCGCCGCGACCTCGTCCTCGCCATGACGGCCCAGCACGCGCGGGCGCTGCGTCGGCTCGACGCGGACGCACCCGTGCGCATGTACCGCTCGTTCGACCCGGCCGCGCCGCACGTCGCACCCGGGGAGCCCGAGCGTGCGCTCGACATCGCCGACCCCTGGTACGGCGGGCGGCAGGACTTCGAGGACTGCCTGGCGGAGGTGGAGGCCGCCGCGGACGGGATCGTGACGTTCGTCCGCTCCGCCCTCGAACCCTGACGGGTCGAACCGCGGCGCTGCGCCCGTCACCGGCGGACGGTGCGCCGCCCGCGGACCGTGCCGACGACGGCGCCCGCGCGCCGCGCGACGGCTCGGCCGGCGCGGTGGAGCCCGCTCCCGAGCCGGACGAGCAGGCCCGGGGCCGCGGGAGGTGACGCCGCCACCGCGGGCGGCAGGACGTCGTCGGGCACGACGACCGGGCGGGGCAGGTAGCCGTCCAGCCACTGCCCGATCCGTCCGTACGCGAGCGCCCGGACGGGCCGGGCCGAGAGCAGGACGTCGTGGAGCGCGCCGTCGAGGCGCGCGACCGTGACGAGGTCGCCGAGCTGGACCGACCGCTGCGCGACGCCGTCCACGTCGATCGCCGTGTCCGTGCGCAGCATCTCGGCCGTCCAGCGGGGGGCCAGCGTGCTGCGCGCGGAGAGCAGGACGAGGATCGGCACGCCGATCCCCAGGCCGCGCGCGACGGCCTGCTGCCCGTGGAAGATCGCGGACAGCCACGCCGACGTGGTGCGGAACCCGTGCTGCGGGCGCCACGCGAGGTCGTACGACCACTCGCCGTCGAAGTCCTTGCTCACGGAGCGGGTGTAGAAGCCGAGGTCCACGTTGGGCAGCGGCCGGGTCGGGGTGAGCAGGGCGCGCGCGCCGATGACCGGCTCGAGCAGGAGGCGGCCCAGCTCGCGCGTCTGGAACTCCAGCCAGGGGCTGTTGAGGACGAGCGCCGCGGCCCGCCCGGGGTGGCGCGCGAGCCACAGGCTCAGCGTGAGCCCGCCGGTCGAGTGGCCCATGAGGACGAGGGGCCGCGGGGACCGGCCGTCGCCGCGGTGGCCGATGGCGTCGAGCGCGGCCCCGACGTCCTCGTCGTAGGTGGCGAGGTCCGTGACGAACCCCGGCGTCTGCCCCGGGCGCAGGCTGCGGCCGTACTTGCGCAGGTCCAGCGCGTGGAAGCGCGCCCCGCGGGCCTCCCAGAACTCGGCGAGCTCCTTCTGGAAGAAGTAGTCGGACCAGCCGTGGACGTAGAGCACGTCGGCGTACGGCGGGGTCGCCCGGTCGGGGCCCGGTGCCCGACGGCGGCGCACGAGCGTCGCGACGACCTCCCCCTCACCGTCGGGGGCGAGGGGCAGCGTGAGCTGCTCGTAGTCGTCGCCCAGGACGTCGGGCTGCCAGTCGGCCATGGAGCCGACCCTAGGTCGGCAGCCCGGCGGCTGCCCGCCGTCCGTGTCCGCGACGGCTCAGCGGCTCGCGCGGCGGGCGCGCCACCGCGCCACCTCGTGGTCGACGTCGCGCGTCGGGGTGACGACCGGCGGCCCGCCGAGGAGCTGGCGTCGTGCGTCGACCACGCGTGCGTTGAAGTCCTCGAGGAGGTCGCGCACCGTCGTCTCGTCGAGCTCGCGGTCGAGCCGGTCGTCGAGCTCCTGGTCCTCGCGGCGGAGCAGCATCGCGGGCGGCCCCAGCCCGGTGAGCTGCTCGCGCTCGATGACCGACTTGAGCCACCAGTCGGGGTCGTGCGTGCCCGACAGACCGGGGATCGGCTTCCCGGCGAGCGGGAGGTCGTCGAACTCGCCCCGGCGGACGGCCTGGTCGATCACGGTGTCGACGTACGCCGCGCGGTCCTCCGCGCGGACGCGCCGCGGCGTGCGGACGGTCTCGCCCGGGTCGTCGTCCGCGCCCGGGTCCGGACGAGCGGGGTCGGCTGCCCCGGCGGCCGCGGCGGCGTCGGCCGCCTCGCGCTCGGTCTCCCGATCGACCCGGTACTGCGCCGCGCGGCGGACCGGGTCGTCGTCCGGCGTACGGGGTCGACGGCGGAACATGGCACCTCCCCTGGGTAGCGTCCCGACCACCCTAGGCAGCGAAGACGACACGCGGCACGACGTCAGCCGTCGATCAACGGGTGGTAGCGGCGCCGGAGCCCGCGGTCGACGGCGGCGAGGACGCCCGCCACCGACAGGACGGTGTTCACCGGTGCCGGCAGGTCGGGGACGAACGGTGGCGACCAGCCGGTGAACCCCGAGACGAGCTCGAGGAGCTGCGGCACCTGCGTCAGGAGTGCCACGACGAGCACGACCCACGCCGTGACGCCGACGGCGCGGCTCGCCGTCGGGTGCGCGCGGTCCAGGTGGTCGCGCCACGCCTCGGCGGTGCCCGGTACGGGCGGGACGTCGTGCACGGCGCCCATGGCGTCGACGACCCGCACGTACCGCATCCCGTAGAGGCTCATCCTGGCCTCGACGCTCGCGCCGCCGAGGTCGAACCGTGCGCGCGAGCGCTGCTCGTCGACGAGCCGGGCGTCGCGGTACAGCCGGATCCGTTCGTCCCAGTCGAGGAAGTCCACGTCCACCACGTACTCGTGCCCGCCGTGCCGGAGCGCGAACGCGCTGCGCCACAGCACGCTCCACCCCCGCACGGGTCGGAAGGTCGCACGGTCCGCGGCACGGTCGTTCCTCTCCTGGTCCTCGCCACCGTGGTCCCACGTGTCGTCGGTCATGGGTTCATCCGACCCCGGCCCGCCGCGCCGCGCGTCGGCCGGACGACCGACACCCCGTCGTCGCGCCGGTGGGGCGTCCGCCGAACGGATGACCTGGCGGCCGAACCCGGGCCTGCGGGGTACTTTCGCCCTCGCGTGACGCGGAACCCCGGGTTCGGCGGGGCGGGTGACCGCGAACCCCGGGTTCGGCGGGGCGGGTGGCGGGCGAACCCGGGCATGATGGCCTCATGTCAGGGTCGATGAAGGTCTCGCGCCGCTCGCAGGTCCCGCCGTTCGCGGTGATGGAGGTCCTCGCGGAGGCGAACCGCCTGCGCGACGCCGGTGCCTCCGTGCTCAACCTGTGCGCGGGCGAGCCGTCGACGGGTGCGTCGGACGTCGTGCGACGGAGGGCGATCGAGCTGCTCGAGCACGGCGACCTCGGGTACACCGAGTCGCTCGGCGTGCCGGCCCTGCGTCGCGCCGTCGCCGAGCACTACGACCGCTGGTACGGCGTCGAGGTCGACCCGGCGCGGGTCGCGGTGACCACGGGGTCGTCCGGAGGGTTCCTCCTCGCGTTCCTCGCGGCGTTCGACGTCGGCGACCGGGTCGCGCTCGCGCGCCCAGGCTACCCCGCCTACAAGAACATCCTGCGGGCGCTGGGGTGCGAGGTCGTCGAGCTCGACTGCGGACCCCGGACGCGCTACCAGCCGACGGTGTCGCAGCTCATGGAGGCGTACTACGACGGCGGCCTCGACGGGCTGGTCGTCGCGAGCCCGGCCAACCCGACCGGGACGATGATCCTCCCGGACGAGCTCGACGCCGTCGCGGCGTGGTGCACCGACCACGACGTGCGTCTGGTGAGCGACGAGATCTACCACGGCATCGTCTACGGGGACGCGGCGGCCGGCCCGACCGGGGCGCTGCCCACGGCGGCGCGCCACGTCGCCGACGGGGCGGTCGTCGTGAACTCGTTCTCCAAGTACTGGGCGATGACGGGCTGGCGGCTCGGGTGGCTCGTGCTGCCCGACGAGCTCGTCGGCCCGGTCGACGCGCTCGCCGGGAACGTCGCGCTCTCGCCGCCCGCGCTCGCGCAGCACGCGGGGATCGCGGCGTTCTCGCCCGAGGGCTACGCCGCCGCGGCAGAGAACGTGGCGCGCTACGCGGCGTCGCGCGAGCTCGTGCTGTCACGGCTCGACGACCTCGGGTGGTCGCGCGTGGCCCCGGCCGACGGCGCGTTCTACGTCTACGCCGACGTCTCCGGGGACGGTCTCGACTCCGTGACGTGGTGCGAGCGGCTCCTCGCCGAGGCGGGCGTCGCGCTCACCCCGGGCACCGACTTCGACGGCGTCCGCGGCGGCGACTGGGTGCGGCTCTCCTTCGCGGCGGCGCCGGCGACGGTCGCCGAGGCGGTCGAGCGGATCGTCGCCTGGCGCCGCACCCTCTGACCGTCGCACCCGGGCGGGCGGAGTCGTCGCGACGTCGCCCCCCGGTGCGTCGTCGCGCGGCGGTCCGCGGGGCGCGCGAGGATCGTGCGGTGCCGACCGAGCCGACGTCCCCAGGCCTGCCCCCGCGACCCGACGGGGCGCTGCGCCTCGCGACGTTCAACACCCTCCACGGTGCCGCGCCGGACGGGACGGTCGACGTCGAGCGGTTCGCGCGCGCCGTCGCGTACCTCGACGCGGACGTGCTCGCGCTGCAGGAGGTCGAACGCGACTCGCCGCGCTCGCAGCACGCCGACCTCGTCGCCGTCGCCGCCGAGGCGCTGCGCGCCGACCACCGGCACCTGTCCCCGACCCTGCGCGGCGTCGCCGGCGCCTGGGTGCGTGCGGGTCGGCCGGGCGTCGGGGTGCGCCGCGTCCCGGGCGTCTCGTCCTACGGCATCGGTCTGGTGAGCCGGTTCCCCGTCGCGCGCTGGTCGCGGCTCGAGCTCGACCGCATGCCGTGGCGCTCGCGCGTCCGCCGCCGCGCACCGGGCACCGCGAGCGGGGCCGCGCGGCTCGTCCCGTTCCGCGTGGTCCCCGACGAGCCGCGCGCGGCGCTCGCGGCGGCCGTCGTGACGCCGTGGGGCCCGCTCACCGTGGTGACGACCCACACGACGTCGCGCCCCGAGTTCACCGCGGACCAGCTCCGGTCCCTCGTCCGGGCGTGCGACGCGCTCCCCCGCCCGCTCGTGCTGCTCGGCGACCTCAACCTCCGGGCGCCCGAGCCGGTGGAGATCAGCGGGTTCACGTCGCTCGCCGACGTGCTGACCCATCCCGTCGAGCGCCCGGTGCGGCAGATCGACCACGTGCTCGTCGACGCCGTGCCCGGGTCGGCGGTCGTCCGCACGATCGGCTCGGCGACCGCGGTCGACACGGGCCTGTCCGACCATCGCGCGGTCGTCGTGGACGTCGTCGTCGACCCTCCGGCGGACCCGGGGGCCTGAGCGCCACGCTCCGAGCGACGGCCTCGACGCGAGGGCGCGGTGCTGGTGGTTCCGCTCGGCCTCACCGTGCTCGACGCCGCGCACGAGCTGGTCACCGTGCTCGTGACGGGCCCGCTGACCGGGCTCATCACCTCGCCGGCGTAGGGCCCGGGCTCAGGCGGCGAGGCCGACCTGGCGCGGCGACGCCTCGACGTCGGGCACGGTGGCGGGCAGCGAGGGCGCCGCGAGGACGGCGTGGGCGGGCGCGACGGCCGCGCGGGCCGGAGCGTCGGCCGCGTCGGTGAGCGTACGGCGTCGCGCACGACGCGCGCGGACGATGACGAGGACGGCCTGCGCACCGATGAGCACCCACACGCCGTTGGCGGCGACGGACGGCCACACGCCGTTCGCGGCGGCGACCATGCCCATGAGGCCGGCGGCAGCGAGGTTGGTGAGCTGGAACGGGGCGGACGAGGGAGCCCAGCGACCGCGGCTGACCATCGCGTAGGCGAGGACGCCGGCGGCGGCACCGATCCAGCCGAGGGACATGACGATCGCGTCGAGGGTGACAGGCACAGCGGTACTCCGAAGGACGAAGAGGTGTGTGGAGGGGGTGCCGCGACGCTGCGGTGGCTGTGCGCTCCGGGCTCGTGGCTGGTGGCGCGGGTGGTGCAAGCTCGGGCGCCGACCCGTGAAGGAGGAGGAGGTAACCGACCGGCGCCAGGAACGATGGTGGCACCTCCCGGGCTTCAGCACAATCGAATGATTCTGCACCGGTCATTTAGTATCTCTACATGGCTGCCGACCCACGAAGACTTGCCTTCCTCCTTGCCGTGCACCGTGGTGGCGGCATTCTTGCGGCAGCAGATCTCCTGCACGTGACCCCGTCCGCCGTCTCTCAGCAGATCCAGCGGCTCGAGGCCGAGGAGCGCGTGCTCGTCCTGGACAGGGGGCCGCGCGGCGTGACCCTCACGCCCGCCGGGCGGGTGCTCGCGGAGACCGCGGAGCGCATCGAGTCGGAGCTCGTCGAGGCGCGCAAGGCGCTCGCCGCGCTCGGGGACGAGGTGTCCGGGCACGTCGCCGTCGGGTCGTTCCAGTCGGCGATCCGCGCCGTCGTCGCCCCTGTCGCCGGGCGGCTCGCCGAGACGGCGCCGGGCATCGAGCTCGACGTGCAGGAGCGCGAGCCCACCGAGGCGCTGCGCCTCCTGCGCGCGGGCGAGCTCGACGTCGTGCTCCTCGAGCGCGACTACGAGGCCGACTCCCCCGCCCCGCGCGGCACGCGCGAGATCGTGCTCCTCGACGAGCCGTGGCGGCTCGTCGTCCCTGCGAGCATGCCGACGCCGGCACGCCTCGACGACGTGCGCGACGTCGTGTGGCTCGGGCCCGAGCCGGACACCGCGGCGGCGCGCGCCCTGCGGCGTCTCGCCCGCGGGCTCGGCGGCACGTTGCGCACGCGGCACAACTACTACGACTTCGACGTCGCGCTCTCGCTCGTCGCCGCGGGCCTGGGCGTCGCGATGCTCCCGGCGCTCGCCGTGGAGGGCGGGGCGTCGGACGAGGTGCCCGACGGTGTCACGGTCGTCGGGCTGCCGGGCCTCGGTTCGCGCCGGCTCGTCGCGCGCCACCGCGCGACCCGCCACGAGCCGCGCCCGGTCGTCTCGGCCGTCCTCGACGAGATGGTCGCCGCGGCCGCGCAGATCAGCTTCGCCTGACTCCACGGACCGAGCGTGGAGTGCGGGTCGCGGCGGAGGTTGCGGTTCTTGCGCGTGCGCTCGCCGGAGCAGAGGAGGATCTCGTCGCCGACGACGAGGGCGCCGACCGGCACGACGTGCGCCGTCCCGTCGGGGTCGGCCGTCATCGTCCCGCTCCTCTCGTCGTGGTGCGTCCTCGTGAGGAACGACGTGCGGGGAGCCCGGAACTCATCGCCGGCGTCGTAGCCTGCCGGGGTGGACGTAGCGGTGGTGGGGGCGACGGGTGACGTCGGGCGTCAGGTGTGCACGCAGATCGTCGAGCGGCGCGTGCTGCCCCCGACGTCGCGGCTCCAGCTCGTGGGCCGTGCGGGCGGGGCGTCGGGCCGGGCGGTGCACGGCCTGCGCGCGGACCTCGTCGACGCCTACGACGAGCACGCCCCGCTGCTCGACGTCGCGCACTCCCCCGACGACGTCACCGCCGACGTGATCGTCGTCGCCGCGGGCGTCACTCCCCCGGCGCGCACCGGGGCCGACCCGGACCGTCGGGTGCTCGCCGCCACGAACGGCGCCGTCCTCGCCGAGTACGCCGACGCGATCGCGCGCCACGGCTCGGGCCACGAGGTCGTGATCGTGGTGACGAACCCCGTGGAGCTCGGTGTCGCCGTCATGGCGGATCGGCTCGGGCGGCACCGGGTGCTCGGGATGGGCGCCTGGCTCGACACGCTGCGCTTCCGGCGCGAGCTCGCCGTCGAGCTCGGCGTTCGACGCCACCGCGTCGGCGGGTTCGTCGGCGGCCAGCACGGCGAGGACGCCGTGCCGCTCTGGTCGACCGTGCGGATCAGCGGCCTCGACGCGGACGAGCGGTCCCGTGCCGTCGCGGCGCTGCGCCGGGGCCGGACGCTCGATGCGCTCCCCGGCGAGATCGCCGCGGCGAAGTCCGCGCTGGCCCGCGTCGCCGCCGAGGACATGGGTGCGGCGTTCGAGCTCATCGACACGTGGCCAGCGGACCTGCGTACCGTGACGCGGCCGTGGATGACGCACCAGTCCGGCGCGAAGACGCCCGCGGGGACGGCCAGCGCGACGGTCGACCTCCTCGAGGTGATCCTCGACGGCCGCGAGATCGTCGTCGCCGGTCAGGTCGCTCTCGACGGCGAGATCCGGTCCCCCGGGAGGCACGACGACGGACCGTTCCGCGGCGTGCTCGGCGTCCCGGTCGTCCTCGGCCCCGACGGCTGGAAGCGGGTCCTCCTCGACACCCTGCCCGAGGACGAGTCGCGCCGGCTCGCGCAGGCGGCGGACGGCGTCGGGCAGATGCTCGCCGCGGTCGCCCCTGCCGCGCCCGGCACCGGCCCAGGCACCGGGGCCGGCACCGAGCCCGGTGCGCCGGGCGAGCCCGCGACCGAGGGGTCGTGGGTCGTGACCGTGCACGGGCTCGACCAGCCCGGCACGCTCACCGCGCTGACGGGTGTGTTCTCGACCCGGGGCGTGAGCTTCGACTCGCTCGCGACGGAGCCCGTCGTCGGCGACGGCCGGGCCGGTCGGATCGTGGTGACGTTCCGGGCGACCGAGCGCCGCACGCGCGCGCTGGAGCGTGCGGTGAGCCGCCTGGCCACGGTGCGCTCCGTCGTCGTGGAGCCTGCAGGGCCCGCCCCACGTCACTGACCGGGCCCGTCGGCCGTGGCGCGGCCCGAGATCGTGTCGGGCGTCGTCGTCGATGTACGCGTAGCGTCGCTCGGAAGGCGGCACAGAGGAGGGGGAACCGTGTCCGAGGACCAGTACCGCGTGCTCATCCTCGAGGACGACCGCGACGCCGCGGAGTTCCTGCGGATCGCGCTCGAGCGCTACGGCGGGATGGCCGTGGACTCCGTCGATTCCGTCGACCGGGCCGTCGAGGCGCTGCGACGCCAGCGGTACGACGTGCTCATGAGCGACATCCAGCTGCCGGGCCGCTCCGGGCTCGACCTCCTGCCCGTGGCTCGAGCGATCGACCCGGCGATGCGCGTCATGATCGTGACCGCCTATCCCACCGTCGACCACGCGATCAGCGCGCTGCGCGAGTCCGCGGACGACTTCCTCGTGAAGCCGGTGACCGCGGCCGAGGTCGTCCGGCGCGCCACCGAGCTCGCGCAGGGGGCCCGCGCCGCCCGCTCCTCGGCCAAGCAGCGTGTCCTGGCGGTCGGGGCGCACCCGGACGACGTCGAGATCGGGGTGGGGGCCACGCTCGCCGCGCACGCCGCCGCCGGCGACGAGATCGTGACGCTCGTCCTCTCCGGCGGCGCGGTCGGGGGCGAGACCTCGGCCCGACGCTCGGAGGCGGCCGCCGCGGCCGCCGTCGTCGGCGCGCGCCTCGTGCACCTCGACTTCCCGGACACGAGGCTCGACCCCGCGGCCGGGATGATCACCGCGATCGAGGACATCGTGCGCGAGGTCCGCCCGACGCGGATCTACACCCACGGCATCCACGACCGCCACCAGGACCACCGCGCCGTGCACGAGGCGGTCCAGATCGCCGCGCGCGAGGTCCCGGGGTTGTGGTGCTTCCAGAGCCCGTCCTCGACGGTCGAGTTCGCGCCCAACCGTTTCGTCGACGTGGACGGCTTCGTCGACACGAAGCTGACGATGCTGGCCGCGTTCGGGTCTCAGTCGCACCGCGAGTACATGCAGCCCGACGTGGTGCGGGCCACGGCACGGTACTGGTCGCGGTTCAGCCCCGCGCACGAAGCAGAGCCGCTCGAGACCGTCCGTGCCAGCGAGACCCTCGCCCACGGGAACGCGGTCCGGGCCGCACCGGCGATCGACGGGCAGGAGGCGGACACCGGTCACGGGGCGGGTGGCGGACGGTGAGTCCCCCCACGGAGCTCGGCGAGCGGTACCCGGTCCTCCGGCTGGGCTGGGCGGACGAGGACGCCGTCGCGCTGCGCCAGCTTCCCATCACTCTCGCCGTGGTGACCGCCGCCCTCGTGCTGTGGTGGATGGTCGAGCCGGCTCGCCCGGGGCTGGTGCTCGGCGCAGCGGTCCTGTCGGTCGCGGTGCTCGTCGTCGCAGCGCTCGGGCGCTGGGACAGGTGGCCGGTCTGGTGGCGCCTCGGGTGCTCGCTCGCGCAGATGCTCGCCATCGCCCTGCTGGACGTCGGCGCCGGGCTCCCCGCCGTGACGCTCGACATCCTCCTCGTCCTCCCTCTCGCGAGCCTGGCGCTCCGGCCGGGCTCGGTGGGGCCGGCCGTCGGGCTGGCGGGCACCGGGATCGTGCTCCTCGTGCCGGTCTTCTGGGACTTCGGTCGGGTCCAGCCGGTCCTGCACGCCGTCGTCACGTTCCTCATCCTCGCGACGCTCGCACTCGGGATCCACGGCATCGTGACGCTCGCCCGGGGCCAGGCAGTCCAGCTGGCCAACGCCCGCGACGCCCTCGACGCGACCTCACGCCGGCTGCGCGACTCGCGCGACTCGCTGGTCAGCATCCTCGCGGCCGCGACCGAGCAGGCGTTCTTGGCGACCGACGACGCCGGAAAGGTCGTCGCCATCAACCCCAGCGCTCAGCGCATCCTCGGGCTGGACGACGGCGAGCTCGTCGGACGGGACGCGGTCGACCTCCTCGCGGGCGACCCGGCCGCGAGGGCGCTGCAGGACGGGGCCGAGGGGTCGCCGGTGCAGCTCGCGGAGATGGTCGGCGCCGCGGCCCACGGAGGCACGGAGGTCCACGAGCGGGACTACCTGCTGCCCGACGGCGCACGTCGTCGGCTCGAGGTGGTCGTGACGCGCAGACCGGCGCTCGCCGGTCCCGCGCCCGAGCTTCCGGCGGGCTACCTGTTCGTCGCGACGGACATCACGAGACGCTACGAGTCGGAGCAGGAGCAGGACGCGTTCATCGGCCTCGTCAGCCACGAGCTGCGTACGCCGCTGGCGTCGATCCTCGGGTACGTCGACCTGCTGCGGATGCGTCCCGAGAGCCTGGACGACGAGCAGCTGCGCTACCTCCAGGTCGTGGAGCGCAACGCCCACCAGCTCCAGAGCCTGGTCGAGGACCTGCTCACGAGCGCCCAGGTGGTCTCCGGAGCCTTTGCCCTCGTACCCGCGGAGCTTGACGTCGTCCGGGTGGTGCGTGAGGTCGTCGCGACCGAACGGCCGGTGGCCGACCAGGTGGACGTCGAGATCGTCGAGGACGGGGACGCCGAGGTCCCCCTCCGGTCCGACGCGAGACGGCTGGCGCAGGTCGTCGAGAACCTCCTCACCAACGCCGTGAAGCACAGCGAGCCCGGCAGCCAGGTGCGCGTGAGCGTGACCGCCGAGCCCGCCGCCGGTCTCGTCCGTCACGCCCGCGTCCGGGTCGTCGACCACGGGACCGGGATCCCGGCGGACGAGCTCGCGCACCTCACCGAGCGCTTCTACCGGACGCGGGACACCGTCCGCCGCCGCGTGCGCGGCGTGGGTCTCGGCCTGTCCCTCGTGCAGACGATCGTCGACGAGCACGGAGGCAGCCTGTCCATCTCCAGCGAGCCGGGGGTGGGGACGCAGGTGGACCTGCTCCTGCCCGACCTCGCGCCGGGCCCGGACGCACCCTAGGTCGGCTCCTCGCGGGCGTCGGGGCCCCAGACCGACGCGAGCGCTGTCCAGTACTCGTCGGTCATGAACGACAGCGGGGTCACGTTGACGGCCCGCACGCCGTTCGTCGCGGCGAGCGAGACGGCCTCCGACATGATCTCGGGCGCGATGCGCGCGGTGCTCGCCGAGCTCCCTGCCCACAGACCGACCGAGACCGTGATGCGCGACATGTCGTACCCCGCACCGGCGAGCGCCGCGGTGAGCGCCTCGACGTCGCTGACGTCGCGCCCGCTGGGCTGGAAGTACGCCCAGACCGTCAACCGGTCGACGGCCGTCAGCAGGGTGCCGTAGTCGTGGCCGCTGGACGGGACACCGCGGGCGAGGTCGTCCCAGCTCACGCGGACCTCCATGGAGAGCTCGATCCGCGCCCCCTCGCCGCCCCCGATCTCGTCGAGCCCGGCTCGCATCCGCGCCAGGAGCCCTGCGAGCACGTCCGACCGCCAGGACCCGAGCTCCGGTGCGTCCTCCACGACCGCGCCCGACTCGTCGCGTGGCCAGTCCTCGGCTCCGGTCATCTCGCGGTAGAGCGCCAGGTCGTCGTCCCCGAACGTGTAGTGGTCGAGGAAGAGCTCGGTCACCGAGATCTGCGCGGGCTCGTACCGCTCCCCCAGGGCCACGACGTAGGCCACGAGCCGGTCGCCCACCTCCCCGGTCGCGAGAGCGCTCGCGGACGCCTGGTACGTCGCGGCCTCCCCGTTCGGGGCCCTGCCCGCCAGCGACGGGTCCTCCTCGAGCCAGCGTGGGACGTAGGCGTCCACAATGAGGCCGAACTCGCGGCGAGCGCCGTCCGAGGTGCGGGCCAGTGCCCGTGCCGCCGTCGCGAGGTGGTCGGTGCCCTGCTCGGCGGCGGCTCCCGGGTGCGCGGCCCAGTCGAACGCGGTGAACTCCACGCGTCCGGCGTTGAGCTCCACCGTGTTCACCCCGGCCGCGTCGAGGTGCTGGTCGATCGTCGACCAGTCCGTCTCGGGGTCGACGACGACGCCGAAGTCGACGCTGACCGACCGGACGTCCTCGGGTGGCGGCTCCACGCGCATCACGGGTATCGAGTCCTCCCACGGTCGTGCCAGCACCACCGCCGCGACGAGCGCCGCGACCACCGGGACCGCGATCAGCGCGACCCAGGGTCGTCGCCGGCGCGCAGCCCGGGGACCGAGACCGTACCGGTCCTCTCCAGCTTGTCCCATCGTCCCTCCGCGTCGGACGCCTCGAGGCGTGTCGCCTCCAGCATGACCAGTGTCATGAGCGAGGAGTAGATCGGCCAGAGCGGGACCGTCCACAGGTACCGGAGGTCCCCCGGCGCACGGTCGAGCACGACCGCGAGCAGCAGCAGCGCCACGGACAGCGGGATCCCCAGGAACAGGACCCACTCCCACCAGGACGGGGGCAGCCAGCCCGTGCCCTCGACGAGCACGAGCGCGGACAGCGCGAGCACGGCGAGCACCTGGAGGAAGGGTCCCGTCACCTGCGACACGGTGTTGTAGAGCAGGTACGCCCCGAAGCGCCCGTACCGGAGGTTGCCGATCATCCGCCGGTGCAGCGACGTCACCTGGAGCAGGCCGCGCGCCCACCGCACGCGCTGTCGCCACAGTCCGCGGACGGTCGAGGGAGACTCGGCGTAGACCAGGGCATCCGGGGCGAACGTCACCCGGTAGCCCGCTCCGTGCACCCGCCACGTCAGCTCGAGGTCCTCGCCGAGCGTGTCGGTCCGCAGAGGGCCCGTCCGCTCGAGCACCTCACGACGGAAGGCACCCACGTTGCCCGACACGACGGGAAGGCACCCGACCACGTCGAGCGCGCGCCGCATGAGCCCGGTGCCGACGTGACTGACGAGCGCGAGGAACCGCGTCAGCACGCGGTCGAGGTTGACGGGGCGGTCGTTCCCGCACACGGCGCCGACGCGCGGGTCGCGGAACCCGCGCAGCAGCCGGGTGATCGTGTCGGGCCGGAAGACGCCGTCGGCGTCGACGAGGAGCACGACCTCTCCGCGCGCGAGGGCGATGCCCCGGTTGAGGGCGGCGCCCTTGCCCGCGTTCTCCTGCCGCACCGCGCGTACCCGCTCGTGCGTCTCGGCCAGCAGACGCATCCTGTCGAACGTGTCGTCGCGGGACCCGTCGTCGACGCACACGACCTCGAAACGGGGGTAGTCGCTCCGCAGCAACGAGCGGACGCAGTTGTCGATGACGACCGCCTCGTCGAACGCGGGCACCACGACGGACACGAGCGGGGGCTCCGTCCACGAGGGACCCAGCCCCCAGGGCCCCAGCACCACGCGGCGGTGGCGCACCTCGAAGACGAGCGCGAACGGGACGAGGACGAGGCGGACGAGGCCGACGACCAGGAGCGTCGCGCCCAGGACGAGCACGAGCGCGGTGAGGACTCCTGTGACGGCAGCCGACATCCGTCAGGCCGGCCACTCGCCGAGCACCGCATCGAGCAGCTCCGGCGCGGACGCGGACACCGCCCCGAAGCGCGCGTTCACCTCCAGGACGACCGGTGTCCCGTCGCCGCGCCGTCGGACGTCCATGTCGAGCGGCCCGACGAGCCCGAGCGCCTCGGTCGTGGCGCGCGCGACGGCCGCGACGTCGGCGGCCTCGCCCTCCGCGAGGCGCGTCACGGTCGTGGCGTTGCCGACGCGACCCTGCTTGCGGCCGGTCTTCTCGAGGACGACGACCTGCATCTCGCCGGTCTTCGGCGACCGGTACACCTGCGGGCAGTACTCCTGCCCCGGGGCGAACGACTGGACGATCCAGGACGCGTCGAGCGTCGCCCACACCGGGTCGTGCGCGTCCTCCACGACGTGGACGCCCCGTCCCCCGCGTGCGACCCGGGGCTTGACGACCACGGGGCCGGACGCCCAGTCGAGCGCCTGGGCAGCGGAGTGCAGGACGTCCGCGACGGCGTGGCGGGGCACCTCGACGCCCTGGCGCGCGAGAGCGAGCATGGTCAGGAGCTTGTCGCCCGCGGTCGCCGTCGGTCCGGGCGGGGACACGACGACCGTGCCCGTCAGGCCCGCTGCCTCGGCGAGCACGGCGAGGTGTGCCAGCTCCTCGGAGACGGACGGGACGAGAAGGTCGGCCCCGTGCCGGCGGACGAGCTCCAGGGTCGCGTGGTCGTAGGCGGGGTCGTCCGCGGCCGGGACGGCGTCCACGCGCTCGAAGCCGGGGACGGCGCGGGGCGCGAGGTCCACGCCGATGGCCCGCACGTCGGACCGCTGCGCGAGCTGGGTCCCCAGGGCTCGTCCGGCCGGGCCGGCAGCACCGGTGACGACGATCGTGCGAGGCTCCCCCATCGTCCGAATGTACGGCGGGGTCCTGCGACCCGCAGCACCACGACCCTGCGGGGCTGCGCGGTGCCGGTCTCCCTGGCGGCGGCCGGTACGATGGCCGCACAACTTCACGATCCACCGGCAGTGGCGTCCCGCGGGACGGCACCTGCCGTGCCGCCCGAACCACGACGGGAGAGTCCGGCTCCACGGTCCTCGCGACCACGGCGCCGGCGCCGAAGGAGCAAGTCCTCCCCGGGAATCTCTCAGGCCCACGTACCGTCGAGGTGAGGCAACTCTGGAAAGCGGCCGTGCGTCGTCGCACTCGACGGCACCGGCCCACCGACGGTGCAAGTCGGCGCGCCCCGGCCCTCGCGAGGGCACGGCGGACCGGCAAAACTCTCAGGTCGACGCGTGCGTCCGATGACAGAGCGGGGAGGGACCCGCCGTCGTCCCCTCCACCGGAGGTCCCCGTGACCCAGCCGTCCTTCGACCCCAGCGCGCGCCACAACGCCGCGACCGGCGCGTTCGCGCCCCGACACCTCGGCCCGCGTGGGCGCGAGGTCGCCACGATGCTCGACCAGCTCGGCTACGACTCGCTCGACGCGCTGGTCGACGCGGCGGTCCCCGCGTCGATCCGCACCGACCGCCCGCTCGACCTGCCCGCAGCGCGCACCGAGACCGAGGTCCTCGACCACCTGCGCGACCTCGCGGGGAAGAACGTCGTCAAGACGCAGATGATCGGCCTGGGCTACTACGGGACGGTCACTCCCCCGGTGATCCGCCGCAACGTGCTCGAGTCCCCCGCCTGGTACACGGCGTACACGCCGTACCAGCCGGAGATCTCGCAGGGTCGTCTCGAGGCGCTGCTCAACTTCCAGCAGGTCGTCGAGGACCTCACGGGGCTCGACGTCGCGAACGCGTCGCTCCTCGACGAGGCGACGGCCGTCGCGGAGGCCGTCGCCCTCATGTGGCGCGCGTCGCGCGCGAAGGCCGGCTACGTCGCCCTCGACGCCGACCTGTTCCCGCAGACCCTCGCCGTGACGCTGGGCCGGGCGCAGGCGGTCGGGCTGCCGGTGGTCGTCGCGGACCTCTCGGACGGGCTCGAGGCGGGGCTGGCGGCGGCCCGCGCCGCGGGGTCGTTCCCCGCCGGGGTCGACGACGACGCGCGGCTCGTGGGCGTCGTCGTCCAGCAGTCGGGCGCCTCGGGCCGCGTCGTGGACTGGAAGCCGGTGGTCGCGGAGGCGAAGGCCGCCGACGCCCTGGTCACGGTCGCGAGCGACCTGCTCGCGCTGACCCTGCTCGTCTCCCCCGGTGAGCTCGGCGCGGACGTGTCCGTCGGTTCTGCCCAGCGATTCGGCGTCCCGCTGTTCTACGGCGGACCGCACGCCGCCTTCATGGCGGTCCGCAAGGGCCTCGAGCGCTCGCTCCCGGGTCGCCTCGTCGGTGTCTCGATCGACGCCGACGGCGACACCGCGTACCGGCTCGCCCTGCAGACCCGCGAGCAGCACATCCGCCGCGAGAAGGCGACGAGCAACATCTGCACCGCGCAGGCGCTCCTCGCGATCGTCGCGTCGATGTACGCGGTCTACCACGGCCCCGACGGCCTGCGCGCGATCGCCGAGCGCACCCACGCCCACGCGACGACCCTCGCGGACACCCTGCGCGCCGGCGGCATCACGGTCGACCACGACACCTTCTTCGACACGGTCCGGACGACGGTCCCCGGTCGGGCCGCGCAGATCGTCGATGCGGCAGCGGCAGCGGGCATCAATCTGTACAACCCCGATGCGGACCATGTACAGATCGCCTGCGACGAGACCACCACCCCCGCGACCGTCACCACGGTGCTGCGAGCGTTCGGCATCGACCCCGACGCGACGACGCCCGCAGGCGCGGCCGACGACGAGGTGGGGGCTGCGCCGTCGGATGCGAAGGGCGTGGTGGGCCTGGCGGGAGCGGCGCGAGGGACGAGCGACGCGGATGGTAGCCCGAGCACCGACGGGGCAGCCCCCGCCGCCGGGACCACGGACGCCTTGCCCGCGACGCTCCGACGCGAGACGGCGTACCTCCAGCACCCCATCTTCCACCTGCACCGCTCCGAGACCTCGATGCTGCGCTACCTGCGCCGTCTCGCGGACAAGGACCTCGCGCTCGACCGCACGATGATCCCGCTGGGCTCGTGCACGATGAAGCTCAACGCGACGGCGGAGATGGAGGCGATCTCCTGGCCGGGGTTCGCGGACGTCCACCCGTTCGTCCCGGCCGACCAGGCGCTCGGCTACGCGGAGCTCATCGGCGGCCTGGAGTCCGCGCTCGCGGAGATCACGGGCTACGCGGGCGTCTCGGTCCAGCCGAACGCGGGTTCGCAGGGCGAGTTCGCGGGCCTCCTGGCGATCCGCGACTACCACGTCTCGCGCGGGGACGTGGAGCGCGACGTGTGCCTCATCCCCGCGTCGGCGCACGGCACGAACGCGGCCTCGGCGGCGCTGGCGGGCCTGCGGGTCGACGTGGTGAGGACTGCCGAGAGCGGCGAGGTGGACCTCGACGACCTGCGCGCGAAGCTCGCCGACCACGGCGCGCGCGTCGCGGCGATCATGATCACGTACCCGTCCACGCACGGCGTCTACGAGGAGCACGTCCGCGAGGTCTGCGACCTCGTACACGAGGCCGGTGGCCAGGTGTACATCGACGGCGCGAACCTCAACGCGCTCGTCGGTCTGGCGCGGCCGGGTGAGTTCGGCGGCGACGTGTCGCACCTGAACCTGCACAAGACGTTCTGCATCCCGCACGGCGGGGGAGGGCCCGGCGTCGGGCCCGTCGCCGTCGCGGAGCACCTCGTGCCGTTCCTGCCCGGCGACCCGCTCGCCACGACGGACGGGGGAGCGAACCCGGTCTCCGCCACGCGGTACGGGTCGGCCGGGATCCTGCCCATCTCGTACGCGTACGTCGCCCTCATGGGCCCGGACGGGCTCACCGAGGCGACCAAGACGGCCGTCCTCACGGCGAACTACGTCGCGAGCCGCCTCACGGACCACTTCCCGGTGCTCTACACGGGCCCGAACGGGCTCGTCGCGCACGAGTGCATCCTCGACCTGCGGGGCATCACCGCGGAGACGGGCGTGACGGCGGAGGACGTCGCCAAGCGGCTCATGGACTACGGGTTCCACGCGCCGACGTTGTCGTTCCCCGTCGCAGGGACGCTCATGGTCGAGCCCACGGAGAGCGAGGACCTCGCCGAGCTCGACCGCTTCGTCGACGCGCTCGTCGCGATCCGCGGCGAGATCGACGCCGTCGCGTCGGGTCGCTGGTCGGTCGAGGAGTCGCCGCTGCGCGGTGCGCCGCACACCGCGGCCGCGCTCGTCGCCGAGACCTGGGACAGGCCGTACTCGCGTGAGCTCGCCGCGTACCCGGTCGCGAGCCAGCGCTCCGCCAAGTACTGGCCGCCGGTGCGCCGGATCGACGGCGCGCGCGGCGACCGCAACCTCGTGTGCTCGTGCCCGCCCCTGGAGTCCTACGTGACTGGAGACCTCGCATGACCGACGCCACCGCAGAGCAGCAGCCGGACCGGCACAGCCCCCTGCACGACGAGCACGTCGCGCTCGGCGCCCACCTCACCAGCTTCGGCGGCTGGCTCATGCCGCTGCGCTACACGTCGGACCTCGCGGAGCACCGCTCGGTCCGGGCGGCGGCGGGGCTCTTCGACCTCTCCCACATGGGGGAGATCGAGGTCGCGGGGCCGCAGGCCGCGGCAGCGCTGGACCACGCGCTCGTCGGGAACCTCACCGCCGTCACGCCGGGCCGGGCGCGCTACACGATGATCTGCCAGGAGGACGGCGCCGTCCTCGACGACCTCGTCGTGTACCGACTCGCGCCGGAGCGCTTCCTCGTCGTCGCGAACGCCGGCAACGCCGACCTCGTGGCGCGCGAGCTGGTCGCGCGCGCGGCCGGCTTCGACGCGACCGTGACGGACCAGGGCGCGGACACCGCACTCGTCGCCGTCCAGGGCCCGCGCGCGGAGGAGATCGTCGCGGGCCTGACCGACCCCGCCGACCCGGCCGCGGCCGACACGGTTCGCGGGATGAAGTACTACGCGGCTGCGCCGCTCGCGCTCCGGACGGACGCGGGCGACGACGCGGGGTCGGTCGACGCCCTCGTCGCACGCACCGGTTACACCGGGGAGGACGGGTTCGAGCTGTTCGTCCCGGCCGGGCACGCCGCCGACCTGTGGCGCACGGTCCTCGCGGCGGGGGAGCCGCTGGGCCTGGTCCCCGCGGGGCTCTCCGCCCGCGACTCGTTGCGCCTCGAGGCGGGCATGCCGCTCTACGGCCACGAGCTCGACACCACGACGACACCGTACGAGGCGGGTCTCGGCCGGGTCGTGAAGCTCGACAAGGTGTCCGACGACGGCACGCCCCTCGAGTTCGTCGGGCGGGCCGCCCTCGCCGCGCGTCGCGCGTCGGCTCCCGCGCGCGTGCTCGTGGGCCTGAAGGGCCTGGGGCGTCGTCCCGCCCGGGCGGGCTACGCCGTCGTGCTCCCGGGCGACGGCGTCGAGGCCGGGGGAGCGGTGGAGGACTCCGCGCGCCGCGTCGGGACCGTCACGTCGGGCGCGCCGTCGCCCACGCTCGGCCACCCGATCGCCCTCGCCTACGTCACCCCGGAGCTCTCCGCCGAGGGCACGGAGCTCGTGGTCGACGTCCGCGGGCGCGCCGAGCCCGTGGTGGTCGTGCCGCTCCCGTTCTACCGTCGTCCCCAGCAGTCCTGACCCGTACAGACGTCCTGAAGAGCTCGAAGGAGAACCCCATGACCGAGGCCCAGCTCCCGGCGCACCTGCAGTACACGGCCGAGCACGAGTGGATCGACGGCTCCGAGCCCGCCGTCGTCGGCATCACCGCGACGGCCGCCGATGCCCTCGGCGACATCGTCTACCTGGAGCTGCCCGAGGTGGGCGCGCAGGTGACGGCGGGCAGCGTCATCGGCGAGGTGGAGTCCACCAAGTCCGTGTCGGAGCTCTTCTCGCCCGTGACGGGCACCGTCGTCGAGGTGAACCAGGCCGCGATCGACGACCCGGCCGTCGTGAACTCCGACCCGTACACCGACGGCTGGCTGTTCAAGGTCGACGTCGTGGAGACGGGCGACCTGCTGACGCCCGAGCAGTACGCGGCGCACGTCGGGAGCTGACGCACGGCGCCGGGGCGGCGGGACCGCCCCGGCGCGCTGCTGCCCGGACCGCGGCCCCACCCGCCCGGGCCCGTGCCCGCGGACGCCTCAGCGGAACGTCGTCGCGTAGTACGTCTGCTGGTCGACGGTCTCGACCACGACGTCCTGCGTCCGCTCGAGGTGGCGGCGCAGGTTGTCCGCGAAGCGCAGCGAGTCGTCGTTGAACCGCGACACGTCGTACGCGCACACGACGCGGTGGGCGGCGAGGTGCGCGACGAGCGCGTCGATCATGTCCATGAACGTCCGGCTCGCCCGACGCCCGGGGTGGGCGAGGGTGAAGCCGATGTACCAGACCGCGCCCCGGGCGGCGTGCTCGGGATACCGCGCCGCGAAGAACTCGGGGCTCACCCACGGCACCGCCGCGAGGTCGGTCGCGAGCGTCGTCAGCCCGACCGCCGTGCCGTCGTCGTCGTGGGCGAGCAGCTTGAGGACGCGTGGGTCGCCCATCTCCTCGTCGAACTCCTCGCGGTGCAGCACGTGCCGGGCCGCGGCCCGGGTCCGCAGGGGCTCGAACGCCTCGAGATACAGCTCCCAGAACCGGTCGGCCAGGTCGCCGGCCACGGTCTCCTCGAACGTGACGGCCGCGCGGCCCGCGCGGGTGGCGTCGGTCGTCATCGCGGCTCGCCGTCCCAGCCCTGGCGACGGTAGGCGGCGACGACGACCGAGCAGACGGGCAGGGTCTCGCAGCGCACGCCGACGACGCGCCGCCCGGCGGGGCTGAATCGGTGGCCGCGCGTGGCCGAGAGGTCCTCGAGGCTGAGCGTGAGGTCGAGCTCGAGCTGCTCGTGCGACGGGGCCTCGTGCTCGACGAAGAGCCCGGCGCCGCTCCCGTCGTCCCGCAGGGACCACGCCACCCCGGCCCAGGCCTCGTGCCCGGGCATGACGGCGTGCGCCTCCGCGTACACGCAGTACAGGAGGTCCCCGTGGTTGCCGTACCCCTCCTCGAGGCGGTCGACCTCGACCACCTGGGTGCCCGGTGGCACGACCGAGCTCAGCCGGACGAGGTTGAAGTCGCCGACGCCCGCCGCCGTGAGGGCGGCGTCGAAGGCGGCGAGCTCGGTCCTCCCCGTGCCCGTGCCGTGGCTCACGTAGATGATGGGTCCCGCGGTGGTCATACCGTCTCCGTCCTCAGGTTCTCGTCCGGTCGTTCGTGCTCCTTGCCGGACCGGCCTGCAGCGGTGTCCAGGAGCTCGAGCACCGGTTCGAGCAGCTTCCCGGGAGCGGTGCTCCCCTTGCGCAGGAAGACGGTATCGCCCAGCCGGAGGTCTGCACGCTGGTCCGCGTCGAGTCGCGCTCCGGTGTAGACGACGAGCGGGACGCGGCTCAGGCGCCCGTCCTGCCGGAGCGCGGCGACGATCTCGCGGCCGGGGCCGTCCGGCAGTGCGAGGTCCAGCACGACGAGCGCCGGCTCGTCGGATGCGGCGAGCACGTCGCGCGCCTCGCGGACGCTCCTCGCGACCGTCACGACGAGCCCTGCGCTCTGGAGCAGGGTCCGGAGCACCTCGCCCAGGTCCGGGTCGTCCTCGACCACGAGGACGTGCTCGTGGTGCGGGTGCAGGCTGATGGCCTCGCGGACGGTGCGCTCGAGCACGGCCGGAGCGACGGGCTTGACGAGCCAGCGGTCGGCGAGGGACGCGGTCGCGGTGGACGTCGAGGGCTCGGACCCCGAGACGATGACGACGGGCACGTTGGCCGTCGCGGCGCTCCGGCGGACCCGGTCGAGCACGCTGTGCCCGTCGCGCCCCGGCATCGCGAGGTCGAGCACCACGGCCGCCGGCTGCGCGGCCTCGATGGCCTCGAACGCGTGCGTGCCGTCGGTCACTCCGACCACCTCGTACCCCCGGGACTCGAGGACCGCGCGCAGCACGTCGACGACGTACGGGTCGTCGTCGACCACGACCACCCGCGGGCGCTGGTCGGTCCCGGGCGCGGCGGTGCCGTCGTCGCCCGACGGGCGCCGCTCCGACGACCGGGGGAGCGTCGCGTGGAAGGTCGAGCCCGTGCCCTCGCCGTCGCTCTCCGCCCAGATGCGCCCGCCGTGGCGCTCGACGATGCTCTGCGAGATCGCCAGCCCCAGGCCGCTGCCGCCCCGCTCGCGCGAGTCGGACGCGTCCACCTGCTCGAAGCGGCCGAAGACGGCCTCGAGCTTGTCCGGCGGGATGCCGCGGCCCTCGTCGCGCACGGACACCTCGACGAGCTCTCCCGCGGCGCGCGCGGACACGTGGACGGCCGAGCCGGGGGGCGAGAACTTCACCGCGTTGCTCAGCAGGTTGGTGAGCATCTGCACGACACGGTCGCCGTCGACGCGCACGACCTCGGCGGTGTCCTCCAGCACGATCTCGACGCCGGCGTCCCGGGCCAGCAGCCCGACCTGCTCCGCGGCCGTCGTCGCGAGCTCCGCGACCCGGTGGTCGGCCCGTTCGAGCGGGGTCGTCCCGGAGTCCATGCGCTCGATGTCGAGGATGTCGTCCACGAGCCGGCTCAGCCTCTCGCTGCTCGACCGCGCGACGTGCACCATGCGCGCGGACCGGTCCGGCAGCGGGCCGAGCGCGCCGCTGTCGAGGAGCCCCAGCGCGCCGCGGATCGACGTGAGCGGGGTGCGCAGCTCGTGGCTCACGACGGAGACGAACTCGTCCTTGAGCCGCTCGACCTCGCGGCGGTCCGTGACGTCGCGGAAGACGACGACCGCACCGAGGGTGCGGCCGTCGTCCCGGAGCGGGCTCGCCGTGACCTCGACGGGCACCTCCGTGCCGTCCTGGCGGACGTAGACGTCCTGCTCGGCGACCGTGGTGATGCCGTCGCGCACGGCCTCGGTGACGTAGCACGACTCCGGGGGGTAGGCGTTGCCGGCCGGGTCGGGGGCGTGGAAGAGCGCGTGCGCGTCCCGGCCGATGAGGGTCGCCTGGCTCGCGCCGAGCGTGCGGGTGGCGGCGGCGTTGACGAACGTCACGCGGCCGTCCGGGTCGACGCCGTAGATGCCGTCGGCCACGGACTCGAGCGTGCGCGCGCGCTCGCCGGCCAGCGCGCGCAGCTGCGACGTGCGTTCCTCGACCCGCCGCTCGAGCCCGTGGAGCAGCGACTCGTTGTCGGCGACGACGAGGACCTGGCGGGCCACGACCGCGAGCAGCACGACGACCCACAGCGCGTTGGTCGTCCACGAGAGGGCCGCCGAGGACTGCGCGACGCGGACCAGCGCGGCCGCGAGGAAGAGGCAGAAGGTGACCGTCGTGCCCAGCACGGCGGAGCCCTCGGCCCGCTCGTCCGCGACAGGGCTCCCGGACGCGGCGCGGTGCCGCGCGGCGAGCGCGATCGTCAGGTACCCGCCGACCCATCCGACGTCGATCGGGCTGCCGAACGTGAACGAGCCGTCCGCGGACAGCAGCGCGAACGCGACGTCCGCCACGGCGTAGAGCACGAAGCCGCTGCCGACGAGCACGAGCGGGACGCGCTCGGAGGCGCTCGACCGGGTCATGACGAGCACGGCGAGGGTGGCGAGCAGCGCGTCGACCACGGGGAGCAGGTACGCGGTCACGGGGGCGGAGGTCGTGGCGGCGGTCGTGGCGGTCCGGAGCGTGACCGCGTAGAGCGCGATGTAGAGCACGGAGCCGCCGACGACCACGCTGTCGAGCAGCATGCGCCCGATCTCCTTGCCGCGCGGGCGCACGGTGGGGAAGAACGCGAGGCCGACGACGCCCAGGAGCAGCGCGGCGATGTACGCGACGTCGCCCGTCGTGGGGTCGGCCACGAGCCCGGCGTAGACGTTGCCGACCAGCCCCACGACCCCGCCGATCGCCAGGAGGCTCCAGGCGCGACGCCGCCGGCCCGCCGAGCGGGCGGCACGCCAGCCGCAGCTCGCCGCCGCGATCGCCCCGGCGCTCACGATCGAGAACTGGGAGACGGTGCGCCGCGTCGCCGGGTCGAGCGGGCTCACGAGGACGACGACGAGCACCACGAGCACGACGCCGACGACCCAGCACCACCGGACGAACGGGTCGTGCGCGCGCTCGACGTCGCCCCGCGGCACCTCCATGCGTCGAGGGTAGGGGACCCTCCGCCGCCGCGCGCTGCCAGGCCGGCACATCTGGACTAGCGTCGGGTCGATGGACGTAGAGGGCCCGAGCAGACGACGCGTGGTCGTGATCGACGACGACCCGTCGATCCGCGAGGTGGTCCAGATCGCGCTCCACGTGGTCGGGGGCTACGAGGTGCACGTCGCCGCGGACGGCGACGAGGGGACCGCGCTCGCGGAGCGGGTCCGCCCCGACGCGATCGTCCTCGACGTCATGATGCCCCTGGTGGACGGGCCGACCGTGCTCGCCCGCCTGCGGACGCGTCCGCACCTGCGCGACGTCCCGGTCGTCTTCCTCACGGCCAAGGTCGGCGCGGGGGAGATCTCCCGGCTCGACGGGCTCGGCGCGGCGGGCGTGATCACGAAGCCGTTCGACGCGCTCGACCTCGCTCCGCGCCTGGGCGCGCTCCTGGGGTGGGAGCCGTGACGGCCGGTCCGGGAGGGGGCGCGGAGGACCAGCTCGACGTCACCCTGCGCGCGCTCCGTTGCCGGGCCCGGGCGCGCAACGCCGCGCGGGTCGATGAGGTGGTCCGGCTCCTGGGGCACGGGCACGGGCCCGGCGCCGTGGCTCTGCCGTCGGCAGAGGCGGTCCTCGAGGCCGCGGCGCTGTGCCACGCGGTCGCGGGCTCGGCGGGGACCTTCGGCGACGACGCGACGTCCGACGCCGCGCGCGCGGTGGAGACCGCGCTGCGGACGGGCGACGCCGGTGCCCTCGCCCCGCCGCTGCGGCGCCTGCGCGCGCTGACCCGCGACACGGGGGACGGCTCCGGGCCGGGTTCTTGAGCAAATCTTGAGGTTCTCCTGCGGCAGCCGTGGGATTCCCCCGCGGACCGTCCGCCACCGTGGATGGTGCCGAGGGGACGGTCCCCCGGACAGCCAGGGGGTATTCCCATGATCGACACCATGACGTCGCCCGACCGCTCGACCACCGGCACGCGCCGCGGCCCGCGCGTCCCCACGCCGACCTACCTCTCGTCGGGTCCGCGGGTGAGCGTCGAGGCGGCCATGGCGGCCCTCAGCGACGCGGTCGAGCGGACGCTCCAGGAGGACCTCGCGCAGGGCATGGTCCCCACCGTCGAGCAGATGAGCCTGAACGTCGTGACGCGGGCGACGGGCAGCACCGAGGACTTCACCGCGGTCGCGCTCCTCCTCCTGTCCTACGAGCGCGCCTCCTGACCTGCGCGGACGCCGACCTTGCGGCGTTCGGCGAGGGTCGGGACGGACGTCCCGAAATTCGTCGCGAGAACTCGCGTCATGAATCGACCCGTGTCCCATCCCTTCATGTAGCACCAACCGGAACTCGCCACGTGGGGATGACGTGACCGGAGAGCACCTGGAGGAGAACATGAGCACCATCGAGCTGGTCCGCCCCATGGCGGCCCCGTCGGACCTGATCACCACGCCGATCGCTCCGCTGACCCGCCGTGAGCGGGTCGTCCTGTCGAACCTGTCCGAGGACGTCACGCTCGAGCAGATCGCCACCAAGCTCTTCGTCACGCGCAACACGGTCAAGTCGCAGGTCCGCAGTCTGTACCGCAAGCTCGGCGTCTCGACGCGTGCCGAGGCCGTCGCCTGGGCGCGGGCCGCCGGCCTGCGCTGATCCGCCCGCGGGGGGCCGGCCGTCACGGAGCGCGCCCCCCGGGACCGTCACCCCACCCGGCACGACGTCGTGCAACACTCCGCGTATGACTCTGCGCAGACTGGTGGTGGCGGCGGCGATCGTGGACGACCTCGTCGCGCCGCGCCTTCTGCTCGCGGCGCGGCGGTCGCGTCCCGCGCACCTGGTGGGCCGCTGGGAGTTCCCGGGCGGAAAGGTCGACCCGGGGGAGACCCCGGTCGAGGCGCTGCACCGCGAGCTGCGCGAAGAGCTCGGTGTCACGGTCGAGCTGGGCGAGGAGATCGTCGGGCCCGACCACGGCACGTGGATCATCACCGACCGGCACGTGATGCGGCTCTGGTTCGCGCGGATCACCGCGGGCGACCCGCAGCCGCTCGTCGAGCACGACGAGCTGGCGTGGCTCGAGACCGGGAGCTGGCTGACCGTCCCGTGGCTCGACGCAGACGTGCGGATCGTCGAGGAGCTCGCGCGGCAGGTCGCGCCCGAGGCGGTCTGACGCGGCGTCGTCGGGCCGGTGGGATACTCGGCGACATGCTGACCCGCGCCGAGACGCCCCGCGCATGAGCGGGCTCCGCGTCGTGGTCGCGGACGACGACGTGCTGCTCCGCGAGGGAGTGGCGAGCCTGCTCGCCGAGCCGGGGTACGACGTCGTCGGGCGCGCGGCCGACGCGGACGAGCTGCTGCGCCTCGTCCGCGAGCACCGACCGGACGTGGTGCTCGTCGACATCCGGATGCCCCCGACCTTCACGACCGAGGGCCTCGTCGCCGCGGCGGCCATCCGTGCGGAGCTGCCCGAGACCGGGATCCTGGTCCTGTCCGCGCACGTCGAGGTCGACCACGCGATGACGCTGCTGAGCAGCGGGCGACGGGTCGGATACCTCCTGAAGAGCCGTGTGGTGGACCTCGAGGCGTTCCTCGAGGACCTCGACCGGGTCGCGCGCGGCGGGTCCGTCGTCGACCCGGCGCTCGTCCAGGAGCTGGTGTCGGCGCAGCACCGCGAGGACCCTCTCGACGTCCTGAGCGACCGCGAGCGCGAGGTCCTCGGTCTCATGGCACAGGGCCGCTCGAACGCCGGCATCGCGCGCCAGCTGTGGGTGGCCGAGGGCACGGTCGAGAAGCACGTGCGCAGCATCCTGCACAAGCTCGACCTGCCCGAGGCGGAGACGGACAACCGGCGGGTGCTCGCGGTGATGCGGTTCCTCGAGTCGCGATGAGCGGCGTGTGGCGGCGCCTGCTGCGGCCGGGGGACCCGCGCCGGAGCGACGACGCGTGGCCGGTCGCGGCCCTGGCGGCCGTGGCGGTGGTGCTGGCGCTGCTGCTCTTCGGCGTGGTGTCGGTGGTCCTGGTCGTCGTGGGCGGACCCGTCGTGGCCGCCGTCCTCGCGCTGGGTTGCGTGGCGCTCGTCCTGCGCACCGCGCACGCGGGGCTCGACCTGTACGCCGTCCCGCTGGCGCTCGCGGCGATCCTCGCGTTCGACTTCTTCTTCCTCGAGCCGCTGCGGACCTTCACCGTCACCGACTACGAGAACTGGGGCGCGCTGGCGCTCTACCTGGTGGTGATCGTCCTGGTCTGCGCCGTGAGCGCCCGGACCCGCCGCCGGCTGGGCTCGCTCGACCGGGCGCAGGCGGCGCTGTCCGACGAGCTGGCGTCCCTGCGACGGATCTCGCGCCTGATCGCCGCCGGCGCGTCGGCTGCGGACGTGTTCGCCGCGACGGTCGAGGAGGTGGGGCGGCTCGGCGCGGTGGAGGCGGTCCGCGTGCTCGAGCTCGGCGCGGACGGCTCCGCCACGGTGGTCGCGGCGTGGGGCGACCCGGGGATGCTCGACGTCGGGGAGCGGTTGCCGCTCGACGGCGACAGCGTGACGATCCGGGTGCTGCGGACCGGCGAGCGTGCACGGCTCGACCGTGACGACACCCCGCACGGCACCGTCGCCGACCGCGTGCGGTCCCACGGCATTCGCTCCGCGGTCGGTTACCCGGTCTTCCTCGGCGGTCGGCTGTGGGGTGCGCTGGCCGTGGGGAGCCCGGGCGACAGCCCGGTCCCGGCCGAGGTCGAGGCGCGGATCGCGGACTTCACGGAGCTCGTCGCCATGGTCCTGTCCACCGCGCGCGACAGGGCCGACCTGGTCGCGTCCCGCGCCCGGATCGTCGCCGCGGTCGACGACACCCGGCGCCGTCTCGAGCGCGACCTGCACGACGGCATCCAGCAGCGCCTCGTCTCGCTGGCCCTCGACGTGCGTCGTGCGCAGTCCCGCGTCCCCGCGGACCAGGACGGGCTGCGCGACGAGCTGCGCGGCGTCGGGTCGGGTCTCGCGGAGGCGGTCGACGAGCTGCGCGAGGTCGCGCGCGGCATCCACCCCGCCGTCCTGGAGTCCGGGGGGCTGCGGGTCGCCCTGGCGTCGCTCGCCCGGCGCGCGGCGCTCCCCGTGGTCCTGGACGTGGACGCCGACGGGCGGTTCTCGACGGGCGTCGAGGTCGCCGCCTACTACCTGGTCTCCGAGGCGGTCACGAACGCGACGAAGCACGCGGGGGCGAGCGAGGTGACGGTCCGGGTCGCGCACCCGCGCGAGGAGCTGACGATCGAGGTGACCGACGACGGCGTCGGGGGCGCCGACCCCCGGCGCGGGTCGGGGCTGGTCGGCATGCAGGACCGGGTGAGCGCGCTCGGCGGGCGGATGACCGTCACGAGCGAGCCGGGCGCCGGCACGACCCTGCGGTTCAGCCTCCCGACGGCATGAGCGCGCGGATCGCGTCCGCCGAGAGCGCCGACTTCGTCACGAACCCGGCCGCCGGCGACTGCGCGACCAGCGGGCCGACGTCATCCTCCGTGCGGGTCGAGATGAGGACGAGGACCGGGCCGTCGGGCCGGTCGAGGCGGCGCACGACGTCGAACCCGCTCTCGTCCGCGAGCGCGACGTCCACGAGGACGACGTCGGGTTCGAGCCACTCGCACAGGTCGACGGCACCGGCGCCGTTCGCCGCGGACCCGACGACCGCCATCCCTTCCCCCTCGAGGAGGGCTCGCGCGGCCGCGATGTAGACCGTGCTGTCGTCCACGATCACGACTCTGGTCTCCATGGGCCCCAGCATGCCGTCACCGTTGCCCCCGGCACATTCCGGGTAGCCGGTATCGCCGCCTCGTGACGCGCTCGCCTACCGGGTACCCGGTAGGCGGCCTGGCCGGCGACCAGCAGGGTGCGACGCCTGGTGACCGCGACGCGCGGACCGTCCTCGCCTCGGGATGCTGGAGGCGTCGGGAACCGTCCCGGCGGCGGAGACGAGGAGCGGTCATGCGGACGTGGACCGGCGAGGCGCTCGGGCATGAGCTGGTGGGTCGGGACGGGGAGCTGCGCGCCCTGGACGACCTCGTGACCGAGGCCCGGGCCGGGCGGGCCCGGGTCGTCGTGCTCCGCGGGGAGCCCGGCATCGGCAAGACCGCGCTGCTCGACCACCTCGACAGGTCGGTGCGCGGGTTCGCCGTGCTGCGCGCGACCGGCGCCGAGACCGAGACCGGGCTGGCGTACGCGGGGCTGCACCAGCTCGTCGCGCCGCTCGTGAGCGGGATCGACCGTCTCCCCACCCCGCAGGGCGACGCGCTGCGGGCCGCGCTCGGGCTGAGCGACGCGCGCGACGGCGCGGGCCCGGACCCGTTCCTCGTGGGCCTCGCGGTCCTGCGCCTGCTGGCGGGTTCGAGCGCCGGGCAGCCGCTCGTCTGCCTGGTCGACGACGCCCACCGGCTCGACCGCGCGTCTGGTGACGTCCTCGCGTTCGTGGGCAGGCGCCTCGCCGCCGAGCAGGTCGTGCTCGTTCTGGCGGCGCCCGCTGCCGAGGGGCACGACCCGTTCGCAGGGTTCCCCGAGCTCACCGTCCACGCGCTGGGCGCGCGCGACGCGCGGACGCTGGTGCGCTCGGTCGTGCCGGGGCCGCTCGACGACGCCGTGCTGCGCCGCCTCGTCGCGGAGTCGGGCGGCAACCCGCGCGCCCTCCGGGAAGCCCTGGGCCGGCAGACGGGCGAGCAGCTCGCCGGGGGGTTCACCACGCCGGGGCGAGGCGCACGCCCGGGGCCGGGCGACCCCGACGTCCTGCGCCGGGTCGCGGCGCTGGGGGCGCCCACGCGCCGCCTGCTCCTCGTGGCGGCGGCGGAGCCGCGCCAGGAACCGGTCGTGGTCTGGCGCGCGGCGGCCCTCCTCGGCCTGGGACCGGCGGACGCCGAGCCGGCGGAGGCCGCGGGCCTCCTCGTCGGCGGCGAGATGCGCTTCACCCACCACCGGGTGCGGCCGGCCGTCTACGCGCACGCCTCGGCCGACGAGCGCCGGGCCGCCCACCGAGCGCTCGCGGAGGCGACCGGGCCCGAGCTGGAGCCCGCGCAGCACGCGTGGCACCGCGCGCACGCGGCGGCGGGGCAGGACGAGGACGTGGCGGCCCTGCTGGAGCGGGCGACCGGCGCCGCCCTCCTCCACGGCGGCGTCGCCGCGGCCGCCGAGCTCGGTGCGCTCGCCGCGACGCTGACCCCGGACCCGGGGCGTCGTGCCGCGCGGGCGCTGCGGGCCGCGGAGGACAAGCTCCGCGCGGGGGCGTCCGAGCGGGCGCGGCAGCTGCTGGCGATCGCCGAGGCGGGCGACGTCGAGCGGCGCCTGGCACCGCAGGCGTCCCTGCTCCGGTCACGGCTCGCCGCACTGCAGGGCGACCGGGAGGCCGAGCCCTTGCTCGCGGCCGCGCGCCGGATCGAGCCCCTGGACAGGCCGCGCGCCCTCGCCGCGTGGCGCGACGCGTTCTACGCGGCGCTCGGACGGGGGCGTCACGCCCGGCGGGACGGCGTCGTGGACGTCGCCGAGGCGGTCCGCGCCGCGCTGGGGCCGACGACCCCCGCCGAGCCGGAGGCACGGCTGCTCGCGGGGCTCGCCGACGTCGTCCTCGACGGCTACCCCGCGGGCGCGGCGGCGCTGCGGGACGCGGTGGCCCCGTTCACCGCCGATCAGCCCTCCGCGCACGCGACGGGCTGGTTGCCGCTCGCGGCCCGCGCGGCGGCCGCCCTCGGGGACGCGAGGTCGTGGGACGCCCTGTCGGCGCGGACGATCACGACGTCCCGTGAGACCGGCCGGCTCCCCGCCCTGGCGCAGGCGCTCACCGCACGCGTCGTGCTGGACCTCCTCGTCGGCGACCTGCCCGCCGCACGCGCCCTGTCTCGTGAGGCGGCGACCGTGGCCGCGGCGACCGACCTGCCGTCCGCGTCGTCCGCGGAGCTCGTGATCGCCGCGTGGCGCGGCGACGAGCACCGGGTCGACGCGCTCGTCGCAGCGAGTGCCGACCGGCCCGCCCGCGGGCGCGGCGGCGACCGGTGGGCGGCGGCGATGCTGCGCAACGCGCTGCGCGAGTACCCCGAGGCGCTCGTCGCCGCCGAGGAGGGCAGCGCGCACGCGGAAGAGCTCGGGGTCTCGACGTGGTCCGCCGCCGAGCTGGTCGAGGCGGCCGCCCGCACGGGGGCGCCCGAGCGCGGGCACGACGCCCTGCGCCGCGTCACGGAGGTCGCGCAGGCCGGCGGGAGCGACTGGATGCTCGGCCTCGCGGCCCGGTCCCGCGCGCTCCTGTCCGACGGCACCGAGGCCGAGGCGGGCTACCGCGAGGCCGTCGAGCGGCTCGGCCGCACCCCGTTCCGCTTCCTCCTCGCACGCGCCCACCTGGTCCACGGCGAGTGGCTGCGGCGCGAGGGACGCCGCGCCGACGCCCGCGAGAAGCTCGGGCTCGCGCACGAGATGCTCGCGGACATGGGCGCCGACGGCTTCGCCGCGCGAGCCCGCCACGAGCTCGCCGCGGCCGGCGTCACCGCGCGCCGCCGCACCGTCGAGACGACGACCGAGCTCACCGAGCAGGAGGCGCAGATCGCCCGGCTCACCGCGCTCGGCCACACGAACCCCGAGATCGCGGCACGGCTCTTCCTCAGCCACCGCACGGTCGAGTGGCACCTGCGCAAGGTCTTCGCCAAGCTCGGCATCAGCTCGCGCCGCGAGGTCGGCCGCGCCCTGGGGTCGGCGACCTTGGAGCGGCTCGCGAGCTGAGCCCGGGACCGCCCACGGCCACCGCCTCGCCGCGCGGCAGCCCACGACCGCGGGTAGGTTCGCGGCGTGAGTCGGCTGGCGGACCGGGTGCGCACCGCGTCGCAGCGTGCGCAGGAGCGGTTGCCCCCGTGGGTGCAGGTCACGCTCGGGGTCGTGTGCGCCGCGCTCGGGGCGCTCGTCGTGCTGCGCCCGTTCGCGTCGCTCGCCGTCCTCGTCGTCGCGATCGTCGCGGGAGCGGTGGTCCTCGGCGTGACCGAGCTCGTCGGTGAGGTGCGCGCCCGCGGCGCCGACGAACGTCGCGGCGGTTGGTTCCGCCTCGCGCGCGGCGCCCTCTTCCTCCTCCTCGCCGCGGCCGTCCTGCTCTGGCCCGGCGCGTCGATCGCCGTGATCGCGGTGCTCGTCGGCGTCGGGCTCGTCGTCGCGGGGGCCCTCGACGTCGTCGAGGGCGTGCGGTCGCGCGGCGTCGACCGGTGGGCGCGCAGCGCGCTCGGCGCGGCGTCGGTCCTCCTCGGCCTCGTGGCCCTGGCCTGGCCCGACGTGACCGTCCTCGTCGTCGCGGTCGTGTTCGGCGCGCGCGTGCTCGTGCTCGGGGTGCGCGTCGCGACCGACGGCGTCCGGCGCTCGAGGTCGGCGGACGACGGCGCGCACCGCGTCCCGGGCACGTCGTCGACCGGGCGAAAGGGCTGGGGATCGCTGGTCACGTCGGTCGTCGCGCTCGGCCTCGCCGGCTGCCTCGCGGCCGTGAGCGTCGCGGTCCAGGGCGCGTCGCCCCGACCGGACGCGTTCTACGACCCCCCCGAGGACGTGTCCGCGGAGCCCGGCACGCTCCTGCGCGCCGAGCCGTTCACCCGGGGGATCCCCGAGGGCGCGTCGGCCTGGCGGATCCTCTACACGACCACCCGCGACGAGGGAGACCCGGCCGTCGCGAGCGGGATCGTGGTCGTGCCGGACGAGGTGCACGGCACGACGGCGGACGCCGCCGCCGGAGCAGGCGCCGCCGCGGCGCCGCCGGTGATCGCGTGGGCCCACGGGACGACGGGCTACGCCCCCGGCTGCGCGCCGTCGGTCCTGGACGAGCCGTTCGAGTCCGGGGCCTTCTTCCTGCTCGACGACGTCCTCGCGCGGGGGTGGGCGCTCGTCGCCACGGACTACCCGGGCCTGGGCACCCAGGGACCCCACCCGTACCTCGTCGGCCAGGGAGAGGCGCGGTCCGTCGTCGACGCCGTGCGCGCCGCCCGTCGGCTCGAGGACACCTCGCTCGGCGAGCAGACCGTCGTGTGGGGCCACTCGCAGGGCGGCCACGCCGCGCTGTGGACGGGGGTCGTCGCGCCGCAGTACGCGCCCGACGTGCCGCTCGACGGCGTCGCCGCGCTCGCGCCCGCGAGCGACCTCACAGGCCTGGTCTCCCACCTGGAGAACATCCCAGGAGGCAGCATCTTCGCGTCGTACGTCGTCGAGGCGTACGCGTCGACCTACCCCGACTCGGCCGCGGCGTCGTACGTGCGGCCGGGCGCGCGGCTGATCGTCCGGGAGATGGCGGCGCGGTGCCTGGCCGAGCCGGGCGCGCTCGTGTCGGTCGGCGAGGCGCTGTCCATGGACCAGCCGCTGTGGACGACGGAGCCCACGTCGGGCCCGCTCGGCGAACGACTCGCCGAGAACGTCCCGACCGGTCCGATCCCGGCGCCGCTCCTCCTCGCGCAGGGTCGTGCGGACACGCTCATCCTCCCGAGCACGCAGGACGCGTACGTGGGGGAGCGGTGCACCGCGGGGTACCCCGTCGACTACCGCACGTACGAGGGGCGTGACCACGTCAGCCTCGTCCAGGCCGACTCGCTGCTCGCCCCGGACCTGCTCCGGTGGACCGAGGCGCGGTTCGCCGGCGAGGCGCCGACCCCGACGTGCGCGGCCGGGTGACGGACGCTCACCGTTCCCCGGGCTCGTGCGGCGGGTCCGCCGTGCCCTCGGAGCGCGCGGCGGCGCCGCGTGCCCGCAGCATGCTCGCGACGTCCGCCAGCGTGCTGCCCACCGCGCGCGGCGCACGCTCGGGGCGGAGGTACCGCGCGTCGTCGTCCTCCGGGACCGCACCGCCGTCCGCCGCGGGATCGGACCCCGGCACCGCTCGGGAGGCGCGGGCGCGCCCGAGCGCCTCGTCCTCCGTCGGCCCGGGTCGCGTGCGCCCGTCGGGTCCGTCGCGCCCGTCGCGCCACGCGAGCGTCGCGTCGACCAGGCGCCGGTAGACCGCGGCGTCGAGCGGGTCGCGCAGCCACGCGTCCGCCGCCTCGGCGACGTGCCGAGCCAGGCGTCCCTCATGGTCCGGCACGTCCCACCTCCCTGCTGGTCCCGCGAGCCTAGCGCGGACGCCGCGCGCTCCCGCAGGGTCGGTGGACGGGCCGCACCGCTGGCTCAGGACGTCCTGAGCCGGCCGTCGTCGGTCGCGTTCGTCCCGAACAGAGCGCTCACCTCGATCGCCTCGTTCCGTGTCGAGCAACCGAGCTTGCGGTAGAGGGACTTGAGCTGTGACTTGATGGTGTTCGGCGACACGTGGAACTCCGCGGCCAGCTCCGCGACGGTCCCGTGGAGGGGGAGGGCGTACAGCACGCGCCGCTCGCTCTCGGTCAGCGCCGAGCGGTTGGGCACGTCACGGAACTCGAGGCCCTCGATCGACCGGTCGAAGTCCAGGACCGCGCCCTCGGGCAGGCGGTCCCGGACCGACTCGACGAGCTCGTGCGGCATCGACGCGAGGACGCGGCGGGTGTTGCCCGTGCCCGCCGTGCGAGCGATGGCGAGCGCGGTGTGGCGGCCGACCCTGCCGTTGTGCCCGAGCTCGAGCCATGCCGAGAGCAGGACGTGCTTGGCGCGCAGCCGCGGACCGAGCCGCTCGCCCGCGACCTGTCGCAGGCCCTTCGTCGCGGCGTCGAGGCGCCCCACGTGCAGGTCGACCCGGACGGCGGCCAGCCGCGTCATGGGGCCGCAGTGGATCTTCTCCTCCGCCAGCCTGCGCGCGGAGACCTCGTCCCCCATCGTGAGCAGCGCCTCGATGGAGACCGCGGCGACGATGTCGTTCGCCGTCGAGCCGTGCTGACGCGCGTGCGACTCCTGGGCCAGCCCGGCCACCTCGAGCGCCTCGCTCGGGCGGTGCTGGGCGATCAGCGACTGCGTGCGCGCGAGGAGCGCGAAGGGCCACGTCAGCTCGACGCTGTGGTACGGCTCGAGCTGCGCGAGCCGTTCCTCCCTGTCCTCGCTCATCCGGTCCACGGCGACGAGGGCCGCGGCCGTCGCCTCGGTCGCCCGCATGGGCCTCTCGTGCGCGGGGGTGGGGCCGTGCATGCGGGCCGCCTCGTCGAGCGCCGCCTGGGCGTCGTCCAGCGAACCGCGGAGCGCGTGGGCGAGGGCGAGGCGGCTCAGCGAGAAGCGCTCCGCGTCCGGCTGGATCGAGCGGCGGCCGAGCTCCCGGGCCGTCGCGAACTCCAGGAGCGCACGGCGGGAGTCGCCGGCGAGGAGGTACGTGGACCCGATCTGCAGGTGCGCGAACCAGAGGGGACCGTCCGTCCGCTGGTGCCAGTCGGAGCCGACGTTCGCGAACCGCTCCGCGAGGCGCTCCGCGCAGACGACCGACGCCGCGACGTCCCCGCTGAGGCGGAACGCGACCAGCTGCGCGAGGGCGAGGATGTCGAACTCCTCCGGTCGCAGGGCCCGTGCCTCGTCCGGGTCGATGAGGGGCTTGAACGGGCGGTGCGTGCGGGCGAGCAAGGGCGTCATCGGGTGGACGACGCGGAGCGCGAGGTAGCGGTCGAGGGTCTCCGCCGGGAGCTTCTCGATCGTCTGGACCAGGAGCTCGTGGTGCGAGCTGTAGAGCGGCCAGAGGTTCTGCATCGCCGCCGCGGCGATCGCCTCGGTCGAGCCCGACGCGATCGCATGGTCGAGCGCCCTCCGTGCGGCAGCGGGGTCGTTGAGGTTCATCGAGCACCCCGCCCGTCGCTCGGCATCATCGCCCCGGTCCGCTCGGCGGGAATCCTGCCGCGTGCGGGGACAGCCAGTTTTCGCAATCCGCTGCGAATGCCTTTCGACATAGTTGTCAAAACCTCCAGCTCTGTCACCCGTTGCCCCCAGGTCGGCCATTGCGCCCCAGTCCTATCACGCGCGTCCGGGATCGGCATGCCCAAGCGGGTGGTGACGGGGTGAAAGGGCGGGTGAACATACGGGTGGCGGTGCGAATGAGAGGTCGGGGGAAATTGCACGTTCGATGTCCGGTGCTCACGCGGCGCTGGTTAGCATCGCGGCATGAGCGCACCTCCGGCGGTATCGCGGCGAATGATCATTCGAAATGTCCGGGTCTTCGACGGTGTGAGCGCAAAGACTCTCGACAATGCGGACGTACTGGTCGAGGGCCAGCATGTCGTCGCCGTCTCGCCGTCTCGCATCGGGGGCCACGAGTCGGACGGCGTCACCGAGATCGACGGCGCGGGCAAGTTCCTCATGCCCGGCATGAGCGACGCCCACGTGCACCTCATGGGCAACGCCAACACCATGATGGAGTTCGTCCAGGGACCGACGGGCGTCCTGTACGGGAACACCATCGCCGAGGCACGGCGCATGCTGCTGCGCGGCTTCACGACGGTGCGGGACATGGGCGGTGACACCGCTCCGGTGAAGTCGCTCGTCGACCGCGGCGTCTTCGAGGGTCCGCGCATCTTCCCGTCCCAGGCGATGGTCTCGCAGACGTCCGGGCACGCCGACTTCGCGTTCGTCTACGACGTGCCGCAGGAGTTCGGGGGCCGGTCGAGCCGGACCGACGACCTGCACTTCACCCGGGTCGCCAACGGCGTGCCGCACGTCCTCGCCGCGGTGCGCGAACAGCTGCGCCAGGGAGCGAGCCAGATCAAGCTCACCGTCGGCGGCGGGGCGGCGTCGATGTACGACCCGCTGAGCACCCTGCAGTACACGCCCGACGAGATCCGCGCAGCGGTGGACGCTGCCGCCGACTACGGCACCTACGTCGCCACGCACGTCTACACGGTGGACGGCATCCGGCGCGCGATCGATGCCGGCGTGCGGTCGATCGAGCACGGCCACCTCGCCGACGAGGCGACCATCCGTCTCGTCGGGGAGACGGGCACGTGGCTCTCGATGCAGCCGTTCGCGGAGCCGGACCACCACTACCCGGACCCGGACCGCGCCGCGAAGAACGCGCAGATCTGCACGGGCACGGAACAGGTCTACGAGTGGGCGAAGAAGTACGGCGTGAAGACCGCGTGGGGGACCGACCTCCTCCTCGAGCCGCAGTCCGCCTCCCGGCAGAGCGTCATGGCCGCACGCCTGGGCGAGTTCTACAGCAACGTCGAGGCGCTGCGGATGCTGACGTCCGGAAACGCGGAGCTGTTCGAGATGGCGGGGGAGCGGAACACCTACCGTGCCGGAAAGCTCGGCGTCATCGCGGAGGGCGCGTGGGCAGACCTCGTCCTGGTCGACGGCGACCCTCTCGCGGACCTCTCCGTGATCGCCGACCCCGACGTCAGCTTCAAGCTCGTCGTCAAGGACGGAAAGGTCGTCAAGAACACCCTCTGATCGCGTCGGTGGCGACCACCGCCACCTGGACGGCCGTGATGGTCGAAGAAGAAGAAGCGGGAGTCGGGGTCGTGGAAGAAACGACGAAGAATGCACCGGACGAGATTTCTCCGGACGTGCTGATCCACGGGAGGGGCGTCACCGTGGACGCCTCCTGGGGGCACATCTACGGTCCCGTGGACATCACCGTCCGGCGTGGTGGGGTGACGGTCCTCGTGGGCCAGGGCGGGCGGGGCAGGACCGCTCTGCTGCTGACCCTGGCCGGTCGCATGAAGCCGACGGGCGGGTCGCTCTCCGCCTTCGGCGACGACACGAGCGTGCGTCGGCTCTTCGACAACGCGGCGATCGCGTTCGTCAGCGAGGTCGACGGGATCGAGCAGACGATCCGCGTGAGCGACGTCGTCACCGAGCAGCTCCGCTGGGGGGCTCCCTGGCACCAGTGGGTCCGCCCCGGCACCGAGGAGGATCTCGAGCGCATCTGTCGTCCCGTGTTCGGACCGCTCTCGCTGCCGCGGATGGACGCGATGGTCGAGGAGCTCCCCGAGCTCACCGCGGCGCTGTTCCGCATCGCGGTCGCCAACGTCCGCAAGCCGCCGCTGCTCGTCGTCGGAGGGATCGACAACCTGACGAGCATCGCGGGCGCTCGCCACCTCCTCGACCGGCTCGTCGCGCTCGGCGAGCACCAGACCGTGATCACCGCCGACGTCAACGGCGTGGCTCGTGACGAGCTGCGGGACGTCATCGACGTTCCGAACCTCACCGACCGCGAGTTCGCGGCACTCGAGAAGGAGGCGATCGCGCCGTGATCGCAGCGTTCGCTCCTGGCAGCGACTTCAAGAGGTACTACCGCGGCCGCATGCCGCGGCTGGCCCTCGCCGTCATCATCCTCATGCCCCTGCTCTACGGCGCCCTGTACCTCTGGGCGTTCTGGAACCCGTTCGGCAACGTCGACAAGCTCCCGGTCGCGATCGTCAACCTCGACCGGGGCGACGAGCTCAACGGCGAGCAGCTCGACGCGGGCACGGACGTCGTCCACGGGATCATCGCCTCCAAGCAGCTCGACATCGTCGAGGTGAGCGAGAAGGAGGGGACCGAGGGCCTCGAGCACGGCAGGTACGCGTTCACGGTGACGATCCCGGCCGACTTCAGCGAGTCCATCGCCTCGGCGGCGACGGGCGACCCGCGGCAGGCCCAGCTCGTGTTCACCTACAACGACGCGAACAACTACCTGTCGACGGTGATCGGCCAGGACGCCGCGGCCGAGGTCATCAACCAGGTCACGGCGCAGGTCGGCGAGCAGGTCTTCACGGCGGCGCTGACGGGCATCAAGGCCGAGCTGCCCAAGATCCGGCAGGCCGCGGCGGGTGTCGAGCAGCTCAACGCGGGGATGGGCGAGCTCAACGACGGGGCGAGCCAGCTCGCGGCAGGGCTGGTCACGGCCAGGGACGGCGCGGCGACGCTGGACGGCGCCATCGACGAGCTGGTGACGAAGGTCGACGGCGCCATCGGCGAGGCGGACGCGGCCCTCGCCCGCTCGGGGCTGTCGAGCGACGAGCTCCGGCAGATCGTCCAGACCGTCGAGAACTCCACGAACACGCTCGCCGACGCGCTGAACCAGGTCGCGACGGCGAACGAGCAGGCGCACGCCGACCTGCAGAACGTCATCGACCAGCTCCGCGCGAGCGGTGACCCCGAGATGGAGAGCATCGCCGGGCAGCTCGACGGCGTGCAGACCTCGATCGAGCGGAGCCGGGTCGGCCAGGAGGTGAGCACGGCGTTCGACGCGCTGCACGGCGACGTCGCCACGCTCGCGCAGGAGTTCGACAACCCGGACTCCCGCGTGAACGTCATCCTCCGCTCGATCGAGAACGGCGGGATCCAGTCGACGCTGAGCACGGTGGAGTCCGACGCGAACGAGCTCCGCAGCGGGATGGACACCCTGTCGAGCGGGCTCGTGCAGCTCAGCGACGGCGCGAACGAGCTCGCCTCCAGCACGCCGCTCCTGCTGTCCGGGACGACCGAGCTCGCAGACGGCGTGGAGGCCGGCCTGAAGCTCATCCCCAACTACGACGCCGCACAGCAGAGCAACTTCATCAGGACGCTCGCGGACCCGGTCGTCATGGAGGAGGTCACGCACAACGAGGCGAAGACCTTCGCCTACGGGTTCGCACCGTTCTTCTTCGGTCTGGCCCTCTTCGTCGGCGGGATCATCGCGTGGATGCTCTTCACGCCGCTGCAGGCCCGTCCGCTCGCCCAGGGCCTCGGCTCGTTCCGCGTCGTCCTGGCCTCGTACGCGCCCACCCTGGCCATCGGCATCCTGCAGGCGCTGATCCTCTACCTCGTGGTCCGTCTCGCTCTCGGCATGGAGTACGCGAACCCGGCGGGGACCTTCGCCTTCATGCTGCTCATGGTGGCGATGTTCCTGGCGATGATCCAGATGTTCAACGCCGTCTTCGGGCCGGCCGTCGGGCGGGTGCTGACGCTCGCCTTCCTCATGGTCCAGCTGACGTCCGCCGGCGGGATCTACCCGGTGGCCGTGACGTCCGTGCCGTTCCACTACATCCACTGGATCGACCCGATGACGGCCACGGTCACGGGTCTGCGCTTCATGATCCTCGGTGGCGCCGACTACCGGTTCTGGGTGGCGACCGGGACGATCGTCGCGCTCACCTGCGTGTTCCTGGCGATCTCCACCTGGGCGGCACGCCGCAACCGGCAATACAACATGGACCGGCTCTACCCACCCGTCGAGGTCTAGGGCGCCCGGTCCGCCCAGCACCGATCACCATCTACCCCCGATCGACCACTCGATCCGAGCACCAGGAGGACGGCATGACCGCGAACACCACGAGAGCTCGCCAGACCACGAACATCGACCCGAAGCTGAGCGTCAACCCGGTCTTCGTGCGCCCGGGAGAGGCGACGCAGTTCGACAAGTTCGTGATCCCCCAGGGCCCGAGCCTTCCCGAGACGGCGTACCAGATCGTGCACGACGAGGCGATCCTCGACGGGAACTCGCGCCTCAACCTCGCGACCTTCGTGTCCACCTGGATGGACGACCACGCGCTGAAGCTCTACAGCGAGTCGGCCGACAAGAACATGATCGACAAGGACGAGTACCCGGCGACGGCGGCGATCGAGGACCGCTGCTGGCGGATCCTCGCCGACCTCTGGCACGTTCCCGACACCACCGACACGATCGGGACCTCCACGATCGGCTCGTCCGAGGCGTGCATGCTCGGCGGTCTCGCGCTCAAGCGCCTGTGGCAGGAGAAGCGCAAGGCCGAGGGGAGGTCGACGGAGCGACCGAACCTCATCATGTCGGCCGCGGTGCAGGTCGTGTGGGAGAAGTTCTGCAACTACTGGGACATCGAGCCCCGCTACGTGCCGGTCTCGCCCGACCACCTGGTGCTGGACGGGCACGACCTCGAGGACTACGTCGACGAGAACACGATCGGCGTGGTCGCCATCCTCGGACAGACCTTCACAGGGCTCTACGACCCGGTGGACGCGATCGCGAAGAAGCTCGACGAGATCCAGGCGAAGACCGGTCTCGACGTGAAGATCCACGTCGACGGGGCCTCCGGCGCGATGGTCGCGCCGTTCTGCCAGCCGGACCTCGTGTGGGACTTCCAGATCGACCGCGTGAACTCGATCAGCACGTCCGGCCACAAGTACGGCCTCGTGTACCCCGGCGTCGGCTGGGTGGTCTGGCGCAACACCGCGGTGCTGCCCGAGAGCATGATCTTCCACGTCAGCTATCTCGGTGGGGACATGCCGACGCTCGCGCTCAACTTCTCGCGTCCGGGGGCGCAGGTCCTGCTGCAGTACTACCAGTTCCTGCGCCTCGGGCGGGAGGGCTACCGCGCGATCCAGCAGAACTCGATCGACGTCGCCACCTACCTGTCGAGCGAGATCGCGAAGATCGGCCCGTTCGACCTCGTCAGCAAGGGCGACACCATCCCGGTGTTCGCCTGGGTGCTCAAGGACGGGTACACCGACAAGTGGAGCCTGTACGACCTCGCCGACAGGCTGCGGATGAAGGGCTGGCTCGTGCCCGCCTATCCGATGGCGGACGACATGGGCGACGTGATCCTCCAGCGCATCGTCGTCAAGGTCGGGCTCAGCCGGGACCTCGCGACGGCGCTGCTCGCGGACATCACGGGCGAGGTCCAGTTCCTCGACTCCCTCGACGCCCCGCTCCCGCGCGAGGCGTCGAGCGGCTCGCACTTCCACCACTGAGGAGACCCCTGCGGGGCGAGGGCGTTCACGCCTTCCCCCGCAGCGGTCCCGTCCGCCCGTCCGACCCGACCATCGAGGAGCAGCCGCCATGAGCGAAGCGATCCTGGCCGCGCCCGCCCGCTCACGGCCGTTCCTGGTCCCCACCCTGACCAAGCAGTGCTGGGGCTTCATGATCGGCTCCTCCCTGTTCGCGATCGGCTCGGCGCCCGGGTTCGGGACCTGGGCGGGGACGTCGGTCGCGAACCTCGTGTACTTCGTCGGCGCGATCTTCTTCACCGCGGCCGGGTTCGTCCAGCTGGTCCTCAGCGGAGCGGTGAGCGTGCCCGTGAGCTACGCGCCCGGGCGCATGGTGCGCGCCGAGTGGCTGACGGCGGCGACCCAGTCCTTCGGCACCCTCATGTTCAACGTCAGCACCACGGCCGCGCTGTACGCGAGGTCGAGGCACGCCGAGGTGGACTACGTGTGGAACCCCGACGCCGCGGGGTCCGTCGCGTTCCTCGTGAGCGCCAACCTCGCCTTCGTCGCGTACGCGCGCACGACCGCCACGTTGTGGGACCCGAGGCGGATCGGGTGGTGGTCGGTGGTCGTCAACTTCATCGGGTGCGCCGCCTTCGGAGCCTCCGCGGTCGGTGCGTTCGTGCTCACGGACGGCTCGGCGATCAACGGCTCCCTTGCGAACGGCGGGACCTTCGTCGGCGCACTCTGCTTCTTGGTGGCGTCGTTGATCGTCCTGCCGTGGTGGAGCCGCGACCGGACGGCCCGGGCCGACCACCCGGCGACCGGCTCGGGCGGGCGCCTGGCGCAGGAGCCCTCCGGTGGACGCTGAGTCGTCCCCCCTGCTCGGGGTCGCCCTGGCGATCGCCTCGGTGGCAGCCCTCTGCGCGGGGAACCTCCTGCGCGGACGGGACGCCCGTGCGTCGCACGAGCGTGCGGCGGGAGGTCGCGCGCCGAACGGGACGCTCGCACCGCGCAGCTACCCGCGGTCGGCCGGCGCGCTGCTGCTCGTCGTCGCGATCCTGCTGCAGATGGCGAGCCTCACGTTCGCCCCCCTCGTCGTCGTCCAGCCGATCGGGATCCTCGCCCTCGTGGTCACGGTCCTCTCGACGGACCTCGTCGAGAGGCGCCGGCCGAGCCGTGCGACCCTGCGTGGGGTCGTGACGTGCGTGCTCGGAGTCGTGGTGCTCGTCGCGGTCGCGGCCGCGACGAGCGTCCAGCACCCCGTCACCGACGACCAGCTCGTCGCGACGCTCGTCGTCTTCGCCGGGGTGCTCGCGGTCACGGGTCTCGCGGGCCGGCGGCGCGACGCGCCGGTGCCGGCGCCGGTGTGGGTGGTCCTGTGCGGCGCCGTCTCGGCGTTCGTGGCCGTGTTCGGCAAGACGATCATCCTGCGGGTGCAGACGGCGCGCCCGACGCACGCGTTCGTGTTCGACCTGACGAACGTCCTGTCGATCGGGTGCATCGTCGGCATCGGCGTCGCCGGGCTGCTGACGGTGCACCTCGTGCAGCGGGCGCGCGCCGAGAGCTCGCCGCGTGTCGTGATGGCGGGGCTCACCGTCGTCGACCCGGCGGTGGCCGTCGCGCTCGGAGCGGTCGTCCTCGGCGAAGCGAGCGACGCGCCGGCCTGGTCCGTCGTCCTCTGCCTCGTCGCCGGCGGCCTCGCCGTCTCCGGCGTCCGCCAGATCGCCCGTGCCGGTCCCGTCGTCGTGCCGGCGGGCTGAGCGGCCCGTCGTCGTCATGGCCACCCACCCCTGCCCTCCGTTCTTGGGACGTCCACGTGCTCACAGTTCTCGCTGACCTCCTGACGATCGCCGTCGCCGTGGCGATCAGCCCGCTCGCGATCGTCGCCGTCATCCTCATGGCGACGTCCGGCAAGGGGCGGACGAACGGCACCGCGTTCGTGCTCGGCTGCTACGCCTTCGCGATCGTGTTCGTCGGGCTCCTCGTCCTCCTGGGACGATCGAGCGGGACGGACGAACCCGGGTCCGACCCGCACTACACGGTCGACGCCGTCGAGATCGCCCTCGGGCTGGTGCTGCTCGCGCTCGCGGTGGTGCAGTGGCGCAAGCGCTCGTCGCACGAGGCTCCGAAGTGGATGGAGAGCCTCGACCAGCTCACGCTGATGAAGGCCTTCCTCATCGGTGTCCTCATCTCCGGTCCGCTCTCGCCCAAGGACCTGCCCCTCCTCATCGCCGCCGGGGGACGCATCTCGCAGGCGTCGCTGCCCGTGGCCGAGGTCGTCGCGGTGATCCTCCTCTTCGGGCTCCTCGGCATCATGGCCGTGGCCGTCCCGTGGGTGCTCAGCGTCGTGGCACCCGGACAGGTCGAGAAGAAGCTCACCGGACCGCGCGACTGGCTCGTCGCGAACCACGCGGTCATCATGACGACGCTGTTCGTGATCCTCGGGGTCAAGCTGATCGGCTCGGGGATCTCGGACCTGGCGTCCGCCGGGGGAGTGTGACGTGTCGACCGAGATGCTGCTGGTCGTCATCAGCGCGGTCGTCCTCATCGTCGTCGCCACCGTGCTCGCCCGGAAGGTGGGCGTCGCCGGGCCCCTCGTCCTGGTGGGCGTCGGCGTCGCCGTCGGCTACGTCCCCGGCATCCCGGCGATCTCCGTCGAGCCCGACCTGATCCTCGTCGGGATCCTGCCCCCGCTGCTCTACTCCGCGGCGGTCTCGGCCCCGAGGATCGAGTTCCGCCGGGACTCGACCGCGATCGGCGGCCTCGCCGTCGTCCTCCTGATCGTCAGCGCGCTGGCGCTCGGGCTCTTCTTCGCGTGGGCGATCCCTGGTCTGGGGCTCGCCCTCGGCATCGCCCTCGGTGCGATCCTCAGCCCGACGGACGCCGTCGCGACGTCGATCGTCAAGCAGCAGGGCGCGCCGCGCCGCGTGCTCGCGGTGCTGGAGGGGGAGAGCCTGCTCAACGACGCCACCGCCCTGGTCACGCTCCGTACGGCGATCGCCGCGGCGGCGGTCGGCTTCTCCGTGCTCGACACGCTCGGTTCGTTCGCGTGGGCGGTGGTGTCGGCGGTCGTCGTCGGGAGCGTCGTCGGCGCGGTCGCGCTGCGCGTGCGGGCGTGGACCCGGAGCGCGACCGCGAACACGGCGCTGGGACTGACGGTGCCCTACCTCGCGTACCTCCCCACCGAGGCGCTGGGCGGCTCGGGCGTCGTCGCCGCGGTGGCCGCCGGGATCGTCTGCGGACGGGGTGCGACGCGCTGGCTGACACCGGAGCAGCGGATCTCGGACAAGCTGAGCTGGCGCACCGTCGAGTTCGTCCTGGAGGGCGCCGTCTTCCTCGCGATGGGGCTCGAGCTCTACGGGATCGTGTCCCAGGGCGACGCGGACGGGGACGACCTGCTGGGCGCGCTGTGGATCGCGGCGGCCGCGCTCGTCCTCTTGATCGTCATCCGCGCGGCCTACGTGTTCCCGATGCTCGGCCTGCACAACGGTCGGGTCCGCCGGTCGGTCGACAAGCGTCTCGCCGCCCGGGAGAGGGCCCTGCGCGGCGAGGCGGAGCACCCTCGCGCCCGGTCGGCCCTGGGCGAGAGACGGAGCGCGAACGCGCCGGAGTCGATCCGCCGGCTGCGCAACGACGTCGACTACTACGAGGCGTCACCCCTGACGTGGAAGGACAGCACCGTCGTCGTCTGGGCGGGCATGCGCGGCGTGGTGACGCTCGCGGCGGCCCAGACGCTGCCGGAGCAGACGCCGGGGCGGGACCTCCTCGTCTTCATCGCGTTCACGGTCGCCGCCGGCAGCCTGATGCTGCAGGGCCTGACCCTGCCGGCCCTCGTCCGACGGCTCGGCGGACGCGACACCGTCCACGAGGCGGGCGACGACGTACGCCTCATCCACGCGGACCTTCACGACGTCGCTCAGCGCGCCGTCGACGGCCGTTCGGTCGCACGTCCGGACGCCACGTCGTTCCCGCAGGAGCTGTACGACGCCCCGCGCCCGTGGTTCTTCGAGATCGGCCGGGCCCGGCACGACGCGGGGCCCGACGCGCTCCAGTTCGAGCTCGCCCTGGTCGGCATCATGCGGGAGCACCTGCGCGCCCTCACGTCGTCCGGGCAGTACGACAGCGGCGCTGCCCAGCACGTCTTCGACGAGCTCGACGCGTACGAGGTCACCCTGAGGCTGCACCTCGCGGGCGGCGGGTGACGCCGTTCAGCCGGCGAGACGTCGTCGCACGGTGTCGAGCTCGCGCGGCGTGAGGCCGCCAGACATCAGGTACTCCGCGCTGCCCCCCGCGGCGTCGGTCCAGGCGAGGGCCTGCCGGATGGCGGACGGCGGCGTCTCGGTGACCAGCGTCCGGAGCTGTGGCGTGACGTCGACGCCGAGCGACTGGATCATGTGGATCATGCCGTCCGACCACGGTCCGGCGAGACGGCGCTCCGACTGCGCGTAGTCGTCCACGACCGCGGTGCGCTCGACCCCGACGGCGTCGAGGACGAGCGCGACGGCCACGCCGGTCCTGTCCTTCCCCGCGGTGCAGTGGACGACCACCGCCGTCGGAGCGCTGTCGTGCGAGGCGGCGACGATGCGTGCGACCTCCGCGAACGCCGCGGCGGACTGCTGCAGCATCCACACGTAGAGGTCGCCCAGCGCGGGCAGCGGGCCGGTCCCCGTGCGGGGCTGGCCGGACGAGGGCCGACCGCTCGCCTCGACCAGGGCGTGGATCGGGTCGCCGATCGCCCCCTGCGCGATCGCCAGCCGGACCGTGTCGAAGGGCCGCGAGCCCGGCAGCCGGTCGGGGGCGGCGTCCCGTTCCGTGGAGGTGCGGAGGTCCACCACCACGCCGATCTCCGTCTCGGCGAGCTGGGTGACCCCCTGGTCGGTGAGGCCCCCCAGCGCCTCGGACCGGAACAGGACTCCCGTCCTGCTGGTGCCGCCGCCCTGGAGCGGGAGACCGCCGGTGTCGCGGAAGTTGTACAGGCCGTCGAGCGTGGTCACGGTCGGTTCTCCTCTCATGCCCGTCGGGAGCCGTACCGGAACCCGCGCACGATGTTGACGATGCCGAGGACGACGAGGGAGATCCCGAGCAGCCACCACAGCACGGTCGCGCCCCAGAGCGGCGCGAAGAGCAGGACGACGCCCGCGACGATGCACAGGATCGCGAAGACGACCGAGACCGCCTTCGAGGTCGCGTTGCTGAGCGACGTCAGGTCGACGATCCCCTCGACGATCCACAGGACGCCGACGAGGATTCCGAGGAAGAGCGCGAGGAAGGCGGTGGTCTGGCTGAGGTTGAGGAACGCCAGGACGCCCACGACGATGAACACGACACCGAGGAGGAGCCGTCCGACGCGCGCCCAGCCACCCTTGCCGCCGCTGAAGAGCCCGAGCCCCAGGTGGATGAGGCCCGAGATGATCGCGTAGGCGGCCACGATCGCGGTCACGACCATCGCGGTGCGACCGGGCCACACGAGGATGAGCACGCCGAGGATCGCGCTGACGAGACCGCTGACACCCACCGCGGTCCGGATCCCGTTGACTGTACGAATCGTTCCGGTACTTGTGCTCACCACACGGTCCTCTCGTGCTGTCGGTCGCGCCGCCGAGATCGACCGACACGGAGGTGGTCGCGACATCTTTGCGGCTGTCGGTTCTGATGATGTCCAATGCGGCGTGATCCTGCAGCGAAGTCGCTGAATATCACCCGAACCCTCACCCCGGCGTTCACCCGAAGAGCGGCCGGACGTCAATGTGCGATGTCGTCGCGCGGCGATATGCTCGTGCGTGCCTCGCCGACGTACCGGCGCGGAACGAGAAATGTCCCGGCGGAACGGAAGATGCCGCCCCGGAAGAGCTCGTGCTCGTACGGCGAGGAGAGGTCACGAGAATGTCGACGAACAATGCACGGACCGTCACCGGAAAAGCGGGTCTTCGCAGGTCGCCGAACGACCTCCGCACGGCCTTCTGGGCCACCGGGGCGGTCGCGCTCGTCGTCGGGATGCTCGTCCTGGCGTGGCCGACGAAGACCGCGCAGGTGCTGACGGCGATGGTGGCCGTCTACGCGGTCGTCGGCGGCGTCGTCTACGTGTCCCTCGGGGTCTTCTCGCACGGGCGGTCGAGGCCGGCGCGCGTCGGTCTCACCCTGCTCGGCGTGCTGTGCGCCGCGGTGGGCGTCGTCGCCTTCGTCAACCTCGGCCGTGCCACGGTCTGGCTGGGCGACCTCGTCGGCACCCTCGTCGGTGTCCTGTGGATCGTCGAGGGCGTCGTCGCCGTCGCGACCGCTGGGGGGCGGTCCTCGTCCGGCACCAGGCGGCTCACCCCCTGGACGCTCACGTTCGCGGCCGTCAGCGCCGTCGCCGGCGTCGTCCTCCTGCTGACCCCGCTGTGGGGCATCGCCGCGCTGTGGTGGGTGCTCGGCGTGTCTCTCGTCGTCCTGGGCGTGCTCCAGATCGTGCGGGCGTCCGGGATGAAGCGTGTCCCGGGACCGACCGGTCCCTGATCCGGGCGAGGCGCCGCAGGGCCCAGTCGATGCGAGCGAGGGCGAGGAGCGCCGGCGTCGCCGGCGAGCCCGGGTAGGACGGCAGCCGCTGGAGGCGGGAGGCGTCGTCGGGTTCGACCGGGTCCGTGGGTTCCCGGCCGTGGACGAGCTCGCTCCGCGCGGCGTCGGCGGCCTCTCGCACGACGGCGACCGCGTCCTGCACGTCGAGGTCGCCGTCCCGCGGGCGTCCGGGCTCGTGCGTGCCGCGCGTGATCGCGGACTCCGCGAAGAGGGCACCCGAACGGGTCGCGACGTACATGAGGTGGACGGCCGACACGTCGGGCGCGCGGCGGCCGACCAGCGCTGCCGACATCGCCGAGACCGTCTGGTCGACGTCGTCCCGCGCCGCCTCGAGGCCGTGGACCGCCGCGAGGATCTCGTCGGTGCCACCGCGCCCGCGGAACGGGCGTTCCGCGGCCTCCAGCAGGCGGTCGAGCGCGCGGAAGTAGGTGTCCACCTTCGCCATCAGGGCCGGGTGCGAGTTGGCGGACAGGATCAGGTAGGCGCAGACGACGCCGATCACCGCCCCGGCCACGGTCTCCTCGAGGCGGAGCTCGAGAACCCGGTGGTGGAGCACGCCGAGCATCGCGTAGATCGCGACCACCACGATCGTCATGAAGAAGGACGAGTAGACGTAGTTGACGGGACCGAGATAGAGCATCCCGAACACCGCGACGACGCTGATCGCGACGAGGATGCTCGTGTGCTGGTCGGCCAGCAGGACGGCACCGATCCCGACGACGATGCCTGCGGCCGTCCCGGCGACCCGTCGGTACGCGCGGGTGAGGACGCCTCCCCGCGTGGTCGTCCCGGCGAAGATGAGGAACGCGCTCGTCACCGCCCAGTACCAGCGGGTGGCCGAGACGGCCTCCCCGACGACGGCGGCCGCCGACGCCGCGATCATGGCCTGGACGGCGAGCCGGCTCGTCGGGGCCCACTGCCTCCACGGCGTCCAGCGTGGGCGACCCCCGCCCTGCGCGGTGGTCGGTGGCGTGGGAGCAGCGCGGGTCGACCCGCCCCTCGGGGCGACCCGGGCGCCGCGCGTCGGCTCGATCTCGCGCACGCGGACGTGGGCGAGCGTGGTCCGCGCGACGAGGCGGTCCGCGACGGCGCCCGCGGCCGGGCGAGCACGTGACGCGAGCATGTCGACGGCCCACGTGGCCGCTTCGTCGATCCGGGCCTGCGACGCGTGCGGGTCGAGCACGGCGCTCAGGTGCGCGAGGGACGTCGCCGCGGCGCCCTCCTCGGTGCCCGGGCCCGCGGCGACGACGCGGGCCAGCTCGTCGCACGTCACCTCGGTGGAGACCCGGGCGTCGAGCACGAGCCGGGCGAGGGTCTGCTCGTCGCACGTCACGGAGGCGGCCGTGGGGTAGTCCTCCTGCCAGGAGGTGATGGCGCTCCCCACCGCGTCCACGCGCGCGAGCCGTGCGCGCAGGGTGCGGGAGCGTGCGGGCCGCGTCGCGGCCCGGAGCGCGGCGGCCGACGCGACCCGCAGCTGGGCGAGCAGGACCGCGAGCCGACGGCGCGGGTGCTCGAGGCGCAGCAGCGCCCGCGCAGCGGCCTGGGTCGTCACCGCGGCGACGGCGACCAGGCAGTAGGCGGGCAGGTCGGCCCCGGTGGGCCGCACGAACACGGTGAAGAAGTAGCCGAGGAACGCGAGCATGCCGATCGCCGTCGCGCGCGGGCCGAACCGGCGGACCCAGGTCGCGACGCCGGTGACCGCGACGAAGACCGCGAGGAGCGCGGGCCGTGACGAAGACAGCAGCGCGGCGACGGCGATGGCGGTGACGACCGTGGGGATCAGCAGCAGCGCCGTGACGGCGCGTGCCCGGGGCGTGCGGTCCTTGACGACGTTGCCCGCCTGGACGGAGAGGAACACCCCCACCGCCAGGAGTGCCGCGTCGGCGTGCAGCCGGTCCACGACGCCGCGCGCCAGGAGTGCGCTGCACAGCACGCCCGCCGACACGGCGCCGGCAGACAGGAGCCGCGCACGTCCCGGGTCGCGTGCCGCGAGGAGGTGGGCGAGGCGGGTGGGGACGCTCGTCGCGCGGGCAGGGACGCTCGTCGTGCGGGCGGTGACGGTCATCGCGTCGCCGACCGACGGGGACGAGCCCTCGTCCGGCGGTCGGCGCCGGGCCAGCCGGGCCACCGCGGCGGCAGAGCGCCCGAGCCGAAAAGGCGGACCGGTGATCCCGTGGTGGTCATGGCGTCTCGTTCCCGCCGGTGGTCAGCGATTCTCGACGATAGCACCGGCCGCTCGCCGGACTGCGGCACAAAGCCCCAGTTCACCCCGCTGCACACCCGGGGACGACCCGTTCGTCACCCGCGCACGGACGCCTCGTGAGCGGCGGTCGTGGTGCTCAGGCGGACTTCTCGCGGGGGGTGCGGGCCCGGGTCACCGCAGCACGCGGCACGATCGTGGGATTGACGTTGTCCAGCACGACCTCGCGCGTGATCACGACCCGCTCCACGTCGTCCCGCGACGGCACGTCGAACATCACCTGCTGCAACACCTCCTCCATGATCGCGCGCAACCCCCGCGCAC